>Ga0187893_10009248_pt1 | contig 15202 bp, 14 predicted proteins | sample MA1701074metaG_FD_139574 | JGI IMG/M metagenome (GOLD analysis project Ga0187893, IMG submission 139574) | White microbial mat communities from a basaltic lava cave in the Kipuka Kanohina Cave System on the Island of Hawaii, USA - MA170107-4 metaG ... | reverse complement strand
CGATGAGATCAAAGGGGTGAGTACTTAACAGCTTTATCCCTACAACTCCATCTGCTGCTTCTTCTACTTCATACCCTTCCTTCTCCAACATCTGCCGGAGTACCAAGCGCACCGGTTCTTCATCATCGATGACTAAAATGCGTGACATAGCTGAGCCCTCCTTTCTCCTCCTCAGAGCTATCTCCTTCTGCTGCTTCAGCAGAAGAGGAAGGAGCGCTTTCCGCGGTTGTTTCGTCGGCGCTCACCGGCAGATACACCACAAACGTTGTTCCCTGGCCCGGCCCACTGACCACACTAATTCCCCCCCCATGCCCCGTCACAATCCCATGCACGATCGCCAACCCCAACCCGTTGCCTTCTCCCACCGGACGCGTTGTAAAAAACGGCTCGAAGATTCTGTCCACCACTTCAGGTGCCATCCCGCACCCCGTATCCCTGATCGTCAATTTGACATACGACCCTGGTTGGAGATTCCCTTGCGTGCACGCCAAGTCCTGTTCCACCTTGACCTCGCACAAGCCTACCCCGACCACTCCCCCTCCCGTTCCCAACGCCTGCGTCGCGTTGGCGCACAGATTGGTCAACACCTGTTGCAGTTGCGAGAGACTGACCGCCACTGGCCCGGCCGATGGGTCCACAGTGCTGCGAATCTCAATGGTCTTGGGCGCTGAGGCGCGCAGAAACGTGACGACCTCTTCCACAATCGGTTGGACTTGGACCGATTCACGTTGTTGCAGAGTGGGACGACTAAAAGACAAGATCTGTTGCACGAGTGTTTTGGCCCGTCGACTGGCCTTCAGTACTTCCTCCAGATTCTGCCGGGCCAGAGTTCCTTCCGTCACCTCATCCGTGGCCAGTTCCGTAAACCCCATGATGGCCGAGAGAATATTATTGAAATCGTGAGCCACCCCGTCCGCAAGCGTCCCCAGGGCCTCTAGCTTCCGCGCCTGAAAGAGTTGTTCCTGCAGCCTCTGCCGCTCCTCCTCCGCTCGCTTGTGCTCCGTGAGGTCACGCGCGAACGCGCTGAAGAGCCACGTTTCTCCTGACCGTATTGGAGTAATCGTCAACTCGACTGGGAACTCGTGTCCATCTTTGTGCAGGGCTAAAACCTCGATGCGCTTATTCAACACCGGCCCTTCGCCGGTGGCCAAGAAGTGCCTCAGACCGCGCTCATGTGCTTCTCGGTATCGGAGAGGGATAATTGTCGTAACTAAAGGCTGCCCTATCACTTCCTGTTGAGACCAGCCGCAGATCGTCTCCGCCTGGGGGTTCCAGCCGGTGATCAAGCCTGCGGCATCCATCGTGATGACCGCGTCAAGCGCAGCGTCGATAATTGAGCGGTGACGTATCTCACTGTCTCTCAATGCCTCTTCCGCCCGCTTGCGGTCGGTGATGTCACGCCCGGCAATGTAAAGACGCGTCACACGATTCTGTCCCTCATCCCACACTGGGCGACCATATTCGCGTATCCATCGTACCTCTCTACTTTTTGTGAAGATACGAAACTCGCTCACATCAGTCTGTCCCAAAAGGAGCCGTTGCACCCGCGTAAAGGAGATAGGGAGATCTTCCGGGTGGATGCACTGTATCCAGCTCTCAGGTTGATACAGTTTTCGGTCAGGGGAGAAACCAGTGACGCGGACAAATGCCTCAGTGATCCATTCAATCTCATAGCTGCCATCAGGCTCAAGGCGGGCAGCATACGCATAATCAGAGATCATTTCGGAGATGGCACGGTAGCGCTGTTCACTCTCCCGCAGTGCCGCTTCCATCTGTTTGCGCTCTGTAATGTCACGAGCCAAACTCAAAATCGCACTCGCTTCCTCCTCCCTCATCAACGGCACCGCATTAACTTCATACTTAAAGCATGCCCCCTGTGCAGTCTTGGCCTGTACCTCTAACTTAGAAATCGGTTGCCCCCTCTTCAACTTCTCAAACGCCTGCTCGACCTCTTGCTGATTCTCTCCCGCGAAAAAGTCTAGAACATGGAATTGACGGATTTGTTCTAAAGAGAGTCCAGCTCGGTTCAGTAAGGTTGGATTCGCATCTAAGATACGTCCTTCCAGATCGGTCAGATACAGAAAATCGGGGCTGGTGTCAAAAATGGCCCGGTATTTTTCCTCGCTGGCGCGCAATGCCTTCTCCGCTTGTTTGCGTGCGGTGACTATCGCAGCCAGGACGAGCGCTGTTGTCGCAGTTACACTCATGAAGGCATACAAGAGAGCGAGCCTCTCAGGGGGTGTTCCTCTCACGAAGGGACCAAAACCGTGCGCCGTCCCCCAGAGGGCTATGGCCGATACTACAAAGGTTGCCACTACGGCCTCACGTTGGCCAAATCGCAATGCCGCCCAGATGATAAATGGGAATACAATATAGTCTAGCGGATAATGAATCAGGGCAATGTGGGACCAACCAGCGAAAACGAGAAGACAGATCAGGACCAACGACGCCAGCAAAACCCCGGCCTCAGCAATTCGCCGAGGGCTCTTATGAACCCCGGCCCGCGCGCTCCAGGTCAGGATCAGTGGGGCGATCACCAGATTGGACATGGCCCCCCCCAACCACCATACCCTCCAGAGGAGACCATAAGCCTCCCAAGGGGCAACACCTCCCAAGCAGAAACTAGCGACATCGATGGTGGCGCTAACCATCGTGCTCAACCCTGCGGCAAGTCCTGCCAACCCGATCACATCTTGCAGCCGTTCGAGTGCATTGTGGAATCTCACGACTCGGCGCAATAGAAAAACTGCAAACAGGGCTTCCAAGGTATTTCCTGCACTCACCCCCCAGGCCACTGCGAGAGGCACGCCAGAAGAGGCAGACGACAGGAATGCTCCAAGTGCGATACCGGGCCAAAGGTGAGAACCGCACAACAGAAGAGCGGCCAGTGCGACTCCCGTTGGCGGCCACACTAACGTGTTGTTGCCAAGGACAAAGGAGAGCAATAAGCCTAGTTTTGCCGTGCCAAAATAGATGACGGCAAGAATCACCACCTTCACGAAGAAAACTAACGTGCGAGATTTCATCAAAGAAGAAAATAATAGAGAGGAAAGCGCTGTCCTTGACCGGTTACGTCTTGTATCGTTGTCTTTCCACCAGTGTCACACCGGTGCCACTGGCTTTGCAGACCAAAATCGATTCGCTCAGCACCTCAGCCGCAGAGTCGGAAATATCCGGCCGAGGCCGAATGACTTTCCAGGCGGCGAATTCGAGTTTGCGGGACGTACGGCCAACGCTCACAATGCGGCCGTGCGCCTCGATAAAGTCTCCAGCGTACACTGGTGCGAGGAACTCGATATTGTCATACGCGCGGAAGAGCCCTTCATCGCCATCAAGGCGGATGCTGAGTTCTGTGCCCACATCACCAAACAGCTGGAGCATTTTTGCGCCATCGACCAAATTGCCGCCGTAGTGCGCATCGTGAGCACTCATTCGCAGGCGAATCATTGCAATCGGCAATCCATTCACTGGTTCCATTTTCGGCATGCTTCAACCCTCACCCTGGCCCTCTCCCACAGGGAGAGGGAATTGTTGTTTTTGCTGATAGCTGATCGCTGGGAGCTGACCGCTACTTCCGCGTCTGCCAGAAGTGCCCTCCTGCCCCGTACTCATGTTGACCGCGCAGCGGTTGACCTTCAGCGAAGCGGCTGAGGCGGAACGGGGTGAGATCGACCGTTGTACTCTGCCCCTGAGTGATCAATTCCGTTAGGCATTGGCCAATCGCCGGGGCTTTCTTGAATCCAGTCCCGGAAAGGCCGCAAGCAAGATAAAACCCTTCCGGTCCAGCGTGACCGAGGATTGCCTTGCCGTCGGGCGTCATATCATAAATCCCGCTCCAGCCCCCCTGTGATACCGCCCGCTTCAGCACGGGCGCTCGCTCACTGGCCTTGTACCGAGCAAGAGATGGAAAGTCAGTATCTACAGCTTCGTTATAGGTGTCGGGATCAACTCCGTCTTCTCCGGCCCCAGCCCCAACCATCGTGGCTCTGGACTCCTCCGGGCGGAAGTACATGCCGACTGCGATGTCTGCGACTACGCAATGGCGACGCAACAACTCGCGCGGCTGACGGAACAGGGCGATCTGATTACGCTGAACGGTAATCGGAATCTCCAGGCCGACCATTCGCCCAAGCGGCACTGCCCAACACCCAGCAGCATTAATCACCAGCTGTGCTTCAATGATTTCCTGATCGGTTTGTACGCCGTGGACTCGGCTGGCGCTGGAAACCACATTCGTTACTGCTACGCCTTCGCGTAGATCCACACCGAGTTCTTGCGCGCGTCTGGCAAAAGCAAAGGTCGTCAACAGCGGATCAGCATAGCCACTCTCTGGCTCATAAGCCCCGAGCGCTACACGCGCTAAGGAGCAAGCCGGCTCAATCTCTTTCACTTCTGGTGGATTGACAACACAGCTATTGACTCCAAGGCGTTGATGCATAGCCACATTGGCCTTGAGCTTTTCCGCTTCCGCATGGTCTACCAGCCATAGCACCCCAGTGCGCCTGAAGCCACAATCGCCACCGATGACATCGGCAAAATGGGCATAGGTGTGAAAACTCGCCCACGCCAGGCGCGTCTCGGGCTCGTTTTCATAATGCATACGTACGACTGCTGTGGACTTGCCCGTGCCACCGGCGCAGAGGTGTCGTTTTTCTAACAACACGACACGCAAACCAGCTTTTGCGAGATGGTAGGCGATGCTTGTTCCGGTCACCCCACCGCCAATAACAATGGCGTCAGTTGTTACAGCCATAGGTCAACTCCTCAGACCAACAGAGCAGGAGAAGCGGAGAAACGGCGAAGGAGGGAACAATTAATTGAAGACCGCCCATAGTTCGGACACCGCAATTGTCGGGTCTTTTAGCGGAGTTCTTTGCCGGTACTCTCCGATTCCCCGGTTCCCCGATTCCTCAGCTTTCTCGCCTCTTCCCATCCCACCGCTCAACCTCAACCCGACAATCATAGAACGTCCCTCCACCGCCAAGATCGGTCAGCGCAGCAGAGGTCACGTTGTTGACATTCCCTTTGCCGTTCGAGAGTTTATCCCACCATCCCCAAAAGGTTGCGACCGTTCCAGATGGCACATTCTGTGAGATCTTGACCGGTAGGACGAAAGCGCCGCGAGCGTTAAACACTCGCACCTCTTCCCTGTCCCGCAATCCTCGTGCTGCCGCATCCTGTGGATGCATCTCAAGCGTACGTGCGTCTTTCTCTTGGCGACGCATCACCGGCAGGTGACCGTAGGACGAATTGAGCGAGTCTTTGTGTTTTCGTGGCAAGAAATTCAAGGGATAAGGACCGTTCCCTAGCGTCTCGTGTGGTGGCACGAAGGTAGGGAGGGGATCGAGACCGTCGCGGGCCATCTTCTCACAGGAGAACTCGAACTTGCCCGATGGCGTGTGGAACCTCCCCGTGGCGCGCGGCAACAGGTCAGGACTAGAGCGAGTCACCATGAATGAGCGGCTGGCAAACTCCTCAGCGGACAGCCCTTTCTTCAAGGCCTCAGCCATCAGCTCCTGCGGTGAGACGTAGACCGCTGGCTCGGTAATCCCGAGAGCTTTTCCAAGCAACTGGAAGACTTCAGCATTGGACTTCGCTTCACCGAGTGGATCAATCGCTTGGCGGCTGAAGCTGCCGAAGTCACCACCATAAGCCAGTATGGTATCATCATGCTCCAGTGGCGAGGTCGCCGGGAGGACAATATCTGCATAATCTGCACTATCAGTGAGAAACAGATCGTGCACGACCATAAACAGGTCTGCTCGTTGCAGCGCATGGCGGAGAGCAGGCTGGTCAGGCACGGAAGCAGCAGGATTGCAGTTGTAGTTGTAGATAACCTTGATGGGGGGATCGAAAGACGGATCCAGGAGATGCTCCGCTAACCGGACCATATTGACCTCACGCGTGCCTGCTGGCGAGAGGTCAAACCGCATCGCCTTTCCCATGTCTTGAGCAGTGAACATTGCTCCACCAAAAGTACACAGACCACCGCCGACCTCCCGCCAGGCACCGGTCTGCGCTGGGAGGCAGGCTACTGCCCGGACTGCTGCCGCGCCACCGCCACAGCGCTGGATACCGATGCCTAGACGAATTGCCGCCGGCTGGGTCTGCGCAAAGGTGCGAGCAAGTTCTTGAATCTTCGCCACTGGGACATCACAGTCACGAGACAGTTCGGCAAGAGAAAAAGAACGGAGCCGTTCGGCAAAAAGCTCATAACCAACGGTGTACTGTCGAATGTAATCCGTATCGGTCAGCCCTTCCTCTTCAATGACTTTCATTAGGCCGAAGGCGAGGGCGGCGTCTGTGCCTGGCCGCACGAACACGTGCTCATCACACATGCGCGCTGTGCGTGACCGATAAGGATCAATAGCAATCAACTTGGCCCCTCGCCGTTTGGCTTCCTGCACGAACTGCCAGACGTGCAGGCCAGTGTTCAGGGGATTCGAGGCCCAGAAGATAATCAGCTTGCTCTCCACCAGCCCTTCCGGGGCAAAGCCAAAGAATACATCTGAGTATTCCAGCGCCCCGAACAGTCCGCCAGCACAGATTGTCCGCCCTAACGTCGAAGCGCCTACAGCATGGAAGAAGCGACGGTCGATGCCATTACCCTGATAGACGCCGTTGTTACCACGGTAGGAGTACGGCAAGATCGACTGCGGCCCGTGAGTTGCGATCGCCTCTTCCATCTTTGCGGCAATGGTTGTGATCGCTTCGTCCCAAGAAATCCGCTCGAACCGGGCGTCTGGTCCTTTAGGACCTACGCGCCTGACCGGATAGAGAAGGCGGTCCGGCGCGTACACACGGTCGAGAAATTTATTCACCTTGGCGCAGAGCGCGCCACGGGTAAAGGGATGTTCCTTATTGGCGGTAATTTTCACCGCCCTGCCGTTCTCGACGGTCACATCCATCAGGCAGGAATCCGGGCAATCGTGGGGGCAGGCAACTTGAGCGACGTGGGTCATGGCTTCCTCCTCTTTCTCCTATGCCTCTACCACAGAAGTGCCTTGCCGTCAGCACTCAGTTGGAGTTGCGCAACCTCACGGAGGAAGGTATTGAAAACCCAGCCTCACGACTGGAAACAGGAGGGGAATGTATGAATTGCAGGAAGCGAGTGAACGGCGTGATCAGAGGAGTACTGGTCGGCGGATTACTATTCTGCGCCACAGGAGCATATGGAGAGGGCGAGTATCCTGCCGATTACAAGCCGTCCAAGCCAGTGGAAAAGGGCGACACCAATGTCCTCACCCGTGTACTCTCGATTTCTAACTATATGACTGACAAGCTCAATGCGGCCGGCGGTCAGAATTCGCCGATGTGTTACCGCAACTGCTTGACTGTCTCTTTGAACGATGTCCTGAAGTGCACAGAAGCCAAGAACACGTACACTACGAGCGAAAGTTGCGAGCAGGACGCGGCGCAAAAGATACATGCCTGTGACCCGAAGTGCCAATAATAGACAGAGACAGAGATAGAGACAGAGAGGTGGGGGAGGTCTCTGTCTCAAATCTCTGTCTGGATTTGTCTCTGTCTTTTTTCTCAAAAATACGGCATTACATCGCGAGCGAACCGCTCCATCGACTTGAGCGTGTCGCGGTGACTGAAATGACCAAAGTTGAAATAGAGGATCACCTCCTCGATCCCAGCTGCTTCACACTTCTTGAGAATACTAATGCACGTCGCAGGATCACCGGTCACAACACTACGCTCGCCAAAGTCCTCTGCTTTCATGTTCTGCAAACGCTCGACAATATCTGCAAAGTAGGCAATGTGCGGTGGCGCTGCAGCACGATCCCCAGGAAAAGCGGGTAATACGGAATGGAGGTAGAGCCGGAGCCGCTCTTTGGTGGCGAGTTCTTCAGCTTTGGAATCTACCGCGTTGACGAAATACGAACACTTAGCTCGGGCATTGCTGTGCCCGTAGCTGGCTGCCAGTTCGCGGTAGGTCTGAACCGCTGCGCCGACACTGCCAAACATCATCGCCGCAGCAAAGGGAGCAAATAATGTGTGGAACCCCTGCTCGGCAGCCATTTCGACCGTTGGTCGGCTGAAACAGGCAACGTAGATCGGCGGATGCGGCTTCTGCACGGGTCGTGGGAGGCACGTCACCGGCTCAGGAATTGAGTAAAACCGCCCATTGTAAGTGAATTCTTCTTGAGTCCAAGCGGTACGGAGCAAATCCAATCCTTCAGCAAAACGGTCACGGCTTTCGTCAAAAGGGATCGCGAAAGCCTCATATTCGCGTTTGTCATAGCCTCGCCCTGCTGAGAACACCGCCCGACCATTGCTGAGCAAATCAAGCAGCGCGAATTCCTCAGCCACCCGTAGGGGATGGTTACAGGGTAGGAGCACAGTGGCAGGCGCTAGCTTGATTCGTTTGGTAGAGGCCGCGAGATGCGCAAGGAAGACCGAAGGCGCGGGCAAGCAGCCAAACAGTCCGAAGTGATGTTCGGGCACCCAGGCTGAATGATATCCAAGTTCTTCGGCCACCCGGCACTCTTCGAGAACCTCACGGAGGAATTGGTTCGGGTCACGACGGGCCGGGCCGTAGGCGGGCGGGTTATCGGTCAAGGTAAAATAGCCGAATTTCATGGTTACTCCCTTTCGCCTCTGTCCCATAGCAGAATTGACCTATAGCATATAGCCTGCTCGCTACGTTCGCTCTATAGCAGACGGCATATGGCAGATAGCTCACTCGCTTTGCTCGCTCTATGGCAGATGGTAAGAGTGCAGAACAGCCATAAGCTATCAGCCATAAACCATATGCTGTCAGCTGTGTATGCAACCTCCCTGGCTAAAATGTGTTTTCCTCTGCATAACCGGTTTCCGTGGAGGGTCTTTCCATGCGTAAAGTTTTGCTCATTCTCGCTCTCGGCTTCTTCTTCCTTTTTCTCTTGAGGGTTTATGCTACTCCCCCAGACCCCTCCACTTGGACTGTACGACTGCGAGCAAGCCACGGCTTTAGGGTTGGTGATGCGGTCGAAGAGGCTGACCGTCGCATTGGCCACGTTGTTGGAGTCGAGCCTTATACTGATATTAATGGAGATACCGGGACGGATATCCTCATTACGGTAGATCCCAGTTCCCGCGACCGGCTGCGCGAGCGTTCAACGTTTCTCGTCACGAAGCCAAGGGGATCAACCCGACCGGTGCTCTCTCTTGTAGTATTTGACGAACACAGCCCGCCATTACCTCCGGGAAGTCGGATTGCCGGAGCGGAATCCGAACTGGAATTAGAACTGAAACGACAGATCGCCGCAGCAGAGGGTGCGGTACGAATATTCACTCGACAACTCGACGACCTTCGCCAGACCCTGGACAAAGCCAGTCGTTCCGAAGAAAAGCGCAAATTAGAAGACAGTGTGGGCGGGCTTGTCGATACCTTGCGGCGAACCCGGGATGACGTCGTACGGGTCATTACTCAAGAGCTTGGGCGGTGGAAAAAAATTTACGACAAACTCTTTCTCCCTGAGCGAGAAGAGCCTGCTACTGCCTAGAACTCTCCCGTTGAATCAGACGCACGAGCTTGCGAAACGCTGGACGAAAGGCCTTATCTAAATGCCTGGCAAAATTGCTGCATCGCGGAGGTTTACTCCAGGAGTCTTCTGTCTTGTGGCAGTAACAGAGGGCATCTCTAGAGATGACACTCTTGTAGTAGCGGGAGATGGGAGAGGTGAGTTTACTCAACCACAACTGCCGTACCGCTGACGCTCACCATGAGCATGCCGTTTTCCTTGCCGAGCACCTCATAGTCGATATCAAGCCCAACAATAGCATTAGCGCCTAGCTCTTGCGCGGCTTCGGCAATTTCCTCGAAAGCGATCTTCCGTGCCTTCGATAGTTCCTTCTCATACGCAGCGGAACGTCCGCCAATAATATCGCGCAAGCCGGCAAAGAGATCGCGAAAGAGATTCGCCCCTAACACCGCCTCGCCAGTAACGACGCCGCAATACTCTTTGATGCGTTTCCCTTCAATGGTAGGAGTCGTCGTAATGATCATCCGGCAGCCTCTTCAACGTCAGGGCAGCCCGTCAGGCTACCCCAACGTCAGGCAACAATTATCGTTTCATCATCGCAGTCAAGGCGGCCTGTTGCTCACCTACCACTTTCTTAGCCGAAGGACGCTCTTGAACGCGATCCCACCAGGCTTTCAGCTTGGGCCGGCCCTCAAAAGGACCTTTAGAGCCGAATTGAGGCAAGAAGCCCGACATGAAGAACGTCGTCGGCGTCAGCGCAGCATCGGCCAAGGTGAACGCATCACCAGCTGCCCAAGGACTGCCTATCATTCCCTCAAGTTGGTCGAGGCGGTTGTTCACTTCGGCCACTTTGTCCGCGATAAACTTGTCATCCAGTTGCTGGCCAAAGAGTTTGGGAAAGAGCGCACGAAGCGGCGGTTCTAGATAGAGATCATGGAAACGAGTGAACGAGCGCACCTTGGCTCGCCCTTCAGCGTCTTTCGGAAGCAGCGGCTTCTCCGGGTATTTGTCTTCCAAGTATTCGTTGATGAGCTCAGATTCAGCAATGAGTTGGCCATTGTCGAGAACTAGGGCCGGCACTTTGCCCAGTGGATTGACCTTTTTATAGTCAGCCGAACCGAGGCCACCTGGGGGATCAACCAGTTCAACATTGAGACCCTTCTCGTAAATGGCGATGCGGCTTTTCGAGGCAAAGTTACTGAGCATCAAATTATAGAGCTTCATACGACCCTCCTCAGAGAAGAATTTGCCGACTTCTGCGACTATTCAGCACGAGACGCGCTAAGTCAAGCACGAAACGCTTGCAGATGTAGGGGAGGTAGTGATAGTAGGGGCGCTACATGCTTCACCCCCGCCTCCTGACACTTTTACCTCTCATGGCCATCCTTCGCTTTGCCAATGGCAAGTGTATGGATAAGGTGGAGCCAAGCAGATTTCCTCGGTTTACTGCAACAGCTTGGCGCTGTACCAAAGTAGGAGGATGCACTTCGCACCCCTCTCAGAAAGGTGGAGAAAATGCACCCTACAGAAAAGGAGGAACCAACAATGGAAAAAGAGCTGACTTTCTACAGTGCCGGCCTCAAATTGTTCGGCACGCTGTACCTGCCCGATAACCTCCGCCCCGGAGACAAACGTCCGACCGTCCTCTGCTGTCACGGTTTGCGAGCCAATCGCAAAGTGATCCTCCCTGAATTTGCCCGCGCATTTGCTAAGCAAGGGTATGTCGCTTTTGTGTTTGACTACCGTGGCTTCGGCGACAGCGAAGGGCCAAAGTGGCGTCTGATCTCCAAGGAACGTGACGAAGACATCATCAATGCCACCACCTTCCTTGGTCTTCAACCAGAAGTGGATGCTCACCGCATAGCCCTTTTCGGTGTCAGCTATGGCGGAGCCAATGTCATTTCGGCCGGAGCGGCCGATCCACGTACGAAAGCAATCGTGAGTGTGGTTGGTTTTGGTGACGGCGATCGTTGGACGCGCAATAGCCGGCGACTGTGGGAGTATTGGGCGTTACGCGAGCGCGTTGAAAAAGATCGGGAACGGCGGGTGCTCACAGGAAAGTCTGAGTACGTCGATGCGTTCGAGATCCTCATTCCCACGCCTGCGGAAGAAAAGTTCTACAGTGGGAGCGGAGCAATCGCCTCGCTCAAGAGCGAACTGCCACTCGAAACTGCCGATGACATCATGTCGTACAAACCCGAGGCGGTCGTGCACCAAATTGCTCCACGCCCGTTACTGATTATCGGCGCGGAACTCGACTACCTGACAGGATTCGAGGAGTGCATCAGCCTCTATGAGAAAGCACGCGAGCCAAAGCAGTTACACAAACTGCCAGGGCTTTCTCACTATGAGACATACTCGCAAGGATTCGACACGGTTGTACGCCTGAGCTTAGATCTGTTCGGACAGGCAATGGCAACACACTAAAAACGTAAAACGTAAACAGTAACGTGAGGATTTTCGCCCTTACGTTTCACGTTTCACGTTTTACGCTCTAAGGAGGCTTCCGTGCAATTCGGCTTGTTCACGTTGTTTGACTTCTTCCGCGACCGGCAAGATGAGGTCGCGTATTATCGTGACACGTTCGACCTCATGATCCTGGCCGAGAAACTGGGCTTCGATTCCGTTTGGGTTGGAGAAGAGCACTTTTATTCCTTTGGCCTCTGTCCGAGTCCGCAGCTCTTTCTTACTGCCCTGGCGCGCGAGACGACTCGCCTACGCTTGGGCACGGCGATCAGCCTCCTCCCGTTCGAGAATCCGCTGCGCAAGGCCGAAGACTTTGCCATGCTGGATATCCTGAGTAGTGGGCGACTGAACTTCGGTGTCGGTCGTGGCATCATTCCTAAGCACTTCGAGGGCTTTCGTGTCGCCCCACAGGAAAGCAGAGCACGGTATGAGGAGTCGCTGGCTATCATCCGGGGAGCGTGGACTCAGGACCCCTTTTCGTACGAGGGGCAATTTTGGCAGGTCCCTTCTTTGTCTCTCTCTCCCAAACCCATACAGAAGCCGCATCCGCCGATCTACCGCGGCACCCTCAGTCTGGAGTCATTTGAGGGAGCGGCCCTCGCTGGAGACAATGCCTTTGTTGTCCCCTGGCTGAGCGCGCCACATCCCGAAGTGAGAGCCCGCGTGCACCGCTACCGGGCGTTGATCAAGGAACATGGGCATCCGGAAACACGGACGACGTTCATTTTCTTCCTTTTCATTGATCGTGACCACCAGGTTGCACTGCGAGATGGGATAGAGAGTACACGTGCCTATATTCAACTGTTTACTTCGTTCGCCCCGCCGGAGGCGTTGCGGCAGTTACGAGAAGAAGATTCTCTCAAGATCTTCTTGAATCTCGCCATGTCTCTTCCTGAAAACTTAGAAGGGCGCGCTATTGTCGGCACCCCTGCGGAATGTCGCCGCCGTCTTGCTGAGTTGCACGATGAGTTTGGCCTCGATCAGGTGGCCTTTTATTTTCACGCCGGCGCACGAGATCCGAAGCGAGCACGCTACGGGTTGGAGTTGTTTGCGAATGAAGTGATGCCAGAGTTTAAGACAAGTAGTTAGTTTTTAGTTCTTAGTTCCTCGTCACCAGTTTGCCTGTTCTGAAGTTAATGACTAACAACTAATGACTAACAACTAAAAACCTAAAAGGGGGAAATCACAATGCTACTCAAAGACAAAATCGCCATCGTTACCGGTGCCGGGGTCGGCATGGGGAAAGCGATCGCTTTGCGCTATGCCAAGGAAGGCGCACACGTTGTCGTAGCCGAGATCAACGAGGCGAGCGGCCAGCAGACTGCGGCTGAGGTCAGCGCGCACGACCGGCGCGGCTTGTTCGTCAAGACTGACATGGGCAAGCTCAGCGACATCAACGCTATGATCGCGAAAACTGTAGAGACTTTTGGCCGTATTGACGTCTTGATGAACAATGCGGGCGTCACCAAAAAACTGGACTTCTTCGAAGTCACTGAAGCCGATTGGGATTGGATTCATTCGGTGAATGCCAAAGGCTTGTTCTTCTGTATGCAGGCGGTCGCGCGCGAAATGGCGAAACGGAAGGACGGGAGAATCATCAACACCGCCTCGATCGCCGGCAAAGGGTTCCGTGGCACTTCAAACATTGCCTATGCTGGTTCCAAGGGTGCGGTGATCGCCATGACCCGCATCGGCGCCTCACAACTCGCCAAATACAACATCAACGTCAATGCGATCTGTCCTGGCGCCACCCGTACGGAGATGTACGACCGAATTATGAAACAGATTGTCGAGCGCGAAAACATCACCGAGGACGAAGCAATCGCTCGTATGGATGTCTCAATCCCGTTGCGCCGCTCGAACACCCCGGACGATATCGCCAACATGGCTGCTTTCCTCGCCTCAGAAGAGGCACGGAACATCACCGGCCAATCGTTCAACGTCGATGGCGGATTGATGTGGGACTAAAGAGAGGAGAAAATATGCCCGCGAAAATGGACCACGTTCTCAGCGACCTACGTGTTCTGGACCTCACCCGTGCTCTGGCTGGTCCGAGTTGCACCCGTATGCTGGCCGAAATGGGCGCGGAAGTCATTAAGGTCGAACCTGCTCCTAACGGAGAATTAGCCAGACGCCTCTCGGTCTTTCGCAATAATCGCAGCTTGTACTACATCCAGCAGAACCTCGGAAAAAAGAGCTTGTGCGTGAATCTCCGTGATCCACGCGGACTGGCATTGGTGACCGAGTTGGTTGCCAAAGTGGATGTGGTAGTCGAAAACTTCAAACCCGGGGTCATAGCGGAGATGGGGCTAGGATATGAACGGCTCTGCGAGCTGAGACCTGGTATCATTCTGTGTTCTATCTCCGCCTTGGGACAAAGCGGCCCCTTGGCGAGCAAACCAGGTTATGACTACATCGCCCAGGCTTACTCCGGCGTCACCTCGATGATCGGCGAGCCAGATGATGCCCCGTATATCCCCCTCGTCGGTATGGGGGATGTGAGCACCGGCGTACACGCCGCGTTAGCGATCGTGTCCGCGTTGCGGTATCGCGACCGCACGGGCGAGGGACAACATTTGGACATTGCCCTCCTCGATGTGTACTACCACTATCACGAGGTCAATGTGCACACGTACAGTGGCACTGGTGGCGCGGTTCAGCCGACCCGCGCTGGACGACATATGACGTATGTTTGCCCAGCTGGCGTCTTTCGCGGTAAAGGCGGGTATTTGGTCATCATGTCGTTCCTCCATCACTGGAAAGACCTGTGTCAGGCAATGGAACGACCTGAGCTGGCGGATGATCCACTGTACAGTAATGACCAAGTGCGGCTGCAACGGCGGGCAGAGGTCGTAAAACTGATCGAAGACTGGCTCCAGACTTTCCCTGATGTTGCCAGTGTGGTGACACATTTGGAGAAGTTCCAAGTACCAGTCGCACCCGTGCTCTCCATCGCGGAAACTGTAAAACATCCCCATCACCGCGCACGCGGCACAGTGCGTACAGTCCATGATCGTCTGCACGGCGCTCTTGAGATGCCTGGTATGCCTTTGAAGTTCTCACGCTTCCCACAAGACTTGCCTTTGGAAGCGGCAACGCTCGGTCAGCATAATGAAGAAGTCCTCACGACCCACCTTGGTCGCTCGGCGGAAGACGTGCGTCGGCTGCGCGAGGCAGGGGTGCTGGTGGAGAAGGAGATGTAAAGTTGCAGGAGAACGCCGCGTTCACCCTTCGACAAGCTCAGGGTGAACGGGAAGGGTATT
>Ga0187893_10009247_pt1 | contig 15204 bp, 24 predicted proteins | sample MA1701074metaG_FD_139574 | JGI IMG/M metagenome (GOLD analysis project Ga0187893, IMG submission 139574) | White microbial mat communities from a basaltic lava cave in the Kipuka Kanohina Cave System on the Island of Hawaii, USA - MA170107-4 metaG ... | reverse complement strand
CGCCGACGGTGATTTGATGGAGGCCCGGCTTCAGCGTCATGCTGAATGGCGTCATGCCTCGCGAAACGCCATCGACCGAGACCGGCGAGCCTGACGGTTCCGACGTGACGGCGACTGATCCACTTGCCGGCTCGGACGCTCCCTGCCCCGCCACAAACCAGTACGCGAGCAGGCCACCTTGCGCAAGGGTGACAACCGCCAGCAAGGGCAATGCGATGGTTCGCCAGGTGGAACGAGTGGCCGGTTTCGCAGCCGGTTTGTCTTTGGCTGCGCGGACTGCAGAAGCGACGTTGGTCGATGTGTTGGCGGTCCCGTCGGCCGGCACCAACCGGAACCCATGGGTCCGGGAGCGGTGGATAGGGTCTGGGGACGACGCTCTTAATTCACTGCCCACGGTACGGTCCTTCCGTAAAAATGTGAATGGTCGAGGCACAGTCCCACAGCAATTGGTGAGCCGACATTCACGGCTCGTTGAACTGTCTATTGGTGGCGCAGCGAGTCCGCCAGGTTCACGGGAAAGCAGCTGCGCGCGGCGGGTGTGAAAATACACATCCGTAAGCGAACGGCGATATTTGACGCGGAGGCCAGCAATCGACTCGCGCTGGCGCAGTTTCGCTACTCAAGAAACTGAATTGGCGTGCTTGCGGGCGGCGTGAATTCTGCGGTTGATTCGGGTTCGGCTCGGTTCGCAACGCAAGTCGCGTTCACGTTGCTGCGTCGGGATCAGCCTTCGCATTCGCTTCTTGGCGCGCTGGCTTGCCCAGACGAAGCCCGCCGCAAGCATTTAGCCGCGGGCGAAGTCTGGCGTCGCTGATGCCAGCCAGTTGGAACCAAATCACGAGTTGGCTCAAGCAGATTGACGACCTGCGGCGAGCTGGGGCAGCCTGAGTGCTTGCCGGTTATGGCCGGCAGCCGTACAGTAGGCACATGCCGCATCCGTCGCTGTCTTTTCGATGAAGATCCGCGACGTGCTGAAACGGCTCAACGAGGACGGCTGGCAGGTCGTTCGACAGGAAGGCAGCCACCGCATCCTCAAGCATCCGACGAAACGAGGTATCGTGGTTGTTGCCGGGCATCCCTCGAAGGAGATGAAGACGGGAACCCTTCAGAGCGTTTGGAAGCAGGCAGGGCTCGCATGACGCACAAGCAGTACACGATCGTCGTCGAACGTGCGGAAGGCAACTACTCGGCTTACGCCCCTGACTTGCCCGGCGTGGTTGCCGCCGGCGATACGGTCGAGGAAACCGAGCGCTTGATGCGCGAAGCTATCGTCTTGTACCTAGAAGAATTGCGGGCGTCGGGCGAATCCATTCCTGAGCCCACATCGGTGGCGCGCATCGTGGAGGTAGTCGGCTAACTGTCATCGCGACGAGGCGAGCGCCGCGTCCGCGAGCGCGATCGTTGGTCACTTGCGCCTTGGATTCGCGCGTTCCCAGGCGAGTCTCTGTTCCCGGCCTTCCCACAACGTTTCACGAGGGAAACCGTCTTATCCTGATCCACTCGAGGGCCGAATCTTGCTTGCCGTGATTCAAAAAGTGTGGTGGCATTGCCACAAGGAAGTCTCAGTACCTGCCAGTCGCGCTCTACAGTCGACCGAATTGTGAAATCACGCTAACAAAATGTCGCGGAGACCAGTATGACGCGCACAGAGTGGCTGCTCGTGGTGATCGCCCGTTCGATCGTGGCAACGTTGCCTGCCCGCGCTATGACTGGCGCGATCCCGGCGGTGATTCGACCGCCTACATTCGCTTGATCGATGGACGGGCCGCGCCGACCTTGGGCACTTTCTCCATATCGAGGGGCAGGCCGTCGGGACGTGGCACTCGCAGGACGCGATTTGGCGCGCGTTGAATGGGCGCCTCGCGGTGCGCAGTAGCCGAGACACGATCTGCGAGCAATTGCGCGACGCGCCGGCACGACGCAAGAAACTCGACGCCGTGCTCGAGGAAGCGCGGGATGCGCGTGTTGACACTCGATGAGTTTCGCCGGCTGAAAAAGACCATGCAGGCGCAGACGATTCTGAAACTTTTTCCGGTCGAGGGCTGGGCACTCGTCGTCACGGCCGTCGACACCTTCATGCGGCTCGGCGACTTGGTGGCACTCACGCCCGACCAAGTGTTTCGATCGCACATCCACGTCGAGGATCCGAAGATTGGCCCCTACGATACGACGCTGTCGCCGCGGGCCCGCACCGCGCTCCAGGTCCTCCGCCGCCAGCATCCCGAGGCGCCGTGGGTCTTCCCGACGTTGCATAAAAGCAAGCACACCGTCCACGGCAGCACCCGGAAGTTGCAGAAGAACCACCACGGGGTGCATCGCTCCACGTCAGCGCCGGAGCTGCAGGCGGCCCGGTTCTTCGCGCAGGCCTGCGAGCTCGCCCACGTGCCGCGCGGGCGCGCGGTGCGCGGCGTGACGTTCACAGCTTGCGGCACACCGGCGCAACGCGCTTCATGGCCGCCTGCGCTAGCCTGCGCGATTTGATGCAGCAGGGCGGCTGGGCAGATATCAAGTCGGTCTTGCGCTACGCCCATCCGTCCGCCGAACTCGTCGCGGCGGTCAAGCGGATGGCGCGCCTCTAAGGGCCGCCGCCGCCGTGCACAGGACGTGTATGGCAGCGAGCGGCTGGAGGTGGCTCCACGAGGCTGGGCGTGGGCACTCGCGCCACGTATCCCTCTCGCGAGACGCGAGCTGGGGCCGAATCAGGCGCATCTCCGTCTCTCGAAGTTTGGCGTCCCTAATGCCGGCCAGTTGGAACCACCTGGCGGGCTGGCTGCGCGCTGTGGATCAGCTTAGGAACGCTACCTGAGGGCTCATGGCTCGTCGGCCGAAGCCTCGGCAGCGCCAAAGGTGGTGGCGTAGTCAATGCTGTCGTGAAGGACACGAACCACCATCACGCGGCCAGTTCCGCTCGCGCGAACTCGGTTTGCGGGCACGCCCGAATCAGTGTCCTCGCGCCTGACTTGTCGCCAGTATCAGTCGACAACCCTCACTACGCGCCGCCCCGCAGTCTTCAGCATGTCAGAGCCGTCGTCGGCCTGCTTCTTTGTGATTTCTTTCCAGTCGCCTTCGCCAATCTTCATGTAGTACTTCCCATCGGGACACTGCTCGAACCAGATTGCCTCGGGAAACATGCGAGCGGTTGGCTCGGGCGAGAAACGAAGGGTGGCCTCCGAGGCCCCCTCGCAGTTGCCGGATTTCGTGTATTGCGTTGAAGTGGGGCGCGACATTGCCCCGACAATCGCGCCGGTGACCAATGCCGCGATAAATCCGCCAGCTAGTTTGCCCACGAATCCGACGTTGAGCAGAAGAGCGAATCCAATCCAGAGCGAAATAACCCCGGCACCCAACGTCGCAGTCGTAAGGCACATTAAGAATCCGACCACGACGAATACCCAACCGATCTTCCGGCTACTTGAAGGCACGGGCGTGGGCGCTGGGTCTTCCTTCGGTGCGGCAGGCTGAAGGTCGCGACCACAGTGCTTGCAGACGATTGCTGCGTCCTGAATCTCCTCGGCGCAGAACGGGCACGTCTTCATCAAATCCTCCAAGAAAAGGGGCTTTGGTGGTTCGGTTGCAGAAAGATTGTCGAGCGATGATGAATTGTCAAGCCTGCTTCGGCGCGCCACCGAGAACGCACACAGCGACGAGGGCCAGGTAAGCTCCCAGCCTCGCCGCTGATCGACCTGCTAGGATGATCCCGCACACCGGCTCGGGGACGCGGCATCCAAGCTCGTTGAGCTTTAGCCAAGGACGCAATGACAGACTGGGGAGTCATCTATCTGTTCGGGATGGCGCTATTCGTCGTCTGGATGATGGCGGAATACCCAGATGATCGGAATAAACCAGAGTTCTATTTCTTCTGGGTGTTGGCAGCCACTATGTGGCCGTGGATGCTCGCAATCCTCGCGATTGGCTACAGCGTTAAGGGAATTGCTTGGTTGATTCGTTACGAGAGGCCAACCAAGACACCCGCCCCTTTACCGCCAGTGCGACAATCGAAGCCGATGCAACCGGCGTGGTCGGAGCAAGTGGATTTCGCCAAAGCTTGGTGGAAGAACAAGCCGGGACATCTGTTCCCAGATGACCCTCTCGAACACTTTGTTGTTCCTGAGCGCGCCGCGTCGTGGCACGCCTATCACTCGTGGGCGTATCCCGTCGAAGGTCGGTGGTGCTTTCGGGGGCAAGCCGATGCCGCGTGGGGGCTGCATACGTCTTTGGACCGCGCAGTTAAGCGCGAATACCACAACGGGTATGACCATCGAAACCGCCGACGTTCCGAGGATGAGACGTTGGCAAAGTTTCGACAGGCCTTCGGCCACATTGATCTGGACGGTGAAGACCTTGCCAGCTGGCTGTGCCTGATGCAACACCACGGGGTTCCAACGCGATTGATGGATTGGACCTACTCGTCGGACGTGGCGCTCTACTTCGCAATGAACGACGACACCGTTAACGGTGACGCGGTGGTCTGGGCAATCGACCTCGATTGGCTGGAAGCAACGGCGGCAGCGAGGCTTGGCGTCGGTGTCGATACTTTCCGCGACTCCCGCGAGATGAACGCTTTGATGCGACGCACCGACATTATGCCCGTCGTGATGAGCGTGAATACGCGCCATAAAGCGGCGAGGATGACGGCGCAGAAAGGACTGCATCTCTGCAAGCTGGTGGACGAGGCGCACTTCGACCAAATGCTAATGACGATGCTTTACCACTCGCCGACCACGCAAGTGCCGGTGATCCGCAGGATTGTTCTAGCCCACGAACTTCGCGCCGAGTCCGTGGAGCGCCTCGCTGCTAACGGTATATCGAAGGCCACTTTGTTTCCGGCGAAGGAAGTTGATGCGGCTGGCCGCGAGGCACGCGATACGCTCCGATTGAATGTTGAGTTGTCCCGACTTGGTTTGACAAAATAGAACACACTAAGGCGTCGCGCATGCGAGCAAAGGGGCATCCCGGTGCCAGCCAGTGAAACCAAATCGCCGGCTGGCTCAGACGGATCGGTGACCTGCGGCAGGTCGCCTGAGGAATTGCCGTTCAGTCTGCGAGGCGGTACAGGGCCGGCATGAAGGTGCACGTCACGCCCGAAACTGCCAAGAAGCTGAAGGATCTCGCTAAGACGAGTGGACGCGCACCCGATGACATCGTCGAGGAGGCCCTGGCCGGGTACCTCGAAGAGGTTACCTTAGTCCGCAAGACGCTCGACAGCCGCTACTACGATCTCAAGAGTGGTCGGATGAAAACGATCGGCAGCGAGGAGGCTTTCAGGACGCTGCGCGAAAAGAGCGAGCGCCGACGCCTGGGAGGGTGAGTGGCTACGCTTTCATCCCGCCGCGTTCGGAAACTGGCGTCATGTGGCGTGCAGCCGAATGTCGGCGATGTCCTCGACCGACAGCGGTTCAGGTGTTTCGATGTCCTCTGCGTTGAAGACAAGCAGATTGCGAAGCTCGCGCCCGTCGTGCAAGCGCACATCGACGCGCTGATAGCCCATGCCCGACTCGGGCAGTCCGAGGAGGTGATCGATCCAACGGCGATCGAGCTTGCAGCGCATTGCTAATCTGGAATCTTTTCGGGACCGCTAACCGATCCCGGATTCGTGCCGTCAGCGAAAAGAACTTCAACGCCGCCGCCAGGTTGATCGTTGGCGGGTTCGACCGTGCCGTACTGAATCGTCGTGTCCTTCTTCGGCTTGCAGGTGTAAACGTATGATGCTGGCGCTTTGTTTGGGAGCGCATATCGCGCGACCGCATCGGATCCGGTCTTTACATTCTCGGCATCCTTTTCGGTCGTGGCGTACGTGCCTGGCAGCCATCCATCGTCGGCCGTCCGGCGGTTGTCCTTGTCATACGCGGAGAAGCGCTTGAAGACTTCGTTCTCTTTGGTCTTCTCCTTCGGTGCATCCTTGGCCGGTTTCGCCGCAGCACTTTTTTGCACCGACTCGCGGTAGCTCAGAGAAATGGCACGCTCGCCCTTCAGCACGCGAATCGAACGGATTTCGCCGGCGGAGCTCTCGGCGAGATTCAACAGCCCCGGGTACGTAGACTTCGTAATCTTGGCTTCGCGGTAGCTTGGTGGATCAGACTGCAGGACCACCAGTTCAGCGTTGTAAGCGACACCCTTCTCGATGCGGCCAGCAAAGTTGGTGACTTCGACGATCTGATATCCCATGCCGTTTTCGGGCTGGGACAGAAGTTCCTGTGTACGACTAGCAGTGAGCCTGATCACCGATTCACCTCCGCAGATTGTGGCTTGTTACTCCTAAGACTTACAACCCAGACTTGACAGGTGAGGTCACGCGGCGACCAGGAACCCGCTCGAAAAGAGGCGAATCAGCGTACTGCTAGGAGTTGGCGTCCCGACCGGAGCCGCAACTGAACGGGTTGAGAGGTGGAAACGCGCCGAAATCGGCAGGGTGTCTAAGACTTGGGCGTCTAACCTCAATGATCTTGTGGCGAACGGTCGGTGGCGTTCAACAACCTGTCGTAGTCCACCGGGTCCTTCCCATCGAGCATGTCCTCGAGTTTCGCGGCGAATAGCCGAATCGTCTCTTGGTCCGTCGAACTCATCGTCGCAGAATCCGTTTCGCCCACATCTTTGGGCGCAATGTATCGTCCACCCCACGTGATGGTCACAGTCAATCGTTCCAGGAGAAATCGCTCATGACGAGCCAGCGGAACGCCGGCCGTCTCCGCGAGACCGATCAAATCGTGTCGCGTCAGTTCTCGTCGGAGCCGACCTTTGACGATGATCGGTTGACCGGCCGCGCGCAATTGTTTCACTCGAAGACCCTTCAACAAGTTCTCAAGCGCGTAGCCGCCTAACAGTGAAGCGGCCGGCATCGCCAATGCCTCCGGCGTCGAGTGCTGCGCATGCCACCACAGAACCTCCGACGAGAACAGCAACCCCTTTCCTTGTCGGCGCCAGGCTTCAGGGTATTCGAGTAATGGAGAGTGATCGAGCTTTAGAGGCATCGCCGTTCACGACGCGTAACGTGGCGTTTGGCCATTGGGCTCTTAGTCGCGACCACCAGCCGCCTGTGCGTCGATTAGGCGCTGTTCACACGCCATGAGAAATGCGCTTCGAACTTCCTTTTTTTGCGCGGAATCGAGTCGCGTCCTCAGCGCTCGGCCTCCTGCGGCTAGCAGCCGGCCATCGAACTCTCTCGGGATCTGTCCAGATTGTCGGATTGATTCTGTAAGGGCTTCGAGTTCGCCAGCGGGAATCTCACGCGCAAGAGCAGAGGCAACATCTACAAGAGGATCCGGCACCAGCAGGGGCTCCGGCTTTGGAGAAACCACGAGCGCCGGAGGTACCGGAACCGCCACCGGAGCCCTTTCTGCGAGAGGCTCCGGCAGCACGGGAGCGACCGCAGGGGCTAGCGCGGGTACGACGGCAATCTCGGGTTTGCACGACAAGAACGGCGCGAGATCATCTGGAGTCCATTCGTGCGTTGAATCGGCCTCCTGAAGTAGGAACAGCGACTGGCTTCCGCGGCCAGGCCGGATCCCAAGCAGATGCACGCGAACGCCAAACTCCTGTGCCTGTTGAACCCCGACCCGCAGATCCTCGTCGCCGGACAGGAGCACCGCCTCGCTCATCGCATGGTTGCGCGCCAGTGTGATCATGTCCGTGACGATCAGCGAGTCCACTCCCTTCTGTTCGCCAAAACTGTTTACGAAGCCGAGACGAACCTTGACGCGGGCAAGGTGCGCCAATGTGATGTGCTGAGAACTGGGACCCGTTGACGTTCCGTCGTACCAGTACACCCGCAGAAGCTCGACGCCGCTCACGCGCCTTGCGAAGTCGACGAGCGCGTCGATCGCCTTTTCGTGGTCCAGCACGAGCCGACCGCGAGGCAGCTTTTGGCCAGCAAGAGCCACTGATCCTTGGGCGAACAGGTAGCCGGCATCCACGAAGACGGCGACCCGATCCATCAGCAACTCCTGGAATTTGTATGGAAAAGCGAAGGGCTCCCGAAGGAGCCCTGTACTAAGTCGCCCCATTTAAGTACTAGTCGGGACGACCACAATCATTATCCGTCAGACGGCCGATCCCGTCAACTTCAATGATTCTGACCACCCGACGGCGAATACCCGGTCACTGCGCGAAATCGATGGCGTTATCGTGACCGAGCACGGCTAGGACTCACCTCATCGCGAATCGAGTTCTTCGGGACGCTCATCAACTATCGGTTGATCGTCCAGGATGGCGTAATGGAAGAGATCCGGTCGCCCAGGGCAGCCCGGCGCGGCGCCCATTGCCCCATATCGAGCCTCGAGGTATCGAACTGCGCGTCCCATCGCATCTACGGCCTGGGTCGCAACCAGCTCAATCGGATGGCCGCGGCGATCTGCCAACGGTCGAACTGTCTGGCCATCATGGTCGATTTGATAGACGTGCGCGGTCGCAGGCAAGCCAAACGTTACGATCAGGCAAGCGACGCCGCCGAATGTAAATTCCTGTTGCAGCATCCCAGGGTTGGCATCGGTCATTTGTCGTCAGAGCTAAGACCTCGGCTCTCCTCCCACTGTCGACGTATTGCTTCTTTGAAGTTTGGATCGCCGAGAAGCTCCGCGGCGATTTCTGCAACTTCAAGTTCAGCAATCAAACTTATCGCGCGCTCCCACACTCTGGATCGCACGGCACCCGCTGACGCGCTGCCTTCATCGAGCCTACCTCCAACCAAGGAGACCTTCCGGTCGTTGCTCAGGCCCTTGAAGTGGACATCGAGAGAGAACGTCGCTGCGGTTCTTACATCATGTGCGGCGCCATTGCGTGCTGATCCGATTTCCTGAAGGAATGCATCGCCGCCGCCCGGCAGCAAACCGGCATCTTTCGCAAGCCGCTGTTTGGTCGTGAAGTTCAACTTACGGAGTTGGCGTTCGAGAGTGGGCTTATCGATGTGGCGGATCAGCCCGTCGGTCACGGCCGTCTCAATCAACGCATGTATCTTGATGACGAAGCCCCAATCGCTTTCGTCGTTGCGCAGAGCGAGCAGGAAGCCCCTAGGAAGTTCAAGGCGGATTTCAATGTTTGAGATGAGCGCCAGGTTGCGTTCATGAGGCAGCGGATACTGCCGCGGCGTTCCTGGATCTCGTCGAGTGGCCATGCCTCCCTACCTGCGCATCGCGTTCCGGTATATCGCCAACTGGGCCACGCCGATCATTGCGACCATTAAGTCAGCGTCTCCGCTAGATCGAGCAGCTCACTTAAGGCGAGCAGAGCGACCTTCATATCCACTTTTCGTTCAGGATACGTTCCGTCACGATGTTTCAATTTGATCACTTCCTGCCGGATGGCATCCACATTTGTATCAGCCCAAGTCGAACCCTTCGCTGTCTTGTAGGCAAGAGCGGCTCGCTTCGCACTCTTAGCGTACGCTTGCGGCAATCGGTCATAGATAGCGGATAGCCTGGAGAGTGCACTGTTAAAGTGAAAACCTGCCATCCAGTTTCCATCGTGCCGAACCTCGCCTAACGCTACATGTTCTGCTCGCCTAAGAACCGTCTTGTAGTCACTCCTACCGACCTTGCCTTTGTATCCGAGCTTGTGCGCGGCGATCAAGGAATAGACCGCTCCGAGGAGATCGTCCAGTGCGCCGATAATCCTGTCGCTCGCCTTCGCCTTCGGATGTACAAGAAGCTGAGCAATTCGATTGCTAGATAATGCGAGGTCTTTGAACGTGCCTCCGGTAACGTCAATCTTTTCAGTCATGCGCTCGCTCTTCGCTGAAGTGAGTGATCGATCGGACAGCTGCCTCCGCTGAACGAACCGTTCGCGAGTCGCCGCCAGTTGCAGAACGCGACAATTGGGATCGGCTCATCCCCACAGATTGAACTCCCCAAGGTCAAGGACGGTGGACCTACAATGATCGCGCAGTTTCCTGAAGCACTGCAGGCAGAGGTTATGATGCCGATCGGCTTTTACGCGACCCTTGCGGCGAAACCTTGCCGTTCGACACTGACACAGAACGCATGTCCGTTTGCTCGTACGCGGAGCGCGCCGCTTGCGTTCGTCGTGGAGAAACCGCTCTGCGCGACCCATTTGGCTGCGAATACCTTTCCGGCGACGTGTTCACCTTGACTGCTCGACGCGCGATCGCGCCACGCGTTGCCTGCTATACGGCCGGCACACCGTCATCTTGATGCCGAGGTGATCGTTCTCGTCTTCCAAGTCCCTCCACAGCCTCGGGTCCACGAGATTTTCCGCTCGGCCGCGTTCAGATGGTTCGCCGCGATCCGGTAACTCAACTTCGATGATGATCCGGCGACCGACTCGACGAGCTGTAACGACTCCGTATGGCACGGTTGACCCCTTCCTAAGCGGTTGGCGTTGGCGGTTCAATTGGAGCCGGCACGTCGAACCGCCGTGACGCAGTGAGACCCTCGCAGTATTCGAGAACGAGCGCCAAGAACTCGCCGCCGCCAAGGCGATTGGCCTTCCTCAATTCCGAGAGAACATCAACGGGTAATCCGTGGGCGGTCGCCGTCGGTATCCAGTCAGGGGGAGCGTGCTCCAAGTCCTCTGGGTCAACTTCCACCTCGCGCGGCTTGAAGAGTTGGTCAGAGAGCCTGACCGCTAACTCCTTGAAGTTGAAAGTCGTTACTCGGGAAGTATTCAAGATGTGAGCTGCTCGCTCGAGAGTCGCCGTTCGAATAAGGTTCGTCGGCGTCCAACCGCGAAGAGCCGCAGCCTTCTTGAGCAACTCGTGTTCCTCGGTTGTGAGCCGAACGCTGAATGCCACCTCTTTGGGTTGAGCCGATGTCTCTGGTCCAGCAGGCACGGCCACCTGCTCCTCCTTCGACGTCCCGCCGGGTTTGTGCTTGTTTTGGGCCATTGAGTTATCAGAATCTCATTTAATCCTTTATAAGTCTATTGGCCTTATTTTTGGCTGTCAAGGCATTTTTGGCTCACTTGTATTTCATTACTGCCTATCCGGATTCGTTGCGCCCGCGCCGACATTTCGAGGTTCAGCTTGCTTTGATTCCGGCTGCCGCGGTATCTGTAGCAGCGACAGTTCCTGGACGGCTGTCGGCTCCGCGTCTCCGGACGCGTTCTTGAGCGGGTCCCTCTGTCGTGCCGTTCCACTTCCTCGTCGTGTACAACCTGACGCGATTCGCGCGCGAAAAGTATGATCACTTCGCGCTGCGCGCGTTTCTGAAATCGCTCGGTATCTCCCTGCGGTCAGCCACCGAACCGATCGACGACACATCCACCGGCAAGTTGATGGAAGGTGTCCTGGCCGCGTTCGCACAGTTCGACAACGACGTGCGCGCGGAGCGGACGCGTGCCGGCATGCGAGCGGCGCTCGAACAAGGTCGTTGGACGTTCGTGCCGCCCCTCGGGTATCTGAACGCACCGAAGTGGGCCGGCAAGAGCCTGATCGCGGATCCAGAGCGCGGCGAGTTGGTAAAGCGCGCGTTTGAAGAATTCGCGACCGGCGGCTTTACCAAAGACCACGTGCTCGACAAGATCACGCGTCTCGGGCTTCGTACGAGAACGGGCCGGAAGCTGAATCCACAAAGCTTCGGTCGCATGCTCACGAACAGGCTGTACGCCGGCTTCATACACGCGCCGGAATTCAGCGTCTCAAGGCGTGGAGACTTCGACCCGCTCGTCAGCGAGGAGACGTTCTATCAGGTGCGAGCAGTAATCGAAGCACGTCTGCAGCCGACCGTACCGCACATGCGAAGCCGGACGGATTTTCCACTGAAGGGGCTCGTTCGCTGCGAAGCCTGCCGCCGGCCGTTGACGGCGAGCTGGTCGAAGGGCCGAAACGGCCGGTACGCGTACTACCATTGCCAACGGCAGTGTCGCGACGTGAATATCTCGAAAGCGAAGCTGGAAGGACTGTTCGTTGACGAATTGAAGGAGCTGCAGCCGACGCCCGGCTTCATGCGCCTCGTGAACGAGCACGTGTTGTGCGCGTGGGAGCGGCGGAAGGCTGAGCTCGTAAGCGACGTGACCGAGATCGAGCGGCGCGCGAAGGCGATTCAGCAGAAGCTCGACCGGCTAGACGATGCATTCCTGTTTGCTGAGTCGATCGACATCGAGACGTACGACCGGCACATGGACAAATTACGCCAGGAGCTTACGCTGCTGGAAATCGACCGCCACTCCGGCCAGCTTGAAAAATTCGACGTGGAGGGCATCCTGGCGTTCGCAGAGCGCGTTTTACCGCGCGCCTCGGACCTGTGGGTCCAGGCGTCGCTCGATCAGCGCCAGCGTCTGCAGCAGCTGTTCTTTCCTGAGGGAGTAGCGTTCGACGGAAAACGGTTTGTTCGAACCGGTGTAAGCAGTCCTGCGTTCAAGTACTTAACCGCAGTTCAACCCGCCGAAAATAAATTGGCGTCCCTAATGCCAGTCAGTTGGAACCAGATTGTTCCTTGGCTCCGCCAAATCGATGGGCTTCGTCGAGCAGCCTGAACAGTTGCTGGCGCCTCGGAAACCGTAAGGGGCGATGGGATGAGCTAACGCTCTGGTTTCGGGCCGATCAAAACGGCGACTAGCTCGATAGATACTCCCCCGATAGGTACTGCAGCTTGGTCCATCTCGAAGCCAGCCTTCGTGAAGGCGTCGATCAGCTCTCGCGCCCTGTCGGCGGCCTGCGCATCCGTCCCGATCACTCCGACGGCTAGTCCGTCGCGGGTCGGATGCGGCACGGTTCGCGCCTGCCGAGCACTCCATCCAGCATCGGTCAGCACTCCAGCAACCTGCGCCGACAGATCAATCGCTTCGAAGTCGGAGGCGCACACGCGGACTTCGATCGAGCCCTTGGGAATTGTTTTGAGTGTCTCCAACAGTGCTCGCCGGTGCTTTGCGCCAAGGCGACGCGGGCGTTGGAGTGCTTCTATACGGAAGCCCCCGAGTCCGCCGAAGAGGCCAGCAAGCACACTGACCGCTCCGCAGATACGGGAAGCGGCGGGATCTGCTAGAAGCGCCCACCCTAGGCCGAATACAATCCCGACCCCGAACATCAAGCGATTGAACTTGCGGATCGCTGCGATTGAGTCGACCAAGAACACGCGGCGGATTGTAGCCGAGTTCCGGCACGAACTGAGGGACAACGGGCGCGCTGAGGCGTACGCCTACCCAGGTAATTTAGGAAACTTGCTTTTGACGCGTCGTCCGTTTGGGCGACTTGCGAATGATGCCCTCGGCTTAGTGTTGACGGATCGCGGCGGCGATTCGGTGGACATCGAAGTCGTGCGCCTTGCCGATGTCCTCGCGGACTCGGTGCAGCTCCTCAATGATTCGGTCGCGCCGCTTCATGTTGAACCTCCCTAATGGCAGCTCCTCGGGCGTGCAAGTGCTCGGCGTTAACGGTAACCATGCGTGGCGTGGTGAAGATCTCGGCGTGAGGCCATGCGGCTACCGAACCAGTTTGAGAATCTGCTCGACGGCGTCGTACTCCGCCTGGACCGCGGGCAGAGGAGGGTTCCGGCTGCCTGCCCATCGGCGGATCAGATCGCGATGCTCCGGCCTCATGTCCTTACCCAAGATGATGCGCGTCAGCCACGCCGGCTCAATGCGAACACGGGGCTCCGCAAGCGTGGGTCCTACGAGTCGTATCTCGTCCTCATTGCTCCAGTCTGCCTTCTTCTTCCGAACGAAGAGAGGAAAAGCGTCTCTCGCCGCCGTGAGTGCCGTTACGTCTAGTTCGAAGACGTCGCCGTATTCGACTTCGAGCGCCTTTGTGAAAATGCCCGTGTTGGCGAACTCTAAGCAGTAGCCGGTGTGGTTATCAGCGTACTTCGCCCACAGGTTCATGTTGTCCCAGCGTTTCGACATCGACAGAACACGTGTCTTCTCCGAGAGGCTGTGTAGGGCTTTCGTCATTTCCTGGTGCATCCGTTTCATGCCAAAGCGGTTAAGGCCTCCGATAGCACGTGGGTACTCTTTAACAACGTCCCGAAGCCTGGCGTCCGGGTGGGCACGACGCCACGTACGCATCAGGAACCGCAGAGTGCCGAAAAAACGAGGGTACTTGATACGGGGCCGGCAGTCGGCCGGGTCGTTCAATTGCGCGGCCGTCGGGAAGTACAGCTCGTTCTGAAAGAGGATCCGTTCAAGTCGATCAAGATGTTCGCACGTTTGGTAGCGATAGAAATGCGTTGCCTGTAGCGCATTCACTTTACGGAGCGTAGCAAAGGCAGCGCGTGTGCGTCCATGCGGTCGTCGCGCGCATCGACCGCAACTTCCGGCGACGCGTGAACGTGAAGAAGTGGCCCGGGCTGCTCACGAGGCAGGTGTCCATCAGTCGGCACATCCTCACCAAGCTGTTTGACACGAAACTCGTGTTCACGGCTCGGAGCACCGACGACCCTCACTTGGCTATGTGTCGAGCATGTCCCATTCGTCGCCCATTACCCACCGAAGCGCAGAGAGCTTGCCGTTGATCATTCCCCACTCGAAGTTGTCCCACGGTCCGAGGTTCTTCTTCCCGTACTCGCGCTCGACCCTCCGCGCCGCTTTGAGAGCGCCCCTCCACACATCCCGTTGCACCGTTTCCCGTGCGCCGCGTGGTCGCGGATACGTCTCCTTTTCTACGATCTTGATTCGGCCCTCCTGAACTCCAATACGTAGACCCCAGTGCCGGTTGTACCAAACCTGATGGAACAGCAGGTCTTCAGCCTTTCGAATTTCAGATAGACCGCGTGGTTCATGGGTCCACGACAGCTCGAACATTACATCGCTGACGAGCGATGGTTCAATGCGCCGAAGCAATTCTGGCAGATTGATGAAGTACAGCGACTTGATGCGCGAGAAGTAGGCGGCGATGTCGGCGTGGGGGAGCTTTTGGTTCCCATTTATGACGCTGAAATCGTTCTTGTTGTGCGTGACGAATGCAAATCGCGTCCCCGATGAGGTCTTGTCGCGTACACAATTGGCATAGGTTTCGATGATCAGCGCGTCCGCCATCGAGTTCCTGTCACGGTGGAACGGCGCGCGTTTGTCAATGGCGCGTTGGGCCGCGCTCAGCTTTACAGCGTCGCTTGGCTCGATACTTGGCGATGCCGTGAGTAGCTTTTCGATACGGTCCAACGTCGCCGTAGCAGTTCCACCTACGATGGGCATCTTGTGACTCCCTCCCTGCCAAGATAGCTGAGACACTTTCCCTCTCGGAAATTAGTGTTGAGGGCGGGGAGGTGTCAGGATCGTGATGACGACGATGTTTCACCGGATCTCTGCAGACCAGTCGCCCGT
>Ga0187893_10009246_pt1 | contig 15208 bp, 12 predicted proteins | sample MA1701074metaG_FD_139574 | JGI IMG/M metagenome (GOLD analysis project Ga0187893, IMG submission 139574) | White microbial mat communities from a basaltic lava cave in the Kipuka Kanohina Cave System on the Island of Hawaii, USA - MA170107-4 metaG ... | reverse complement strand
TCTACTTGCGGCTTGATTTCACTGAGAATGCCGCGGGGCCGGGAATGGAAGTGCACGTGGCGATTCGCGGCAAGTCGATTCGGATTCGGCTCGACGAAGCAACCGCGGAGATTGTAGACAACGGCGGCGCGGAGTTGGAGGCGGCTTTTTCCAATGTCCTGGAGCTGGCGCTTTCGTTCTCCAGCCTGGGAATAAAGGAAGCCGAGCGAGTGCAGTTGCAGATCTCCGTGTGGCAGGACGGCTTGCCGATGGACGCTCTTCCGCATGAAGGCTGCCTTGAAATCGAGGCTCGCGACATCGAGGAGTGGGAAGAATAAGCTACCGTCCGGCGGCGCGCCGGAGACGGTCCCGGATGGCGTCCCACTCGATTCCCTCGGGAGGACGCTCGACCGCAATCCACTCCATGCCCGCCTCATCGGCCATGTGCAAAGCAGCATAAAGGCTGCGCGCATATCCTCCGGCGTCGAACGGCATCGCGATTTCCATCTCCGCCGGCGCGGGCGTGGTTAGACTCAAGTAGGCGCCCCGTCCCGGCGGAAGCTGGCCGGCGCCGACCAGAATCACAGGCGTATTGGGACTATAATGCCGCTCATGCATGCCGGGGGAAGGATGCGCTCCCTCGGGTCTCTGCGCCGCCGCGACCGGCTGACCCAGGGCCGTCTCCAGTTCCTCGCGGGAGATGACCCCGGGCCGCAACAATACCGGCTGCTGGCCGGCGAGCGACACCACGGTGGATTCGATTCCCACTTCGCATGGGCCGCCGTCAACGATCAAATCGACCCTATGCCCCATCACCAGACGCACGTGCGCGGCCGTTGTGGGCGACAGCGCCATGAATGGATTTGCGCTTGGAGCGGCCAGCGGCACTCCCGATCGCCGGATCACATCGAGCATCACGGGGTGCGCAGGCATCCGTAAGCCGACGGTCGTTAGCCCGGCCGTGACGATGCCGGGCACATGGCCGCGTTTCTCAACGACGATCGTAAGCGGGCCCGGCCAGTAACGCGCGGCCAGCTTTTCGGCCGCCTCCGGCCACCGGGCCGCCAGGCCGCGAGCCATCTCCACTGAGGAGACGTGTACGATCAGGGGCGAAGTGCGCGGCCTGCCCTTGGCTTCGTAAATCCGCGCCACAGCGGCCGGATCGAGCGCGTTCGCGCAGAGCCCGTAAACCGTCTCTGTGGGCAGCGCTACGAGCCCACCCTGCTTAAGCAGCGTGGCGGCTTGGTCCAGCTCAGTTTCGGTCGCCATTAGTCCCTACAGCAAGCCGTTGGCGTGTGCAGTGCATCGACGCGGGCCGCGGGGCGATCCGCTCACCAGCGTAATCGGGTTCCGCCTGGCTTCGGCCGCCATTATTCGGGCAGGTCGTCTTTGCCGTCACCGGCTGTTTTGCCGGTTTTCCGCCAGACGAGGTAGTCGTGCATCAATTCCTCCAGATCGCCGTCGAGCACTCGATCCACATCTCCGATGGCCAGCTTGGTGCGATGGTCTTTGATCATGCGATACGGTGCAAGTACGTAGCTGCGAATCTGGCTGCCGAAGTTGATATCCAACTTGGCATCCTCCAGCTTCCGCTCTTCTTCGCGTTTTTTCGCCATCTCGTGTTCGTACAGCCTCGCGCGGAGCTGCTTGAGGGCGGTGGCACGGTTCTTGTGCTGCGACCGCTCGCTTTGGCATTGCACCACGATCCCAGTCAGCAGATGGGTTATGCGTATGGCGGAGTCAGTCCGGTTGACGTGCTGGCCGCCTGCACCGCTGGCCCGAAACGTGTCCACGCGCAGATCCTCGGGCCGAATATCGATCTTGATCTCATCCTCAACTTGCGGAATGACGAACACGCTGGCAAATGAAGTGTGACGCCGTGCGTTGGCGTCAAACGGCGAAATCCGCACCAGCCGATGCACGCCCACTTCCGATTGGAGCATTCCATACACCTTGTCCCCGTTGATTTCAATGGTGGCGGATTTGATCCCGGCGCCTTCACCTTCCAAACGGTCGGTCACGATTGCCTCATATCCGTGCCGCTCGGACCAGCGCAGATACATTCGCAGCAGCATCTCGGCCCAGTCTTGACTCTCGGTGCCGCCCGCTCCGGGGTGGATTGTCATAATCGCGCTGCGCGAGTCGTTCTCGCCATTGAGGAGCATCCCTGTTTCCAGTTCGCTCAAATAGCGGGAAAGCTGCTTCATCTCCCGCTCGATATCGGAGGCGACCTGCTCGCCTTCTCCGGCCAGCTCAAAAAGAGTTTCCAGATCCGAGGCAATGGTCAGGATTCGGCTGTCGTCGGCGAGCGTCTCTTCAAGCCGCTTCCGCTCCTGCATCACCTTCTGGCTATGCTCGGGCTGAATCCAGAAATCGGGCGAAGCGACCTGTTTCTCGATTTCGTCGAATTTTCTGCGTTTGGCGGGGGCGTCAAAGATAGCCCCGCACAGCGTCTGCTTGCTGGCGGAGCGAGGTGTACTCTCGTTGGAGTTCTTCGAGCGTCATGATTTGATTTTAGCAAACGCGTTCAGACGTGCTGATCGACGAGAATCGGGTTTCCGTCGGGGTCCACCGCGATAAAACTGGCAGGGCCCGTCGTGCTCTCGTCTGCCTCGTTCACCATCTGCACGCCTTGCGCCTTCAGTTGGCGCTGTAGTTCGCGCACGTCCGTGAAAGCGGCTAGTTTTTGCGCGTTACTGTCCCAGCCGGGGTTGAAGGTCAGTATGTTCTTGTCGAACATGCCTTGAAAGAGGCCGATGACGTGATCGCCGTTCTTCAAGATGAGCCAGTTCTGTGAGGGATTCCCAGCGAAGGCCTTGAAGCCGAACTTCTCGTAAAACTGCTTCGAAGCTTCAAGGTCCTTAACAGTCAGGCTGATTGAAAACGCACCGAGTTCCATTGCTTTGCTCCCTTGGTGTATTGTACGCAGGTTTCACGTTTCCGGCGCGAACCCCGCATTTTTCCCAAGAGCGCCACAAAAAAATCAGCCACGCAAGTAAATTTAGATTGACAATAAGTAAAGTTATCTTTACTATTAGACATGCACGCTTTCCTTAACAAGAAAAAATGGGCTGGCATGATTGCCTCAGCCGTGACCTTTGTTGCCCTTTACGCGATTCACATCGCTTTGCGCCAGCGCTACGGGCCTGGTGAGGGGCCGCGGCTTTGGGTGGCTGCGGCCCTGATCGCCAGCGTCGGCTGGCTGGTTCTGCAACAAGTGCGGGGCGTCCGAAGCATGGATGAGTACCATCGTAAGATCTACAGTCATGCCATGGCGATCGCGTTCCCGTTCGCTTTCGTCGCCGTTTTTGCCTTCGGTTTCTTGAGAGGGGAGGGCTTGTTCTCAGCCGGGGATCCGCGGGACCTGCCCGCCCTGCTGCTCATTTTCTACCTGATCGGATTCGTGATTGCGACACGGAGGTACAGGTGAGAAATCGATTGAAGGTGCTGCGCGCTGAACGAGACTGGACGCAGGAAGAGCTAGCCAGGCAACTGGACGTTTCGCGGCAGGCAATCAACGCCATTGAAACCGGCAAATATGACCCCAGCCTTCCGCTGGCTCTCAAGATCGGACGGCTGTTCAGCCGGCCGGTGGAGGAGATATTCTTTCCGGAGTAGACCGGAGACGCCGCCTGCTTCCAGACGTTGCGAGCATATACAATGAAGGGCTGACCAACTTTAGGAGGTCCTTATGAAAACCGCTTCCTCGATCTCGCGGCGCCGCTTCTTCGGTTCCACCGCTACAGCCGCTGCCACGGCCACCGCATTTCAAATCATTCGTCCTGAGCTGGTTCGCGGGCAGGGCAAGGCCAACCTGAAAGCCGGTCTGATCGGCTGCGGCGGGCGCGGCCGGCAAGCAATCGTCGATCTGTTGACAGGCAGCGAGAACGTGGATGTCGTCGCCATGGCGGATATCTTCGAGGACAAGCTCGAAGGGAACCTGACATGGCTGCGCGACGCCAATCGCCATCCCAAGATTCAGGACCGGCTGAAGGTTGGTCCCGAGCACCGTTTCGTAGGCTTTGACAGCTTCCAGAAACTGATCAACTCCGGCGTGGATATCGTGATGCTTTGTACGCCCCCGGGTTACCGGCCGATGCACTTTGAAGCCGCCGTTAATGCAAAGAAGCACATCTTTTGCGAGAAGCCTTTCGGCACCGATCCGGTGGGCGTGCGTCGCTTCATGGCGGCCGCCAAAAAATCCGAAGAGATGAAGCTCACCGTCGTCAGTGGAGCGCAACGCCGATTCCAGACTGAATACGTACAGACGGTCGACAAGATCAAGAGCGGCACGATCGGCGATGTCACGGCGCTTTACGCCTACTGGGTGGGCACGCCGGTTATTCAAAACAAGGCTCGCGATTCCAAATATGGCGACATGGCCTGGCAGCATCGCAACTGGTACTCCTACGTCTGGATCTGCGGCGACCAGGTTGTGGAGCAGCACCTGCACAACATCGACGTTTGCAACTGGGTGATGGGAACGCACCCGGTTAAGGTATGGGCCAGCGGCGGCCGCGCCTGGCGTCCCAATGAAGAGCTGTACGGAAACATCTACGATCACATTGCCGCTGATTTTGAATACGCCAACGGGGTGCGGATGACCAGCTATTGCCGCCAATACCCCGGCAATCTTTATCGCAACGTCAGCGAGCTGGTGGTCGGATCCAAGGGCCGCAGCAACGGCCGCGACCTGGGCGTCAAAGGCGGCAACCCGTACGTTCAGGAACATACCGCAATGATTAACAGCATCCGAGGCGACGGCCCTTACATCAATCACGCCATGCCCGTGGCCGAAAGCACGATGGCCTGCATCATGGCGCGCGAAGCGGCTTACACGGGCGAAGAGATCACCTGGGACCGCATCATGGCGTCGCAACTCGACCTGATGCCCAAGGACTACGGCTACGATGTCAAAGTTCCGGTAACGCCGATTCCGGTGCCGGGCCAGTACAAACTCATCTGAAGTTGTTCAAAGCCGGATTCTCGCTGCCCGCGGCCTTATTTGGCGGCGTCGAGAAGCCTAGACAAAAAATATCTCCTTTTATAAAACATTTATATAAACAAATGTTTTAAACAATCCGATCTATTTACTGTGATGACGCTCGCGCTCCTGTACTGGCTGGCCCCGATCGCCTTCGCCCAGCCCGCCTGCGATGCCCCCGCCCGGCGCCTCCTCGACCACGCCTTTTTCCGCATCTGCTACGACTCTTCGCTGAAGGCTCCTGTCTGGACCGAATATGAGCTCCGCCCCGAATACCTGGCCGTTGCCTCCGCTCCCCGGCGGCCCAACTTTCGCCGGGACCCATCCGCCGCTTTCCCCACCGCTTCCAAATCCACGTATCGATCACAATAACGAGTTCTATCAAAAGACATCTTACATTCTTATCGCAACATACTCTTAACATTCCGTCAAGAAGTCCTTCGTTGACGCATTGCCAGCCGCTCAAACACAAGTAACGGGATTTATTCCCGTCATTCGGGAGAGTCGGCGGTGTCGGAGCGAGGAAGAAGGGGCCGCATCCGGATCCTCTGTCGGGTTATAACCGTAAAGTAGCCTGTCCAAGAGGGCTGAGATCTTATCGCAACGACTGCCAAGGCAGCCACTTCTGCGGGACTCTGGGGGTGAGCCGAAACAGGATGATTCCGCAATCGGAGGGCAGACGGCGGCGGTAGGCCAGTTCCCCGAAGTCCTTGTCGAAGGTCAAAAGGGTCCGGCCATTAGATATGCACTCGCTAAGAACTTCATTGTCGGTAGCTCCCGGGTGCGTCTCGGCGCTCGAAAGAATGTCCAGGCCTGCTTCGCGAAGGGCTGTGATTGCCGGACGAGGAAAGTTCTCATCGGCGAGGAACTTCATGCCTGCTCAAGGGGGTAAACTTTCTCGCCGTGCACGAGTTCACTGGCGTACGCCAGGCATGCACGAACATCTTCCTCGCTGAGACCAGGATAGCTGTCGAAAATCTGCTGGTGTGTCCAACCAGCGGCCAGAAGTTCCACGACGAGCTCCACAGCAATCCGGGTTCCTTTGACGACAGGTTTCCCAACAACAATTCGCGGGTCGACAGTAATGCGCTCACGCCAATCCATACCTCCAAGTTTAACAGGCGCTCCACGAAGGCCCTCTCATCCCGCGCGCCCCATCATGCGGCGGACGGAAGGCGTGGCGATAGCTAGCACGGCCGCGGCTGCCAGCAGCCCCACTGCGATGCCTCCATAAAGGCTCATCAGCACGCCGGAGTCGCCGGCGACAAAGAAACCAGAAAGGTAGCCGGCGAGTTTGTTGCCGAGGCTTGTGGCAAAAAACCAGGCGCCCATCATGAGGCCGACAAAACGCGCCGGGGCTACCTTAGTAACTGTGCTGAGTCCGACGGGGCTGAGACACATTTCACCAACCACATCGAGGAAATAGACGCCGGCCAGCCAGAGCGGGCTGATCTTGCCCGATGCGGTCAGCGCGGAGGCGGGGACGAGCAGGCAGAAGGCTGCTCCAATGGCTGCCAAGCCCAGGGCGAATTTTGCGGGACTGGAGGGCTGGCGGTCGCCCATGCGAATCCACAGGCGCGCGAAGATGGGCGCGAGCAGAATCACGTAAAACGGCGTCAGCGATTGCAACCAGCTTGCGGGGAACTCCCAACCGCCGATCTCGGTGCGGACCAGTTGCTTGGCGAAGAGGTTGAGACTTGCTCCTTTCTGCTCGTAGGCGGCCCAGAACAGGATGGTGAAGGTGAACAGAATCGAGATGGCGCCGATGCGTTTCCATTCTCCGGCGGTGAGCGGACCGGCGGGCTCGAGGCCGGCAGTTTCCGATCGAGGGCGCGGGCGGCTGCCGACGGTCGCGATGGTTGCACGGCGCAGAAACAGGACGATCAATCCCAGGATCATGCCGACGCCGGCCGCGCCGAATCCCCAGTGCCAACTGGCGGCGGGGTCGAAGCCGCGCGCCTCGAGCCAGGCCTTGAATACGGCGCTTTCGGCAAGGAAGCCGCAGGTCAGCGGGGCCATCACGGCGCCAATATTGATGCCCATGTAGAAAAGAGAAAAACCGCTGTCCCGGCGCGGGTCCTTTTCGCCGTAGAGCGAGCCGACCATGGTGGAGATATTGGGCTTGAGCAAACCTGTGCCGATGGCGATCAGCGACAAACCGGCGTAGAAGAACGGCAACGAAGGCGCCACTAAGCAGAACTGGCCGAAGACGATGACGATACCTCCGAGAACGACGGCCTGGCGCGCTCCCATCCACCGGTCGGCGAGGAAACCGCCGGGAACAGCCAGCAGGTAGACAGCCATGGTGTAGGTTCCATAAAGTGATGCCGCCTCTTTTACGCCGAACCCCAGACCGCCTTGGGAGAGAGGAGCAACGGCGTAAAGGACAAGGATCGCTCGCATGCCGTAGTAGCTGAAGCGCTCCCACATTTCGACAAAAAAGAGAGTTGGCAGGCCGCCTGGATGTCCGCCGAATCCGATGGCCGCCGAATCCTGTTTCGAGCTCATTGAAGCATCATAGGACGAGTAGGGCGGCCTGTGCGCGAGAACCGCACGTTAGAACGTTTAAGAAGTGCCCTCGCGTTCTATGCGCTCTAATTCCTCGCGCAAACGCTTGCTGTCGGGAAATTCCTCCAACGCCTCCTCGATCTCTCGGCGCGCCTCCGCAACTCCAAAGTGCTCCGCGAGCAACCTCGAAAGACGAATGCGGTTTGCGATCAACTGCGTCTCAGTTTTGTCCTCACCATGAAAAGGATTCGTGATCTGTAACGTGCTCAACGAGCGTAGCACCTCGCCTTCGTGACGGTCGAAGAGCGCCTGCGTAGGCGCGGAATACTGAATATTGAAATGCAGGCCGGAAGTCAGGAAAGTGTGGATTACCGATACGATGCTGTGGCTCACTGAACGCATTTGCATACATCGGCGCCCGAGGAAAACGACTTCGCTGATGGAAGCGTCAATGCCGAGACTCCTGGCCCGCTTGAGCCGCGCCTCGCTGTTTGCCATCATTGCCACAAAGGTTTCAGTGGGGGCGGCACGCACAATCAGCCTGAAGGCAACGTCTGGGATGTAAGGATGACGGAAAACCACTTTGGTCCTTGGATCCTGCACTTGCTCCACGACCCAACCCGTTGGCAGGGTGATTGAGAAGTAGCCGTTTCGTTCGTCCACGTACTCCGATTGCTTAGCGTGGGTCTTAACTGGCGCCATTAGATGGCGCCATTCCGCGAGCGCGGCCAGCATCTCTCCCTCCGTGAATCGCCGGTACTTGGGGATTCGTTCCGGGCACGAGTCATCCACCAGAAAGAACAAACGGTCATGCGGCAGAGTCTCTAAGGCCTTATCAATTTCGTAATCGACTGCCCGCTTGGCCTGGCGCGCGTCAATCACCGCGATCGCAGTCATCTCAATCAGCGGATCGACGATCTGCTTCCAATGAATGTTGTCGCCAGTGCGAAAGCAGAAGAACTGAAGCAGGTCATTTAGCAGATCTTCGGCGTCACCGTGAAAGAGGCAGGAAGTGACTTCGAACGGGCGCACTACGAATTGCAGCCGAAGTTGAAGTTGGCTTGAATCCGGATTCGAGTTGGCCAGAAACAGAACAGCGGGAGGCCGGCCTCGACGGATGGGAGCTTTCATGGCGATGACCGAAAGGAGTATACCTGGGTAGATAGTGGTGAGCCATCCAGTGAGGCGCCAGACTGCAACACTCCCCAGGGCGAGCAGAAAACAAATTGCACTCATGGATCGGAAGTCTCCGCGGCCTGAGTGATCGACGCGGTTTGAGAGAGATGAATACGCGCGGTGCCGGTCAAGAGCCCACATTGTGGCAATCCACTTTGGATTTGGGAATCCAAAGCAGGTGATGTAACGCTTCCATTGGCGGAACTGGTTGGAAAGACCCTCCAGCGGAATCACCAACAGTAGCGAGGCGAGCCATTGGCTGTGTTGGGTTAGGTCAATCGCGATCAAGCCCAATAAAGGGATCAGGCTCTTTAGAGCGATCCAAGCCAGTGTTCTACTTCGCGAATCGGCGAGGCTTTCCCTGTTGGCAAACCCAATTCGCGCCTTCAGGAGCATCTGCCGTAAACCACTCTTGGACTATGTGCAACCCGGAGCCTGTCACGATAGCCGATTCCAGACTCGGAATGCCCGAATATTTTGCATGGGGGAGCCAACGTTGCGTTGGAGCTCGCCTGAACGGAGAGGTGTGCGCGCTGGCCACAGCAACGCACAAGGCGCTCAACAAGCTACGATGCTAACCATGTACCGGTTGGTGCGCGCGGCGGCTTACTCGCAATTATTGGAAGAAGCCGCGCGCTTCGTGGCGGAACACGCCGCGCGCGGCGAAGTGCTGGTGGTTGCGAACACGGCCGGGGCGGCTGCCGATTTTCTGCGGCTGCACTGCGGTGATACGGCGGGTGCGCACCGGTTCACGCTACCTCAGTTGGCGGCCGCGCTGGCTGCGGCGCCATCGGCCGAGCGCGGGCTGGCGCCGCTGAACCGCTTGGGAATGGAAGCGCTGGCCGCGCGCGCCGTGCATCAAGCGGCAAGACGCGGCGCACTGGAGTATTTCACGCCGGTCGCCACGAGTCCGGGGTTTGCGCGGGCACTGGCGCGCACCATTGAGCAGCTCCGCATGGAGGAGACACCGCCGCGGGCGCTCGCCGGGAGCGGACCGCCTGGCCGGGACATTGCCGAATTACTCCAATCCTACGAATCTCTGCTGGCGGAAGGGCGGCTGGCAGACTTCACGCTGCTTTTGCATATGGCAGCGCAAGCGGCAGAAGAGGGCAGCCACCGGCTGGCGGCGTTGCCGCTACTGCTGCTCGACGTCCCGGTTAGTTCGGCGATTGCCGCCCGCTTCGTTGCTCGATTGATCCACCGCAGCCCCGGCGCGATGGTCGCGCTTACGGACGCCGATGAGGAAAGCGCACGGCGGCTGAGCAGGATGCTTTCCTTCGACACGGCGACTCTTCCGGATTCTTCAACGGGCGCGCTGGCGCGATTGCGCCGTTACCTGTTTCATTCCGAAGCCGCGGACCGGCAGGATGGCGATGAAAGCCTGGGCTTTTTCTCGGCCGCCGGCGAGGGGCTGGAATGCATCGAGATTGCCCGCCGCATACAGGAGCGCGCCTCGCGCGGGGTCCCCTTTGACGCCATGGCCATTCTGCTGCGCGCACCCGAGCGGTATCAGCCGTTGCTTGAGGAAGCGCTTGGCCGGGCCAACATTCCATTCCATTTCACGCGTGGCAGCGTGCGGCCCGATCCTGCCGGGCGCGCGTTTCTGGCATTGCTCACCTGCGCCAGCGAGAATTTTCCCGCCGGGCGATTTGCCGAATACCTTTCCCTCGGCGAGGCGCCGCGATTTGAGGGATCCAAAGCCATGGCCGCCGGCGCCGCGTTTCAAGCCGCCGAGGACGATCTGCTTTTCCGGCGGGGGTTTTTCGCCGAAGCGATGGAGGAGGGCGAGGACGAACCGGCTCCGGCGACACCAGCGGGCTGGGAGCAGCTTATTGTCGACGCGGCGGTGGTCGGCGGGCGCGCCCGCTGGGAACGGCGGCTTCGCGGCCTGGAGAACGAGCTGCAATTGCGCATCGACGCGATGGAAGAAGACGACGAAACGCGGCGGCTGCATCTGGAGCGCCAGCTCGGCGAGCTGCGGGTTCTCGAATCGATCGCTCTCCCGGTGATCGAACGTCTGGACGCGCTGCCCAAGTCCGCGCCGTGGAGGGAATGGTTGGAGAAGCTCTCCGCGCTGGCTGAGATGACGCTGCGGCGGCCGGATTCGGTATTGCTGGCGCTCAACGAGCTTTGGGGCATGGGCGATGTGGGACCGGTGACGCTCGAAGAAGTCATCCTGGTGTTGACTGACCGGCTGCGGTTTCTGCGGCGGTCCCCGACGCGCCGCCGCTACGGGCAGGTATGGATCGCCACGATTGAGGAAGCGCGCGGGCATTGTTTTGAGGCAGTGTTCCTGCCGGGCCTCGCCGAGGGTGTTTTTCCCAAGAAAGCGTTTGAAGATCCGCTGCTGCTCGACGATTACCGCAGGCGAATCTCGGATGGATTGCCGTGCCGGGACGACCGCGTTGCAGCGGAGCGGCTGCGGCTGCACATCGCGGCGGCCGCGGCCACCGGGCAACTGGTGGTTTCCTACCCGCGCATCGATTCGCGTCAGAACCGGCAAAGAGTGCCGTCGTTTTATGCGATGGAAGTTGTGCGCGCGGCCGAAGGCGCGCTGCCCGACCTGAAACAGTTCGAGCGGCGCGCGGCCGCCGGCTCGCTGACACGGCTCGGCTGGCCCGCGCCAAACGATCCGCGCCACGCCGTGGATGCACTCGAATACGACCTGGCCTGCCTGCAGGCGGCACTGGCAATGCCGAAGGGAGAAGCCCGTGGCGCGGCGCGCTACCTGTTCTCGCTGAATGCTCACCTGGCCCGCTCCATGCGCGCCAGGCACCGCCGCTGGCAGCGGCAATGGTCGGCCGATGACGGGCTTATGCAGCGGGATGAGGAGACGGCGGCGCTACTGGAGCGGCAGCGGCTCACTTCGCGTTCCTGGTCGGCGTCGAGCCTGCAGCATTTCGGCGCCTGCCCGTACCGCTTTCTGTTACACGGCGTCTACCGCTTCCGCCCGCGCGAGGAGTCGGCGCCGCTTGAGGTGATGGACCCGCTGACACGAGGCTCCCTGTTTCACGCGGTTCAGTTCGCTCTATTCCAGCGAGCTCCCAACGCCACGCCGGCGGAATGGCTGATCCTGATCGACGAAGTATTGGACGAAGTAGCGGCGCGCGAAGAAGAGAGACTTGCGCCAGCGATCCCACGGATCTGGAAATCGGAAATCGAAGACTTGCGCGCCGATCTTCGCGGGTGGCTGCGGCGCATGCCACGCGATGCGGCCGGATGGGAGCCGATCCACAGCGAGTATTCCTTCGGGCTTCCGGATGAAACAGGCCGCGATCCGGCAAGCAGTGACGAACCCGCGCGGGTGCTGGATGGGGTGCTGCTGAGAGGATCGGTGGACTGGATCGAGCGCAACCGCCAAACCGGACAACTGCGCATCACCGATCACAAAACGGGGCGGCCTCCGAAAGACAAGCCACGGCATGTAGGCGGTGGAGCGATTCTGCAGCCGCTGCTTTATGCGCTGGCCGCCGAGGATCGGCTGGGGCAGCCGGTGGCGGCGGCGCGCCTCTATTTCTGCACGCAGCGGGGAGCTTATGAGGAGGCATCCGTCGAACTGGGTGAGCAGGGCCGCCAGAAGGTGAAGGCGGCGCTGGTGATAATCGACGAGGCGATCGAGAAGCCGTTCCTGCCGGCGGCGCCGCAAGACGGCGGCTGTAAATACTGCGATTACCGCATTGCCTGCGGTCCGCGGGAGGAAGAAAGAACCAGCCGTAAACCGGCGTTGGTATTTCTACGGGAGCTGAGGGCAATGCCGTGATTCCCAGCGCGCGTTCCTCCGATCTGTCAGCGCGCGACCGCATCCGGAGCTCTCTCGGCGAGAGCCTGCTGGTGGAAGCCTCCGCGGGCACGGGCAAGACAACGGAGTTGGTGCGCCGCATCGTCGCCGTTCTCCGTCAGGGCATCACCCAGATCGACCGCGTGGCCGCCGTGACGTTCACTCAGAAGGCGGCGGGCGAGCTCAAGCTGCGGCTGCGGCAAGGACTCGACCTCGCCCGGCGGGAAGAGCAGGATCCCGCGAAGGCCGCCCATCTTGAGCACGCGCTGGCGCATCTTGAAGAAGCAGCCATCGGGACCATCCACGCCTTCTGCGCGCAGATTCTGCGCGAACGCCCCGTCGAAGCGCGCATCGATCCCGATTTTGAGGAACTCTCCGATCCCGAAGCCAGGCGCATTTATGCGCGCGTGTTCCGCCGCTGGCTGGAAGAGAAGCTGAACCAGGACGCTCCGGGCGTACGGCGCGCTCTAGCCTGGCTGGCGGCGCGCGAAGAGCGGGAATATGACACCACGCCCGTCGAGTCGCTTGAAAACGCCGGATGGCAGTTGATCGAGTGGCGCGATTTCCCCGCCCCCTGGCTGCGCGCCGATATTCACCGCGAAGAAGTCATCGACACGCTTTGCGAAGCAGTCCGAGGATTAAGCGCGCGAATCGGAAATTTCAACTCGAACGTCGCCGAGCCGGTGCGCGACGTGGTCCCGTGGATCGAGCGCGAGCCGCGCGATTACGACATGCTCGAAGGTCTGCTCTTCCGCCTTCACCGGATCTGGAAGAGAGAGGGGAAACATCCCGACCAAAAACTTTTCAAGTGTCTGAACGATTTCCGCCCGGTGGCCGAGGCCGACCTGGCGGCCGGCCTGCGCGCGGAGTTGTGGGAGCTTGTGGATCTGTACGCGGAGGCCAAACGGCGCGCCGGTAAGCTCGACTTCGTCGACCTGCTGCTGCTGGTACGAAATCTGGTGCGGGAAAACGAAGAAGTGCGCGGCTACCTGCAACGGCGGTATACACACATCTACGTCGATGAGTTTCAGGACACGGACCCGCTACAGGCTGAGATTCTGATCCTTCTGTCGGCCGATAATCCAAGGGAAACGCGCTGGCTGCAAGTAACTCCGTCGCCCGGCAAGCTGTTTCTGGTCGGCGATCCCAAGCAATCCATATACAAATTCCGGCGTGCCGACGTGCAGTTGTACCAGTTGCTGCGCGGGCGGCTGGAATCGCGAGGAGTGGGCGTAGTGCGGCTGAGCCGCAGCTTCCGGTCGGTGCGGACGATTCAGGAATGTGTGAATGCGGCACTCGCGCCGGAAATCAGAGAGGACGCCGAGGCGGCGCAAGCCGGCTACGTGCCGCTCGAGGAGGGGCGCGCCGATCATCCGCATCAACCGGCGATAATCGCGCTGCCGGCCCCGCGCCCTTATGGCAAGAGGCAAATCGCAAAGTTGTCGATTAACGATTGTCTGCCACAAGCGATTGTCGGATTCATCCACTGGCTGATCGAAGAGAGCGGCTGGAAAGTGGGGAATCCGGAAAACGCCAGCGAAGTTACTCCTGTTCGCTCCCGCCACATCGCCGTGCTTTTCCGGCGCTTCACCAATTGGGGCGCCGACCTAACGCGGCCCTATGTTCGAGGCCTGGAGGCGCTGGGCGTCCCGCACCTGCTGGTCGGCTCAAAATCTTTCCATGACCGCGAGGAGATCGACACGATGCGGGCCGCGCTTACAGCGATCGAATGGCCGGAAGACGAGCTGTCCGTATTCGCGACTCTGAAAGGCGCCCTGTTCGCCATCCCGGATCAAGTGCTGCTCGGATTCCGCCATGAGGCTGGACGCCTCGATCCGTTCCGCCCGGCGGCGGAGGGGCTTCAGGCGAAATACCAACCCGCCGCCGCGGCGCTGGCGCTGCTCCGGGAACTTCATTTGGGACGGAATCGCAGGCCGATCGCCGAAACTATTTATCTGCTGCTCGAAGCCACGCGCGCCTGGTCTGCGTTTGCGTTTCGCCCGGCGGGCAATCAAGTCCTCGCCAACGTCCGGCGTGTGATCGACATTGCGAGGCAGTTTGAAATTCAGGGCGGCATCTCGTTTCGCGGCTTCGTCCAGGAGCTGACAGAGCAGGCCGAAAGAGCCGAGCCGGGCGAAGCGCCCGTTCTCGAAGAGGGCGCCGACGGCGTGCGATTGATGACCGTGCATTCTGCCAAAGGACTGGAGTTTCCGGTGGTGATTCTGGCGGACATGAAGGCAAACCTTTCCCATCAGAGCCCGGACCGGCACGTGGACCCGCAAAGCGGGTTGTGCGCGATGCGTCTGCTCAATTGCTCTCCCCTTGAATTGCTGGAAGCCGAAGATGTCGAATCAAAGCGCGAGCTTGCCGAGGGAGTTCGCGTCTGCTACGTTGCGGCAACGCGTGCCCGCGACTTGCTGGTAGTGCCGGTGGTAGGAGACCGCGAACAGCAAGGATGGTTGTCGCCGCTCAACAAGGCGGTGTATCCAGCGCCTGAAAAAAGGCGGGAGCCTGCCGGGGCGCCCGGGTGTCCCGCGTTCGGAGACGAGAGCGTCCTTGCCCGGCCGCCGGAACATTACCGGGAATCGGGCGTGCGGCCGGGGCTGCACCGGGCGCGTGAGGGGAGGCACAGCGTGGTGTGGTGGGATCCGGCGATCCTCCCCGCCGCCGAGGAGGAGCATTTCAGCGAGCGGCAGAAGGAAATGCTGGCCGAAGATTCTTACGCCGAAGAGCACGGGCTCATGCAGCATGAGCGGTGGCGGGAGCGCCGCGCCAGCCTGCTC
>Ga0187893_10009245_pt1 | contig 15208 bp, 16 predicted proteins | sample MA1701074metaG_FD_139574 | JGI IMG/M metagenome (GOLD analysis project Ga0187893, IMG submission 139574) | White microbial mat communities from a basaltic lava cave in the Kipuka Kanohina Cave System on the Island of Hawaii, USA - MA170107-4 metaG ... | reverse complement strand
TTCGGCGAAGGGGTGCGCCTGTTCTTCTTCAACTTCGACTATCAGATCGCCAAGGGCGGCATCAAGGTCGGCCCCGTCGGCGGCGAGGGTTTCCGTCAGATCCGCTTCTTCCCCGAGAACGGCTGGACCACGGGCGAGGTGATGGTGTTCATGTGGGCTTTCGTGGTCGCCATCACGGCGCTGCTATGGTGGTTCGACCGCTCGCGCTACGGCGCGGTCCTGCGCGCGGTGGGCGAGGACGAACTCGCGGCGCAGTCGGTCGGCCTCAACCTCACTGCCGTAAAAGTGAGCGCCATGAGCATCGGCGGCGCCATCGCCGGGGTCGGCGGCGGCCTCTATGCCCACTACACCACGCACATCGAGCACGCCAATTTCGGCATCCTGCTCGCCACCTTCGCCCTCGCCTACCCGATCGTGGGCGGCCTCTACAGCGTTTTCGGCACGCTGCTGGCAGTGGTATTCGTGCAGGGCTTCCTCGTCGAAGGACTGCGCTTCCTCGGCGACTGGCGCAACCTGCTGTTCGGCGCGCTGATCCTGCTCGCCATGAACCTGCGGCCACGCGGCTTCCTCGACGCTGGCGCGCTGGCCTGGATCAAGCGCCTGTTTGGAGGCAATCGTGGCGCTGCTTGAGCTGGAGGCCGTGTCGCGCCACTTCGGCGGCGTCAAAGCCGTCGACGGCCTCGACCTGTCGGTGGAGCAAGGCCGGATCTTCGGCCTGATCGGACCGAACGGGTCCGGCAAGAGCACGACCGTGAATCTGGTGTCGGGGCTTTTTTCCCTCACTTCGGGTTCAATTCGATTCGACCACAAGAGCGTAGACACCGTTCCTACCCATCTTCGCCTGCAACTGGGCATCGCCCGTACCTTCCAGAACATCCGGCTGTTCGGGCAACTGAGCGTGTGGCAGAACCTGTGGGTGGCGCAGAATTCCTCCGCGGACCGCGAACGGCACGGTTTCCTCGCGCGCTGGGTGGGCGGCCGGGCGGGGGCGCGCGACGAAGTCCTGCCGTTGCTGGAATTCTCCGGCCTCTCGCACAAGCGCGACGAACTCGCGGCCAACCTGTCGTTCGGCGAGATGCGCCGCCTCGAGCTCGCCCGCGCTATGGCCGCGAAGCCGAAACTGCTGCTGCTCGACGAGCCCGCGGCCGGCATGAACAGCGAAGAAATCGGCCAGCTTCGCGAGCGTATCCTCAGCTTGCGCGGGCGTGGCGTGACCATCCTGCTGGTCGAGCACGTCATGGAACTGGTGATGGGCGTCACCGACCGCATCGCGGTGCTCAACTTCGGCCAGAAAATCGCCGAGGGCACGCCTGCGGAAATCCGGGCCGACGCTGCAGTGCGCAAAGCCTACCTCGGAAGCGAAGCGCAATGAGCGAGACGCTTCTCGAGGCGAAGGACCTGATCACCGCCTACGGCAAGATCGAGGCATTGAAAGGGGTAAGCCTGACGGTCAGGCGGGGGTCCATCACCTGCCTGCTCGGCCCCAATGGCGCAGGCAAGACTACGCTGATGATGACCATCGCCGGCATCCTGCGCGCCAGGAGCGGTTCGGTAACGTTTGCCGGCTCGAATATTTCCTCGCTGTGGCCGCACGACATCGTTGCGGCGGGCATCGCGCTGGTTCCCGAAAACCGCCTCGTGTTCCCGAGCATGACCGTGCTGGACAATCTGCACGCCGGCGCCTACCAGCGGCGCGACGCGGAGGTGGAAAGCGACATCGAGAAGCTGTTACAGAGGTTTCCCCGATTGAAGGAGCGTTCCGGCCAGAATGCCGGAACGCTCTCGGGCGGCGAGCAGCAGATGCTCGCGGTGGCGCGCGCGCTCATGAGCCGGCCGAAGCTGCTGCTGATGGACGAGCCCTCGCTCGGCCTTGCGCCGCTGGTGGTCGAGGAGATCTTCCGCATCGTCGCCGAGCTGCACCGCGACGGCACCTCGATCTTCCTCGTCGAACAGAACGCGCACATGGCGCTCAAGGTTGCGCATCACTTCTATCTCATGGAACAGGGCAAGATCAGCTTCAGCGGCGATCCCGGATCGCTCGCCGAGGACGAAGTGATCCGCCGCGCCTACCTCGGCTCCGCGACGTAGCCCAAGATGCTGGCCGACCTGGTCCAGAACACGCTCGACGGGCTCGCGGCGGGCGCCTCCTACGCGCTGCTCGCGGTCGGCTTCACGCTCATCTTCGGCGTGCTGCGCCGGGTCAACCTCTCCTACGGCCCGGCGATCATGCTCGGCTGTTACGCGGCCACCTGGGTGCACCTGAATTTCCAGGCCGGTTTGCTGGTTCTCGCCCTTACGGTCGTCCTCTTTTCAATCCTGGCGGGAGCCTACGTGGAGCGGCTCTGCTTCGCGCCTCATCAGGATGCGGCGTGGGCCCCTTCGCCCGCCTCGCGCCAGGGCTCGGCGATCGCGGCGATGGTGGCGAGCTTCGCGCTGTGGATGCAGATCGAGGAAGTGGCGATGCTCGCGCTGCCCAAGCACCTCTATGCCTTCCCCTCGCTATACGATGGCGGCCCGCTGGTTTTCGGCCCCTTCACGCTGCGCGTCGAGGCGCTCGTGATGATTGCCGCCGCGCTCGCGGTCTGCGCCCTGCTCTGGCGGGTACTGTACCGCACGCGCTTCGGCCTGGCGGTGCGCGCAGTGATCGACTCAGCGCCCGCCGCGCAGCTCGCAGGCATCAACGTGCCGCGCGTCCTCATGCAGGTCTTCGCGCTTGCCTCGGCCATCGGCGGCCTCGCCGGCTACCTGATCGCCGCCAGCCACGAGCAGGTCACGCCGATGCTCGGCATGTGGTCCACGCTCAAAGGGCTGCTGGCGATGATGATCGGCGGCCTGGGCTCGCTGCCCGGCGCGATCGCCGGCGGCATCGCGCTCGGCCTCGTCGAAGCCCACAGCCAGTGGTTCCTCGGCCCGCAGGCGAGGGACCTGATCGCCTACCTGCTGCTCTTCGTCCTGCTTGCATGGCGGCCGAGATGGATGACTACACGATCGGCGTCCTGACCAACGTCGGGTTGTTTTCCTTCATCGCCCTGTCGGCGTACCTGCTGCTGATTGCGGGGGAGATGTCCTTCGGCCAGCAGGCCTTCTTCGGCGTCGGCGCCTACGCCGGCGGCGCCCTCACCGCGATCTGCGGGCTGCCTCTGCCGGTGGCCGCGCTCGGCGCCATGGCGCTCGGGGCGGGCGCCGCCCTGCTCGTCGGCTGGCCGGCGCTGCGCCTGCGCGGCCTCTACTTCGCCATCGCAACGCTGGCGGCGGCGGAAATGTTCCGCATCGCCTTCGAACTGATCCACTTCCAGCGCGAGATCGACGGCGACCTGGTCGGACCCGACGGCACGCAGGGTTTTCGCGGCATCCGCTGGGTATTCGAAAACGGCGTCGAACCCGGGAACTACCTCGTCATAGTCTGGGGATTGCTCTTCGTTGTCATGCTCCTGTTCCTGCTCGTGGAAAGATCGAGGCTGGGCGCGACTCTGCGCATGATCGGAGAGGATCCGGAGCTCGCGCGCATGCTCGGCGTCGACGTCGAGCGCTTCAAGCTGGGCATCGCGGCCGCGGCCGGGGCGCTCGCCGCACTGGGCGGCGTGCTCTACGCGCACCACAACACCTACGTCGAGCCGCGCAATTTCGACATCATGCTCGGCGTGCACTCCCTCGCCTATGCGCTGATCGGCGGCCTGGGCACCGCCTTCGGCCCGCTGCTTGGCGTCGCGGTGGATATCGGCGTGCTTGAGGGCAGCCGCATTTTCCAGGGCTACCGCATGATCGCGTTCGGCGGCCTGGTGGCAATATTGCTCGTGTTCCGTCCCCGCGGGCTGCTGGATGAAAGGATCGTCCATTGGATAAAAGCACGCTTTGCCTCGCCTTGATGCTCGCTTCGTTCCCGGCGCTCGCGCAGCGCGTGCAGGCTGAACTCGCCTGCACGCCCACGAAAACGGACTTCATCTACGATTGCGCCATCAAGCTTGCGCGCAACCAGCAGCCGCTGGCCGGCGCCGAAATTACCGTCGGCGCCGACATGCCGTCGATGCCGATGACGCACAACGTCAGGCCGGTAAAAGCGCGGCCGGGCAAGGCGCCCGGCGAATACGAAGCGCAGCTGGACCTGGAGATGCTGGGCGAATGGGCAGTGAAGATTCGCCTGGCCGGCCCGGTGAAGGACCAGCTGATCCTGCTCTACGTCTTCGACGAGAACGGCGCGAAGCCGGTCAGGCGATCCGGCAGGCTTCCTCGAAACTGAGGCGAGGGCTGCGCGCAAAGATCTTCGCTGGATCGCCCTTGCCGAGGTTGCAGAGGAAGTTGGATTTCCAGCGCCCGTCAGGAAAAAACGCCTCATCCACCTTGGCATTGTCGAATCCGGACATCGGACCGGTATCGATGCCGAGTGCGCGAGCCGCAACGATGAAATACGCTCCCTGCAGCGAGCCGTTGCGGAAGGCGACGACCTGATTCCCCGTCTTCATCTCCTCGCCCTGGAAGCCCTTGATCGCGTCCGGCCGGAAGGGAAATACCTTCGGCAGGTTCTCGTAGAACATCAGGTCGTAGGCGATGATGGCCGTTACGGGGGCGGCCATGGTCTTGTCCAGGTTGCCGGGGCTGAGCGCGGGCCGCAGTTTTTCTTTCGCCTCTTTCGAGCGTGCGAAGACGATGCGTGCCGGCTGCGTGTTCATCGTCGTCGGCCCCCATTTCATCAGGTCGTACAAAGCGCGCAGTTGCGCGTCGCTCAGCTGGCCGGCAAACGCGTTGTGCGTGCGCGCTGCGCAAAAAATGGTGTCGAGGGCCTTGTCGTCGAGCATGTTCTTCTCCGGGAGAACTGCGAACGGCAAATGTTAGCATCGCCGCATGCCGATCGACCTTGCGCGCTACATCCGTCCCGGCGACGGCATCGTCCTCGGCCAGGCCTGCGCCGAACCTCAGTCGCTGTCGGCGGCGCTGGTTGCGCAGCGGGCGGCGTACTCCGGCGCCAGCGTGTTCCTCGGTGTCAACTATGCCGGTATCGTGCGGCCCGAGCACGCCGACCACCTGAAGCTTTCTTCCTACTGCGGTGCGGGACATAACCGCGCTCTCGCCGATGCTGGCGTGCTCGACATCCATCCGCATCCCTATTCCAGGATCGCGGCACTGATCCGAGACCGAAGGATTCCCTGCGACATCCTTCTGCTGCAGGTAAGTCCGCCCAACGCGCAGGGCGAATACAGTATGGGGCTCGCTGTGGACTACCTTCTCCCCGCGCTGCAGTGCGCGCGGGCCGTGATCGGGGAGGTGAACGACCGCATACCGCAGACATCCAGCGAGAAACTCTTGCGCAAGGAAGACTTCGCGCTGCTGGTGGAAACTTCGCGCGACCCCGCTTGCCCGCCTGCCACGCGCAAAGGGGCAATCGAAACAGCCATTGGACGTCACGCTGCAGCCTGCATTCCGGATGGCGCGACGCTGGAATTCGGACTCGGCATGCTGCCCGACGCCGTGTGTGCCGCATTGCAGGACAGAAGAGGCCTGAAAGTCCACTCCGGCACCATCGGCGACGGCGTGGTCGACCTGATGCGCCTGGGCGTGGTGGCGAGCGCGGACTGCGCCATGCTGATCGGCACGCGCAGGCTGTTCGATTTTGCGCACGACAATCCGGCCATCCGGCTGCGCTCTACCGAATTCACGCACGATCCGCGCGTGCTCGCCGCGATACCGCGTTTCGTGGCGATCAACTCGGCGCTCGAGGTGGATCTGACCGGCCAGGTCAACGCCGAGGTTGCAAGGGGCAGCTACCTCGGCGCGGTCGGCGGCGCGCTGGATTTCGTCCGCGCCGCGAGCTTTTCGCCCGGCGGCGTCGCGCTCCTCCTTTTGCCGGCGGCGCGCATCGTCAAGGCGCTCTCCGGGCCGGTCGCGACGCCGCGCAGCGAAGCAGGCATCATCGTCACCGAGCGCGGCGCGGCGGATTTGCGCGGCTGTTCTCTGAACGAGCGCATGCGGCGCATGCTTCTTATTTCCAACCTGGAAGGATAGGACTGACCATGCAACCGAACCCCGCTGCCCAGACCGAACTTGCGCCTGGCGGCAAGCTGCGCGTCGGCGTCAACCTCGGCAACTTCCTGCTCGTGAACAAGGACGCGAAGAGCGGCGAGCTGCGCGGCATCGTGCCCGATCTGGCGCAGGAACTCGGGCGCCGCCTCGGCGCCCAGGTGCAGCTCGTCAGCTACCCCGGCGCCGGCCAGGTCGCCGACGCGGGAGCCACTGACGGCTGGGACGTCGGTTTCATCGGCGCCGAGCCGGCGCGCGCCGCGCAGATCGCATTCACTCTCGCCTATCTCGAGATCCCCGCCACCTACCTCGTGCCTGCGGCCTCGCCGATCCGGAGCATCGCCGAAGTGGACCGGCCCGGCATACGCATTGCCGTGGCGGCGCGTAGCGCCTACGACTTGTATCTCAGCCGCAGCATCAAGCACGCGCAACTGGTGCGCGCCGTGGGACTTTCGGGCTCGTTCGACCTTTTCGTCGCCGATAAACTCGAGGCGCTTGCCGGCCTCCTGCCGCGCCTCGCCACGGACGTCATGCTGCTGCCGGGGGCGCGAATTCTCGATGCGCAGTTCACTGCCGTCCAGCAGGCCATCGGGACGCCGAAGGCGCGCAGTGCAGGCGCCGCCTACCTGAGCGAGTTTGTCGCCGAGATCAAGGCGTCAGGGTTGGTAGCGAAGCTGATCCAACGTCACGGCGCGAAAGGCGTATCGGTCGCGCCCTAGTCATCCCGATCCGGGGTGGTCCAGCCCGAAGACCTGCCGGAGATAGGCGAGGTATCCGGGGTCCTTGCTCACGGTCTTGCCGGGCGCATCCGACACCTTGGCCACCGGCTGGCCGTTGCATTCCGTCATCTTGACGACGATGTTGATCGGTTCGTAGCCCAGGTCGTTGGTGAGGTTGGTGCCAATGCCGAAAGAGGTAAGAGCGCGACCCTGGAAGCGGCGCGCGATGTCGATCGCGAGCGGAAACGACAACTGGTCGGAAAAGATCAGAGTCTTTGTACGCGGATCGACGCGGTTCCCGCGGTAGTGCTCGATCAGCCGCTCGCCCCAGACGAAGGGGTCGCCCGAATCGTGGCGCGCGCCATCGAAGAGCTTGCAGAAGTACATGTCGAAATCGCGCAGGAATGCGTCCGTGCCGTAGGTGTCGGCGATCGCGATCCCCAGATCGCCGCGGTACTCCTTCGCCCAGACATCAAATGCGTACACCTGCGAGTCGCGCAGCCTCGGGCCGAGCGCCTGGCAGGCCTGCATGTATTCGTGAGCCATGGTTCCGAGCGGCGTCACACCGTGCTTCATCGCCAGCCAGACGTTCGAGGTGCCGGCAAAACGCTCGCGCATGTCGCGCTTGAGTGTGCTGATGATCTCGTCGTGCCAGTCGCGCGAGAAGCGCCGGCGCGTGCCGAAGTCGGAAATCTTGAACAGCAGGTTTGGCTCGAGCTGTCGCACCATGTCGAGCTTTGCAGAGAGGCGGCGGCGTCCCTCCGGCAGGTCCGGCCTGGCCTGCGTGCGCCGGAAATACACCTCCGACACGATCGCAAGCACCGGAATTTCATACATGATGGTGTGCAGCCAGGGACCGCGGATCGAGATGTCCAGGCCCGGCGCCCCGGTCGAATTCTCGATGCGGATGTATTTCTCGTTGAAGTGGAAAAGGCCGAGAAAGTCGACGAAGTCCGACTTCATGAAGCGCAAGCCGCGTAGATAGCGCAACTCGTCGTCGCGGAAACGCAGCTTGCAGAGTTCCGCGATGCCGGCACGGATGTCGTCGCCATGCGGTGCAAGATCCGCGCCATGCGTGCGGCACTTGAACACGTACTCGACCTGCGCACCCGGAAAATGGTGCAGCACCACCTGCATCATCGTGAACTTGTACAGGTCGGTGTCGAGCAGCGACTCGATGATCATGCAACGATTTTACCTGCCCTGCGACAATCGCCTCCCTTTGGGATACTTCAACCATGTGCGGCCGCTATTCCCTGCATTCCCATCCCGACGTGGTCGCGCTGCTGTTCGGCCTCTCGCAGGTCCCCGCCTACACGCCGCGCTACAACATTGCGCCCACGGCTCAAGTGCTGATCATCCGCGGCACTGAAGCCGCCATGGTTCGTTGGGGGCTGGTGCCGCACTGGGCGAAGGATCCTTGCGCCGGCGCAAGAATGAATAACGCCCGTGCCGAGACCGTGGCCGAAAAACCTTCATTCCGCGAGGCGTACCGCAAGCGGCGCTGCCTGATTCCGGCCAACGGTTTCTATGAATGGAAGTTGGAAAACGGCCGCAAGCAGCCGTATTACATCTACCCGAGCCGCGGCGCACTGTTCGCGTTCGCCGGTTTGTGGGAGCAGTGGAACGACCTGCAGACCTGCACCATCATCACCACCGAGGCGAACGAAAAGATGGCGGCTGTGCACGATCGCATGCCGGTGATCGTGTCCCCGGGCGAGTACTCGGAGTGGCTTGCCGGTGCGGAGATCCCCCTGCGATCCTGCCCGGAATCCGCCATTGACATCCGGCGTGTCAGCCGCGCCGTGAACAACGCGCGCAACGACCTGCCCGAATTGCTCGGACCCGAATCGGACGGTGGCGCCGACCGGTGATTTGCCCGGACCGGGGATACTGGATATAATGCCAGCACTGCACAAGGGCACAGTAGCCCGGAGGTTGCGATGAGCGAGCCGCTGACCGAACGCCAGACCGAGATCCTGCGTCTGATCAGGGAGTTGAGCGAGGTATCGGGTTTTCCGCCGACGCGAGCGGAAATCGCGGAACGCATGGGATTCCGCTCCGTGAACGCCGCCGAGCAGCATCTGCGCGCGCTCGAGCGCAAGGGCGTCCTCGACATCACCCCCGGGTCCTCGCGCGGCATCAAGCTGCGCGAACGCAGCGGCCCGAAGCTCAGCCGGCTGCTCGAGTTGCCCGTGGTGGGCCGGGTTGCGGCAGGCAGCCCGATGCTCGCCGAGGCGCATGTCACGGCGCGCTACCAGATGGACCCGAACCTGTTCACGCCACGCGCCGATTATCTGCTGCGCGTGCGCGGCCTGTCGATGCGCGATGCCGGCATTCTCGATGGCGACCTGCTGGCAGTGCACCGCACGCAGGACGCGCATAGCGGTCAGGTAGTTGTCGCGCGTATCGGCGACGAGGTGACCGTGAAGCGCCTCAAGCGCAGGGGCCACGCTGTGCAGCTGCTGCCCGAGAATCCGGATTTCCAGCCGATCGAACTTGATCTGCGGCGCGACGAGATGATGATCGAGGGCATCGCGGTCGGCGTGATCCGCAGCGGCAAAAGCCTGTAAGGACACGTGCGCGGCGCCCACTGCGGGCCGTCGCCTATAATTCGGGGCAGGTTTGCCCGCCCCGATGACGTCAAACGACACCGCATTGAACCCGAACAAGGCGTCCTCAGGGATCAGCCTTGCGCAATCGGCAGATCCGCGCCGCGTACTCGCCGATCGCGTCGAGCAGATCTACAGCCAGGTGCCGATCGGCATCGCCGGCAGCTTCGTCATCAGCGTGGTCGCGGCCTACGAGCTGCGCCAGGGTCGTTTCATCGAGATTGTCATCTTCTGGGCCGGACTCGTGGTGCTGCTCACTGCCGCGACCCTGGGCCTTTACTGGAGCTACCGCAGGAGCGCGACCAAGGCGGCCGAGGCCGCACAGTGGCTGCGCTGGCTGGCGATCAGCGCGCTCGCCAATGGCGCCACCTGGGGATTTGCAGCCGCAGTCTTCTTCCCTTCACACGCCGACGAGCAACAGGTCTTCCTTGCCTTCCTGCTGGCCGGAGTGGTCACCGGCGGCGTGCCGATGTACGCCATATCCTGGCCTGTCTACGCCCTGTATGCAGCCGGCATCGTGTTTCCGTTCACGTACGTGCTTGCCACATTCGGCAACAAGCTTTTCGCCGAAATCGCGCTGCTGATACCGGCGTTCTATGCGCTCAATGTCGCGATCGCCTATCGCCTGAACCAGGTCTTCGATTCCGGCTACCGCCTGCGCCACGCCTACGGCAAGCTGACCGAGGACTACACCGCCCTCAACCGGCGGCTCGAGCAGCAGCTGGTCGAGCTGGAGGAAGCGCGCCGCCAGGTCGAGGCCTCGGGCCGTAAACTCGCGCTATTCGCCGAGCGCTCGCCGATCGCGGTGTTCGAATTCGACGCCGCCGGCAGGGTGCTCAGCGTCAACCCTGCCGCCGAGAACCTGTTCGGCTTCACCGCGGCCGAAATGATCGGCCAGCCCGGCACCGGATTCATGTTCCCGGGCGAACTCGAGGGCGCGGTTGCGTCGCGCTGGCAAGCCTTCATCAGGGAGCGCAAGCCTGTATTCGGACTGCGCTACAACAATTTGCGCCGCGACGGCTCGGAACTGAACTGCGAGTGGAACCTGACGCCGCTCGTGAACCAGGGCAACGAGGTCGTTTCGGCGATCATCCAGGGGCGCGACATCACGCAGCAGCTCGAGGCCGAGCGCATGAAGCAGGAATTCACATCGACCCTGAGCCACGAGCTTCGCACGCCCCTCACTTCGATCATCGGCTCACTGCAGCTCATCAACTCGGGGGTCATGGGCGACATCGAAAAGGACACTCTGGAACTCACCACCATCGCCGAGCGCAACGGTCAGCGGCTGCTCGACCTTATAAACGACATTCTCGACGTCGAAAAGATCGAATCCGGCAAACTCACGCTGTCGCCCGAGGTGCTCGAGCTAAGCGAGCTGATCGCCGAGTCCATGGTGCTGAACCGCGGCTTCGCGGAACGCTTCAAGGTGAAATTCGCCACCAGCGGCACGCTCGAGAATGTAAACGTAAACGCCGACCGCAAGCGCGTGCACCAGATCATGACCAACCTGCTGTCGAACGCGGTAAAGTTCTCGCCCGAGGGCGGCACCGTGGAAGTAACCATGGAGCGTGTCGCTGACAAGCTGCTCCGCGTGGGCGTGCATGACCAGGGGTCGGGCATTCCAGAAGAATTCCGCAGTCGCATTTTTGGCCGCTTCGCGCAGGCTGACATGTCGCATACGCGCCCGAAAGGCGGCACCGGCCTGGGCTTGGCCATTTGCAAGCGCCTGGTCGAAATGATGGGAGGCAGGATAGGATTCCTCGACCGCACCGGTGGCGGCACTACATTCTGGTTCGAACTGCCAACGCACGAGTAAAGGGACGACATGCCAGCGCAACCGCTCAACCGCGTCTGTTACGTCGAGGACGACGAGGACATCCAGCGCATCGTGCGCATGTCGCTGGAGCGCGTGGGCAAGATGACGGTGGAGGTGGTGAGCGATCCGATGCTGGCCGTCGAGCGCATCATCGCCTTCAAGCCCGAACTGGTGCTGCTCGACTGGATGATGCCGGGAATGGACGGGCCGACGCTGTTTCGCAAGTTGCTCGATACGCCGCAAACCAAGTCGCTGCCGGTGGTGTTCATCACCGCGAAGGCGTCGCAGCGCGAACTCGACGAGCTACGCGCGCTGGGCGCCGCAGGCACGATTTCCAAACCTTTCTCGCCCAAGGACCTGCCGGCGCAGCTCCGCGCCATCTGGAGCGCCCTGCCCTAGTGCAGTCTTGTGGTTTTCTCGGCGCCGAAAGCGCCGCTGCCCTGATAGAACTTGCGCGACAAGAAGCCAATCACTTCATCGGCGTTCCTGAAGCGCGCGTCGCGGTCCTTTTCCACCAGCTTGTCCATCAGCCGCTGGAACTGCACCAGGTGTTCGGGCAGGTCTGGCGGCTGCGTGTTCAGGTGGTGTAGCGCGACTTCGACCGCCGTCTCGCCGTCGAACAAATGCGTGCCGCTGAGCATCTGGTACAGCAGTACGCCCGCGCTATAGATGTCCGTGCGAAGGTCGAGTGCGGCGCCGCGTACCTGCTCCGGGCTCATGTAACGCGGCGTGCCGAGGATCTCGCCGTGGCCGGTGCGATCCACGGCGTCAACGTGCTTGGCAATGCCGAAATCGAGCACCGCGAGGCTGCCGTCGGCGCGGAACATCAAATTCTGCGGCTTTAGGTCGCGGTGCAGCACGCCCTGCTCGTGTATGTCGCCCAGCGCGAACATCAGCTCGCGGAAAATCTTCAGGCACTCCTCAGGTTCGAGCGCCTTGTCGCCCAGGCGCCTGTTCAGGTCGCCGCCATCGAAGAACTCCATCACCAGGTACGCCAGATCGTCCGAAACGCCGTGGCCATGGATGCGCGCCACGTGCCGGCTGCGAATGCGTTCGACGAGGTTGTATTCCTCAATAAACCGGTCCAGCGCCGCCTTGTTGCCGCTGAATTCGGCGCGCAGAATCTTGACCACCAGCGGCTCGTCGTCACCCTCGCGCGAGGCCAGATAGACACGCGACATGCCGCCTTCGCCGATCAGCCGCAGTACCTTGATGCCCGGGATGCGGATGCGCGCCCCCAGTTCATGCCCTTCGGCGCGCGCGGCGATCTCTGGCGTCGCCAATTGGCCGGATTTCGCGCGCGTCAGTTCGCGCACCGAAATGACCAGCTTCTCGCGCGTCAGTTCCTGTTTGCGCTGGTAGTCGTCGGCGCCTAGCTTCATGGCGCGCACCGCGATGACTTCGTTGCCGGAACCAGTAAGAAATAGAATCGGCGGACAATCCGCGCGCAGCTTGAACTGCTGCAGCCAGTCCAGGCCGTCGCCACGGCCGAGCATGTAGTCGAGGATCATGACGTCGTATTCGCCCAGCCCGAATGCCGCATCCGGCATCTCGCGCTCCAGCGGGTCGAATTGCTCGACCTGAATTTCCGGCCATTCCTGCTTGAGGTAGTGCGCGAGGATGTTGCGCAGATCCTCGTCGTCATCGATGATCAGAATCTTCACCGCTCCCCCCGGATGTGCCCCCTGCTTACGCCGGCAAGACCTTCAACGATACCACCTCCACCGGCTCGGCTTTACCCTTAAGCGACACGGTGCGCCGTTCGAGCGGCGTTGCACCGCCGAGTACGGCGCTAAGCGACAGAGCGGCGCCCGGTCCGATCACGATTTCGTTCGGCTCGGCGCGCTGCATGAGGCGCGCCGCGACGTTCACCGGGTCGCCGATGATGGTGTAGCTCATGAAACTCGGCGAACCGACGTTGCCAACGACCACCTCGCCCGCTTCGATGCCAACGCCGATTCCCGTGGAAAGTCCATGTTCGGAACGCCAGCGCTGCGCGATCGGCGCGAAGCGCTGGATCATCGCCCGACCGGCGGCCACCGCGCGCCCGGCGGCATCAGTCTGCGGCACGGGCACGTTGAAACCGACCAGCATGCTGTCGCCGGCCATGCTGAATACGGTGCCCTCATTGTCGTGGGCGGCCGCGGTCAGTTCCGTGAAGTATTCATTGAGCATCGGCACGATGCGCGAAACCGGAACAGTCTCCGACAGGCGCGTGAACCCGCGCAGATCGGCGAACAGCGCCACCACTGCGGCGCGGTTCGAAAGATTGCGGAATACTTCCTCGCTGCCGCGGGATTCGCGCAGCACGCGCTCGGCGAGGCGCGGCGAGATGTAGCGCGCGAAGGCCTTGCGGATCTCGTCTTTGCGTTGCACCTCGGCGGCGAGACGGCGGCCTTCGAGCTCCTTGCGAATTTCGTGCAGGCGCCGCAGCGTTTTCACACGCGCGATCAATTCCTCCCGGCGCACCGGCTTGGAAAGAAAGTCGTCCGCGCCTGCCTCGATACCGCGCACCCTGCTGTCATGGTCTTCTAGCGCGGTTACCAGCACGACGGGCAGCAGCGCGGTGGCTTCCTGGCTCTTCAGGCGGCGGCAGATGTCGAAGCCGCTCCGTCCCGGCATCTGCACGTCCATCAGCACCAGGCCGGGCTGCAGCGCCGCTATCTTCTCCAGTGCGGCATTGCCGTCGCTCGCGGTTTCCGCCTGCATGCCCTGCTGCACGAGCAGCCGGACGAGAAAGCCCGCCATGTCCGGATCATCGTCCACCACTAGGACGCGGAACGCGTCGTGGGCGGTCTGCCCGCAGGCGAGGTCACTCATAGACGATCGTTACGCGGGCGAGATAGTCTGTGTACTCCGCGATGCGCGCTTCGAGGCCCGCGCGGTCGGTGGCCTTGGCGCCGTCTTCGATCTGTTTGCCCAGCGCCGACACCTGCTCGAAGCCGTAGGAAGTGCCTACGCCCTTCATGCGGTGCCCGAGCTGGCGCAGTTGCTCCATGTCGCCGGCGGCGAGCGCCGCGCGCAGCGTTTCGATCTCCTTTTGGCGGTTCTTCATGAATGTCGGGATGAGGTCCTCGAGGTCTTTGGCAACAGTGACGGAAATTGTTTGGTCGCGCATCAAGCGATTATAAAGTGTTGACGCGAAAGCCGCTTTCGGCGGCTTTGTGAAAGTCAGTGAAAGTCGCGGGAACGCACGCGCAGCGCGCCTTGTGCGTTTCCCCGGAGATGTCCGAGCAGCCGGCTGTGGTCCTCCAGCCGCCGGGCGAGCAGGTGCACCACCAGGCCCTCGCGCTGGATCACGCCATCGACGGCGAGCAGGCGCGCACCGAGCAATTCCCTGCGCTGGCGCTCCAGCAGATCGCGCCAGACCACCACGTTGACGCAACCGCTCTCGTCCTCCAGCGTCACGAACACCACGCCGCTCGCAGTGTCGGGCCGCTGCCGGCAGGTGACCAGCCCTGCGGCACGCACCAGGCTGCCGTGGCGAAGGACGGAGAGATTTTCCGCTTTTACGACCTTCAATTTTTCCAGATCGGCTCTTAGCAGGGCAAGCGGATGCCGTCCGAGCGTAAAGCCAAGGCTCTGGTAATCGGCGACGATTTCTTCGCCTTCGCCAGGAGGCTCGAGCGCGACTTGTTCCCCGCTTCCCGCAGCCGAAGGCAGGAAAGCGCTCCTCTTCTCGACCCCGGAGGCGGCCCAATGTGCGCTGCGCCGATGCCCGGCCAGGCTGTGCAACGCACCTGCCGCCGCGAGACACTTCAGGTCCTTGCGACTGAGCCCGGCGCGGTGCGCCAGATCCTCCACCGATGCATGCGGCCGGCTTTCCACGATCCGTGTTCCCGCAGCCCGGGGGAGCCCGCCTGCCATGCGCAAACCCAGGCGCACCGCGCTGCTTTTCGCGTCGTTTTCCACGCCGTCTTCGATACTGCAGTCCCACTGGCTGAGCGTGGCATCTGCGGGCCGCAGCTCCACGCCATGCCGGCGCGCATCCTGGATCAATTGCGAGGGGCTGTAGAAACCCATCGGCTGGCTGTTGAGCAGCGCCG
>Ga0187893_10009244_pt1 | contig 15209 bp, 23 predicted proteins | sample MA1701074metaG_FD_139574 | JGI IMG/M metagenome (GOLD analysis project Ga0187893, IMG submission 139574) | White microbial mat communities from a basaltic lava cave in the Kipuka Kanohina Cave System on the Island of Hawaii, USA - MA170107-4 metaG ... | reverse complement strand
TGCCCCCTCAATGCCCTCTTCAAAAGGCGTTTTACCAACACATTCGGACATCGGACAATCTGGCTGTGCCCGGTAAACTCCCAGCCCTTATCCTCGTACTCCGGAAAGAACTCTAGTATTACGACTGCTACAGCCGAACTCCGACTGATCCCGGCCGCACAATGGATGAAGAAGCTCTTCCCCCGATTGGCTATAATGAACTTGGCTATTTTGTCAGCATCACTCTCATCAATCGGATGCCCAAGCGGAGGTTTGATGACATCATCAAACTCTAGCCTGAGAACCTCATCAAAGTTATTCGACAGAGCCGGATGACCCCCAGGACCAGTGATACTGATACAGACAGCATCCATCCCTGGAATGTACTGTCTAGCAAACGCTTCGCTTGCGTGTGTTACCCACGGTACCTCGCCGGGAGTCAAGGGTCGGTTGCTGCTGATCCGCTTCATTGCGTCCCTCCTGCTAGTAGTATGCCGCGAGTGCCCTGATCCTTGCGCTCATCGGCCATCTTGATCATGTGGTTGACTTTCCTCTTCTGTGACCCGCAACGAATTTGCGGATGTGGGCCGCTGCTTCTAGATTCGATGCGTCTGCGGACAGATAGGACCAGGACCAATCGGGGACAAACAGATAAGTCATTTCCGGTTCTGTGATAGCGAAGATGGCTCGCGCGGCGTGCACGACGGTCGCCTCCTGGGTCCTTGCGCCATAAATGTATGGACCGTCCCTACCGAGCCTCAGGCCCTCTTTCCTCCATTGCTTCACAGTCGTAGCCCAGCCAAAAGCACACGCTGCCGTGCCACAACTCAGATCGGGTGATCCCTTCCACTTACCACCCACCCAGGTCCCGAAGTAGAAGCGTCGCCGCGGAAGCTTCTCGAGCAGCCGTGCGAGATACAGCAACCTTCGCAGCCCGGTCTCGCGCGTAATTCGCTTTCTCATCTCAATGTTCCCTTTCCTCAAACCTAACATAGGGCCGAGACAGGCTGCTAGTCAACCCCCCTGGCAGGGTGTGCCAGTGGGTACGTGCCACGTATCTATATCTATATATATGGCATCCGTGGCATATGCCACATCAGTTTTGTGGCAATTAGCCAACGTTGACAGCACTTTAACCCTCAATGCCTCCTACTGTCGTAGAGGTGCCAACTTCTGGCCTTGATTCGACCTCCAACCGACGCCTCTGTGCCGTCCGTTCTGAGACATCGAATTTGGCCGCTATAGCCTTGTCCTTGGCCTCAGCGGACATGGATAGGGGTAGAGTGGCTAGGTAGGCTGCTACGTCGCCTGTAGCCGCCCTAGCGGTCACGTAGATGCCATCCTCAACGACTAAGCGGAGGTTTGGCTCCTGTTCACCAGCCTGAGACTTTGTGTGTAGAATCGTAACTTCCTTGGTTAAGCCCTTCCTTACGACCTTAAGCCCTACAGCCGCATGGTTTCCCCAAGCTTGACTGCCCGCAAAGCTCTCAACTCCAAGGGCTTCCTTATCATCCCCTTGTAGGTTAGCTACCTCCGGGATGAGCTTCCTGTCATGGTGAACTATTACCTGAGCAGCACCTGGAAAAAGCCTATCCAGCGCAGTATAAACCCGGACAGCCGAGTTAGATGCATGATCCTCCAAACTGTGGATAGTCCTTAGACTATCAACAAAGACAGCCTTATACTTCCTACTCCTGTGAGCTAGCTGCAACTCAGAATACAAAAGGCTGGATTCAGGGGAGCTGTTCGGATTGACTATGTCAAACCCTGGATAGGCAAAAACAAAATCTGAGGCACTGCCACTAAACCCAAGCTTTTGAATTCGTTGCAGGGCGGCAGGCTTAGCCATATCACACTGAAGATACAGGACTGAAACCTTCTCAGCCTTGAGCCCCCACAACTCAGTCCCTGTAGCTAACGCCCTAGCCATGTTCAAGGTTATGGGTGTCTTGTACGAACCAAAACGGCCGTACAAGAGCACCCTTCCCTCAGCCGGTATGTAGTGTTGTAGATAGAACCTAACAGGCGGAACGACTAGTCCACCAACGGCATCGAATGAGACTATGTCCAGGGGGGAACCTCCGGAAGGATCAGTTTAACTGATCCTTCCGGACTTCGTCAAGTTTCTTCACTTCCTCCGACGTCGCCTTCCTCATTTCACAGAACGATTGCTTTTGCAACCAGTCGAAGGCTTCCTTCCCGGTCCCACCAGGAAACTTAGCGCCCTCCTTGTAGCCAAACTCCGTGACAGCCTTCTCTAGGCCAACATCGAGCAAGGATACGACAGCCTCCCTATTCTCGGGAGTGTCATCCTTCCTGAAATCGTACCAATCCTTTTTGTCGCTGGAGTCGAAGGTCTTGTCATCCTCGTAATAACGAAACCTCATTTCAGCGTGAATGGTCCCGTTGCCAACCACAGCAATGGCCAGCCAGTCCGAGGCCACACCACCAGCAAACCAGATACCCAATACCTGACTGTCTTCCTTCAGTTCCATTCGATTTCCTCCAAACACCTTCCACAAAGGAAGTTTCGTTTCTCAGAGAGTATTTCGTAGACGAAGTCTCCCTTCTTCTCCCCATAAGAATCATACTGACCACACCACGAACACAAATGCTTTAGCGGCCAGCCGTCCTTACGAGCAACAGGGATCTTATCTTCCCTACTCTCCTGAATCTTCTGTTCCTTTAACCACTCGTCGCTTACTCGTGAGCTTCGCAATCTTCGGCCTCCCTTCCTTCCCCCACCAGCAACGATCCTCGAACTTCTCCATATCGAACAGGGGATTATCGCCAGCCAAGGCCAAACCAATGGCCTCGACCGCCTTGTTCACTCCCCCACCCTCCTCGATATACGAATGGATAGCGTCCGCTATCAGCTCATAGTCCTTTTTTGACATCCTTTCTCTCCTAAAGTCTTCTCTCCTAAAATCAGCCCCTATTCCCCCGGCCCCCAGCTACCGCAGAGATCGGTGTATGGCAATCACCGTTACGACCAAGGGACTCAACCCCAACACAAACGAGACGGCCAGCGCCGCGATGAATAGAGTCAACAGGATCTTCTTCTTCATCGATCATCTTCGCCAAGATCGCGGCCATCCTTCCACGTCCCCCGGATCAGAGCATCAATGACTGGGCCAACGATGGCCGACGACCGCCCCAGCGCACGAGTGTCGAACCACTTGATGCCATGCTTTGTGCGGATCTTCTGGGTAGACGTTTTCAGTTCCCAAGAGAATCCATTTCTTCCCGAAACCTCTCCGTCCGAAACCCAAACACGCGGTCCCTGCTGACGACCGAGCCATTCCAGAGCCGGACCATCGACACCATTGCCGCCGATATACGTCCGCATTTGCTCCGCAGACGCAACCTTACCATTGGCTGCAACGACTTTTACGTAACCTCCAGAATCTCCACGATCGGCACCTTCGTAGAAGGCTACCATGGTTCCAGGCGAACCGAGAACCAAAGTCTCGATCATTTCCGCAGTCAACCCCATCGACCCAGAAGCATCAATCAGGATAGTTCCCGCCTGAGACTTCTTCCTGCTCCCACGGAAGACCTTCCCATCCGTCAACGCACGGTTGAGACGAACGATACGCTTTCCCGTATCCCGCAAGAACTTGTTGGCCTTGAAGGCTTCCTTCAACCGCCTTGTTTCCGTGAGAGGCGGCTTGATGATCTCCAGAGGCCCCCACACTGCTTCATTCTTTTTGCGCTCCGCTTTCTCTATGGGATCGGTATCCTTGGTGTCAGGACTTCCTCGACCTTCCTCGGGCTTGTCCTCATCTCCCTCAGCTTCTTCCCCATTCTCTTCTTCAGGATTCCAGGAGAACTTTTCCTTCTCAGTCCCCTCTATTTCCTTTAGCTCTTCCTCGGAAGGGATCAGCCGCATTATATTCTGAGTGGTATCAGCAACCCCCCGCTTTGTTATTCCCGCGGCCGTCCCTGACCAGATCTGCCCGAGATTAACCGCCTTAACTGCTATGTCACGCGCATAATCAGGAATGTCTTCCTGACTCAACCAGGCAGTGCTCCTCATTGCTACAGCCAGAGACACTGCATACATCAGCCTGTCCCGAGCCTTCAGTTCTTTGTTCTTGACGATTTTCGCTGCATCGTCGAAGAACATCGCAGGAACACGGCCAACAAACCTCTCATCCCTTTTATGATAGATAGGAGAGGTGCAGTCCTGAGCAAGCCCTTCCATGACTGCCAAGAGGATGCCAGGAGATACGCCAATCCGGTTCGACCACTTCTCGGGTTCCGGAAACCCTCCGAACATCCGGCCGAATTGCAGCCGGGTCATCCGCTCATTCTCGGCCTCTTCCGTATCGTCGAAAGAAGCCTGAATCTTGTGATGAACGTAGTCCGTCACTCCCTGAAGGAAGCCAGCATAGCCAGCCGTCCAGTCCCCTTCCGGGAGAATCTCATGGATCGGTCTAGGCAATTCATTCCTCCTTTACTTCGGCAATCCGGCGACCTTGATAGCGTTCAGCACTTCACGGCCTCGCTTCTCGAACGCCAACTCCGACGCCGTTTTCGGATCGACACCAGCCTTGCGAAGCTTGTCGAAAGCCATGATGGAACGGGGATCGAGAGAATCGCTGACGCCGGGACCGTAGCAGTTCAGGATGAGATTCCTCAGGTCCGCTGCCACCGAATTGGCGATTTCCGGATTCACCCGATTCACTACCACACGAATGGCGAACCGAGACTTCAGCCCTTCCGGCAGGTGATCCCTGCTCCCGTTGGTCGTTGCGAAGTAGATGATCTTGTTCTGGTTCGGCCTGATCGTCTCGTTCGTGGGAAGGGTCATGCAGGCGATTTCGGGATCATCCAGCAACCCATAGCACTGCGTCAGAGCATCCGCCCCGAGCTTGTCCACTTCGTTGAGAATCACCACGATGCCCTTGACGTCCGGCTTGAGAGACTGTCTCCAGGCTGTCATGCCGGGAGAATCCGCCCAAACGAACTCGGAACCCTTGAGCACGTACTTTCCGATGATGTCCTGTCCCGAGGTTTCCTCGGAGCAAGTCAGGGAGAAGCAGATATAATCTCTCTGTTTGGCCCACTTGCTGCCGAAGGTTGTCTTACCCGTCCCAGGAGGCCCCTCTGCCAGGATGCGTCGCTCGCCCCCCTTCGCCGCCGCATCGAAAGCGACGGCGAGCAACTGAAACGGCATCTTTTCCATGTTCAGCTTCCTTTCTTGTCGGGCTGCCCCCGACTAGCCAGAAATCTACGCCCAGCATTGACCTATTGTCAACGCTTTTTTCTGCCAACAAATAACCACACGCTACCCACCCGTGATTCACCTAAAAAAGGGGCTCTATTTACGTGATTTTCAACGTCTATCACTACCTCTTTTCAGTAGTCACAGCCACAGCCTTGTCCGTTTTTGTTGGCAGAAAGAAACGTGGGCAAGTTGGGGAAGGCAAACATCCTGCCCAAGCCCTTCGAGAATTGGTCTTGCACCCTACCGTTGTTATCTCATAACTGGTTTTTTAGTCCACAGTCCCATTAAAACCTGAATACCGCCAAGGTATCTAGTCCAGGCTCCAATCAAAATTGGATTATGGGGAGTTCAACGGCCTCATGGTTCAAGACGTTCTCTAAAGGAAGCCTTGCATGGGGTCTACGCCCATGCTCGGGTTACGCCTTCACAAATTAATTGGGCCATTTTAGGGTTGGCCCAAACCCCAACGCTTTCTTACTTGGGAAGAGCGTCGGCTCCGTGCTTCTCGCTCACGGACTTCGCCTTGGCCCGGAGACGCTCCAGGACACGGGCGTTGAACGTCGCAAGCTCCGGGAAACTGGAACCGTTCTCGTTGGCCTCCAGGCTCACGAGAGCAGCGATCGCCAGTCCGTTCTTGAGGATGACCTCGTCCGCCTTGGCCTTCCCGTCCGTCACGACACTGAAATCCACCATACAGCCTCCATTCGAACCTAGTGCCGGTTCGCAACTGGCCACAGCTTGCTGTGACCAGCAACTAACCTGCCTATACTACAGGTAGTGTGTCGAACGGCTTGTCCATGTCCCACGGCTCCATCCTGCGATGGAGCATCGGGCACGAAAGGACCATGTGAAGACAGCCTGCATCACTTTTACTTCGCCATTGCCATCCTCTCGAATGGCATCTCCCACGGGAGCAGCGAGCATACGCATGCGAATGTCCTTGTTCTTCGACAGTTCTTCCCAGAGAATCCAGAATTGCTCCAGGAACTCATCCAACTTTTCCTTATCCGCCATCAATGCACCGTTTCCTTTCTGCCCGCCTGACTGGCGGCTCCGAGAATGGCCTCCAATTGCTGTTCCTTACGGATGGAATCGAAACCCACTGATATCAGAGTCCCTGCTACCAGCCCTCTCTCAACCTCGGTCAAAGGCTCTTCGGAGAAAAGGATCTTCTCGATGACGCCCACGAGACATATCCCTCCATTGCTGTCCACCAGTAGCTTGGTCATCTTCATCACAGCGTCCATAATCTCGTTTGCCGAGCGGTGCGCGTTGGGACAGGGATCCTCTTTCACGATCATCGGCATCTGCCTACCTCCTCTTGTAAAGCTACCTCCCTGACCCCCGTTTTGTCAAGCCCCGGAGCCTTCGGCTCCCTGCACGTACGCCGCACACTACTAGAAAAGCTCCCCATCCCGGTCATAGCGCGTCTCTCTCGTTTCGGTAGGTGATCCAGATGACAGCCTGCACTACATGCACAGGCACGCTTAGTTCTAACGCGAGCGCGTTATAGGCGGTTGCGATAGTGCGCATGTCTCGCGGTCGGTTGAGGTAGCGCTTTGCGTCTTCGCCCGCGGTGAACGGGGTTAGCGGTAAGGTGGCTGCTAACACAGCGATGGTGTCTAGGACGGGTTCCGCTGGTACCCCTAGCAGGGTACGGTAGAACGACACTACCTTCAGGCCGCGCAGCACGCGGTCAGGGGCCCATCCATGAAGGATCAGATGCGCCTTGAGTACGTTCGCCTTGAAGGCTGCGTGCCCGGCGTAGAGCGCCTTTTTCGGAGCGTCTTTCCGGAAGAGCACCATCTTCGCTTCCACGAGGCTGCGTTCCCAACGGACGCGCGGAGACAGGGCGGCTACGATGCCGGCGACTGTGGCCAGGGAGTGCCCGTACTGGTTAGCGAGGTCGGCACACTGCTCTCGTGCTCGGGCGTACCAGACTGCGCCCTCGAGACGCTCCGCGGTCGTTGCTTTGCGGTACCAGCGGTCTAGACGCGCGACGACAGGCTTGAGCCGGAGGGACCTCACTAGCCCGGCTCCGGGTCACAGGCGCAGAACCCACGCCGTCTGATCCTCAACCACACGGGATTGAAGTCTGCCTGTTCACCGCGCCTCCACGGCCCGCAGTCTGCCATGACCCGACACGGGACGACGACGATGCCTGTCTCGGACCATTGCGGTTCCCCGAGGATCTTGACCTTGACGTTGTGGTCACGCACTGCCCGATAAGTTGCCAATGCCCCGACAGGCAAAACACTGCCGTAGTCCGGCGCATCCGAGTATGGTTTCATGTTTCTTTCCTTTCTGTCTTATGCCCATTGATTACGGCCGAACACCACGGGCACACCATCCGAGTCCCTGAATTCTTTGCCGTCCCATATCGCCACGACCTCCGTGTCCTTCCTGAAGTTATAGGCGGAAGCTTCGGCCACCTTGTGCGCCCACATTGGGACTGATGTCCCCGTGTGAATAGTCGGCCGGGGTTCGTAACTGAACCGTCTCAGACTCCGGTGGAATCGGAGACAGGACGCCTGCCAGTCGCGGGCTTCCCGTTGGCCCTTGAACCCACGATGAAGACGGAACGCATTCTTCGGCAGGGGAAGTTCCTTGCACAGGACTGCATTCTCGATTTCGGCCAACTCCGTATCGTCCGGGTAGTCTCCCGTCAGACCTCGGAACTTGGCGATAGCTTCCTGGATACGGCGCTCCGCCTCTTCTGTCTGCATAGCTATCCTTTCTGTTTTTGTCACGAACGAACGAACGGCAAGGACTAGAGACTACAGGGATGCGAGAACGGACTTCATGGCCTTCTTGCGGTCCACCTTGGTCGGGGCAATCTTCGCCGGGGCCTTCGCGGCGGAAGCCTTCGGCTTACGGCTGAGGGTCCGGCATCCGGCAACGTGATAGCAGCCTCCCGTGGGCGTCACAACGTGGGAAGCGTCACGATCTCCCGGCTTGCAGACCTTACACGCGGAGTGGACCTTGTCCGCCTTGACCGGCATCCTGAACGCGGGGTTGTGGGGCTTGCAAATCGCGCAGAACCCCCGCTTGCCCGAAGACGTGACCTCGACCGCCCCCTTTGCGAACCGGCACTCCTCACGATGCACCTTGGAACCAGACTTCGTCGCAAACAGCTTCATAACGTGTCCTTTCTGTCGGCCTGCCGCCGACTGCCCCTAATAATCTGCCGTCCGACCCACCGTGTCAAACACTTTCGGCGACTCAGTAATAAGGCGGGGGGCCCCGCCTTATTGGTCAGTCTACCGAACGGGACGTAGCGCCCTCAGACTACGCACGGGTGACCCGCGGTATGGTGCCAGAGCCGACTTGTACACAAGTCGGGCGATGTTCAGGAAGTAGGCTTGGGGAGAGATACGAACTCATCTGCCTCCGCCCCCGCTTCTCGAAGAGACTGTAGTACCTACGGTTCCCACGATTCATGTCAGAAGCCTCCAATCTGAAAAGACTTGGCCTTGATCGCCTGATTGGCGAGAGACCATTTGTTCTCCAACGCGCTCTCGACGGCCCACGTTCTGACAGTCTTAAGACGAAGCGCCGTGAACGTCACCCAATCCGCCGGGTTTGGGTTGACCAGATTGATTTGTGTCATCGCTTTGGCCTTTCTGCCGGGCTTCCGGTCCCGACGCCACACAATCTGGGCCGAGGGCCGGTTGCTGTCAAGGCCCATCGTCCCGGGCGTTTCGGCGCGTGACGTTCTTCGTGCGCGGAAACACGCGACGATTCCTGCGCGATAGACAAAACTAAGATACTAGTGTATGTTATATCAGTGGGTTATTATAAACCAAAGGGCATCATTACACATAGAATGAAACTGTTTGTGCAGTTTTATCTGGGGGAGGCGGGACGGGACTGTGGTAAAGCAGCCACACTGGCTGGCTATGATAATCCATTGGTAAAGGGACCGAGACTAGAGCGTAAATTACAGGCTCTAATTAGAGAACAGTCTACATATACTCCTGAAATGGTGATTCAGGATCTATCCGAAATCGCCGGAGACAGAAAACAACCCCAGAACAGAATAAGAGCACTAGAGTTACTAGCGAAGATCCACGGCTTGCTGAGCGATAAGATTAACATAAACATTGACAGACAGACACTGACCAGAGACCTCGACACAGCCCTAGACAAGCTATCCATGATAGCTGCCCGACGACAGGGAGAGTTAAGAGAGGGTACAGTTCTCGACGTGCCTGAGCCTGATCCTGGAGACAGAGAGAGACAGAGACTACGATCACTCATCCATACACCATCCGTTCCTTCCTTGCCGTTTATAAACAATACAACAACAACAGAGACAGAAGAGTAGATACATAGACTAGATACACTACGTACAGTAAGGGAGTACCCCCCTACCCCCCTCCATTGGCTGGAAGGGATGGGCCGGATCTCCCCATCGGTAAATAGCCCTCACTTACAGTGCTATACAATTTTTTGGACCTTTCCCATGGCCGACATTGATCTTAAACGGTTACTCCAGGACAAGAAGTACCGGAAGTCTCTCACAAACCTCCAGTTATCTGAAGTCCTAAAACAGATCAACACGCTGATTGCTGCATCTGGTTCCATAGATGTACCAGATAACCCTGCTGACTTTGCAGCAAAATTTTCCGGAGGAGACTGGGTCCACGCTCCCCACCTCACCATCCTATCCCAATGGATCAAAGAAGCCGTCGAAGGGAAACGTAAGCGTATCCTCGTCTCCATGCCCCCTCGTCACGGCAAATCCGAGCTAATCTCCTTCTGGACACCTCTTTGGCTCCTGGCCATCAGGCCCAAATCCAAGATTCTTTTCGCTTCCTATGAACACACCTTCGCTGAAAAGTGGGGCCGTCGTGTCAGAGACGCTATCATTGCCTTCGGAGACAAACTCCACCTTCAACTTTCGGAATCTGCTACAGCAGCAGCAAGATGGGAGCTGACTTCTGGCGGTTTAATGGAAACTTCTGGTGCTGGCGGTTCTATGACAGGAAAAGGAGCTGATTGTCTCATCATTGATGACCCCATCAAGAATGACGAAGAAGCCAGATCCGAGATTGAAAGAGAGAACAAATGGGAGTGGTTTCAGACCACAGCCTTTACTCGGCTAGAACCAGGAGGTTTTGTCATTATCGTAGCCACTCGTTGGCATGAAGATGATCTCCTCGGCAGAATTGAGAAGCAAGTTCAGAACGGAGGCCCTAACTGGGACATCCTTAAGTTCAAAGCTATAGCCGGAGAGGATGATCCTCTAGGCCGTACTCCTGGTTCCGCTCTTTGGCCAGCCAGGTACAGCAAAGAAGACCTAAACGTAATCAAAGCAACACTTTCTCCCTACCATTGGGGAGCCTTATACCAACAGAATCCTACCCCAGAAGAAGGCAATGCCGTTAAAAGAGAGTGGTGGCGCTTCTACGGTACTCCAAATAACGACCGTCCCCGCATAGAAGACTTCGATCAAGTCATTCAATCATGGGATACCTCCTTCAAAGACATGGAGGACTCCGATTATACAGTCGGTCAGGTCTGGGGACGGAAGGGAGCGATGTTCTATCTCATTGACCAGGTCCGGGATAGGATGAATGGCTACGATTTAATCCAAGCCATTCGTCGTTTCTCCTCTATGTACCCTCATGCTACAGCCAAACTCATTGAAGACTCGGCAAATGGTCCTGCTGTTATCTCCATTCTCGAAAGAGAAGTACCTGGAATGATCCCTATTCGGGCTAGAGCCAACAAATTCAGCCGTCTACAGGGAGCCATACCCCTCATTGCTGCCAAAAACGTCTACCTCCCCCAAAATTTCGATGGAACCCAGATAAAGTGGGTCGGCGAACTCATCGAAGAGCTGGCTGCCTTCCCAAATTCCACCTACGACGACCAAGTTGACGCTACTTCCCAAGCCCTCAACTTTATGAAGCCAGCCGGTTGGGTCCAAATGGACAAAGAATTCAAGTCTGCTCTGAAATCTACCCCCGATACAGCAGAAGCCTACCGCCGACTGAAGGTTACTAAGTGGAAAGATCGTGCGCTCAAGAAATCCGCCCGCCTCATCAACGCCCAAAGCAACATCCGCCGTGGTGGATCCAGAAAAGTTTGGTAGGCCCCTTGACAAGCCGCCCTCCTCGGCCTATCTTCTAGCTTGTCGGCGTCGTCAGCTTGACTTTCTCAAAGGAAGCTGGTCTAATGCGGCTACTTTGGGTTATGCCCCGAGCTGGGTTATGCTCGCCTATCCCAAGCAGGATGGGTTCTTTGACAATTCGTGCAGACAGCGGGTCGCTGGTGTAATGGTAGCACCATCGCCTCCAAAGTGATTAGTCGGGGTTCAAGTCCTCGGCGCCCCGCCAATATTTGTTCACAGAAACCGTGGGCTCGCAATGGCTTCCATGTGCAGCGAGCATCTGGCCCCGCATTTTCCCCCTTCGGGGGGACGAAAAGTCCGCAAGCCGCGGAGTGGCCCCAGCGGGGGAATAACTGGCCACCAGTGGGAGCCTACGTTTTGTGTGAACAAGTGCCCCTGAAACCTTGGCCAGCCATAATTCGCTGTGACCATGCGCTACGCACGGGGCTTCATTGGGTTGGTGACGGAATAGCGCAACGTACTGGTCTGTAAAACCACAATCGGGCAAGTCCCGTGGAGGTTCGAATCCTCCCCAACCCACCAGTTTGCGATCAGAGTTTGATGGTAGAACTAGTCCTTGCCAAGGATTGGGTCCGGGTTCGACTCCCGGTGATCGCTCCAGAGCGGGATTGATGTAACGGCAGCATACAATCCTTCCAAGTTTGTCGTGAGGGTTCGAATCCCTCATCCCGCTCCATTACGTACCTCGTAAGTAGCAACCATCCGGTAAAGGTGCCGACTTGAAATCGGCAACCAAGTCCGTGAAGGCCGAAAGCGAGAATTATAATATTGTGTAAATATTGTGTAACCAATGACGGCTTGCTACTATGGTTCAAAAGCAGAACGCATCCTTGGTAAGGATGAAGCCACGGTGCGATACCGTGTAGTAGCTCCAATGCCCCGGTAGACCAACGGCAGAGTCATCACGCTTAGAACGTGAGTAGTGAGAGTTCGAATCTCTCCTGGGGTACCACTTTGAGATAGCTATGAATAGAAGAGACTTCCTTGGACTGATAGCGTCGGTTCCTCTGGCTTTAGCCATTCCGAAACCACCGAAACCAAAAATGTTTGGGATCAGGGTTGTTCATGAAGGTCCCTGCAATAATGTAGTAACTGACATTGATATGGAGAATAAGGTTATTACGCTCGGCTGTTCAATCTGTAAAGGAAGAATGGTTGCTGCTAAGAACGCAAGAGAAAGACTTCAGCCCTCTAGACCAACGGCAGAGTCAAGTCACTTAAAACGACTGTAGTTCGGGTTCGAATCCCGAGAGGGCTACCATCCCGCCTCCTAGCCCAACCGGCAGAGGCAGCAGCTTCAAACACTGCTTAGTCTGAGTTCGAATCTCAGGGAGGCGACCATTGATTTCCGTTTTAGTCCTTGCGTTCGTTATTCACAGCTGGGAACAGCAAGTAGATAAAATACCAGGTCCGAACTGGTGGTGGTATTATCTAGGGGACGAAACCTACGAGGAAAAGATGGATCGTAAACAGCTAGACGAATCTCTCAAGGCATGGGAGCTTCGTATGGAAAAGAAGAAGGCAGAGGAAGCGATAGATGAGGAAGAGCGAAAGAAGAAGCTTATCAACCACTACCTCTACAGGAAAGAAGTAAAGCCATAAGGGTACGGGGCAGGTTGGATATGCACTCGGTTGTCAGCCGAGACGAAGAGGGATCGTAACCCTTCGTACCCGCCATTGGGTCTCTAGTGATAACGGGAGAACGCTTGGTTTGCACCCAGGAGGTCAGGGTTCGATTCCCTGGAGATCCACCACTTGACAAAATCTGGACGGAGCTTATATTTGAACTGGTGCGGGGAGGTCGAGGACCAACTCCGGTTCATGCCCGGACTAGGTGGGTGCGACTCCCGCCCCCGCTACCAATGCCCACTGGTGCAATTAGACACGCCCCGATTCAAAGGGGAGATAGTCCAAGTGAAAGTCTTGGGTGGGTACCATACCGATTCTGGAGGAGTCTTGGCAGGTCTCATACGCCTAGCCAGGGTGGTTCGAATCCACCAGTCGGTACCATACTTGAAGGAATTACTACGTAACACTTAGCAGGGAGAGGGATGTTACGGGCTACGATGCAAGCCTTACCTGCGGCATCAACTATTGGGCTGTAAGGAAGCCTGGTTTTTCCTACCGACTTTGGAAGTCGGCAAGCGGTGGTTCGAATCCACTCAGCCCAACCATTGGGACTTAGTACAGTGGCCAGTACCCTCGGTTCTGACCCGAGTAACGAAGGTTCGAGTCCTTCAGTCCCAGCCATTTGAAAGGAATCTACAATGCCTTGGGCACATAAGCGTACTGGCAAGAAACGGAAGCGAGAGTTGAGGGTAATCAAGCAGTCCCATCGCCGTGGCTCTGACAAGGCCGGACATGGATGGGCTGCGCGTCAGGCAGCAAAGAAGTAATTTGTTCCTCGGTGGTGCTAACGGTAACACGTCCGGCTGTTAACCGGAAAGATCCAGGTTCGAATCCTGGCTGGGGAGCCAATAGGGGATTAGTTCAACGGGAGAACAGCACGTTTACACCGTGCATATGAGGGTTCGATTCCTTCATCCCCTACCAATGGTGAGCGTAAGATAATGGCCAGTCGCGGAGGTTGTGTCCCTTTGAGTGCGGGTTCAAGTCCCGTCGCCCACCCCAACTTTCAGGAGTTATAATGTATCAAGTCTTCGTTGACCTTCAGACTTCAGATGACTTCATCCTTGGAGAGTACAAGGACAAGGATGGAGCTTATGAGGCCGTCCTGTTGGCTTTCAAGCAGGGATTTGTGGAATACAATTCTACTACCGGCTCAAGCATCTATCCACTCTCCAGCGTAGAACGGTTCATCATCCGTCCATCCACAAAGAACGTCCTAAACTAGCCTTCCGTAGTATAGCGGCCATTACAGCTGGCTCTTAACCAGTGAGACGTAGGTTCGAGTCCTACCGGAAGGACCATCCCGCTGTAGCCCAACGGCAGAGGCAACAGTTCGAGAAGCTGTCAAGTAGAGGTTCAAATCCTCTCAGCGGGACCATAGGAATTCGGCCTCATCTTTTAGCGGTTAAGAATCCCGACTCTCTATCGGGCAACAAGGGTTCGAATCCCTTTGAGGCTACCACTTGACACAAACTGTATCCGAGCCTACCTTCTAGGCTGTGGAGGTCAGATTGAGGATCGGGGATGTCACTGTAACAGAACACGCATGGGAGCGTTGGCAACAGCGATATCCTGGTGCTGCGGGCTTACGCAATCCAGATGATGATACGCTAAAGCAACACCTGAAAACGATCTTCAAGCGAGCCAAGGTTGAAGAGATGGATCCCGTATCGAAAGTCAAGAGGCTTATTGACAACGGTGGAGAAGAAGCGCATTATCTGTTCGACAAAGGAACCAAGATGCGGTTCGTTCTAAACGCAGACCAGACTGCAATCGTAACGATTGAAGAAGACAAATTCTGGACTGCGAACGAATCCCGCCCAAGCAAAAAGAAATTCAGATAAGTAATATCCCTTCGTGGTGTAATGGGTCGCATATTCGCCTTTTAAGCGATAAGGTGGGGGTTCAAATCCTCCCGAGGGGACCAGTGGGACTTTGGTGAAACGGTATCACGCCTGCCTGATTAGCGGGTGTTCTGAGTTCGAGTCTCAGGAGTCCTACCATTTGCATGGCACCCGCAAAGAAACCTTGGCAGTTGCCCTAGCTAGAGAGGAAGAAGCTGCCTTCGAAGCTGCGATTGATGAAGTTCTTTGAACGTTCTAACAAGTAGGTAAAGCTGGTGCGATCCTTTCTAGAATATGCTCTCGTCTCGGAATCGACAGAGACGAAGTCCAAATCACGAACGTCCTCTGGTGCCGTCCGCCGAACAACGCCCTCGCCGGGGAAGCC
>Ga0187893_10009243_pt1 | contig 15209 bp, 14 predicted proteins | sample MA1701074metaG_FD_139574 | JGI IMG/M metagenome (GOLD analysis project Ga0187893, IMG submission 139574) | White microbial mat communities from a basaltic lava cave in the Kipuka Kanohina Cave System on the Island of Hawaii, USA - MA170107-4 metaG ... | reverse complement strand
CTGCTGGGCTTCGAGGTCTCGCATTTCCTTCAACATCCGGAGGCGGTCCGGAGGTCAGTTGGGGTTGGCGCCAGCGCCATGCGCACCGCCGTCGCGCCGCAGGAGGCGATCCGGACCTTCGTGGCCGTCGCCGAGGCATTCGTGAAGAGCGGAGGGCCGGTCACGGCCGATCAGGTCGCGACGCGGGCGCAGCTCTCCGAGGAGTCGGCACGCGAGACGCTCCACGAGCTGGAACGTCACGGGTATGTGGCCCGTGTCGCAGAAGCTGCGGACACCTATCTACCGCGCCGCGCGCCTGCGAGCGTCAAGGTGGGTGAACTCTGGCGATCGCTCGGCGGCCACACGGCTGGCCCCGACGGTGATCCATTGGAGCAACTCTTCGCCGGAGCGGCCGACGCCACCGAGCAGGCGTTCGGGGTCATAACGATCCAGGAGCTGCTTGAAAGGGACGCTGCCTCAGGAGCGGCGCCGACCCATCGGCCACTCGGCGACGAGTTGACGAAGCGCGCGTAGGGGCCCACGAGCGCGCTGACGGCTTCGGGATTCGTCGTCCAACGCCCGGCTCAGGTTTCACCACATGACCGCGGACGCGCTCTCACGATTTACAAGCCAGCGGTACGTCAACCTGGAGACGTTTCGAAAGAGTGGCCAGGGAGTGCAAACACCGCTCTGGTTTGTCGAGTCCCAGGGCGTCTTGTACATGCGCACTCCTGCCGCGTCCGCCAAAGTCACGCGCATCCGCAACAACCCGCGAGTTCGTATCGTGCCGTGTGATGTGCGCGGCAACCCACAGGGCAAGTGGATCGACGGCGAGGCGCGGCTCATCCCGGCCGCGGAGGCAGAGTGGGTCAATCAGCTCGTCAAGGGCAAGTACGGCCTGTTCAAGCGGCTCATAGACCTCCGCTCGCGGCTCAAGGGAACGGAGCATGTCGTGATTGCAGTGCGCGTGTGAGGTCCGGACTGTCGGAGGTCGATCGTTTCAATGAGACGGCCCGTTTCTGGGTGTGTTCCCCCCGGTTGACATGGAACGCCTGACGCACGACGCGCTGAGACGTGAACAGGAACGCACGCTCAGCACGCCCCGGATTCGATACAGCCTGCTCGCGCGAATCCTCTTCATCGGGATGGACATCCTGTATGGACGGCGACGGACGCTAAGCAAGTTCAAGGTCCTCGAGCTCATCGCGCGGGTCCCCTACCAAGCGTGGGAGCAGGTGGCGTATGTCGCGATGACCCACACCTCACGCGATCCGGGCTTCGCGCGTCGGATTTTCGACCGGGTCCGCGAGAGCCGGGAGCAACAGGACAATGAGCAGTGGCACCTGCTGATCCTGGAGGAGTTGATCGCGGGGCGTGGCATTCGCGAGGGCTTCGTCCGATTCTGGCTTATCCCGCAGTTCATCGCATTCGTCTACTACCAGACCGTGTGGCTCATGTACGTCGTTCGCCCATCGCTGGCCTATCGCCTCAATGCGGAGTTCGAGGATCATGCCGAGCACGAGTACATGGAGTTCGTGCGCGAGCACCCGGAGCTTGAGCAAGAGCCGTTCGACAGCATCCTCAGCGAGGACTACGGCCGTTTCGAATCGCTGGCCGACCTGTTCCGCCAGATCGGCTATGATGAGCGCGTCCACAAGGAGGAGTCGCTGGCCCACATTCAGGCACCGCGCTTCACCTGACCGATTTGAGGCGCAGAGGGTTCCCCTCGCTCGGTTGTTCGCGCGACTCGGAGAGCCCAGTCGCTGGTCCGACCCGGTCGCGTCTTCCACGCGACGTTTTTCTTGACAGCGTCACTGAGAAGGCTATCCTGAGGATACGTTGACTCCCCCAAGTCATTGCGAAGGAGCGAAGCGACTGAAGCACTCCCAAAAAGGCGGGATTGCCGCGCTCCTTTCAGTCGCTCGCGATGACAGTTCATTCATCACGTGCATGGACGCATGTAACCGGCTGAGCGAGTGACTGTTGTGGCCACTTCTGTGTTCAGTACCCAGGTGAATCGCACGTCGCCCGAGTTCCGACACAACGCCCGCCGGATGGAGGAGTTGCTGGCCGATATTCGAAAACAAGGGGAGGAGATCCGCCAGGGCGGGGGCGCGAGGGCGATCGAGGCGCAGCACGCGAAGGGTCGATCGACCGCGCGCGAGCGCGTCTCCTCGCTGATCGATCCGGGTACGTCGTTCTTCGAGCTTGGACTCTACGCCGCCCACGGGATGTACCAGGAGTGGGGCGGCGCTCCCGCCGCCGGGACCATCGCCGGCCTCGGGCGCGTTCAAGGGCGCCTGACCATGATCATCGCCAACGACGCGACGGTGAAGGCCGGCGCCTTCTTCCCCATGACCGCGAAGAAGGTGATCCGCGCGCAGACCATTGCCATCGAGAACCGCATCCCGACCATCTACCTGGTCGACTCCGCCGGCGTCTTTCTGCCGCTGCAGGAGGACGTCTTCCCCGATGCGGACGACTTCGGCCGCATCTTCCGCAACAACGCGGTGATGAGCGCGATGGGCGTCCCCCAGATCACCGCGATCATGGGGATGTGCGTGGCCGGTGGCGCGTATCTTCCCGTGATGTGCGACCACATCCTGATGACGGAGGGGAGCGGGCTCTTCCTCGCCGGCCCGGCCCTCGTGCAAGCGGCCATCGGGCAGAAGATCACCGCCGAGGAGCTGGGGGGCGCCAAGGTCCATACGCGCATCAGCGGCACGATCGACTTCCGGGAGCCCGATGATGACGCCTGCGTCGCGAGGATCCGGGAGCTGGTGGACAAGATGGGGCACAAGCCACTCGCGCCGTTCGACCGCAAGCCGTCGAGGCCGCCCGCCCATCCGATCGAAGACATCTACGGCATCTTCGAAAGCGACCCCGGCAGGCAGTATGACATGCGCGAGATCATCGCGCGCCTGGTTGACGGCAGCGAGTGGGTGGAGTACCGCGCGGAGTACGGCCAGACGGTCCTCTGCGGCTACGCCCGCGTCGGGGGCTGGGCGGTGGGCCTCGTGGCCAACCAGAAGCAGCATGTCCGTACGACCGCCCCTGGTGCCGGCAAGGAGCGGATCGAGTTCGGCGGCGTGATGTACACGGAATCCGCGGAAAAGGCGGCTCGCTTCATCCTGGACTGCAACCAGAACCTCGTGCCGCTGATCTTCCTCCACGACGTCAGTGGATTCATGGTCGGCAAGGAGGCCGAATGGAGCGGCATCATTCGGGCCGGAGCGAAGATGGTCAACGCCGTGTCAAACAGCGTCGTCCCGAAGATCACGGTAATCTGCGGCGGCAGCTTCGGCGCGGGCCACTACGCGATGTGCGGCAAGGCGTACGACCCGAGGTTCATTTTCGCCTGGCCGACCGCGCGCTACGCGGTGATGGGGGGTGACCAGGCGGCCGGAACACTCGTGGACATCAAGATCAAGCAGCTCGAGCGAGAAGGCAAGACGCTCAGCGAAAAGGAAAAGCGGGCGCTGCACGAGTCCATCCGGTCCACCTACGAGCATCAGACCGATCCGCGTTATGGCGCGGCGCGACTCTGGGTGGACGCGATCATCGACCCGGCGCAGACCCGCGAGGCGCTGATCTGTGCGCTCGACGCCGCGTCGTTGAACCCGGAGGTGCGAGAGTTCAAGACCGGTGTCCTGCAAACGTAAGTCGTCAGGGCAGAGAGGGATAGGCCGACGCCTGTGGATCTGGTAAAGATCATCGAGTGCCCGCGCGACGCCTGGCAGGGCCTGTCGGCACGGATCCCGACCGAGGCGAAGGTCCAGTACCTGCTCCGACTGATCGAGTTGGGATTCCGGCACATCGACGCCGTCAGTTTCGTCTCGCCGACTCAGGTGCCGCAGATGGCGGACAGCGAAGAGGTGATGAAGGCGGTCCACGGCTCGCTCCCGTCGGGCGGCGACGCGCCGGAGATCATCGGCATCGTCCTCAACATGAGGGGGCTCGAGCGCGCGCTGGCGACGCCTGGCGTGACCACGATCGGCTATCCACACTCCATCTCCGAGCGGTTTCAGCGGTCGAATGCCAGTATGTCCCTGTCGGAGTCGCGCGCGCTGGTCGAAGGGCTCAGGACTGCGACCGAGGGCGCCGGTCGCAATCTGGTCGTCTACGTCTCAATGGCGTTCGGCAATCCCTACGGAGAGCCGTGGAGCGCCGAGATCCTTCGCCAGGATCTCGAATGGCTGCACACGATCGGCGCACGCCAGGTGTCGTTAGCCGACACCGTGGGCACGGCCGGACCTGACGAGGTCGGCGAGCTGTTCGGAGCGGTGAGGGGCTGGGCGCCCGAGATCGAGCTTGGCGTCCACCTGCACGGCCGGCCCGACGGCGCCGCCGAGAAGGTGCTCGCGGCGTATGAAGCGGGGTGCCGGCGCTTCGACAGCGCGCTGACCGGCCTCGGCGGCTGTCGATTCGCGGCGGATGAACTCGTGGGTAACATTCCCACCGAGATCGTCGTGCGCACGCTAACCCAGCGCGGCGCCGCCCTCGATCTCCCGGCGCGAGCCCTGAGTCCGGCGATGGCGATGACGCGAGAGATCTGCAGCAAGTACGCGCGCTGACTGGCCGGCCTACCTTGTCCTACATCACATTGAAGCTCGAATTTGAGACCCTTGCCGCGGGCGAGGTCGCGACGATCACGCTGAACCGGCCCGAGAAGCGGAACGCGATCTCCGGCGTGATGATCGAGGAACTGCTGGCGGCGCTGGAGCAGGCGGAGGCGAGCGCCGCGCGCGCGGCCATCGTGACCGGAGCGGGAAAGGCATTCTGCTCCGGGATGGACCTCGATGCGCTCAGTGCGATCTCGTCGCAATCGCCTGAGCAACACCTGAAGAACTCACAAAGGATCGCGCACCTCTTCCGCCGCCTGTACAGTTTCCCCAAGCCGCTGATCGCGGCGGTAAACGGGCCCGCCATCGCCGGCGGCTGCGGGATCGCCACGCTCTGCGACTTCACCCTCGCGGTCCCGGAAGCGACATTCGGCTACACCGAAGTGCGGATCGGCTTCGTCCCGGCCATCGTCTCCGTGTTCCTGATCCGCCAGATCGGCGAAAAGCGCGCCCGGGAACTGCTGCTCGCGGGCCGCATTCTTGACGCGGCGCAGGCGCGCGAGTACGGGCTCGTGACGGAGATCGTCCCCGCGGAGCGCCTGCGCCATCGCGCGCATGAGCTGGCCACCACGCTTCTGGAATCGAGTCCCACCAGCCTCGCCCGTGCGAAACGCCTGCTGAGCCGCTTCATCGACGCCGATCTTGACCGGGACCTCGAAATCGCCATCGCGGAGAATGCCCGCATTCGTTCGACCGCGAACTTCCGCGAGGGCCTCGCCGCGTTTCTCGAGAAACGAAAGCCTACCTGGCGCCTCGAATAGCCGGTAGCAGCCGGGCAGCGCGTTCCCGCCGACACTCAGCCTGCTTAATACCTGAGGGTGATCCTCGCCAGGATATTGTGGTCGGCCTCCCTGTCGAGCGCATCCACCAGGCGACCGATCTCCTGCCGTTGGCGGTACCTGACCTCCAGGACGGCATTGCCGACAAGGCCCACCTTGTAACGCGCCTCGATGCTCCAGGTGTTGTTGGGATAGTCGGGCGCGATCAAGTAGCCGGCCTCGATCCATCCGAATTGGATCCCGAGATCCCCCGGCCCGAGTCGCTTGAAATCCATGCCGGCCACAATCGCAAACCGGCCGGCCCGATCTGCGCTCGTGGAGACCCCCACGGCGTTTTCCCGAGGCGTGGTGAGCATGGCCCCCGCCTCCACGAAGGGATGGAAGACAAGGGCCCATCCCCCGTCACGCACAGGGAAATCGGCTGCCGCCTTCAGGGTGAGCGCGGCAACGGACTCCCGTGGCGCCGTCTCCAACCCCTGCGGCCGAAGGGCCTCAGGGATGATCGTGACATCGGTAACAAGCTGGGTCAACGGACCCCAGCGCGGCGCTTCGAGGGCCGCGTAGTAGGTGACACGAGAGGCGTCATCATCGAGCTCGATCGGGCCGCGCGTCCCGACGCCGTTCGTCGGACCCTCCTCCGGATTGAGTTGGCCGATGAGATGAAGCCTGAAGGAGTCGGGTCGTCCTATCTCCAGGTGCGCCCCGTCGGTCCAGGTCACGTCAAGGCCGCCCGAGTCGTTGCGGGAGAGACTATCCCTGACTACGGAGTCGATCTCGAACTGCGTCTGGAGCCTGCCGATCCGTATCGTGAGCAATCCATGGGGCCTCAGGGTCAGGAAGAGCGAATCGAACGTGAAGTCGCCGGACTCGATGGTCCGGCGGTGGGCCAGGCGGAAGCCTACCCCGTCCGCCTCCTTGTCGAAGAAGGCGGCCAGTCGCGCCGTCGCGGAGACCCAAGCGGCAGGCGACACCGTGAAACCGCCGCGGATCCTGAGCCGGGGCACCAGCTCCGTCCCGTCGGTCCGGTCCCTGTGGTCCCGGATATCCACGGCGAGCGCCGCCCTCAGGTCTCCAGTCAGCGTGACGAATCGCCGCCACCAAGCCCATTCCGGCGGGGCGACATCGTCGGACTCGGCGCAACGACGATCGCAGACAGTCACCCTTGCCGTGCCGGAGACCAGGTGGTCGCCGGCTCCAGCGGCTGCGGTGGTCAAGAGGCCAGCCACCAGGGCGTATGACGTGGTCGAGGCCCGGATCAAGCACAGTCGGAACCTCCCCCTTGTGGGTGAGCGCATGCCGGGTGTGCTTCCCGAAAGGATCAGGAGCCGGAACATCACGTCTCTCGAAGGTCCTTGAGCGTGATGGCGAAGACGAATGCCGAGAGGGCGATCAGGCCGCCGATCAGAGAGAATCCGAGGGTGTACCCGAGCGAGCCGATCAGGAGTCCCGCGAGGATCGGCCCGGATGCGTCGCCGATATCCCAGATGGTCCCGAACCCTCCCATCGCGGAGCCCATACGGCCGGCCTTGACCAGATCTGCGACGAGGGCTGTGGTGGAGGGGGTGACGACAGCGACCCCGAGGCCGAAGATCGCGGAGAGGACGAAGAGGATGACGAATCGTCCGGTCAGGACCAGGAGCGGCAAGGTCGCCGCGCAGAGGACGAGCCCGAGCAGGATGAGCGGCTTCCGTCCCAGGCGGTCTGAGTGACGACCAGCGATCGGCTTGGCCGCCACAGTCGTCGCGAGCTGGCCTCCGAGAATGATTCCGATCTGAGCGTCGTTCAAGCCCACGTCTCTGGCATACGGCGGCAGAAACGCGAGGAGTGCGCCATACCCCACGTACATCGTTGCCTCTACGGACGAGGCGATAAGGACCGGACGGCTCGCCAGAATCTCGAACATGCCGGCAGTGAACTCGCGCCAGTCGCCGCGTGTCGGCTGTCCCGGACGAGACCCTGCATCATCCGGCAACCGTAAGATCAGAAACGCGGGGACCACACCGAGGGCACCCACCAGGAGGTAGGTCGCTGAATAGCTCTCGGTGGAATACAACACCAGTCCGCCCAGCAGGGGTCCGACCGTTCCGCCGATGTCGCCCGCGGAGGCAAACCATCCGAGTTTCTCGCCACGCCCCGTTTGGAAAAGGTCGACGACATATGCGGCGGCAATCGGGGAGAAGATCGCCGTCGCAAAGCCGTGGAGGAAGCGGAGGAGAAGGAGCGTGACGGGGCTATTGACAAAGGGGTAGAGGAAAGGGGGACCGGCGAAGAAGAGCGTCCCCAGCACGAGCATCCTTTTGCGGCCGATATGGTCGGACAGGGCGCCTGCGGGGAGCTTGACGAAGACCCCGGTGATCGTCGAGGCGGCGACGATGAGACCGAGGAACTCCGGACCGGCCCCGAGATCCTGAGCAAAGCGCGGTAGGACCGGACTCCTGGCCATCTGGTAGCCCAGTCGCGCCAGCAGGTTCACGACGCACAGTTGTACGAAGGGAGTCCAGGTGGTCACGCCGGAGAGAATGTATCGCCGGGCGCGGTAAAGTCAAGCTGGATGATTCAGGCCGTGATCCGAAAGACGAGGCCGGCTCCGTCGGGGTGATCCGCCAGGAGCCGGCCCGTTAAGAGGTGGTTCAGATCCCCAAGGTGTCAGGATTCGATTGCCTTCGAGCGTGATGCGCTGATACGATGCTTTCCGGGATCCTAATCGTCCCCCTCGTCATCGTCATCGTCTTGGACGCACCCCAGTCCGACGCTCGGATCGACGTACATGGCCATCAACTGGCCACCTTCGACAAGAACGAGGCCGTTTGCGAAATGCGCCTGGGTATCGAGCAAGAACCATCCCTTCCCAAGGATTCGCCCGGCGTCGATGATCCCTGACGACTCCTCGTCTTGAGTCAGGAACATCGCGCCGCCAAGCTGGAAGAACTTCGGGTTGTGCGCCGCCACCTCAATCAGTTGGGCGCTCTTGATGTCGTACAGCCAGATCTTCCCAAGCCTCGCATTGTTCCCGACGTCCTCCTGCATCAGGACCCGGCCGCAGCGGTCGATCGTCATGTTGTCGAACATCCTGTGATCCCCATTGTTCACCAGGATCTCGATCGTGCCGCCCTGCTCCGGATGCTCGACGTCTTTGAAGCGCAGACGCCAGAGGCGGCTGTTGGTCGTGATACTGGCGGTGGTCACGAAATAGAAGTCGTCCTTGTAGCGGTGCCTCGGGTCCCACGCGCCATCCTCGACCCGCTGCATCCGGAAGATCCCGGCCGCGATCGAGTCATTCTGAAGTTGAAAGCCGTCCTTGTTCGAGACGTCACCGAGGTCGTGCAGGCTGAACTAGCCGGAGCCGACATATACCCCTCCACCCCCGAGCCCGTCGGCGTTGCTCTCCTCGGTGACGGGCGTACCGTTGACTGCGACCTTCATGCCGTAGAGCGTGCCATTGGTGAGGCCGGCGCGCTCGATCTCGTTACCATGTCTCGTCTTCGTGCCGACGTAGACGTACAGCTCGCTTGGCGGGTTGTTGTTCGGATCGGCCGGACTCGTGCTCGCGGAGGAGTCGTCCAGAAGGATCACGACCGTCTTCTCCTCTGAATAGGGGCTCGCGACCACATGCTCGAACGACATCTGTCCAAGGCGCGGCAACTCCCAGGACTGCCCCCTGTTCGGACCGGTGGCGATGTGTGCCCAGGCCGACCCGTAGATGGGGCTGAACGGAGGCCGCGTCTCCTCGCCGTTCAGATAGATGCGCTCCTTCGTCCCCTTGTGCCCGTGAGCAAGGGCGCTCCGAGCAGGCAGATCGGCCGAACAGAAGCGATCCCAGGAGGCCGTCCCCTGGACATACTGGCCGCTCACCTTGTCCCACGAGTAGACGTCGTTGGGAGATGGGGTCTGGTCCTCGCCTTTGAGGACCTCCAGCGTATGCTTCTTGATCTTCCAGCGGGACACGAACGCCCCGGCCGACCCGTGAGCGTGGACCGCGCCCGACGTCCCGGGGAACTCATGATTCATCAGCAGGGTGAACTTCCCGCCATCGATCTTGAAGGCACCGAGGCCATCGGGGATCCCGACCATCGGGTAGCCGTCTATGGTGTCGCCGACGGTCAGGATCGAGGTCGTCGTCACGAGACCGCCCAAGGCCGGGTTGGGCAAGACATACGGGTCCGTAGTCGTGCTCGGGCCGATGTTCTGGGCCGAGGCTGCGCCGACACTCGCTGCCAGACAGCCGACCACGAGCACGGAGCCCAGAAGCGTCCTACCGATGCCGTTCGACATCTCACGATACCTTCTTCAAGTAAGGTTGTTCGAGCGCGCCGCCAAGGAGCTGTTCAAGACCCTCCCGCGGCGCACGGCTGAAGGTATCGCGTCTTGATGTAGTCGTGATGTCGGAGGCGTAAACGGTGAGTAACGATTTTAGGACTGAATGTCACGTTGGCGACATTCCAGAGGGACACAAGGCGCGTTCAGTAGTACTGCTCTGCAATGTAACAGTCGCTCCCGGGAATCCCGCGTACGTGCCTGAAATAGTTTGGGGCGGCCTGTTCAATCTGCTCGAACCATTGGTCGCGGGTGAGTTCGGTCGCCTCCGAGCTGGCGGCGGACTTCTTCACGAAACGCGCCCCTCCCTGACCTGCATAGTGCATAATGAAAATATCACCGGATTGCGCGATCGCCTCGGTCACATAGTAACTGTCGGACCGATACATCATGATCGAGGTCATATCGGAGTCGCATTTCCGTAGATGCACCTTCGGCGCCTCGACTCGGTAGTCGGGCAGTGCCAGGGGGAGCGCCAGGGAGGGCCTCATCGCGGTCAGCGCGGTCAATATCACAAGTCCTAGCTTCGATCGACGCATCGGACCTCCTTCCCGATGCCGGAAGAGTTTGGCAGGAGAGACTGGCGCGTACCAAGCCGTGACGGCGTTACGTCTTGAAGCGACCCCGCGGCGCCGCGTCGAACAGCGCGTTGCACTCCGCCTCCAGGATCCCGCCGACGATCCCGGTCCGGCGAAACGGCGTGCGGCGCGCGACCTCCGCCGCCCTGATGTCGATCGCCGACCAACCTCGCTCCGTTAGATAGGGGATGGACGTCCCGTAGTAGACCGTGTTGATGCCGGCCCACTCGACGGCGCCCTGACACATCACACAGGGCTCGGCGGTCGTGTACAGGTCCAACCCCGTCCAGTCGATCAAGCGGTGCGCGGCCGCGCACCGATTGATCGCGTCGATCTCTCCGTGAAGGGTCGGGTTTTCCGACGACCGGTTCCATCCTTCTGCGACGATGTCGCCTGTCAGCCGCCGGACGATCACCGCTCCGAACGGAACCTCGGGCACCTGTTTTGACAGCGCGATGGCCCGCCGCATCAAATCCTCGTGGCTGGGCTTCTGGCGCGAGGGCGTCATCTGCCGCACTGGCGCACCCTCCTCAACCGCAAGCGCAACGAGTTGGCCGACGTCTCCGGACGCGAACGACGCGGCGACCGTCCCGGCGGTTCCCAGCATGACGCGGGAAAGAAACGTCCTGCGTCCGATCCCGCCAGGATCCGCCGCTTTGGCTCGACCAGGGGATGTCCTCATCATCACCTCCTTGTTCACCATACGCGGGACCCGTCGTGGCGCCCGCGGACTCACCTGAGAAAAGCAAGGTCACGCGCGATGTCCCGATCCAAGAGCTGTTGCATGGTGGCGAGATCGTCCGGCGCGAGCACGCCGGGCAATTGAGCGAGACGAAGCGGCTCGCCGCCGGCCACGAGCCTCCCCTCCAACACGTCGGCGACATAGAAGAAATGGGCACCGGCATCCAGGACCGATCTGACCGCGCACTCCAGATAGCCCACGACTCCCGGGAGGAGGGGGCTGCCGGTGTGCCCGCGCTCCCATGGAACGCTCGCGAGTTTGTCCACCTCTCTTCCAGACCGGAAACCGAAGTGGGGGACCCAGCGCCACTGGTCCCGCCCGAGCAGATTCAGCGCAAACCTCCGACTTTCCTCGATCAGCTCTCGCGTGTAGTTCAGTCGGCCGACCCCGACGATGATCCTCGGGACTTGCGGGACGATCGTGGCGGGGACGACCCAGCAGACGATCTGACCGTTCCGCCGATCCCCATCGGCCGCGGTCAGGACGAAAATCTCGCTGTCGAGCCTCCCGAGCACCGCCGCAATGCCCGCCTGATCCATCGCTTGCCCCCCCCTGCGCGCTCAGGAATCTGGACCGTACGAAACCCCGTCACGTTTGTCAACAAGGGACCCGATGTCCCGGTTCCACGTCAGGACAGACCCCCGCGGCATAGACTCGTTGACGCGCGGGTCAGCACGCGCCGATCCGCCGCCCTCGAGCGTTGTACGCCTCCCTCACAGGTCGATGGGATCGATGTAGAACGGCCGCTCTCCTAGTGTGACGTCCCTTCGGATGGGACGGGCGAAAAGCTGGATGCCAAACTCGAATCGCTCAATCTCACCGAGCCCAACGAAGGCCGGATCGTGGGGATCATATGGTATGAGGAGCGCTCGGCTCATAGAGTCCCCCTGCCGGTCGTTCAGGAGGCGCCTCGCCTCCTGGATCGACTTGGCCAACAGCGCCGGCGTCCGGAATGCCAGCGGCAGGAGGAAATGTGGAGCGAACTCGCCTCCCTGGAAGGGCCGGGGCACCCGAGCCTCGGTCGGAGCCCGCTGTCGGTGGACGCGCATCCTCATGACTGAGGAGTAGTCCCAGAGGCCGAAGCAGGCGGCAAGGTCGCCGCTGCGCTCCAGGCCGTACCAGGTTCGGAGGGAGAGGCCCGGGGTCCTTTTCAACAACCGATGTAAGCCGGTGACATTGCGGGGAGGGAAAAGGTCGTGACGGGCGTAGCTCCTCTCGAGCAAGAAGCTCACGCGGTCGAGATCCCGCGCTTCCAGGGACCGCAACCGCCCGGTGCCTGGTGCTTCGGCGGGGGCCAGGATCGCCACCGCGCACCGTCGAACCGGGCGAGCGCCCCGCTTCTCGGCAAATTGCAGAGAGGGAACGTTGCCTTCCAGAACGAGCGAGTATGTGACATCGGCTTCACTCTGCTTCACCAGATCCCTTAGCGCATCCTCAATGACCGACGCCACGCCTACCCGGCGGAAGGCCGGATCTACCCGGAGGTCATAAAAATAGGCCCCTTTGAGGAGCTGACCGCCTACCCGAAGCAGTTTGAGCGCCAGCCCGCCAACACCAACTAGCGCGCCATCGGACTCGGCAACAACGAGCGTATGCTGCTCGTAGGGCTTCGACCGCGCAAAGAAATCCGGAGCGCGAACGAAGGCGAGCGTGGTCTGCTCCCCCATCGTGCACTTCCTGTCCAGCTCGACGAGCGCCTCGTTATCGCTTTCACGCGCCGGTCGAACGGCGAATCGCGTCATCTCCAGTCCTCATATCAAGGCCCGAACCCACATAGGGCCTGGCGGCTTCATTCTGATCCACTGGCGGCCTGATCAAGAAGCTTGTACTCTGCAGACCTGAGGCGACATCCGCCATGATACCCTTTCTGACATCGATCGGTCGATAGGTAAAGAGGGAAGCGTTCTCAAGAAGGGAACTCGAACGGGCGCTTGTGGAGGCGGAGATCAGACGGTTACGAGCGAGAGAGGAGCAGGAGGATGGCTGACCTTTGGAAGCGCGCCCATCGCCCCCGAGACCCGAAAGATCGAGTTGCGGCAGACCGGCGAGCTCGCCCGCGGCCCCACCGTGATAGGGGCCGCGGGCGCCTCCGATGCAGTTCGGTGCCTAGCTTCCTCGCTAGTCACCCTTCCATTTGTGCTTGGACCCCTTACCGTGACCCACACCCAGGGCCGCGGGCCCCCGCCCTTCTTCATATGACCAGGCGGGATCTTGTAGTAGGCCACCGGTGTCAGCGGTCATGCAATACTCTCTACCTGTGGTCACTGAAAAGTCCCTACCTCCTCGTCTGAGAAAGGAGGAGGGACGATGGGAGAAGCCCTGAGGCAAGGCTGTGCTAGCCTCCCTGGGGAACCCGCACACAGGGAGGTGGCGATGATAGGCGAGGAGCAGTGGGGAGAGGTGCACCGGCTGTTCACGGTCGAGCGGTGGTCGAAGTCGGCGATCGCGCGGGAGCTGGAGCTGGACGTCAAGACGGTCCGCCGGTGCTTGCGACACGCGGCGTGGGTGCCGTACCAGCGCGCGCCGCAGCCCGAGACGCTCTTGACCACCCACGCGGAGTGGATGCGACGCCGTGCCCCGGAGGTCGGCTACTCGGCCCGGATCCTGTTCCAGGAGTTGGCGCACCAGCACGGGTATACGGGGAGCTACGAGACGGTGAAGCGGTTCGTCCGACCGCTGCGGGATGCCCAGACTTTGGCCGAGCGGGCGGCCGTCCGGTTCGAGACCCCACCGGGCCTCCAGAGCCAGATCGACTGGGGCCAGGCGGTGATCCCGTTCCGCCCGGGCCGGGCCGTGCGGCATCTCTTCGTGCTCACCCTGGGCTTCTCCCGCCGGGGCTTCTACCTCGCGTGTCCCGATGAACAGCTCCACACCTTCCTCGACGCGCACGAGCAGGCCTTCGATTACTTCGGGGGGCATACGCGGGAGCACCTCTACGATCGCCCCCGGACCGTCTGTCGCCCCACCGGGGCGGGTGGGGTCGCCTGGAACGCGACATTCAAGAGCTTCGCCCACTACTGGGGCTTCGAGCCCCGGCTGTGCCGGGCCTATCGGGCCCGGACCAAGGGCAAGGTAGAGAGCGGCGTGAAGTACGTCAAGCGGAACTTCCTGCCGGGGCGCGCGTTCCATGATGACCGGCACCTCGCTGAGGAGCTCCTGGGCTGGATGACGACGATCGCGGACCAGCGGATCCACGGGACGACCCACGAGCGCCCGATCGACCGGTTCACCCGAGAGCAGGCGGTGCTCCTCCCCACGATCGGCCAGCCCTCCTTCCGGCTGGAGGCCACGTACCCCCGGGTCGTGGCCGATGACTTCCTCGTGAGCCTGGACACGAACCGCTACTCGGTGCCCTTTCGCCTTATCGGCCGCACCGTCCAGGTCCAGCGCCAGGCCGGCCGGGTCCTCATCACCTACCAGGGCACGGTCGCGGCCGAGCAGGAGGAGCTCCTGGGGCGGCATCAGATGCGGCTGCTCCCCGAGCATGGCCCCGGGGCCATTGCCCGGAACCCCCGGCAGCCGCGACTCGCGCACACGGAGCCGCCGCGGACGGCGTGGGCCGACGTCCCGGTCGAGATCCGTGACCTCGCTGTGTACGACGCGCTGAGCGGGGGAGGGACACCATGACCGCCGGCCAGTTCGAACGGATGCAGGAGCACCTCCAGCGGCTCCGGCTCTTCAAGGGCCGGGAGCGACTCGAGGCCCTCTTGCAGGACGCCAGCGCCAAGGCGTGGAGCTACGCCGACTTCTTGGACGCCGTCCTCAGCGAGGAAGTGGCCTCGAAGACCGCGAAGCATATCGCGATGCGGACGAGTCTCGCCCGCTTCCCCTTCGTCAAGACCCTGGAGGCCTTTGACTTCAGCGCCCAGCCCTCCCTGGACAAGAAGCAGCTCCAGGCCCTGGCCACGTGCCGGTTTGTGGAGACGGGCGAGAATGTCATCCTCCTGGGCCCGCCGGGGGTGGGGAAAACCCACCTCGCGGTAGGGCTGGGCCTCAAGGCCATCCAGCAGGGCTACCGGGTCCTCTTCACGACGGCTGCGGCGCTGATCAGCACCCTGAGTCGGGCCGCGAGTGAGGGCCGCCTCGAGGACAAGCTCAAGGTCTACACGGTGCCCCGCCTGCTCATCCTCGACGAGCTGGGGTACCTCCCCATCGACCGGCTGGGCGCCAACCTCGTCTTCCAGCTCATCAGCCG
>Ga0187893_10009242_pt1 | contig 15212 bp, 12 predicted proteins | sample MA1701074metaG_FD_139574 | JGI IMG/M metagenome (GOLD analysis project Ga0187893, IMG submission 139574) | White microbial mat communities from a basaltic lava cave in the Kipuka Kanohina Cave System on the Island of Hawaii, USA - MA170107-4 metaG ... | reverse complement strand
CTCCACCGGGCAAGCCGGTGGCATCTTTTGGTTCGAGGGTTCGTTGTGGTAGCGGCGAGCGTGAGCACTCCACCGGGCAAGCCGGTGGCATCTCTTGTTCGAAGGGGTGTGCGTGAGTTAGCTGCGAGCGTGAGCACTCCACCGGGCAAGCCGGTGGCATCTTTTGATTCGAGGGGCTCTGTGGGTAGCTGCGAGCGTGAGCACTCCACCGGGCAAGCCGGTGGCATCTCTGGAATCGAGGGGATGTTTGCGTGAGTTAGCCGCGAGCGTGAGCACTCCACCGGGCAAGCCGGTGGCATCTACGAACTCTTGAGTTTACTGTTCGTCGGTGAACTTGTAGCCGATCCCCCAGACGGTCAGCACCATCTGCGGATTCTCCGGGTTGTCCTCGATCTTTGCCCGCAACCGATTGATGTGAGAATCGATTGTCCGGTCATACCCCTCATACGAGTAGTCCCAGATTTTTTCCAACAGATACTTGCGAGCGAAAACTCTTCCCGGATTCGAGGCAAACAAACGCAGAAGATCAAACTCTTTGGGAGTCAATTCAACGTGGCGTTCTCCGATGGTCACCTCTCGGCGAGCCGGATCGATTCGTAATTTGCCACGCACTATCGGCGCTTCGTCCCTGATGCCGTTAACGCCGGCTGAACTCCGGGTTCTTCGTAACACCGATTTGATCCGCGCTTCAAGCTCACGCAGGCTGAAGGGCTTCGTGATGTAATCATCCGCCCCCATTTCCAAACCGAGAACTTTGTCCACCACATCGTCCTTCGCGGTAAGCATCAGGATCGGCAGGTAATTGACCTTTTCCTTGAGTTCTTTGCAAACCGCCAAGCCGTCCATTTTGGGCAGCATGAGGTCCAAAACCACCGCATCAGGTGTGTCTTCCAAAGCCATCTTCACAGCGCTGATACCATCTTCGACGGTTCTCACCTGGTAGCCCGCACGCGAAAAGTATTCGCTGATTGCAGTAGAGATGTTTTCGTCGTCTTCCACAACGAGCAAAGATACTTTGCGCTCGCCGGGGTCGGATTCAGTGTGATTGTCTTTGGCGACTTTCTGTCTGTCAGTAGCTGTTCCCATCAGAGTGATTCTAATCTAAAACTGACAAGCAGGAGGCTGAAGGGGATGCGCCCAGAATGATTATTGCGCTCTTCGGACTGGTGAATACTACAAGACAAAGGAATTAAACTCAAGCCCCCTATCGAAGTCAGGGCGGAAGGATGCAGGCAAAAGGGGATGAAGGATGAAGGCCGAAGAGAGAGGGAGAGAGGGAAGGGGAATGGGAAAACGCAGGGTAGCTTCAAATATTTTGTAAACGATCTCTCTTTATTTAGGGTCAACTGTTTTCATCTTGGTTTATTAGCTTTCCACATCATCCATCCTTCATCCTCCATCCCTTCATCCTGTAAGCCTGCCGAGATGTACTAGAATACTGCTGGCCGAAAAAAGGAGACGAAGATGAATCCCGAAGAACGAAATGAGCTAATTGAAAGGTATAACCAGGGTTACGACGAAGTTGTAAAGGCTTTGCAAGGATTTCCCGCTGAGCTCCTTACAGCTCATCCCCTGCCAGGAAAATGGAGCGCCTGCGAGATAGTTCACCACCTGGCAGACAGCGAAAGCACTTCCGCGTTCAGAATCAGAAAGCTGCTCGTAGAAGACTCTCCAGTCATTCAGGGTTACGATCAGGACAAGTTTGCCAGCCGTCTCCGATATAACGAGCGGCAGATTGGACCCGCGCTCGACGCGTTTCGGGCCGCGCGCACAACCACCGCACAGTTGTTGGCGTTGATGTCTGACGATGACTGGAAGCGCGAAGGCCATCACACTGAAAGTGGGAAGTACGGAGCTGAAGACTGGTTACGAATTTATGCCGCCCACGCTCATAATCATGCGGCGCAAATCAGAAAGCTGCGCACGGCGCTCCGTATTTGAACAGTGACGCGGCATCTCTGAACATAAATCTCTCTTTCGCTTGACAAAGTTTTTCAGCGCGAGCAAAATCCGGCTCGCCTTCAGGCAAAACAATCTTAATTTCACTCTTTCATGAATCGAGATAACGAATAAGATGGGTCCCGCGACTCTTTTGCAAACTTCTTTTCCCGATCTGCAATTGGTGCGACGAGGAAAGGTGCGAGACGTTTACGCCGTCGACGATCACCATTTGTTGATCGTGGCGACTGATCGAATTTCGGCGTTTGACTGCGTTCTCCCAACGCCAATCAGGAGCAAGGGCGAGGTCTTGACCGCGCTTTCGCGGTTCTGGTTCGAAAAACTAGCCCAGGTTGTTCCTAATCACATGGTCACTACTGACGTCGAGGAAATGCCCCCGCTCGTGAGGCGGCAATCGAATGAGCTAAAGGGCCGTTCGATGCTGGTCAAGCGGGCTGAAGTGTTTCCAGTCGAGTGTGTTGTAAGAGGATATCTTTCAGGCTCTGGTTGGAAAGACTACTTACGCACCGGCGAAGTCTGCGGGCACAAACTGCCAGAGGCTTTAAGGGAATCCGAGGAGTTGCCCGAACCGATTTTCACTCCGGCAACCAAGGCCGAGGAAGGTCATGACGAAAACATCAGCGAAGACCGCGTGCGTGAGATGCTGGGCGACGAAACTACCGAATCCCTTCGCGAGACTTCGCTCAGCCTCTATCGAGAAGCTAAGGAATATGCGCAGGGCCGGGGAATCATCATCGCCGACACCAAGTTTGAGTTTGGGCGGGATGCGGGCGGCAGCATAATTCTCGTAGACGAAGTTCTCACTCCTGATTCGTCGCGCTTTTGGCCCCGAGCGTCCTACGCGCCCGGAAAGTCTCAGCCATCGTTCGATAAGCAGTTTGTGCGTGACTACCTTGAAACTCTTGATTGGGATAAACAGCCTCCTGCTCCCGCGATCCCTTCCGATGTTGCTGAAGCAACCACTGCACGCTATCTGGAGGCTTACAGGCTGATTACGGGAAGAGAGCTCTAACTCGCTTTGTGCCTTATTGTCGAAAGTTTCGCCTGGATAGACCCGGATGCACTCGCAACTTGAAGCTCTTATCGATGAAATGCTCGACGGCCAGATACTGCTGGACGAGGCTGTGGCAGAGTTCGAAAGGGTGTACATCGAAAAGGCGCTTTCCCGTCATAAGAAACATCTCTCGAAGACTGCCCAAGTTTTGGGGATTCACCGCAATACCCTTTCCAAACGCGTCGCCGAGTATCATCGGAGTTCGCGAAGCGCAATTCGCCCCAGGAGGAAAACCGGCCGCGGATTCCGCGGATAAACGCATTGACGGAACCGGGAGCGGTAGCTCCCACAGATGCAACTCACTCCCTCCAAACCTATCAAGCCACGCCCGCGGCGCAACGATCACTTACCGAACCGGGAGCGGTAGCGAGCGCCTTCAAGGATAGTTGCCCCCGATGATGGGTAAGAGCGGGTCGCGCCGCTCCCGTTTGGTAACCGCCGCTGGTTTTAAGGGGTGGGTTGACAACGGGATTAGAGTCGCTATATTCTTGGCACTCGTCCACGGTGAGTGCTAATCATAGCTTGTGGACTCTGCTCTTAAACCACCTAGCCAGTTATTTTGCAGGCAATTTCGAAAGGAGAATTCGAAGAGATGGCAACAAACATTAGACCTCTTCATGACCGCGTCATCGTGCGGCGAATTGAGGAGGGTGAACAAGTCCGGGGAGGCATCATCATTCCCGACACCGCCAAAGAGAAGCCCCAGGAAGGGGAGGTTGTGGCGGTCGGCGATGGAAAGTACAAGGAAGACGGCACCAGACAACCCCTGGATGTGAAAAAAGGAGACCGCGTCCTGTTTGGCAAATACAGCGGCTCGGAGATAAAGATCGACGGGGAAGAACTTCTGATCATGCGCGAGGACGAGATTCTTGGGATCATCGAGCGCGCTGGAGCCGCTAGCGGGACGGGCAAAAAGGGTGGCAAGTAGTCGAACCTGACTAGGAACCGCCTTTCGTTTTTTGATCAACATTCAACATTTTATCAGGAGAAAAGATAGAGATGGCAAAGCAAGTAGTTCATGGTGAGGACTCGCGCGCGGCGATCTTGCGAGGAATCAACCAGCTCGCAGACGCTGTGAAAATCACGCTCGGGCCCAAAGGACGCAACGTTGTAATCGACAAGAAGTTTGGATCGCCAACCATCACCAAAGACGGCGTGACCGTCGCGAAGGAGATCGAACTGAAGGACGCGCTTGAGAACATGGGCGCGCAAATGGTTCGAGAGGTGGCTTCCAAGACCTCTGATGTAGCCGGAGACGGCACCACAACCGCCACGGTGCTGGCCCAGGCGATTTTTCGGGAAGGCGTTAAGACAGTCGCCGCCGGCTCGAACCCGATGGCCCTCAAACGCGGCATTGACAAGGCTGTTGAGCGAGCGGTGAGCGAGATTAAGCGACTCTCCAAGCCAGTAAAAGGCGATGCAATCGCTCAGGTAGGAACTGTTTCTGCTAATGGCGATCAAACTATCGGCAACATCATCGCCGAAGCGATGAACAAAGTCGGTAAGGACGGTGTCATTACAGTTGAAGAATCTAAGACCATGGAAACCTCCCTCGAGGTGGTGGAAGGAATGCAGTTTGATCGTGGCTACCTCAGCCCCTACTTCGTTACTGATCCGGAACGAATGGAGGCGGTGCTCGACAACCCGGTAATCCTGATTCACGAAAAGAAGATCAGCTCAATGAAGGACCTGCTTCCCTTACTCGAGCAGGTGGCAAAGATGGGCAAGCCGATGCTGATTATTGCTGAAGATGTTGAAGGCGAAGCCCTGGCCACGCTGGTCGTCAACAAACTGCGCGGCACGCTCAACATAGCCGCTGTCAAAGCCCCCGGTTTTGGCGATCGGCGCAAAGCAATGCTCGAGGACATTGCCATCCTAACGGGCGGCAAAGTCATCAGCGAAGATCTGGGAATCAAGCTCGAGAACGTCAAACTGGAAGATCTCGGTCGCGCCAAGAAGGTGACGATCGACAAAGACAACACGACGATTGTCGAAGGCTCCGGCAAGCAGTCGGATATCGAAGGCCGAGTCAAAACTCTTCGGGCCCAGATCGACGAGACCACCTCCGACTACGACCGCGAGAAGCTGCAGGAGCGCCTCGCGAAACTGGTTGGCGGTGTAGCCGTGATCAAGGTCGGCGCCGCTACTGAGACCGAGATGAAAGAAAAGAAGGCTCGGGTAGAGGATGCCATGCATGCCACCCGAGCGGCGGTTGAAGAAGGAATCGTTGCCGGCGGCGGCGTTTCGCTGGTGCGGGCGGCCAAAGCTCTCGAGAAGTTCGAGGCCAACAAGAATGGCGAAGGCGACCCGGACGAGCAAACCGGCGTCAACATCGTTCGCCGGGCGCTCGAGGAGCCGCTGCGTCAGATTGTGCAGAACGCAGGCAAAGAGGGTGCGGTTGTGGTCGAGCGGGTGCGGGGCGAGAAGAATGAGAACTACGGCTTCAACGCCCAGACGGAAGAGTACGAAGACCTTGTGAAGGCCGGCGTAATCGATCCGGCGAAGGTAACTCGCACGGCATTGCAGAACGCCGCATCGATTGCCGGCTTGATGCTCACCACGGAAGCCATGGTTTCCGAGCTTCCGGAAGAGGACAAGTCAGCGCCAATGCCCGGCGGCATGGGGGGCATGAGCGGAATGGGGATGTAGTTTAATTCCCTACTTCGGTTGCAAGAAAAACGGCCTCGGCGAAAGCGCGAAGCCGTTTTTCCCTTTTCGAAACAGTTTAGAAATGCGCTCCGCGTCTGGGTGATCCCGCATCTCCGATTCCCCGCGTCCCTGTTTCCCCGCTTCCCCACTTCACCGTATCCCCGCGATCCCCCTCCCGCGTCCGCGTCCTTTACTTGTGCACCGGATACGCAGGCTTCTTTCGCCCCAGGGGCAGCGTCTTCTTCAACTCATCCAGCGCGACCGCCATCTACATGAGACGCCATGGGTTCAGCCAACCGCATTAACCAGACAGTTAGCCGTGTCGCAAATCGGACAGTCCGTGGCCCGGGGGTCTTCGGTTTCATAGCCACAACCGAGTTTGCATCTTAATCTCCGGGTCGGATTCGGCGGTTGCTCGATCAAGTTTTGATTCTGAGCGCAAAGGCCCTGAATCGCCTTATAACGAACTAATCCTATGAATGGCTCTTCTCCCAAAAACACCAATCCACCATTTTCAATGACCTGTGGCGCATTTTTGCAATCAATTCTCTCTCTCCCATAGTACGTTCCATTCAACGAACCTTCGTCCTGCAAATAGAATTTGTTGTCGCGAAACTCGATCGAACAATGATTGCGACTAACGACCTGCTCGCCATTGAAAACAATCTTGGACAGAACCTCAGCGCCGAGGCCCCGCCGTCCGAGGATTGTCTTTCGCGAAGCCGGTACCTCAATTCGTTGCTGGTTCATCTGGTAAATGAGAGTCAACCCGACAATCTCACGCTCCAGATTCTCAAAGCAGTATGGACATTCGGATGGTAGATCCCATTCGTTGTCGAAAGAGATGGTCTTGTTGCAGGACGAGTTAGAGCAAATCACTTCGGGCATGTGACTATCTGAAATCTCGATTGATACCTACACTCGCTAACTCAGCGCAGATCTGTTTCAAATCGTCTCGCTTTGGAACACCGGCCATATAAATCTCATTGTCACGGTCTACGTGAACTGACCACTTCCTGGATGGAACGCCGGTTTCTTTAATGGCGACGCCATCAACAAATCGATAGAGAGTTTGGTTAGCAGAGCCTTTGACATTCTGATCTTCATGCAATGCAGAAACGTATCTACCATCTACGAGAAAATCGAGATAACGATAGAACAGCCGGTCGGGAAACAGAACCTCAAGCTCGTTCAAATAGTAGCCAGTGAAACAATAGACATCGAGATCGGTCTTCTTTTTTACCAAGTGCAGAAAAGTGATCAGCGGCTCATATTGCTGAAACGGCTCGCCACCTGAAATCGTGACTCCATCGAACTTGTCGTCCAATGACAACAACCAATTGAAAACATCGACAATCTCTATTTCGCGGCCGCCACTCTTTGTCCACAGCATTTGATTAACACAACCCTTGCAACCAAGGTTGCAGCCCTGCACCCAAATACCGACGCGCTTGCCCGGCCCCAGATTGTAGATGGGATACTGAATTTTGTTCAGACGCCACTTCATTGAAATGTCACGTGTCCATCGTTCATCGTTGCGGTGATGGAGCAGTCTTTCTTCTTGTTGGCTAGGAACATAAAGTTTGTCAAACCGTTTTTGATGTGCGTCTCAATGCGGTTCACTATGCCTCGACCGCCCATTTCCAAATTGTCCTTAGCGCATGACTCCAGAAACGAATCCACGAAGGCATCATCAAATTCAAGCGAGACGTTTCGAAACTTGAGCAGGTTCGTCTTGATGACATTTAGGTTTTTATTGACTATCAGACTCGCAACCTCCGGTCGAATGAAATCAAAGACGACAAAGTTATCGCCAAAGCGGTTTAAAACTTCCGGTCTGCCTAACTTGCTGGTAAAAAAGGTCCGGATTTCTTCTTTCACACTCTGCTCCAATTCTTTGTAAGCCTCGCCGTATCGGACCTTTGCGGTTCTTACGCCGCGCCCATCTTCAGTGAAGATGCCAAGATTGCTCGTAAAAATGATCAGGGCCTGGGAAAAATAGACAGTTTCTCCTTTACCGTCGGTGAGCCTGCCGTCGTCGAGAATCTGCAGGAACTTATCGAAGATCTTGGGATGGGCCTTTTCGATCTCGTCAAACAAAGCGATGCAGAATGGCTTTTTTCTTATTGCGTCAGTCAGCTGACCGCCTTCTTCGTAGCCAACATATCCAGGTGGACTTCCAATCAATTTAACATCCGAATTGCCATCGTTGTATTCACTCATATCAAAGCGAATCATGGCGTCTTCGTCGCTGAAGATAAGCTCAGCCAAAGCTTTGGCCAGCTCCGTTTTGCCTGTACCTGTAGGCCCGGCAAAGAACAGCACGCCCTTAGGCCGGTTGGAAGGTCTTGGCCGATCGATCGAATCAAGGCCCAAATTTGATCGCCTGATTATTTCGACTGCTTTGCTGATTGCAGCCTTCTGCCCCAGCACTCGCTTTTCGAGGTTTTTCTCAGCATTTTCAATCTTTGCTGTGTCAATAGTCTCCCAGGGATTCTCCTTAAGACCATACTTAAAGAGATCTATAATCTCCTTGATTCGATCGACAGAAAGTTTTTCCTGTCGTGAGATGGTAATTAGGTTTTCCAGCTCATGGTTTGTAAACCCTTCCGTCAAATCCGGAAAAATTCTCTTCACCTCGGTCAAGTCCACCGGGCTACCTGCTGAATAAAACCTGCCATGGCGTTGATCAAAGAACCTGAGCCGCTCGTCACGGTTGGGCTTTTGCACTTCGATCCCTTTCGCGAGAGGGTTGTCGAGCAGCACCCATGCCGGAATGTCATTCAACTTATCGCAGATGAAAATCAGGATGTTCCGCAAATCATCCTTATTCCCAAACACGATGGATTCCTGCGCCGCTTTCAGCATCTTCAGGAAAATTGGCTTGGCTTCTGCCTCAAGATGGTTAGGATCAGACGTAATCCGAGATGCAAAGTTCACGATGGACGCTGATAACTTTACTGTATTGCCCGCGAGCTGCCGGTAAAAGCTGATGGCATCGTCGGTGCTTCTTTTTGGTGGACTGGCATTCTTGAGAAACGATTGTATATCTCCGTCCTTTAGTTGGAGTGTGGAGACTATATTCTCGATGGTCACCGATCCATCTGGTGATTTGACGCTGATGCCATCAATCACGTCAAAATAGCTGATAATCTCGTAGCCTTGGGAAAAGAGATAGCGCTGCAACAAGTCCTGTATGTTGTCAAACCTCTTATATTCCAGAGCGCTCTCGTCCGGCGCCTCCTTATAATTCACCGGAAAGTAGTAACAGTCATAGACGTTCCCATAAAGAAAGAACTCAGCCTTCAGCGCCTGGAATCTCTTAAATTCCTGGAGCCATCTGGGAAAAATGTTCGTTTTCTCCATTGTTTTCAGCGATCCAGATATCTCTTGGGTGCCGCAGCGGCGTGCTGCCTGGCGGCCACTTTACTCTTCAGCTTATGTCTCTTGCCGTCTGGAACCGAGATAAGTGAGTCGGGACCAATTGACCGTTCGCTTCGGAGATCGATCTGTAATCCGATTTTGGATAGATCACGTAGGACTGATTTGAATTCATCACAAGTCACTTTCATTTCGTGAAGTTTAAGATTTTGCTTATCAGTGGCCAACTCGCTCGGGTTTTCCGGAATCTGGAAAACGTAGCGTATCGAACCATCGTCCTTGAACTTTAGATTGAGATAGTTCTCCTGGTCGTGCACCTTAAGCAGGAAGTCGCCCTCCTTTTCAAAATCGATGACTTCCATGTCATCCATTACCTCGTAGCCTAGATTCTCCAGGCACCGGACAATCTGTGATTTCAAGAAAAGATGTTCCTTCTGTGTGATCTCATCCTCTTCGAAGCAGTCTTTGCTGCGCTTCTCCATTTCTCCGAATCTTAAGCGGATGGCGTCAACCTCGCTGTTTCTAATAGACGACAGTCCCAGAAGATTGAGGCATAGTCTAACGATATTTCCCTTTTCCACCTCGAGTGTCTTATGTACGCGCCTGCCGTTTAGTTCAGACAATATGCTAGTAATTTCATTCTTTAGTCTTCGGACCTTCTCAGTTTCAAGAATCGAGTCGTGCAGCTCTTTAAAGAAGTAAATGTCTTTTAAGCTTTTGCTCTTCATGAGTCGCTGAAGATTCTCAGAGTATGTCCTTCTCGCGTTGGGATCATCGCAATGTCGAATCAGCTTGGTGATCTTGTCGATTACCGGCGCCGTGCCGCCTCCGATTGTCGCAATCGTGCTCCTGGGAGTTTCTGATTTGCCGAAAGTTTCTGATTTCCCTATCTCAAGAACTCTGGTGCTGATTTCGTTCCTGATGTGTTGGATTTCGGCTTCCCTATCGGCAACGTATTCGATAATTCCCTGTTTTTGGACATCGCTTTTCAAGTTGAATCCAAAGGCAAACGGCGCCACCTCTTTTTTGAAGATGACTTCGTTGATCCTTCGGTTTGCGTCATCAAAAACGTCGGGCAAACGTGCTTCGAGATTGCTCCTTAAGTAATGCGTAACGTTGCTCTTGAAGTCCTCCAGGGAGTCCCTTGAATTCTTGTGAAACACGAGATATGAGCAATAAGATTCGTAATCAAGCTTCTTAGCCATAAACCGCGCTTTGACAGATTCGCACGCATCCAATTGTTTCTGGAGTGCTGAAATCTTCGAGTCGATTTCCGCTTCGAGGCGATCATGGGTTTCTTGGCCAAAAGTTCCCTCAAGGTCAAAGATCATCAGCTTAAGCGCGTCGTCATTCTTCTTTTTGAGCTTCAATAGCTCATCGCGGCAGTCAAAAACAATTCCCAGGTTTGAATCGGACACACGGAGAGCCTCAACTTCTGAGCAGAACTGCTTGAGGCGCGACTGGAGCTGAAACACTCGATTCAGTTTGCCGTCGAAGACCTGCATCGAGTATCTGGGCCTCGGACGTATGTCTTTAGGACTGCTCATCGTCAGAACTCCTGAATCAGTTGACACTAAAATTATGTGTGCCGATAAACCGTCCATTGATCTGGACCTGGACGGTGTAATTTCCTCTCTCCCAGTTGTGAACCCGATTGGCTCCGAAGCCCAGCCAATGCGCTGAACTGCCCCATCCGGGATCTACATAGCTCTCCAGGGATCTTTCGTTCACTTTGACGCCGCTGGAATTTAGTATTGTGCTGTGAACCGAAAAATTGACGCGTTCTTTAGGTTGAGCATGAGTTAGATTTACCTCGACGTAGATATACCTTGTGTTCTTCGTGTTGAACTGGTTTAGATAACGGCGGCGTTCATAAGGCGGAGCTTCACTTCCTCCCTTGAAGAACCTGATTTGTTGTAGTTTCAGGTCATTGGTGAATGCCTGGAAATACTTCTCTCTGGCTCGGGCCTGAACCTTCGCATGCTCTTCCTGATACTTCTTTTGATATTCGCTGTTTTCCATCCAGGTAATGCCGAGAACAGTGTCCACGTGGAGTTTCTTTTCCTTAATGCCGTACGAAATCACACCTACGAGGATAGCTACCGCGGCGAGGACAATTGCGGTGGCAATCTGTTTTTTATAAAGCGATAAGTATCTTTTCCATGAATCACGCCGAAACTTACTTTTAACCGTCGCCAGATTTTCCTCGCTCAGAGTCGCAATGCCATGCTTCTGCTTTGCCGACTCAATGAACGCGTCGCAGACTGCCGAGAAGCTCTGAAGCACCTTCCGCCTTTGCTTGAATACCTTGCCGGACAAGTCAATCGTGAAATTCTTCGTGGCGCCTTTGCCGTAAAGGAATGGGTTGAGCGTTTTGGCAAACCGGTAGCGCACCTGAAAGTAACGCCGCTTATCGAACGTCAGATTCTCGAGTTCCAGCTTTGTGGTGGCATTTTGTTTGAATACCTCGAAGAGGAAGGGAAGATATTCTAAGGAGGCGAGTTCAGGCCTCTTGATCCTCGCCACAAAACACTCTTTCTCTGCCTTCAGAAACCGATCAGCGAATGCACTTTCATTCTTCGCAAAGAACAACCCAAGCTGTTCGAGCTCTTTGATCGACACATTCTGCGCGTCTTTAAATCCCCGCTCGGGATTGAAGGCGTAGAACAAGCTCAGCAACTGCTGAAAACTTTCATCCTCTTTTTTCGGATTAATTTTTTCAGGAATCTCGGTCTTAAGATTCTCGAATGCTTTCGGAACCACACCGAACGCCGAATAGAGCCTTTCCACAAGTGCGCCGGCCACCATGCCATCCTGCCTGTTCGCGGCTTGCGCCTGGCGCAAGGAGAGTTCCAGTTGGAAGAGATAGAATCGCAACTTCTCCAGGCTTGTGATTTTCCAAATCTCATCAAGTTTGGCGATGAAAGCTTCAACTTCTTTCCAAAGGTCCGTGGCGCTAAAGAAGTTGAAGGAGTGCATATCGATAGCTATGGCTCGCTCTGGTTGGAAAAACCTTAGTACTGCCTCCCTTGTGTAGTCCCTTCCCAGCGGCTGATAAAACTTAATCACGAGATCGAAAGCTTTCCTGGTGGGAATGTCTCGATATGAATCCAACCACGCTTTCACCGTCGTGTAGGTATCTGTTTCTTCGATTAAATCTTTATACCCGGAGGGATTCGAGTCTAGCACCTTGATGAAATCCTGACTCGTTCTGATGGTTGCGTAACCAAGTTTGATCGGTTGGACAGAATCAAATCCGTCGGCTCGGTATTTGACTACTACGTCCTCGCCTCTGAGCCACTTTTCGACTTCCTCGGCGCCCCAGCGATGGTGATGATTTTGCAGTGTGAGCCCCTCGATCAGAGTGTTCAGACGACCATGGCGCGAGTCATACTCGATGATCGGCATCAAGTTGTACTGGCGTTCAACTATGCGGTCGAACTTCTGGTTGTCCGTCTTTCTGAAGTCCGAATCAACGGCAATGCTTTCTGGGTAAAGCAGATGCAAAAGTATCATGCCGAATGAGTAATAATCGTTCTTCTCAGAGATGATCCCTCGACCCTGCTCTGGCGACAGGTAGATTTCAGTGCCCTTGAACGTTGATGTTTTTCTGGCTTCTTTTTCAGTTTCCAGGTCGTAAGCTTTGCCTGAGCCGTAGTCGCCGATCACAATGTCGGTTCGCGCTCGGTCCAGGTAAAGTATGTTCCATGGCTTCAGATCGCAGTGATAAACCTTGTAACTATGAAGTTTCTTAATACCCTTGAAGAGTTCCGGAATGATAGTTTTTTCAAGGTGCTGGGGCGTGTAATGCTTTTTCAGATCTTCGACTGCCAGCAGATCGCCACCCTCGGCGAAATCCGAAACTTCAAAACAGAACTTCCCCTGATACTTGTCTGGTCCTACACCAAAATCATGAAGCTTCAATATGTCGGGATCAGTAATGGCCCAAATCCGTGTTAGAGTTTCCCCGTTGGGCTCTTCTTTAGGATTACTGAACTCGAAGTAAAGTTTGAGTACGAGAGTCTGTCCCTGCGCATTCTCTATCTTGTAGATAACGGCTTCTCCGGTGCCCTCTGAGATGATTCCAGTGATTTTGAAATCTTGATCGTGTAGACGAATACTGTCTCCAATGCCGATGCCGTGGGTCTTCGATTTGATCCCAGCTCCCTTCAAGCCGGAGTACGAATATGTTTTCTCCGCATCGGACTGATAGGTTGCAGTTCGAGCGGCCGCCGCTGATCCATACGTAGCGGTCACATCTTTATTTTGGGCCATGGGGTCCTTTCGATGGCCGGAAAACAGCGTTCTTGCACACCATTTTCGGCAAGCAAAGCACTTCTCCTCACAGTCTCGAACGAAGCTGAGACTAGAGTTCATTACTTATCGAAATTGTTATGTGGAAAGTTTGGAATTTGTGATTCGTGGCCTCACGTGGTTTGGGACAGAGAGACGCTGGGAAACACTCCTTTCTCTTGGTTATGGACTAATGACTTTCGATCTCATCGGCCAGGTCGGTTCGCTGTATCAGTATCGCGCTTATGTTTTCGACGGCGCCCCGAGTCCGGCATTCAGTGAGTAGCTTCTTCGCTTGCGACGAGAGGTCAAGTTTCTCATTCAAAATTGCCTTCACCGTCTTGGTATCAAGCGATTTAGAAAGACCATCAGAACAAATTAGAAAAACGTCGCCTTTAGAGATGTCTTTAACGAAAATATCAGTATCAAACTTGAGGTCGTTATCAGTTCCGCCAAAATAGCTTGTTAATGGACTGTTTGTTTCGTATTCGTTTAAGACTTGATCAGTTGTTACCTTGAAAAACGCGCCGTCTCGACGCAGCCACATTTGAGAGTCTCCAACGTGAACGATTTGAAAATCGTCATCTCTTGCAATTAATCCAGTCAGTGTTGTTGCGGTGCCGGACAACTCGTTTCTCCGAGCCGCTACATTTACGAGTTCAGTATTGATAGCGCGCAGCTCAAGTTCGAGATGGCTTGAGCCGTTAATGGCAGCGATTCGCCTCAAGACGAATTCCGCGGCAAACTCTCCCGCCCTGTTTCCGCCAACACCATCAGCAACGAAGCAAAAGCAGGAATCTTGTTGTGCAAGATCGAGTGTTCCACTGCTCAAAATGTTTCCGTTCATCAGAAGGCGATCCTGGTTCGTGTCTCGAACAGTTCCAATATCCGTGAAGCCGGAGATGTCGAATTTCATGGCTACTGAGCCAGATTGAGCAAAGATTACGGAACGTCATTAGCCGGACGAACGAAGCTGATCAGTTTCAAAAGAAAGCGAGGCAACCAGAAACGAGCGCGAATCTGATGGTTCTGCCGCGCTCTTACAAAGCCGTTTGAATTGAGGCTACAGAGAATAGCTCGGAACCTATTAACAGTCAAACTGCATTTTTAGGCATTTTTTAGGTGCATTTTTTAGGTGGTTAGGCAACAGTGTGTTGGCCAGAGATAATTGTTTAATCGTTAGACTCGCGCGAGAAGACTCTTTAGTTCGTTTTATAGATATTGATTGCCGCTCCAGATAGGCCCGCCTTCAACGCGGCTGATCTAAGGGGCTTGGTGGCCGCAACTGTTTAAACGATTTTCAACAAGACGGGCCATGCAACACTAAAGCCGCTAAACAACACCAAAGTTTCTTCGTGAGTCTTCGTGTTATTTCGTGTAATGTTATTTCGTGTTATTTCGTGGATGGTCTTACCAACGACAGCACTAAAACTTCAAATTAGGGCACTACCTCGCAATCACTCATGACACGGTCATGAAACACAGTACACCGCGCGGTAGCCGGTGGGTGAAAACTCAACCTGTCATTCTCCCCAACCTTCAGAAGCTGTGAAAAAGAAAATTAGCGCTTGGGAAAAGAAAAGTCGGCCACAGATTTACACGGATAAGACAGATCAGAACAAATGAAAGTACAAAACAAAGGCCTTCGCTATCTAATTTTTGATCCGTCTCGATCCATGTTCATCTGATGTGGCTAGTGTTTTTTCGCAGCTTCTTCAGGGTGGGTGAAAAACTCAGAGGATGCCACCCGCTTGTCGGGTGGAGACTCGCGTTGGCTGCTACCAAAAAAGCAACTTCAACTTAAGTGAGATGCCACCCGCTTGCCGGGTGGAGTGTCACGTTTAGTTGCTGATTTGAGATGCCACCCGCTTGTCGG
>Ga0187893_10009241_pt1 | contig 15214 bp, 18 predicted proteins | sample MA1701074metaG_FD_139574 | JGI IMG/M metagenome (GOLD analysis project Ga0187893, IMG submission 139574) | White microbial mat communities from a basaltic lava cave in the Kipuka Kanohina Cave System on the Island of Hawaii, USA - MA170107-4 metaG ... | reverse complement strand
GATTCCACGGTTGATTCCAGAGCCAAAGAAACAGACGACAAACTGAAGTTTGTCGGACATTTTTACTATGATCATCGGAATCGTTGCAGTAGACCGGCAAGGGGCCATCGGCAAGGATGGGAAGCTCCCCTGGCACTACTCTGCCGACATGAAACATTTCAAAGAAACTACTATGGGCAATGCCTGTGTGATGGGCTACAAAACCTGGCTCACCTTAAAAAGACCCCTCACCAACAGACTCAATATCGTTCTCAGCCGCCGGTCGGAAGTTGAATCGCAGGATTCTGTAGTTATGCTCAGAGACTTGAACTCAGTTCTCTCTCTCTCAAGCTATCTGCGCTGCGATCTATTCGTGATGGGCGGCGCCCAGGTCTATAGTGCGTTTCTGCGTCATATAGACAAATGGATCGTTACCGAAGTGCCGCTCGATGTTGAAGGCGCCGACGCGTTTGTTCCTAAAGACTACCTTGACGGATTCAGCAGGGCGGGATCGGAGCAGATTGGAGAGGGACTAACGGTAGTGTATTACGAAAGATAGGCATATTCCCTTCGTCACTCTTCAGTCTAAGGTTCTCATAGAGAGCGGAAAGTCGGGTCTATTATGAGTTTTAGTCTTGTTACAAAGCGCAGCAGTTCGCAGCGACCGAACGCCTGGGGGCTTGGAAAGCACCCTGCTCTCAGGTCCTTGGATTACTGCACCCTAAATTCTTCAAGCGCTAATAGCGATGACACGACCTTTAATTGCCCTACTCGCAGCGCTGTTTCTTTTTCAAATCGCCGCCAACGGGCAGTCGGATCGTCCTGCCGCGCGCGCCATTCAATTACTTAAGAACCTCGAGAGCGAAGTGATTGTGTACGACTCGCTCGGCGACTTCCAGGAAAGTGGAAAACTGGCCCATGTACCGTTTGAGGTTTTCAGACAAGACCTGGACAAGGTATCAACCGAAGTCGAGTTTATACTTTCGCGGTTGCCTCAAAACAAGCTGAAAAACGAAATCCGCAATGCCCTGGACTCTTATCAAGACGGGGCTTTTTGGTGGGAAAAGATATTTCCAAAACGAGTTGTGAGTGTTTCGCAATTGGTCGCCGCCGATGTCGGCCCCTCGACCGCCAACAGACACTATTCGGCGACAATCCCCTACACTATCGCGATTAATTGGCGCCACGGCACCAGGTACCTCAAGCGGGCTCAAAAGTTGTTGGAGTAAGAGGCAGGGTTCTGGTTTGCCGGTCGAGCACTTTTCCTTTTCACTTAATTTTAGGGGCCGCTATTTAACTTTAAATCCAGCACGTCATGCCGGGTAATGATCCCGATAATCCGGCCATACTCCTCAACCAGCACTGCCGGGCTATTCTGAAGACGTCGTGTCACCTCGTTTGAGCTGGCGTCGACGTCAACTGTGGGAAAGCTCGCTTCCATTACTTCCGTCACCGGTGATCCGAGTAAATCCCTGTTTTTAACAACTCTTGATAAAACGCGGTTCTCGCGGAGTGAACCGACTGGTTTCCCTTCTTCCAGCACGGGGATCTGAGTCAACCCCATTTCATTCATTTTCGCAAGTGCTTCCGCGACCTTATCAGAGGGCGCAACCCAAACCAGCGCCGGCGGAGCTTGAGTTCCTTTGGTTCCACTGATCAAACCGGCGCTAATCTTCTGCGGCTCGAGCAGACGCTTCTCCTTCATCCATTCATCCGAATGGTGCTTTGTAAGATAGTGTTCGCCGGTGTCGCACACAATAAACACGATCACCGCGTCCGCATCCGCGTCTCGGGCCACTCGCATCGCGGCCGCCAAATTCGTTCCCGTGGAGCCGCCGCAGAAAAGCCCTTCCTTCCTGCCTAACTGCCGCGACATGTCGAAAGACTCGCGGTCAGTGATATTGATCACCTCGTCTACATACTTGATGTGAACATTGGGCGGGATAACTTCCTGGCCAATCCCCTCAACGAGATAGGGCGTTGATTCGACGAGTTTTCCGGTCTCCTTATAGGTCTTAAACACCGACCCATAAGGATCCGCGCCGATGATTCTGATTGCCGGGTTCTGCTCCTTTAGAAATCTACCGGTGCCGGAAATCGTTCCACCAGTGCCAAGTCCTGCTACAAAGTGTGTAATTTTTCCGTCGGTCTGGTCCCAAATCTCCGGGCCGGTGGTGCGGTAGTGAGCCTCAGGATTTGCCGGATGCGAATACTGATCGGGATAGAACGAGTTAGGCGTTTCACCAGCGATTCTCTTGGCAGTGGAGACGTAATGATCCGGCGTCCCAGGTTTGGCCGAAACGGGGGTGATTACCACGTCAGCGCCCAGGGCTTTCAAGTATCTCGACTTCTCCACTGACGCCTTATCCGTCATTACAAAAATGCACTTGTAACCCTTCACTGCAGCAGCAAGTGCGAGACCGATACCAGTATTGCCGGAGGTGGCTTCGATGATCGTGCCGCCAGGTTTAAGAATTCCTTCACGCTCGGCAGCTTCTATCATCGCCACGCCAATGCGATCCTTCACTGAGAATCCCGGATTAAGATTCTCCATTTTTGCCAAAACTGTGGGCTTTACCCCGCGCGTCAGCCGATTCAGTTTGACCAGCGGCGTGCGGCCGATCAAACCGAGGACGTTCTCGTAATAGTGCATAGGTCTCCCAGACAGATGCTGAATTTTCGGGCGTCTATTTTTATCAGAACCGGGCGTTCCGCGCTATTTTTCAAAAACACCCTGGCAAAGTTTTTGGGCGATCAACTCACCAGCACGCGCGTGTCCAGCCACGTTCCAATGGCCGTTGCCGATGTCACTTCCAAAGCCGTGCAAAAAGATGTGCTCCTTTTCAGCGGCAGCCTGAAGCTCTGGAGCGAGCGTAATGACGGGTATCTTCCCTCGCTGACATAACTCGCTGATCCGCTTATCAGGATAGAAAAAATCGTCAACTCCAAAGCGTTGCATGTATGCCTTCCGCGCCTGCGGATCGGGGAGCACCTGGGGTCCGTTGCTCAACGTGACAACTACAAACTTTGCCCCCCTGCTTTCGACCTCATCACGCATGGTTAAGATGAGACCCTCCGTAACGCGCCAGGCATCTTCCCAGACTGAATTCAACGGCTTAAGGTAGATTAGGTTGTCGGCGCCGAGTTCTTCGGATCGTCCAGCCAGATCCGTATTCGCAGTCCGTCCATTCGGCGACGACGCCTGAGATGAGCCAGGTTCAGATTTCCATGAAGCCAACAGGATCTTGAAACCATGATGCGCCTGGTTAATGGCCTGGAGCAAACGGGAGTGGTCTTTGATCCACCGGCCCCAGTTGCTAATCTTCGATCGTCGCCACTGAAACGAGCGAGAGCTTTTGAACGAATCATCGAGCACTAGCTTGCCCTCCTGATAAACAAAATAAGGAGCCTCGTCCGTTTTCTTTAGAGCCCGGGCATTGTCGCTGATGTCGTTGTTTGTGGTAATCGCGAGCAGCACAATATCAGGCGCGTAATCCCAAACCTTTTCCCGCAGCGTTAAAAGTTCCTGAGCAGTGCCGTAACCTGAGACGCCGAAACTTAAAACTTCAATCTGCTTATCTGCAAGAGCCTGGCAACTGCGCAGCCTCTGTTCCATAATCGCCCAGAACGCCTGCTCGACTGAGACTTGAAGAGCTTCGGTATGCGAATCACCAAGTACGGCTATTCTAATTGTGTTCTCCGGCTTGCTTTTAACATGTTCGCGATCTCGGAACCCGGCGCCATTGATCCGAACATACGACTCGCCCTCCTTGCGATACCAGCCCTCCCTGCCCGGAATCAAGGCATGTCCAAGAGTGTAATCCGGCATATAAAACCCGGGATAGGAATAGCCGGCGGCGCGGAGTCCTACTTCGGCAATGATCGCCCCAATCAGCAATCCAAAGAGAACCAAAGCCAGCTTCGGCAGCAGAAACCGCTTTCTCTTAGTTGAGTCCTTAGTACTCATGCGCGGAATGAAGAAGACGAATAACTTAAGCGAAGGCGGGTATGCTTGTCCAAACCCGAGTGCTCAGGACGAACGCACAACACACGGGAATTTCAACGGACTGGTTCAGAGGTACAAGCCCCTTCAAAGGTTAAAGCAGATCAGAGTTCAGCTTGAGCTTGCTCAATTGCGGCAAGAAACAACCTCAAGTTGGATTCTGACTTCTTCACTTATTGCAAAAGCTTTGCCGTTTTCGGTGAATTCAGGAAGGCTTGAGTTGCAGTAGAGATCAAAACCACAAAGTTGAAGCCCGGATGTGCTCTCCCCTTCACATCCGGGCTCTACCATGGTCACTTACATCTCGATTGATCAGTGCGTGACCAAGCCTGTGATCGCGACCCGCTACTTAATAGCGGCGGTTCTTATCGCGAATCTTGTAGGTATAAATTGCTGCCCCAGCACCGCCGGCAATCGCGCCGATGATCGCGCCCTTCTTGCCGCCAATTAATGCACCTAATGCTGCGCCACCACCCGCGCCGGCAGCAGTCGTGATCTTGTCGCGGTGCCGATCCCAAACTGAACGGTCTTCCTCATAACGGTAATCTTCGGGATAGCGCTCGGCGCGAGCGTCATATCTGCGATTATCGTAGCGGTCGTAATAGCGGCTGCTTTTCGTGATTTTCCTTTTTGCGCCGCGGTCGCGAGTCTGCGCCGCCACCGGGAGAGCAGTCATGCTCAAGACCATCAAACTGATTAGAATTGCGATTGCTCGTTTCATGTTCTGAATCTCCTGCTTTCTCTGGTGGTGCACTTTGGCAATGACCATGCCATTACGAGCGTTTGCGACCCACATGGCTGCTCGACCAAGCAACAAATGGCTGAATTTGGCTTTGTTTGGCTCGAATTCCGAACGAGCCCAGTAGACTTCGCAGTTACGAAGTTGTCCAGATAACTGATCAGATGGTGCGGGTCACCAACCTTTTGGGATAAAAGTTGGATGAAGGATGAGGGCCTAAGAACTCTGAACTAACTCACCTGTTTAGATTCTATTCAAGAAGTTTAGAGTTCAGCCTTTAGGTGGTGCCTCTTGCGAGTCGGGACAAGCTAACAGCTTGAACTCTGAACCGCTTGAACTCTGAACCGCTTGAACTCTAAACTGCTGCATACTCTTTGTTCGAATAGGATAACGCTCTTGAGACCACTTTTAAGTTCATTCACTGCGTTCTGTATTATGACAACCTTCGCAACCGCGCCACGCAAAGCCAATGCGGCCCAGACGGCGAAAAACGCGATAACTTTTGACCAACAAGCGGGGTCACGTCTCGCACGACTGGCTTTGAAATGCGTAAGAAAGGAATTCCCCAACAAGCCCGAACACGTAATGAATGACGCAACCGACGTTGAAAGTCCCAAGACGCTGCATCCGGCGTTCTATGGCTGCTACGACTGGCATTCCTCGGTTCATGGCCACTGGATGCTCATTAGGTTGCTGCGGGTTTTTCCCGACTTACCTGAGGCAAAAGAGATCCGGGAGGTGCTCAACACTAATCTGAGTGCAGAAAATATTCTCGCCGAGGTCGCCTACTTGAAAAAGCCAAACCGCCAGTCGTTTGAACGCACTTATGGATGGGCGTGGCTTCTCAAGCTTGCCGAAGAGCTTCATCGCTGGCCTGACCCGGACGCAAAGGCCTGGTCGATGAATCTGCAACCCCTGGTCAGTGCGCTCACCGAGAGATACATGGTGTTCTTACCCAAACAAACGTATCCGATTCGCACGGGCGTTCATCCAAACACGGCGTTCGGGTTGGCATTCGCTTTTGACTATGCCCGAACGGCTGGCGACAAAAAGTTAGAGAGCCTTATCATTGAAAGGACCCGGACTTACTTCGACATGGACCGAAATTACCCGGCAAGCTGGGAGCCGAGCGGCGAGGATTTCTTCTCACCGGCTCTGATGGAGGCGGACTTGATGCGCCGCGTGTTGCCGCTTGAGGAATTTCGCCAATGGTTTCGACGGTTCCTGCCTGAGTTGACTAGTGGCGGGCCGGCGACATTACTTCGACCTGCATTGGTAACGGATCGAACCGACCCAAAGATCGTCCACCTGGATGGTCTGAACCTCAGCCGTGCCTGGTGCATGCGCAGCATCGCCAGTGCGCTCCCTCGCAATGATCCGGCGCGAAGAGTTTTGACTGTCGCCGCGCAAGCACATGCCAAAGACGCGCTGGCTCATGTTGCCAGTGGAGACTATGCCGGGGAACACTGGCTGGCTTCATTTGCCGTCTACATGCTTTCAACCCCGGAACCCTGACCTGGAAATGAAGGAGACTAGTATCGATAAGATCTGTAGAACATTTGAAGCAAACTGACTAAACTTTTGACCGTTTGCCCTCGTAGCAGGTAATTGGGACCAAACTTTGAGATCTCCAAGGTATATTTTTCAAATCCCTGTCGTAGTGATGCTCCTTGCTGCTGTAGTATTCGTTTATGCCCGGATCACGCCGGCGCAAAACAAAAGATCTAAACCCGCCCGACCCCCGACCGAACTCGCGAAGCTTCGGGAGGAATTTATCAAAGCCACCAAAGACTATAAGACCAGCCTGACAAAACTTCTCTCGCTGTACGAACGCGACGTGACAGTCGCCCGGGAACGACTGGCACAATCACAAAAGCTCTACTCAGAGGGACTGATCTCCAAAAATCAGCTAACCGAGTACGAAGCTGCCTTGAAAGACTCCACTGATAAAGTTAGCGAGGCGCAACGCCAAATGGCCAATGCCGACACGCAAATCGCCAGCGCACTTCTGGAAGCTCAGGCAGAGGCTCAGTTAGCAAAAACACCTCTGCGCAGAGGGGCTCTGGTTCGCACTACGTCTTATATTCGGTACGGCGGAGCGGCTGGATGGAATTTGACGGATGCGTGGAAAATTCAGCGATTCTTCATGAATTCGTTCAGGCGGCAACTGCCGGTAGCAGTTTTTGGCCAGGGAGCAATTCATGATCGCTGGCGGCTGGATCATCGGAACGCCATTGACGTTTCCCTACATCCGGACCACCCAGAAGGTCAGGCCCTCATGAACTACCTGCGGGCAAACGGCATTCCCTTCCTGGCTTTTCGCTCGGCCATCCCGGGCGCGGCTACCGGCCCGCACATTCACATCGGCAAGCCGTCTGGTAGATTTTGAAAGAATAATTACGAGGCAGAACCCTAAAACTCGTGAACAGCGACAAATTTCCGGCCTTCCAGTCTGGAAAAGGCGATCTAAAATGCTTATGCTACTATGCTTACCAATGGGCGCGGCGTTTCGCCCCGAACTCAAAGTATTTTCTAAACATTTCTATTGGTGAGGGTTAACAATGCCGGAACTGCGTGGTGTACAGGCAACTGATGAAGTCAAACAGGAGTGGACGTTCGCTTACAAGCTCTATCTTAAGGCACCCGGCGATCCCAGAAATCAGAAGAATGATCGCGCTGAACGCATCAGGTATGTGGCGCGGCAAATGAATCTGACTCGCAAGCAGGCAAAGCGGCGCATCAGAAACTACGAGGCATGGCAGCGCAATATCAAAAAGCGTCTGGTGAGTCCCTGAGGTTGGGGTGAACCTCCGGTTTTGCGACCTTTTAAAGCCTGCTGACTCCGTCAGATCTGCATCGTTAAGCGGGGATGGGTTGACTGCCGAGAAATTGGCCGGGTGTTTCCCATTTCGGCATCAATCTTCCAGCGCTTCTGAAAGCTGAAATTTTAAAGCCATGAAGGTTGCAATTACCGGCGGAACCGGTTTTATCGGCATGCATTTGGCTGAGAGTCTGATCCAGGAAAGCCACGACCTTGTTTTGTTGGCGCGCAGAAAGGAAACGCGAGCCGGGTTCACCGCCGCCGACAGAGTAACGTTTGTGGCGAGTGACCTTTCAGATCAGAGCGTGCTCGAGCAAGCCTTTGAAGGTTGTGACGCGGTGGCGCATTGCGCCGGCATCAACCGCGAAATAGGAGATCAAACCTATCGCCGAGTGCATGTAGAGGGTACCAGGAATGTGGTATCAGCCGCGCGGCAAGCCGGGATCAAGAGAATTTCGCTCATGAGTTTTCTAAGGGCGCGCCCCCAATGTGGTTCCGGGTATCACGAATCAAAGTGGGCCGCGGAAGAAATCGTGCGCCATTCAGGACTCGATTACACCATAGTTAGGTCCGGTATGGTCTACGGACTCGGCGACCACATGCTGGACCATCTAAGCCATGCGCTGCACACATTTCCGTTGTTTGCAATGGTCGGATTTAAGGAAAAAGGAATTCGGCCGCTGGCAGTAGAAGATCTGGTCGAGATACTGATCGCCGCGTTGGTCAAAGGGAGGTTGGCACGCCAGACGGTCGCAGTTACCGGGGCGGAAGAGCTTACTCTTAGCGAGGCAGTGAGGCGCGTGGCGAGTGTAACCGGCAGAAATATTCGTTTAATCAGCGCGCCGATTTGGTTTCACTACCTGATGGCCCAATTCTGGGAGTGGACAATGAAAGTTCCCCTGGTGGCTCGGGCCCAGGTGCGTATTCTCACAGAGGGCGTTGTGGAGCCGGCGCTTCCCTGTGATCCCCTTCCCCAGGACCTTATCCCCAAGCGCAGATTTACGGCCGAACAGATACGGAAAGGCTTGCCTGAGCCAGGGGGTTTTGGGTTGCGAGATTTGAGGTGTTGTGCCTGAGCCCGAGCCGAATCCGATTGTGCTTTACGACGGCGTCTGTGGTTTGTGCAATCGCCTCAATCAATTCTTACTCAAACGGGATCGCTACGATCGCCTGCGTTTCGCTTCGTTACAGAGCAACTTCGCGACCTCACTATTAGAACAGCATGGTGTCAGCGCCGTCGATCTCGATACGGTATACGTAGTTCTCGATTATGGGCAGCCGGCGGAACGACTACTCGTCAGGTCGGATGCCATTCTGCATGTCGTAGACCAGCTTGGCGGGCTCTGGCGTGTCAGTCGCCTGGGAAGCTTCTTACCCAAGGCACTCAGGGATTCACTCTACAACCTGGTGGCGCGCAATCGCTATCGCGCCTTCGGAAAGCATGAGACTTGCCTCTTGCCAGAACCACGTTACCAGAGCAAGTTCCTCGATCTGGCCTGATGTAATGACTGTGTTGTCTAATGTTTAAGGCTTTTTTGACTTCCTTCGCTCGGCCCAGGCCTTCTTGCCTTCCCTCTCGTAGTCAGTAATAAGCTGAGCTTCCCTGCCTAGCGCCGCACGAAATGCCTTTAGTACATCGAGAAGCAGATCAAGCTTCGCCAAACTCTGCTGTCGATGCCGCGCAGTTCCAAGGAAAAAGTCGAATTCGATGCGGCGGCGGCAATCGGCAAGAATCAAAATGTAGTTTCCTACCTTGTATTCACCGCCATCACTGGATTCGGCTTCGGCGAAGACGTATGAGGTATAACCGGTGGATACCGGCGAGAGAAATACGCGTTTGCGGTATGTAAAGCTGCTCATGTGAGGTAACCTTCCTATATTAAGAGTAGTCGGTCGGACGATAGCCGCCACATCATGAGGGTTTGCGGCTGGTTGGAGCTTTCAAAGTCTATCCTTGCCCCTTGTAATTCCTTTTGGATTCCGTATAATACTAGCGCTCAACTTGCCTGTCAACAAGAAAGTGGGAATCTCATCCTGAAAAGGGAAGTAAATGAAAAGAGCAAGATGAGTCTACTCGACTATGTGCCTGCCCAGATAAGGGACTTGCGCACGAGTTACAATAACGGCGAGGGACTCTCACAGGAAATGCTGGCCTCCCACCTCAAGGTCGCACCTAATACAATCTCTCGATGGGAAACCGGTGTATATCGGCCGAGCCTCGAAGATCTCGAAAGAATTGCACGTTTCTTTGGAGTCTCGATGATGCTTTTTCTGCCTCCGGACATGATGGGTGCTATAGATGACAACCTTGCGGCGCTTCTCCGCACTGCCAGACAGTTGCATCCGGAAGATCTCGAGGAACTAAGAAAGTATGCGGAGTTCAGAAAGGCTCGCAGGATCTATCAGGGTAAGAGCCGATCCAAACCCGGTCGGAAGGCGGTCAAGAACAAGTGAATCTCAGAGCTTATTACGAAGATTTAAAACAACTTGCCCGGCAGGTGCGTAAGGAAAATGGCTTGAATTCGCCGCGAGTCCTGCCGAGTGATCTCAGGAGGATCTATTTCAGGAACGGCATCGAAATTGATATCTGGCCATATCGCTTCAGAAATTTGCGAGGAGCCTTTATCAGCGACAAGCTGGGCACTACGGTCATGCTGGCCGGGGGTCTGCCTCAGGATCCACTGGTCTTTACCATGGCTCATGAATTGAAGCACTTCTTTCGAGATCGGAATTTGGGCATCTCGTATTGCGATCAATCCAATGCCAGCAGGATACTGGAAATCGGAGCCGAAATCTTTGCTTCTGAGCTGCTTTTTCCGGATCGTGATTTCATCGAACAGATGGACGGGATTGGGATCAGAGAAGATCAATGCCTTCCAAGAACGCTCGTGTGGCTAAAACGTAAGACGCGAACAACGCTGAGCTACGCCGGACTCGCGATCAAGGCTGAGCGACTACGGTTCGCGCCGGCCGGTTCGTTAACAAAGGTCAAAACCTGGCGAAAACTGGAGCGGATTTACGCCTTAAGTCCCTCCCCCTGAGAAGAACACTGGTTGCTGAACATTGCATTTTCTGGCGCCTAACACTGACTTGTTTTAGCCGTGGCTAATTTTCTCTGGTCGCCCGTACCCCTTGCCCGGCCTTCCCGCGGCACTTCCTCGCGTTGCCAGCGGTCTAAAGATTGGTATTAATTGCCCCCGCACCTTCGCATCCTTCAGCGGAATCCTCTTGATCTCCGTCCAGCGCGAATCGGCGTGTGGCATTAACACCACAACCTCGCCTTTTTGCTGAGCGTGACAACAGTAAAACTTGCCGCCGTGCTCGATTAGGTAAACGGGCCGTTCGAACTCGGACCAGTTGCCGTCGATGATTGTCCGAGCTTTGGGCTCAAGTTGCAGCAATGTTCCCGGTGGCAACAAAGGCCACATCATATAGTCTGACAATCCAATGATAACCAGTGGCCCGCGCTTCCAATCGATATCAAGCATCAATAGCAATGGAATGTCGCCCCACCTTGTCAGGAGCTGACGGGTTGCGTTAGCAGGATCTTTTAGCACCAGGGTAAGCTCAGTGCTATCGACAAGTTTACGTTTAGACAATTCTGTCACCTCCTGACGGTCTGTCGAGCCTGCCCAGATGCATGAGAACATTTTTGCAGGCTTAACGTAACTTCGACTTTCTAAGCTAGCAACTGAAGGCTGACTGTGCATGTCATGAGGGCAGTTTTCCCTAATCGCGGACAAATTGTTAAATGAGTACCAAACTTGAAACCGCAAACGTCGTTAAGGCGCAAGTTCCATGGCCTTTAACGACTGAAGGTCAAGCCAAACGTTAACCACATCTGCGGTTCACTTATTAAGGCAGTTGTTCGGGATGACGGAAAATACCTCCTGCCACCTGCCCTTACCCGGCAATAAGTGAGAATCAACCAACATACCCGGTCAAGTTCAGGTCGCATACTCCGCGAAGAATGCCATCCGGACCCTTTTCGAGAGCCACAACGGGGAACCCATATCGCTTTGCCCACTCCTGCCAGTAAGAAGTATTCATCAACGGGTCCTCCGCGAAGACCAACTGAAAACGACGCGTCCGAGTCGAGGCGGTGGCTGGCGCACCGCTGACGCCCGGGGCGGAGATGTCCACATGAATGTGCGCGGGGATCTTTCTTTCCTCGCCGTCAATATTCATCGGTTGTGGATAGCCGCCCGGACGAATAGTGCGAAACTCAAAAGCGCCTCCAGCTCCTGTGCGCAAGTAGGCGAACAACCGGGCGTGAGGTTCGTCCATGGCCCGCGCAGGCGTGTAATACCCTCGGGTGTCAGTCTGGTAAATGCTCAGCTCCGCTCCTTCTAAAGGTTCGTTATCAGCGTCCCGAACAACACCGGAAATGATCAATGGCTCGCCTGGCTCGTTGGGCGTGACCAGCACTGTCTTGGCGGTGACCGCATATTGACGAATGAGCTCCCGAAAACGAGGGTCAGAATGCAAGCCGAGCAGCGCGGGATCGGTGAGGGCATCGGTGGTGGTTTTTTGTTGCGTGCGCAATGCGGTCTCGAGAGCCTGCAAGTCTCGACCAGCATCTCTTGATTGTGACCGGTTAAGGGGCGTGCAGGCAGACAAAACCAAGAGGATTGGCAAGAAAACCATCGGGATGATGCTGCGAAGAGGCACGAACTGAGTTGTTGATGTCATTTTCGTGACCTTCGTAGGTCGTTTGGTTTCTCTGGCAACAATAATTTGTTCGACAGTGTTGTGTTTGACGCTTAATCCGATAAAGGTAGCGGAAAAAACCTCACCAGAACGGCAAAAGTATAGACCACACTCCTCAATGAGCACAGTTTCCAAGGTTAAACTTCTTACACAACTATTACCTGGAGAATCTTCGAGCCGTGACTACAATGAGGACGGCCTTAGTGTTTGTTTGTGGGCGAGTCTGAGATCACGGCGGTAAGGAGAACACATGAATGTATTACTAGTAAACCCGGAATTTCCCGATACTTATTGGAGCTTTCGACACGCACTGCCTTTCGAGCGTAAGCGGTGCGCCTTTCCGCCCCTCGGACTCTTGACCGTTTCCTCACTGCTTCCCCAAACCTGGCAGCGACGGCTGGTGGACCTGAATGTCAGATCATTGAAATCGTCCGATATTCAATGGGCGGATATGGTTTTTGTCACTGCGATGCTCGTCCAGAAAGAATCTCTGCATGATGTCGTCTCCCGCTGCAAGGCCATGGGTAAGCGTGTCGTTCTCGGTGGCCCCTACGTCACGACTACTATCGAAGAACTGCCTCAGGCGGATCATGTTTTCATTGGCGAGGCGGAGACGACTCTCCCTCAGTTTGTCAAAGACCTGGAAAGTGGTAAGCCGAAGCGCACGTATCAGGCAGCGGAGCGGCCGCCACTTTCGGCCACGCCGGTCGCCGACTTTCAGCTCGCTGACCTAAAGCGTTACAGCTCGATGTCAGTGCAGTATTCGCGCGGCTGTCCTTTTCAGTGTGAGTTTTGCGACATCATTGAAATCTATGGCCGGGTGCCGCGGACAAAGAGCAACCAGCAAATGCTGTCGGAGTTTGATGCCTTACTGCAGCTCGGATGGCGCGGGACAGTCTTCATCGTTGACGACAATTTCATCGGTAACAAAAAGAATGTCAGGCGGCTGTTGCCTGAGCTGGCTGATTGGCAGACAAGGAATGGTTATCCGTTTTCGCTTCTCACGGAAGCGAGTCTCAATCTCGCGGATGATGACGAGTTGCTAAGCGAAATGCAACGTGCGGGTTTCCATAGGGTTTTCCTTGGCATCGAAACGCCGGTGGAGGAGAGTCTCAAGGAAGCGCAGAAGTCTCAGAACCGGGGAAACATGATCGATTCAATCAAAAAGATTCAGCATTACGGGATGGAAGTGATGGCCGGCTTTATCGTCGGCTTTGACAACGACCCTGATGACATCTTTGAGCGGCAGATCAATTTCATCCGCGAAAGTGCCATCCCGCTGGCCATGGTGGGACTCTTGACCGCGCTCCCGGACACTCAACTGTGGCGGCGGCTGGAGCGCGAGGGACGCTTGCTTGGCGAAAGCTCGGGAAACAACACGAACTGCTCGCTGAACTTTGTGCCGAAGATGGATGCTTCACGTCTGATTGAGGGTTATCAATCGATCATGCGCACAATCTACAATCCCGGCGAGTATTACCAGCGCGCGTTCGATTCTTTGAAACGAACCACCCAGCGAGTTTCTAATACTAACCATTACGACATTTTGAGTGCGATAGCGGCGTTTTTCCGGATTGCCCTCAAGCTCGGGGTTTTGGATAGCGAGCGCCGGGAATTCTGGCGTTTCTTTGCCCGGGCACTTGGGGCGCGAGACAAGTTTGCCGAGTCGATGCGCCTCGCGGCCCTTGGATATCACTTTCGTAAGTTGAATGAGGCTTATGGGGAAGGATGAGGGGATGATCGTAAGGGAATCAGGCGACTGGATTTCTTAATAACGAAAGACAGCCGCTAAAAGGCCGCCGCCCGGCACATCCTGCTGGTCAACTGCGTAAACTGATCCATTGTTCAGAAAGGTATGAACAGCGCCGAGGTCCAACAGATCTCGATCAGCGGTTTCGGCCTGCGAATGGACCACCACCGACCTGTTTTTCTCATCAAAGCGTCCCCAAATCTGAACTCCTAAAGCCACAAACAGCGATTCGATTCGCCCGTCGTGCGCTGCTGTCACCACCTCCTTCAGCTCAGCCGACGCCAGCCCCGTACCCGCCCGAGCAAAATAACGATCCGCTGCGTCACGCCGCGCGCTGGCAAATTGTGGTTCCAGAATCTTCCAGGCGCGTTGGCGCAAATCTTCCGCGCTCAGGGGTTCGGGATTCCCCGCAATTCCCTGCTCCACCAGCTTCGGGTAAGTGTTTACCTCACGATAAAGCGGAAAGATCGAGTCAACACCAGCCAATACCAGCGGTGCTTTTCCATCGTTGAGGTAGGCGCAGACCTTCATCTATTTGACGGAGATATTCACTTATTCTCGGCTTAAGGTCGTCGGTTCCTCCACCCTGACCGTGAAAAACCGCGGCTCGCGTGCCGCCCGCCGCCTGGGCTCGAGTATGAAACTGGAGCTGCTCTTCAAAGTCATAGCCACCGAGGATCTCCGCGAGACTGCCAGGGACATTTTCGAGATTGATCTCACTCGCGCCATAACGCGTTCCCTCGATTACTCTCACCTCTTTTTGGCTCAGCGCGAGGACGAAGAAGCGATCATCGGCACTCAGCAACGGAAGCAAAGGTTTGATATGGAAATGCTCACTGACGACCGACAACTCGTTAAACGAGACTGGCAGGCGGTAATTACGGACCTTACTCGCGGTCAGGAATGTGGCCAAGCCATCGCTTTGATAGCGCCAAAAAAGCGGATCAGCCAAGAGTTCCTGAGCCGGATGTAGCAATTTGTTTATCTCCGGCGTGCGCAGGCCCCTTGCTTCCAGACCAGTCTCGGCCTCGCGCAGGAGGTTTTTAAATCGAATCGGATCTTGTCGGGCTTCCGGCAGCGAACGATGGGTTGGCAAATAGAGAGATACACACCAACTCGCCTGCTCGCTTATCAACTCCTGAACGTTTTTTCTGGTTAAAGCTTCCATTGCTCTCTCTTCTTCCATTGCTCTCTCTTACTGAGCAATCCTAG
>Ga0187893_10009240_pt1 | contig 15216 bp, 15 predicted proteins | sample MA1701074metaG_FD_139574 | JGI IMG/M metagenome (GOLD analysis project Ga0187893, IMG submission 139574) | White microbial mat communities from a basaltic lava cave in the Kipuka Kanohina Cave System on the Island of Hawaii, USA - MA170107-4 metaG ... | reverse complement strand
GTCGGAGGGCTGCTGCGCCGTCCAGCGGAGAGCGTAGGCCGTCTGAGAATCCGGGCGCCAGCCGGTGGACACCAGGGGACCATTCGCCGTGCGATGGCGCCGGTACACGATGGGCGCTTCGCCCTTCACGAACAGCGTCTCGACCACGACTTCCGTGTTCACCCAGCCCGCGGGCGACCGGTAGCGCGCCGTATCGGCGGCGATCTGCTCCTGGACGTAATCGACGTCATCGATCATGCCGTTGGTGAAGCCCCAGCCGTGTCCGGCCGTATGGCCGAGCACGATCGGCGGCAAGCCCGGAATGGTGGCCCCGACCACTTCATACCCGGGCGCGTGGGCGCCGACGAGATACCAGATCGACGGCGCCCGCAGCTCCAGGTGGGGGTCGTTCCCGAGAATGGGCTTCCCGGACCGCGTGTGACGGGGTCCGATGACCCACGCGTTGGAAGCGGTGGCGCGCGACTCACCGGACCAGGACTGGCCGGCGGCGTGACCGGGTCCCCCTCCGCCTGAGCCCTCGACGATCACCGGCGCCGAATCGGGATAGGCGACGAACAGCTCTCCGGCTTTCCTCTCGCCCAGCCTGGCGACGGCGCGGGCGCGCTGCATCTCGCCGGTGTCGCTGCGCAGGTCCCAGGCCTCGAGCAAGCCGATCTCGATCGAGTGCTCCACCCGCCAGGGCTCCGGGGTATGGCGCAGGAGGCGGAACTCCACCGCGCGGCGCCTCCCCCCCGTGGCGAGCCAGGCGTTGACCCCCCGCGCGTACGCCGCGCCGGCGGCGAGCGTGACCGGCGATGCGTGCTGCGCCCGACCTCGGGCGATGCGGGACATCTCGCGCGCGCGCAAGGCGCGGTCCGCCTCGATGGTTCGAGCGCCGAACAGCTCGCTCAGGCGCCCCTCCGCCGCGTGCCGCAGCAGGTCCATTTCCCACATGCGGTCCCGCGCGTGCAGATAGCCCAGGGCGGCGAAGAAATCCGAGTCGCTGCGCGCGATCACGTGCGGGACGCCGAGCGAGTCGGCGAGCACCACGACGGAATCCCCGAGGCCCGGAATCGCTTCGCGGCCGCCCAGTCCCGGCGTCAGCTCCCCGATCCACAGCCGGACCGCGAGCAATGCGATGCCGACCAGGGCCACCAGCCCGACGAGCACGCGACCCAGCACGCGTTTCATGCGACCTCGATGATCTGATCGCGACGCGTGCCGACGCTCACGTACCGGATCGGGGCATGGGACAGGTCCTGGAGGCGGTCCAGATAGGCCCGGGCGGCGGCCGGCAGATCGGCCAGCCGGCGCACGTGCCCGGTCGGCTTTTGCCACCCGGGCAGCGATTCGTACACGGGCTCGACCCGGTCCATCCGCTCCAGGTCCGCCGGCATCCCCTCCAGGGTGTCGCCGTCGAGCCGGTAGCCGACCGCGACCGGAATTTCCGCGAAGCTGTCCAGCACATCGAGCTTGGTGACCGCGAGACCGCCGAGGCCGTTGACGCGCACGGCGTACCGAACCACGACGGCGTCGAACCAGCCACAGCGCCGCGGCCGGCCGGTGGTGGCGCCGTACTCGCCGCCCAACGTCCGGATTCGCTCCGCCTCGGCCGGCGCGGCTTCGGTGGGCAGCGGTCCGTTGCCGACGCGGGTCGTGTACGCCTTGACGACCCCCAGCACCGCATCGATCGCGGTTGGGCCGATACCGGCGCCGACCGCGGCGCCGCCCGCCGTGGTGTTGGATGACGTCACGTACGGGTAGGTGCCGTGGTCGACGTCCAGCAGCGCCCCTTGCGCCCCCTCCAGCAGCACCGAGTCGCCGCGCAACAACGCGTCGTGCACCGCCCGGCCCGCGTCCACCGCCAGGGGCAGCAGGCGCGGGGCCAGCCGCGACAACAGCTCCCGGTGCTCGCGTTCGTCCGCCTGTGCGGCGGCCCCGAGCAGGCGCAGCATCTCGTTCGCCGCCGCCACCCGCTCCCCCACCCGCTGCTGTGCCCGCTCGAGCTGGCGCAGGTCGCCTACCCGCAGCCCGCGGCGCCCGTACTTGTCCTCGTAGGTGGGACCGATGCCGCGGCCCGTGGTGCCGATGCGCTCCCGGCGCTCCCGGGCTTGATCGAGCAGCTTGTGGTAGGGCAGCACCAGGTGGGCGCGGTCCGAGACGAACAGCCGGTGCTCGAGCTTGACGCCGCGCGAGGACAGCGCGTCGAGCTCGGTGAAGAACGTCTCGGGGTCGAGGACGACGCCGTTGCCGACCACACACACGGCGCCCTGCAGGATCCCCGAGGGAATCTGGTGCAGCACGAATTCCTGCCCCGACGCCGTGTGCACCGTATGGCCGGCATTGGCGCCGCCCTGGTAGCGCACCACCAGATCGGCGCGCTCGGCCAGGACGTCGACCACCTTGCCCTTGCCTTCGTCGCCCCACTGGGCGCCCACCACCACGACGCAGTGGATCTTGGCTCCGAACAACGACCCCCCTCAGACAAGAAGCTCGACTACTGTCTCAGAACCTGCCCCAATATACGGGCGACTTCATCCACCCCCGCGCCATGCAGACGCGCCGCAACATCGCGCGGCGTGTGCACGACCCGCATCGTCTCCCAATTCCCCTTCATGATCGTCATGCATTCACGTGCCGCCGGGGCGAGGGCCATCCCGTCCACGACGACCGGCAGGCGGCGCCAGAGGCCGGCGCCGAGTGCGCGCGCGATGCCGCGAACCGTGTCTCCGGAGCGATGCACCAGCGCCGTCACCCCCCCCTGGTCGTCGATCCCGTCGAAGTTGATCACGACCGTTCCAGCCAGGAGATTCCCACGATCCCGCGCCAGGGCCCGTGCCCCGACCAGCCCCAGCTCTTCGGCGTCGATCAGCAGGGCGCCCACGGCCGCCGTGGGCGGGAGCGCGTCGAGCGTGGCCAGCACGGTCAGCACGCCGCTGGCATTGTCCGCCGCACCCGGTGAGCCGTTCGTGACCCGGTTCAAGGCCACGAACAGCGCCACCGCGACGGCCGCCGGGATCCAGATGCCGAACGGAATGACCAGCAGCGTGAGCGCCGCCAGGCCGAGGAGCACCAAACGCGCCGCCATGGAGATCGGCTGGCCCTTCGAGTCGTAGTGCGCCGAGAGCCAGGCGAGCACCCGGGCGGTGGGCCGCACGGCAATGAGATTCACCCCGTCCGCCGGGGGTGCCCCCCACAGCGGGAACCGCGCCGCCGCCCGAAAGCGGTGCTCGAGGACGACGAAGCCACGCCGCTCGAGCTCGCGTTTCAGGTGGTCTCGAACCCGGGCGTGGCCGGGGGAACCGACGCGTCGCGGCACCGCCAGCTGCTCGAGGAGCGCGCGACGATCGGTCACGCCGCGAACAGGTGCCCGATCCGCTCCCGTTCCAGGGCGGCGAGCGGCGCCAGGGGATCGCGCACCGGTCCCCCGTACAACCCGACCGCGTCCATCGCGGCCTTGATGGCCGCGGGCCCTCGGGCCACGATCTCCTTGTCCAGGGCCGTGAGCCGGTTTTGCAGCGTGCCCACGCGGCTCAGGTTGCCTGCCCGGAACACCGCGAGCAGCTCGGCCGACATGGCGGCGGCAAAGCACGCGACGCCGACGATCCCGCCCACACATCCGGCCTCGAGTCCTGAGAACAACAGCGAGCCGGAGCCCACGAACAGGGCCCAGCTCGGGACGGCGGCACGATACGCGGCCAGATTCTTGAGGTCGCCCGAGGAATCCTTGGCACCGACGATGTTGCCGTGCGCGGCGAGCGCCGCCAACACCTCGGCCGGGACCGGCAGGTGCGTGTGTTTCGGGATGTTGTAGACCAGTACCGGGACCGGACTCGCATCCGCCACCGCCCGATAGTAGGCGGTGATGCTGTCGGCGGAGTGAGCGGCATGGTAGTAGCTCGGGGGCCGCACCAGCACGGCGTCGACGCCTGCGGCGGCCGCGGCGCGGGTCAAGGCGATCGCCCCCCGTGTCGACTCCGCTCCGGTGCCCGCCAGGAGCCAGCGGTCGCGCGGGACTGCCGGACGCAGCGCCGCTACCAGCCGGCGCTGCTCGTCGGGCTCGAGCAACGGGGCCTCGCCCGTCGTCCCGTTGACCACGAGTCCGTCCAGCCCGTCCGCCAGGAGCCGCCGCGCGTTCTGCGTCGCGTGGAGGAGGGAGACGTCGCCCGTCGCCGCATCGAACGGCGTCGTGACCGGAGCGAGGATGCCGGCGAGCGTCCTCCCGCCCTCAGGGGCGGTCATTCGCCGGGCAGCATCGCGCTGAAGTCGTCACCGGCCGCCGCACTCGGCTCGGCGACCGGGGGGGGGGCCGGCGCCGGGGTCGACACGGTGCGACGCCGCAACGTTCGCATCTGCAGCTCGAAGTCGGCGGGATTGGACGAGGCCGTCGCCGCGACCTCGTAGGTGACCGTGCCGTCGCCCACGAGGTCCATGAGATGCTGGTCGAAGGTCTGCATGCCGTACTGCTCGCGGGAGTCGCGCATGTACTCGTGGAGCTCGGGCGTGCGCGCCGGGTCGCGAATCATGTCGCGCGCCGTGGCCGTGCACAGCAGGATCTCGATCGCCGCGGCCCGCCCCTTGCCGTCGGCTCGCGGCAGCAACCGCTGCGACACGACCGCATGCAGGGCCTCGGCGAGCCGCAGCCGGGCGATCCCCTGCTCTTCCGCCGGGAACATCGCGATGATGCGGTTGACGGTGTTGACCGCATCGGGCGTGTGCAGGGTCGAGATGAGCAGATGCCCGGTCTCCGCGGCCTTCATGGCGGTATCGATCGTCTCGGCGTCGCGCATCTCTCCGATCAGCACCACGTCAGGGTCCTGGCGCAGGGCGGCGCGCAACCCGATCCGGAAATCGTCGGTGTCCGTGCCGATTTCCCGCTGCGTCACTGAGCAATTGAGGTCTCGATGCAGGAACTCGATGGGACTTTCCAGCGTCAGCACGTGCTTGTGCTGCGTCTGGTTGATGTGATGCACGATGGCGGCCATGGTCGACGTTTTCCCCGACCCGGTGACGCCGGTGACCAGGACCATCCCCCGCTCCGCGCCGGCCACCTGGCCCAGGGCGGCCGGCAGCCGCAGCGACTCGAAGCTGGGCACGTCGAAGGGAATGACCCGCATCACGATCATGAACGACGAGCGTTGCCGCAGAATGTTCACCCGAAACCGGCCGATGCCCGGCATTCCCCACGAGCAGTCGTAGTCGCGGATCTTGTCGATGCGCCCGCGGTCTTCTTCTGTGGGGATCAGCTGCTTGGCGATCGTCTTGGTCTGCTCGGGCGTCAAGCGTTGCTTGGTGAGCGGGACCAGCCGGCCGTTGATGCGGGCCCGGAACACGTCGCCGGCCTTGATGTGCAGGTCGGACGCGCCCCGATCCACCGCGGCCTTGATGATCTTTTCCATTAGTACCCCGCGTCCAGGTCCACCTGGTTCACGAGCGACGACCCCGCAAGATAGCGACGGATATTCTCCAGAATGAGGCCGGATTCCCGCTCCCAGAACCGGTCCGTGACCGGGCTGATATGCGGGCTGACGAGCACCCGCGGGTGGGTCCACAGCGGATGGTCGGGCGGCAGCGGCTCGGTGGCGAAGACATCGAGCGCGGCCCCGCGCAGCGAGCCTGCAACGAGTCGCTCCAGTAGGGCCGCTTCGTCGAGTAGCGCCCCGCGCGACACGTTGATCACCACGGCGCCGGCCGGCAGCCTCGCCAGCACGGCGCGATCGACCGCGGCGTCCGTCGCGGTGGTGCGCGGGGCGGCGATGACCAGCACGTCGCTCTCCGCCGCCAGCCGCGGCACGTCGGCCGGTCCGCCCACCCACGCGAGACCCGCCGGGCCGCCGCGCTCCGGGCGGCGCCGCACTCCCGCCACGCGCATCCCCAGCGCGAGCGCCCGGCGCGCGACCGCCTGTCCGATCCCGCCCAGTCCCAGGATGCCCAGGCGATGATCGGACAGCTCGCGCACCGGGATGGCACGCTCGCCGTAGGCGCCCTGGATCCAGTGACGCTGCGCCTGCGCCCGCACGACGTGGTCGAACCCCTTGGCAAAGTGCGCCAGGGCGGCGATGACCCAATCCGCGATCGGCTCGGCATGCACGCCCGCCGAGTTCGTCAGCCGGATCCCGGTTCCCCGCAGCGGGGCGAGGCTCGATCCGACGCCGGCGGTGCAGCTGTGCACCCAGCGCAGCGTGTCGCGACCGGATTCCACCACGCCGGGGGGAACGCCGAAGCCGAGATACACTTCCGCCCCACGCGCGGCCGCGACGGCCTCCGGAGACCCCGACCCGCCGTCGCCATCCGACGATACCGGGGTGACAACCTCGACAACTTCCCAATCCTTCCCCACGGCCCGCCGCACGGCGTCGACCACGTCCGCGGTCACGCGCCACACCGGACGCTGGGTCCGGAGATCCACCACCAGGCGCCGGGTCACTCCCCGGTCGAGATGGTACGGACGCCGGGATGGTGCAGTACGGCGATCCGCGCCTGATCGTGCAGGCGCTTGGGGCCGCGCAGCTCGAACTCGATCACGAGATCCACGTTCTCCCGGCGCGATTCCATCCGCGTCAGCTCGAGACCGGTGCGGCGGACCAACGACTCCAGCTCTTCGAGGACGCCCGCGGCGGGAGACGCATGAACCGTGAGCCGGCTGACGCTGGCCCGGCGGGCGATGAAGTTCTCCACGAATCCCAGTCCGGCGAGGACCACCATCACGAGCAGCGTCGTCCCGACGGCCTCGGTGTACGCCGCGGCTCCGATCGCCATGCCGATCGCCGCCACGACCCAGATCGTGGCCGCGCTGGTGAGGCCGGTGACCGATCCGCGCGAGTGGAGGATCGTGCCCGCGCCGATGAAGCCGACGCCGGTGATGATCTGCGCGGCGACGCGGCCCGGATCGCCCGTGACGCGGGCGAGCCGGAGCGACAGCACGGTGAACAGCGTCGCCCCGATGCAGATCAGGATATTGGTGCGCAGGCCGGCCGGTTTCCCGGAGATTTCGCGCTCGATGCCGATCGCGCCGCCCAGCACGGTGGCGAGCAGGAGCTGAATCAGCAGCTCGAGGTGCAGCGATTCGATCATCCGCGGAGTCCCGCGATCATTCGGCCACCAGGAGGAAGCCCATGCGGCGGCGCACTTCCTGCATGGTGCGCCGCGCGATGGCGCGCGCCCGGTCCGCGCCGCTCCTGAGCAGCGCGCGCACCCGGCCCGGATCGCGGTGCAGCTCGGCGGCGCGCTCGCGGACCGGTGCCAGGGCGGCTATCATATGGTCCGCCAGCACGCGCTTGCAATCGAGGCATCCCCACCCGGCGGTGCGACAGTTGTTCGCGACCGTCGCCTGTACCTCCGGCGGCGAAAACCCCTGGTGGATGGTGAACACGTTGCAGATATCGGGGTTGCCGGGATCCTTGCGGGTCACGCGGGCCGGGTCGGTGGCGGCCGGGCGCAGCTTCTCCCAAACCGCCTCCGGCGATTCGAGCAGGCCGATCGTGTTGCCGAGGCTCTTGGACATCTTGGCCTGCCCGTCGAGACCCAGCACGCGTTTGGCGGTCGTGAGCTGCGCCTGGGGTTCCGGGAAGAATCCGGCGCCGTAGCGCCCGTTCCAGCGCCGGGCGATCTCCCGCATCAGCTCGAGGTGCTGCAGCTGGTCTTCGCCCACCGGGACGAGCTCCGCCCGATAGAGCAGCACGTCGGCGGCCTGCAGCACGGGATAGTTCAACAGACCGGCCGCGACGCTCTCCTGGCGCTGCGCCTTGTCCTTGTACTGGGTCTGGCGCTCCAGCTCACCGAGCGGCGTCACGGTGGTGAGGATCCAGTTCAGCTCCGCATGCTCGGCGACGTGGGACTGCACGAAGACGATGGACCTGGCGGGATCGATCCCCGCGGCGAGGAGCCCGATCGCCATCTCGTTCGTGCGCGCCGCGAGCTCGGCCGGGTCATAGGGCTGTGTGATCGCGTGCAGGTCGACGATGCAGTACACGCACTCATGGCGATCCTGCAGCCGCACCCAGTTCTGCACGGCGCCGAGATAGTTGCCGATATGCAGTTCGCCGGAGGGCTGGATGCCGCTGAACACTCGGGTCATGGCGCTTCAACCTAAGGGTCCGGAGGGACGAGTCGCAAGGTGCAGGCACTCAAGGACTTAGTGAATGTCGCCGAACGCGCCGCGGAGCGGGCCGCGAACCTGATTCGCGGCGCGCGCCCCCCGGGCGCGGGCGAGTGGACCGAGAAGACCCGCCATGATTTCGCGACGCAGGTCGATCGCGAAGCGGAAGAGTTGATCGCCGAGACGCTCACCGACCTGGTACCGGGTTCCGAGGTCGTGGGCGAGGAGCTGTCGCCCGATGCGCAGCGTCGCGCGCAGGTGGTGTGGCTCGTGGATCCACTCGACGGCACCACCAACTACCTGCACGGCTATCCGCAGTACGCGGTGTCGATCGCGGCCGTCGTGAGCGGCGTCTTGAGCGTCGGCATCGTCCACGACGTCACGCGCGATGTGTCCTATCGCGCCGTCCGCCGCCAGGGCGCCTGGTCGGGAGGGCAACGCCTGGCGGTGTCGACCATCACCGAGCCGGCGCGCGCCCTCGTGGGAACCGGGTTTCCGTTCCGTCACCTGGACCAGCTGGACACCTATCTGCGACAGTTCGCCGCCGTCACGCGGTCCGCGAGCGGGATTCGCCGCGCCGGGTCGGCGGCGCTGGACCTGGCCGATGTGGCCGCGGGCCGGTTCGATGCCTTTTGGGAGCAGGCGCTGGCCCCGTGGGACGTCGCCGCGGGCGTGCTGCTGGTGCGCGAAGCCGGTGGATTGGTGACGACACTCGATGGGAGCGACGACGTGCTCGGCCATGGATCGATCGTCGCGGGCAACTCCGCGTTGCACAAATGGCTGATCGAGCTGGTGAAGGATGCAGAAAGAGAAGTGCAGAATGCTGAATGATCAAGGCTTACTTCGAGCCTGTTGAGGTTCGTCCATGCCGTCTCCCCTCGTCGAATGTGTGCCGAACTTCTCCGAAGGCCGCGACCCGGCCACGCTCGATGCGCTGCGCGCCGCCCTGACCGCTGTACACGGCGTCCGGCTGCTCGACGTCCAAGCGGACGCCTCCCATCACCGCTCGGTGTTCACCTTCGTCGCACCGCCCGACGCCGCCGCGGAAGCCGCGTTTCGCGCCATGCGCATCGCCCGCGATCGGATCGATCTCACCCGGCATCAAGGCGAGCACCCGCGCATGGGCGCGACCGACGTGGTCCCGTTCATTCCCGTGCGCGACGTCACGATGGACGACTGCGTCGCGCTGGCGAGACGCCTGGCCGCGCGCGTTGGGGCCGAGCTCGAGATTCCGGTGTTCCTGTACGCCAGGGCCGCTACCCGTCCGGAGCGCGAGCGCCTGCCCGATATTCGCAAAAGCGAATTCGAGGGCCTGCAGGACCGGATCGGCACCGATCCCGGCGCCGATCCCGACTTCGGCCCACGCCGCATCCATCCGACGGCCGGGGCGACGGCCGTCGGGGCTCGGCCGTTTCTCGTCGCCTACAACGTCTATCTCGATACGGCCGATGTCGGCATCGCCAAGGACATCGCCAGGAAGATCCGCACCTCGAGCGGGGGCCTCCCCGCGGTCCAGGCGAGCGGCTTCGACGTGGGCGGCCGCGCCCAGGTCTCGATGAACCTGCTCGATATCGACGTGACGCCGCCGGCGGCCGTCTTCGCAGCGGTTCAGAGCGCCGCGAGCGCTCGTGGCGTGGGGATCGACAGGAGCGAGATCGTCGGGCTGATCCCCGAGCGTGGACTGCTCGGAGCGGGCGCGGCCGCGTTGAAGCTGCCCGATGCGGCGGACCGCCTGTTGGAGGCGAGAATCCGGGCGGCGGAAGGGCCGACGCTGGACGGCTGGATCGAGGAGCTGGCGGGGGCGAATCCGGTGCCCGGGGGCGGCAGTGCGGCCGCGTTGGCCGGCGCCCTGGCGGGCGCCCTCGTCGCCATGGTGGCGCGACTCACGATCGGCCGGACGGCCTACGCGGTGGTCGAGCCCCGGGCTCAGGCCATTCTCGCGGAGGCGGACACGCTGCGCGGCGAGCTGCGGCGCCTGGTGGACGAAGACGCGGCGGCCTACGCCGCCGTGAGCGCGGCGTACAAGACGCCCAAGGCCGATCCGGACCGCATCCGGCGCATCGACGCGGCGCTGCTCGGCGCGGCGCAGACCCCGCTCGAGGTGGCGCGGCGCGCCGAGCGGCTGCTGCTGCTGGCACGTGAGATCGGATCGATCGGGAACAAGAACGCCAGTTCCGATGCGCACGTAGCCGAGGCGCTGGGGCGGGCCGCCTTGTCGGGGGCTGTCGAAAACGTGCGCGTGAACGTGGCAGCGTTGTCGGAGCCGGCGCTCGGCACGAGCCTGGTACAGGCCGCGGAGGGACTCCACCGCTGACGCTTGCCGAGGTGTCGGACGACGACAGCGCGGGTCGGCGCGACGTGCCCGCTGAGCTCTTCGTCGATACCAGCGCGTGGTTCACGCTCGCGGCCGGGCCTAGCGCCGAGCGGGCCCGGCTCGAACGCGGGCTCCGGGACCGGGTGCGCGCGATGGTGCGCGTGGTCACGAGCGACCTGGTCGCGGCGGAGACCCACGCCTTGTTGTTGCGGCGCGCCGGCCGCTCGCCCGCGCTGGCGTTCGTGCGGGAAGTGGCACGGGCGCCGACTGTCGTCGTCTCCAGCTCACCCGATCTCGAGCAGCGCGCCGTCACGGAGTGGCTGGAGCGCTACCACGACCAGGACTTCTCCTACACCGATGCCGTCAGCTTCGCGATCATGGCCGAGCGGGGGGATTCGCGAAGCGTTGACCATCGATCCCCACTTTGCGGCGGCGGGATTCGTGATGGTACCCGGCGGCCGGTAGGCAGTCTACTGTGTCAGAATCCTCCGCCCGCACGCCGGGGCCTACGGAATCGAACCACTAATGCTGGCACCACCCACAGAGCGCCGATGGTTCCCGCCACCGTACCGCCCGCCGTGGCGAGCGCGATGGCGCCGAACAGCTCGTCGGGACTGGTGCCCACCGCGAGCGGGAGGAGGCTGGCCAGCGTGGTCAGCGTGACGAGCAGAATCATTCCGGTGCGGTCACTTGCGGCCGATGATGCGGCAAGGAATAGCACACGACTACATACGAAACACGGCCGAGCGGTACGAACTACTGCGTCAGAATCCGCGGCGGCCCGCCGTTCGCCCCGATCGCCACCGTATGCTCGAAGTGCGCCGACAGCTCGCCGTCCGCCGTCACCACCGTCCACTTGTCGGCCAGGGTGCGGATTTCCGCGCCGCCCACGTTGACCATCGGCTCGATCGCGATCGTCATGCCTGGTACGAGCCGCGGGCCGCGCTTCGGCTTGCCGTAGTTGGGCACCTGCGGCTCCTCGTGGAAGCTCGTGCCGATGCCGTGCCCCACCATCTCCCGCACCACGGAGAAACCCGAGGCTTCGGCGACCTGCTGCACCGCGTGGCCGATGTCCCCCACGTGATTGTCGGCGCGCGCCTGGGCGATCCCGGCCGCCAGAGCGGCTTGCGTCACCTCGAGCAGGCGGCGCGTCTCCGGCGCGATCTGGCCGACCGGGAACGTGGCCGCCGAGTCGGCGTGCAGGCCCTCGAGCTGCACCCCGACGTCGATGCTGATCACGTCCCCCTCACGCAGCACGCGCCTGGCGGACGGGATCCCATGGACGACTTCGTGATTGATCGATGTGCACAGCGTGGCGGGGAAGTCGTACAGTCCCTTGAAGGAGGGGCGCGCGCCCGGGTGGCCCCGGATGAAGTCCTCGGCGACCCGATCCAGCTCCTTGGTCGAGATGCCGGAGCGGATCGTCCGGCCCATCAGCGCCAGCGTGTCGGCGACGATGCGGCCCGCGGCCGCCATCGTCTCGATCTCCCGCGCCGACTTGATCGTGATCATCGGCCCAGCAGCCGCTTGATCTCCACCGCGATGTCGTCGATCGACCCCAGGCCCGGAACACGATGCACGATCCCCCGCTGGGCGTAATGCGCGATCAGGGGCGCCGTCTCCTGCTGGTAGACGATCAGACGGGTGCGGATCGTCTCCGGCGTGTCGTCGGTTCGCCCTTCCTGCACCGCGCGCCCGTGCAGCCGGCGCACCAGCTCCTCCTCGGGCACGTCGAGCAGCAGGACGTGATTGAGCCGCTGTCCCCGCAGTCCCAGCGTCTTGTCCACGAGCTCCGCCTGGGCGGCGGTGCGGGGGAACCCGTCGAACACGGCCCCTTGCTGCGCGTCGGGCTTGGCCAGCTCGCTCTTGATCAGCTCGAGAATCACCGCATCGGGCACCAGCTTGCCGGCGTCGTAGAAGCGCTGGGCTTCCTTGCCGACCGGCGTGCCCGCCTTCATGGCGGCGCGCAGGATGTCGCCGGTCGCGATCTTGGGTATCGCGAGACGCCGCGCCAGCGCCAGTCCTTGCGTGCCTTTCCCCGATCCGGGCGGGCCAAGGAGCAGGATGAACACGGGAGGATGGCGGCTAGCGAGGCCGGCCGCGGAACTTGATCCGGCCTTCCTTCATGAAGCCGTCGTAGTGTCGCAGCAGCAGGTGCTGCTGCACCTGTTGCACGGTGTCGAGCGCCACCCCCACCACGATCAGCAGCGCCGTCCCTCCGAACCCGAACGGCATGTTGAGGATGTTGCTCACCAGGATCGGCAGCAACGCCACGAGCGTGAGGAAGATCGACCCGGGCAGCGTGATCCGCGACAACACCTCGTCGATGTAGTCCGCGGTCGCACCACCCGGCTTCACGCCGGGAATGAAGCCGCCCTGCTTCTTGAGGTTCTCCGCCAGGTCCACCGGATTGAAGATGATGGACGTGTAGAAGTAGGCGAAGAAGATGATCAGCAGCGCCATCGCGATGAGGTAGGCCGGCGACGTGGTGGTGAAATTGTCGGCCAGCCGCTTCAACGCCGGGACGTTGGTGAACGTCGCGAACGTCGCCGGCAGGACGATGATCGACTGCGCGAACACGATCGGCATCACCCCCGAGGTGTTGATGCGCAGCGGAATGAACGTCTTGCGGCCTTCGGCGATGCGTCCCCGCCCCATGACCTTGCGCGGGATCTGGATCGGAATGCGCCGGGAGGCCACCGTCACCGCCACCGTGCCCGCCACCACCAGCACCATCATGCCGAGGATCACGAACAACACGCCGAACTTCACCGAGCCCGCCTGCAGGGCCTCGAGCGTCCGCCCCGCCTCGGGCCAGATCCGGTCGACAATAGAGAAGAAGATCATCAGGCTCGCCCCGTTGCCGAGGCCCCGCTCGGTGATCTGCTCGCCCATCCACATCACGAACACGCCGCCCGTCGTGAGGATCAGCGCCGTGGTGAACTCGAAGCCGAGTCCGGGATTGGTCACGGCCCCCTGGACCTGGATCTCCAGAAATTTCGCGTAGCCGATGCCCTGCCCGAGGCAGATCAGGACCGTGAGGTAACGCGTCCACTGCGTGATGCGTTTCTTGCCTTCCTCATCCCGCTGGAGCTTTTCGATCGCCGGGAAGACGGGACCGGCCATCTGGAACACGATGCTGGCCGAGATGTAGGGCATGATGCCCAGCGCGAACACGGACGCCCGCCAGAACCCGCCGCCGGCGAACAGGTCGTACAGGTTGAGCAGCGTTCCCTGCGCCGCGCCGCGCGTGTAGTCCGCGATCGCCTGAACGTTCACGCCCGGCGCGGCGATGTGCACGCCCAGTCGATAGATGACCAGCACCAGGAGCGTGAAGAGGATCTTCTCCTTCAGCTCCGGAACCTTGAAGAGATTGGGAATCTTCGGGGCGGTCACGCAGCCCCTCCCGCGCCCTCGATCGTGCCGCCCGCGGATTCGATCTTCGTCCGCGCCGAGGCCGACACGCCCACGCCTTTCACCACGAAGCGGCGCTTCACCTCACCCATGCCGAGCAGCTTGATCGGCGTATTGGGTCGCCGCACCAATCCCGCCCCAAACAGGGTTTCCGGCGTGACCTCCGCGCCCTCGGCCAGGAGGCTCAGATGCCGCACGTTGACCACCTGCGCCGCCTGTTCGAACGGATTGGTGAACCCGCGCTTCGGGATGCGCCGGACGAGCGGCATCTGCCCGCCTTCGAACCCCGGCCGCGTGCCGCCGCCGGCGCGCGCCTTCTGCCCCTTCTGGCCGCGTCCGGAGGTCTTGCCGAGGCCGGAGCCCGGCCCGCGGCCGACGCGCCGGCGGGGCCGGGTAGAGCCGTGCGGCGGCCGCAACGTGGACAGCGTGACCGCCGACGTAGACTCGTCCGGTGCCTCGGGACGGCGACGGGGGGGGCGGGGAGCACGGGGCTTCGCCGACTTCGCGGCGCGGCGGGTCTTCGCTTTGGCTTTCGGCATGACGGTTACCCTGTGACCGACGTCACCCGCACCAGATGCCGTACCTGATACAGCATCCCGCGGAGCGCCGGATGATCGGCCTTGACGACCACGTCCTGGTAGTGCTTCAGTCCGATGGCTGCCAGCGTCCGGCGCACGCGCGCCGGCTTGCCGGACCCCGACCGGGTCTGGCGGATTTCGAGCTTCCCGTTCCCAACCGCCGGGAACACGGGGTCGGCACCCGTCACGCGCTTGCGGCGCTTGCGGGTGGGTGGGTTTCTAGCCATGCGTCGCCTCTTGCCGCGCCTTGTACGGGATCGCCTCGACCTCGACCCCGCGCTCGCGCGCGACGCGCCGCGCCGTCGTCAGGCGCGACAATCCGTTCATCGTCGCCCGGACCATGTTGTGCGGGTTCGTCGACCCGAGGCTCTTGGTCAGAATGTCGCGCACGCCGGCGCATTCCAGCACCGCGCGCACCGGGCCGCCGGCGATCACGCCCGTGCCCGAGGCGGCCGGTTTCAGGAGCACGCGCCCCGCTCCATGCTCGCCCACGATCTCGTGCGGAATCGTGCCGCCGGTGAGCGGCACCTCGGCCATGTGACGCCGCGCCGCTTCCACGGCCTTGCGCACCGCCTCGCTCACTTCGTTCGCCTTGCCGGTCGCGACGCCGACCTTGCCCTGGCTGTCGCCGACCGCCACCAGCGCGTTGAAGCTGAAGCGCCGGCCGCCCTTCACGACCTTGGCGACCCGGTTGATGGCGATGACGTTTTCGACGATGCCGTCGCTTTCGCGCTGGCGGTCCCCGCCGTCCCGGCGCTCGCCGCCCCGGCCGCGACCCCGCCCCCGGCCACCGCGTCCACCTCCCCCCCCTCCCCCCCCACCGCCACCACGTC
>Ga0187893_10009236_pt1 | contig 15223 bp, 11 predicted proteins | sample MA1701074metaG_FD_139574 | JGI IMG/M metagenome (GOLD analysis project Ga0187893, IMG submission 139574) | White microbial mat communities from a basaltic lava cave in the Kipuka Kanohina Cave System on the Island of Hawaii, USA - MA170107-4 metaG ... | reverse complement strand
GCCGGGCGGTTCAAGGCGATCAGGGTTTCCGCCTGCCCCTGCGCGACTTTCAGTTTGTTGACGCCATAGCTCTTGGCCGCCGCGCGCTCGTACATCGGCAGGGCCAGATCGTGCTGGCCCCTGGCGGCGAGAAACTTGGCGTAGCGATAAGCGTAGACGTAATCGTCGGGATAACTCACCACCAGTTGCCCGAGCAGCACGCCGAGTTCGTCGGTTTTGCCGGCGCGCTCCAGGTACACGCGCAGGTTGTCGGCGAGGTTGCGGTCGCTGCGCGGATCATCCTTGAGCCGTTCGCGGGCGTCGGCTGCGGCGCGCGCGTAAATCAGGCTGACGCCGGCGCTGTCGCCGATCTCCTCGTACAAGCCGGCGGCGCCGAGCACGATGCTGCGCTCGTCGGCGCAGCGCGCGCCCTCGGCCAGCACCTGCCGCTCGAACAGCGCCTGCATGCGCTGCGCCTGCTCGCGCAGCAGGGCGCGGCGCGGCTCGGGCGCCAGATCGCTGGCGCAGGCCAGATAACGGCTGAGCTCGTACGGACGCTCGCAGCCGATGGCAGTGCCGGCCAGCACGGCGCCCTCGGCTTTCAGACAGGCGGCGTTGTCGCGCGATTGCGCGGCGCGCAGGGCCTCGAGCCGCGCGATCCACAGCGTGCTGTCCTTGTCGCGCGAAACCGCAGTGAGGATGGCCGTGGGCAGACCGCCGACCCAGCTCAGCGCCTGTTTGGCGTCGCCGCGGGCGTGCGAGCTGCGCAGGTATTCGCGCGCGGCGGCCACCGCCTGCGGCGTCGCCGCGGTGACCTGCGACTGCAGTGCCTGCAGCGAGGCTTGCAGACCCATCAGGGTGTAGAGACGGCCGTAGAACGCCTCGCGCGTCTGCTCACCGAGGATGCGGCCCAGCTCCTGGCCGTCGTCGCCGAGCACGACATAGGCCGGCAGCGCCTTGAGGTTCCAGGCCTGCATCCAGTGCGCGCCATCGCGCTGATCGGCATCGAGCTCGATGTGCACGGCGCGCGACTTCGCCTCGGCCCACTCCGGCCCGGTGAGCACGTTGCGCGCCATGTAGTAACAGGAATAGCACCAGGGCGCGTGGAACCCGACCACCACCGGCTGGCGCCGCTGCTTGGCCTGCGTCAGCGCGCCTTCCAGCGTCTGGGTGACACTGAGCTCCTGCGCAAAAACCGAAGCGCTGAGCAGCAAGGCAAGGGCGGCGAATTTTTTCATGGCGCGATGGGCCTCAAAACAGGCCCAGGCAGTCTACTTGAGCGGGGGCAGCTTTTTTGGCGCACCCCTCGGCGGCTGCTGGGAATAGACGATGCGCGCCTCATAGGCATCGCCGCTTTTGGGATCGTGAATGTTCGAGGTGCCCTTGTATTCCAGCAGCTGCCTGGTTTTCGGGTCGTAGAGCATGGTCAGATCGGGCGCGACGATGCTCAGCACCGAATTCGGCGAGATATCCAGCTTGACCACCGGCCGCCCCTCGAACGTCGTTTCGCCCAGCTTGCGCGCCTTGAAACTGAAGGTGTCGAGATAACCCGACACCACGAACTTGAACCGCAGCGTCTTGCCGGCCTGCAGCTCATCGAAGTGATCGACGAGATAGCTGTGAAAGCCCGAATCCGCCGCCAGATCGCCCTTGCGCGCGACTTCGCCGGTTTCGACCGCCTCGCCGGTTTTGCCACGCTTGTGCATGCGGATCGGATCGCCGGCGTCGGTGACGCCTTCCATGTATCCGGTCAGCGGCAACTCGAGCGTATACACCGGCACATAGGGATCCTGACGAAAATCCAGCGTCTTGATGCCAAGCTTGCGGCCATCCGGCAGGTAGTAATGGATGGTGCCGCCGACCCATTTGCCGTTCTTGATCTTCTGCGTGTGCACTTCGGTGTAGAGATAGTCGTTGCTGTTAAGGTCGAAGGCGTAGCCATAAAAACGATGGGTGCCGTCCTTGGTGGGCGTGGCGCCCGTGGCGGCGGTGACGACAGACGACAACAGGAGCAGCGCAAGGAGTTTTTTCATGGGTGAATCTTAACGTTTGCCGAAACGGTAGTGGCCGACGCCCCATTCATTGCCCTGGGCATAACCGAAGAACTCAGCCACCGCCAGGTAGAACATGCGCCAGCGGTTGAACCAGATTGCCGCGTCCTTTTCGCCGTAGCCCTTGCGGAAGATGTCCAGAATCGCCGCCCTGTTCGCATCCATGCCGGCGAGCCAGTGGTTGGAGGTCTTCTGGTAGTGGCGGCCGTCCACCCACCACTGCTTTTCCACTTTCAGGTCATCCTGGAAATTGAGCAGCAGGTTCTCGCTCGGCATGGTTCCGCCGGTGAAGAAATAGCGGCTCATCCAGTCGGTCTGGGTCGCATCCTCGAAGTGATAGGCCAGCAGCCGGTGCACGAAGATATGCACGAACAGCTTGGCGTCGGGTTTCATCCAGCCCGCGATTTTCTTCAGCAGCAGTCCGTAGTTCTTCATGTGCTCGAACATCTCGATGCTGAGCACGCGGTCGAATCCGCCGCCGAGCTGTTCGGCCGTGAAATCAAATTCGACAATGTTGCCGGTGTGAATGCTGAGATTGCCAAGACCCCGCTGCCTGGCGCGCGCCTGGATGAATTCGCGCTGACCCCTGGAGTTGGACAGGCCGACGATCTGGCTGTGGGGATATTTTTGGGCAAGCCAGGTCGAGAGCGAACCCCAGCCACAGCCGAGATCGAGCATGCGCATGCCGTCCTTCAGTTCGGCGCGCTCGGCGTACAGCTCCAGCATGTGCTGCTCGGCCTGCGCCAGCGTCTCGCGACCGGTGGGATACAGGCAGCAGGAATACTTGAGCTGCGGACCCAGATGCCGGTGAAAAAACTCCGCCGGCACTTCGTAGTGCTGCGCGTTGGCGGCCCGGGTTTCGATGGCGATGGGCGCCGCGCGCAAATCCGCCAGCAGCTGGTTGAATTTTTTCGAGCGCAGTTCGCCATCGGCCATGCCTTCGTCAACCAGCCGCTGTTCCATCAGCTTGCGCATGCCGTATCGCGTCAGGGCGTCCGGAATCAGGCCGCGTTCGCAGAGATCCATCACGTTCACATCCATTCTCCAATTTCGTCATGCCCACGCAGGCGGGGAATCCAGTTCTTGAATCATTACGGCGCTGCGCGCCGCCTGGATACCGGCTTTCGCCGGTATGACGGTTAAGTGTTTTTAGAAAACCACGGAATCAGGGCGCTGGTGCTGCGCACATAGTCGGCATAGCCGGGCTTGCGCCGCATCATTTCCGCCTCGAGCAGCGGCACACCGGACAGTTTCATCAGCAGAAACGCCATCACCAGCGGCGCGCCGAGCGAGACCCATCCGTAAGGCGCGCCCAGCGCCAGTGGCACGTAAGCCAGCCAGTGCAGGCACTCGAAGAAATAATTCGGGTGACGCGACCAGCGCCACAGGCCGTCGCGGCAGACACGGCCCTTGTTCATCGGATTGGCGCGAAAACGTTCCATCTGCGCGTCTGCCAGATACTCACCGGCAACCGAGACGACATAAATCGTCAGCGCAAGTGTTATCGCAAAAACTGAAGGCAGGTCGGCGCGATAGGCGACCGGCACAAACGCACAGCCCGCGAGCGCCAGGGTAAAAATGTTCTGGAACTGGAAAAACCAGAACATGTTGAGGTCAGCCGCGGACACGGCGTTTGCAAAGCAATGGGTGCGGGACGCAGCTGGGCCGCCGACACCGCTCACGTTCTGTTGGCGCGCACGTTCGGAGGCGGCGGCCTGAGTCCCCCAGTTCTTGCGGAACTGGGCGTAGCGCCAGTCCTCGGGCTTGTTCCAGTTGCGAACCCACAGATGCAGGCCCAGCCGCAAGCCCCACAGGCCGCCCATGCAGGCCAACAGCGTGGCGAGGGTCTGTGGCGCGGTGCCCGCGGCGGCGTAAAACAAGGCAAGACCGCCGAGCGTCCACGCCCAGATTGCGTCCACCAGGCCGGCGTTTTTCGTCTTGAGCTGGAGCAGCCAGGCAAAAGTCTTGGCGGCGAACACGATGCCGGCCGCCGTCAGGAAGGCCTTGAGAACTGTCATGGGTCAGCCGCTAATACGCAGCGGCGGCAACAACGGATGTCAAGCGGCTTTGGGCAACATCTGGCGCAGGAAATCCTCGCAGGTCGGGTTGTCCATGTAGCGCGGCACCGCGTAGAACCAGAAGGTCTCGTCCTGCGCCTTCAGGGTGATTTCCGGGATGTCCTTCTCCTGCAGTTTCTCGACCTGGGTCGGGATGCCGTATTCCGCGTTCATCGCGCGGATTTTCGCGATGAACGCATCGGCCAGCTGTGCCTCGCTCATGCCGGGCTTCGACAGGCCGCTGACCTCGGCGAGCCGGGCCAGCCGCGCCGCGCAGTTGGGCTTCGAGTAGTCGAGCACGCGCGGCAGGATGATGGCGTTGGCCAGCCCATGCGGCACGTGGTAGTAGGCGCCGAAGTTATGCGCGAAGGCGTGCACGTAGCCGACGCCGGCGATGGTGAAGGCAACGCCAGCCTTGAACGAGGCCTGCGCCATGGCCTGGCGCGCAGTGATATTGGCGCCGTTCTTCACCGCCTCGCTGAGGTTTTCCATGATGAGCTTGACCGCGTCCAGCGCTTCCTGGTCGGTCTTCGCCGTGCAGTTGCGCGAGATATAGGCTTCGACCGCGTGGGTCAGCGCGTCCATGCCGGTGGCCGCGGTGATGGCGGGCGGCAGGCCGGTCATCAAGGCGCCGTCGAGCGCGGCGCCCTTGGGCACCAGCGCGGTGTCCATGATTGCGAACTTGCGCGTGGTCGCCGGGTCGGAGACGACCGCGGCGATGGTCACCTCGGAACCGGTGCCGGCGGTGGTCGGCACGGCGTACAGCGTCAGCGGCGGAATCAGCACGCGCATCAGACCCGCCATCCAGGTGATGGGAATCGGGTTGCGCGCGCGCGCGGCGATGACCTTGGCGGCGTCAATTGACGAGCCGCCGCCGATGGCGAGAATCGCCTTGCAGCCTTGCTGTTTCAGCATCGCCAGCCCGGCCTCGATCTGGGCGATGGTCGGGTTCGGCATGACGCCGTCGTAAATCACGTAAGCAACGCCAAGCTGGGCGAGCCTGTCCTGCATCGCCTTCAGCAGACCGATTTTGACCAGCATGCCGTCGGTGACAATCAGCAGTTTCTTCACGCCGGTTTTGGCGATGTGCTCGCAGAGTTGCAGCGAGGAGCCGGCGCCCGTAAACAGCGGCTCCGGCGTGCGGAACGGCAACAGCTTGCTGCTCCATTTGAGCAGGAACTGCCAGATTTTGAAGACGAACACCTTGAGTGCGAATGGCATGGACTCCCCCGGCATGTTTTTCTGCGGCAATCCTACTCTTACTGGCGCGTGGCGGTCTTCGGTTTTGATTTTGCCCCCTCGAACAAGTTGCGCACCTCCAGCGGCGAGAACGGATAGCCGCGGCCGCAAAACTCGCAGGTCACCTCGACCCTGCCCTGCTCTTTCAGCACTGACTCGACTTCGTTTTCGCCCAGCGCCAGCAGCATTGCGGAAATCTGCGCGTGGCTGCAACGGCACTGCAAGCGGATCGGCCGCGGCTCGAACACGCGCACCGTGTCTTCACGGAACAGGCGGCCGAGCAGAGTGAGGGCATCGGTATCACGCAGTTCATCCTGTTTCAGCGTCTGCAACATCGTATAAACGTGATGCCAGTCGTCGTCACTGCATGCTCGTTTACTGTCGGGCGGCAACCGTTGCAGCATCAAACCCGCGAGCCGACTCGGCGCGGCCGCCAGACGAATCAGCGTCGGCAGCTGCTCGGAACGCTGGAAATAAACCTGCAGCGATTCCGCCAGCGATTCGCCGACCACCTCGACGCTCGCCTGATAATTTTCGACGCCGGGTTTTGGCTCCAGCATGCAGGCCAGCACGCCCCCGGACATCAGAGCGTGAAAATCCCCAGCCGCACCGGCTTCGCACTTGACCATGCCGCGCAGTTCAAGCGCCGCGTCAATCTGGGTGACCAGCAGCTTGAGTGCGCCCCGCCCCTGAAATTGCAGATTGAAGCGCGCGCCCGAAGGCAGGTCGGCTGCCAGCAACGGCGTTGCCGCCAGCGCCTCGCAGAGCAGCCGGCGCACATCCGCCGGATAACGGCGCCAGCCGAACATGGCCTCGAGACCACCGCGAACGTCCAGGGCGAAGCCGCGGACACCGCGATTTTCAATCAGGAAAGGCAGCAGTGCGTCGTTCATGTCGTTTTTTTGCTCACCCGCTTGCAGGCTTTTACGGCTCTTTTTGGCTTCGAGACGAAAGCAGGTGATACACTTTTAGTACCACTATTTTTACGAAATCAATCAAAAACCGTCTGAAAATGCCTTGAGCGGGTGGTCGTTCAGCCCTTCAATTTTTCTTTCAACAGACGGTTCAGCGCATCGGGATTGGCCTTGCCCTGTGTCGCTTTCATCGCCTGACCGACGAAGAAGCCGAACAGCTTGTCCTTGCCGCTGCGGTAATCCGCAAGCTGCGCCGGATTCTTCGCCATCACCTCTTCAATCGCCTTAATGATTGCCGGCTCGTCGGTGATCTGCACCAGACCCCTGGTTTTGATGATCGCATCGGCATCGCCTTCACCGGCGAGCATCGCCTCGAATACTTCCTTGGCGATTTTTCCGGAAATGGTTTTGTCGCTGATGCGCGCCAGCAGTCCCGCCAGCATCGTCGCGCTGATGGGCGATGCCGAAATCTCCTGGCCGAGCTTGTTCAAAGCACCCAGCAAATCGGTGCTGACCCAGTTGCTGCACAGTTTCGCGTCGGCCTTCGACTGCGCGACCACCGCCTCGTAGTAATCGGCCACGGCTTTCTCGCCGGTGAGTACGCCGGCGTCGTAGGCAGTGAGGCCGTACTGCGACATGAAGCGGTTTTTCTTCGCTTCCGGCAGTTCCGGCATCGTCGCGCGGATGCGCTCGATATCGGCCTTGCTCACCACCACCGGCAGCAGGTCGGGGTCAGGGAAATAGCGGTAGTCGTTGGCGTCTTCCTTGACCCGCATCGAGCGCGTCTCACCGGTAGCGGGGTCGAACAGCCGCGTTTCCTGAATGATTTTGCCGCCGGACTCGAGCACGTCAATCTGCCGGCCGATTTCGTACTCGATGGCTTTCTCGACATAGCGAAACGAGTTGACGTTCTTGGTCTCGGTGCGCGTGCCGAACTTCGTCTCGCCCACGCGGCGCACGGAAACGTTGGCGTCGCAGCGGAAACTGCCTTCCTGCATGTTGCCATCGCAGACGCCGAGATAAACCACCAGCTGATGCAGTTTCTTCAGATACGCCACGGCCTCGGCCGCACTACGAATGTCCGGCTCGGAAACGATTTCAATCAGCGGCGTGCCGGCGCGGTTGAGATCAATGCCGCTCATCCCGGCGAAGCCCTCGTGCAGGGATTTGCCGGCGTCCTCTTCCATATGCGCGCGGGTGATGCCGATGCGCTTCACGACCGTTTTGCCCGGCGCTCCCGCCGGGCCGCCGTCTACTTCGATGTCGAGATGGCCTTTGAAGACAATCGGCAGTTCGTACTGCGAAATCTGATAGCCCTTGGGCAGGTCGGGATAGAAATAATGCTTGCGCGCGAACACGCAGCGCTCAGCGATTTGCGCGTTAACCGCGAGACCGAACTTCACCGCCATCTGCAGGGCTTCACCGTTCAGCACAGGCAACACGCCGGGCAAACCGAGCGTCACAGCATCGGCCTGACTGTTCGGAGAGGCGCCGTAGGTTGTCGCGGCGCCGGAGAAGATTTTTGTTCGGGTCAGCAGCTGGCAGTGCACTTCCAGCCCGATGACGGTTTCCCAGCTCATAGACAGCCCAAAGAATCGTGCTGCAGCAGCTGTTGCGGATAAATCGGCACGCCGCGCTTGCGCATGGACTCGCGCTCCGCCGCAAAGGTGTTGACGGCGGTCACCGGAACGTCGAGGGCGGCGCCAGGTGTGGCGGCAGCCAGTACGGCAGGAAAAGCCGGCGCGGCGATCAGCAGTCGTTTCATTGCGAACCTCTCCTTGCGGGTGCGTGCCAATCCTGGCAGGCGGATCCGGGGACAGGCATTATAGATTTGCCGCCATGACCCAGCCGATCAGGTGATGATCCACGCGCCTGTTGTTCGCGGGAGAATACTTCTCGCCGCATGCAGCCTGGGGTTTGCCGCATGCAGCCCGCCCGCGGGACCGGCGGACCCGCCCGCTGCCGAAGCGCCGCGGGCCGCGCCCGCCGCACCCGCGGAGGCCAAAACCGAAAAATCCGCGTGGGTGGTGGAACGGCTGGACTGGCATTCCCATCTGCAACACGGCCGCACCGTGGAGGTTCGCAACGACTACGGCAACGTGGACATCCGGCGTCTTGCGGGCACCGACGCCACGGTGGTGGTGCAGGCTTTCGCGCAACGCCGACGCGACGATGCCGCTGACGAATCCATCAAGGTCAGCGAACTCGCCGACCGCACGCTGATTGAAATCGTCCTGCCAAACCCCATGCCGTCGCGCGCGGGGCCCAAGCGGCGAGTGGATACGGGCGTTGCGCTTTCGGCGGATCGCCTGTTGCTCGTTCATACCCTGGACGGGGATATTTCCACCAAGTCCACGCCGGGATTGACGAATGCACGCACCGGCAGCGGAAAAATCAGCGCCGTGGTTCAGGCGCCCTCTTCGCTCAGGTCCGACCGCGGCGACGTATCCGCGCGCGTGGAGTGCGCCGGTGGCCAGCACACGACCCGTGTCGAATCCGGCGCCGGCAAGCTTGAGTTGTTTGTCGGCGCGGGTTGCGCCGGCCGCGTCGAGGTCGAGGCGGCTGCCAGGCTCGACTCCGCCTACACGCTCGACGCCAGCCAGGGATCGGACAGCAAACCTCGCCGGGTGCGCCTGGGCGACAGCCCCGAAGTCATCCGCCTGGCCGCACCGCATGGCCGCGTGCGCATTGAGAAGCCGCCGCACTGGGCGCAGGCCTGCAAGGCGGGCGACGCTTCCTGTGCGAACGGCGTCACAGCACAAACGGTCGAGCCGGGTATATATTCCGGCAAGCTGTCGGATTTACCCCCGGCGCAAGCCTGGAAGCCGGGCGATCCCGTCAGGCCTGCGTCGGGGAAAACCAAGGGGAAAACAAGATGAACGATGCCAATGGGTTTGGGATTCTCAGGGGGCTTTTGGCGGCACTGAGCCTGGGGTTTGCCGCGCAATCCGCAGCCAGCGTGATTGACAGCGTCGTTTATGCCACCGAGCCGGTGACCCCGGCCGTGTTTGAAGGCTCGCTGCTGGACCTGGCGCCGGCGCAGCGATGGCAGCCCGGTATGCCCCTGCGCAGCTATCCGCGCATCGGCGCGGAGCAGAACTTGCGCGAGCAGGGCAGCGGCCGCGGCTATGGCGCCGACCCGCTCCTGGCGCGGCAGGCGCAACAGCGTCAAGTCACGCGTACTCTCGGCACCACGGAAGTCAATGTGGATGGACTGCCCTTCGGCGGCGGCTTTCCCGACGACATCAACGGCGATGTGGGCCGCGACTTTTTTATTCAGTCGTCCAACGGCCCCGGGGGCTCTGCTGTCCGCATTTTCAACAAATCAACCGGCGCGCGGGTCGGAACGGACATTGACATGAAGTCCATCGCCGCGGCGGTACCCGGCGCCAACCCGGATTGCGCCACCCAAGGCGGCGGCGATCCGGTCATCGTGTATGACGATCTGGCCGGCCGCTGGCTGTTCACGCAATTCACCGCAGAGCCGATCAATACCCTGTGTGTGTACGTTTCCAGAACCAGCGATCCGATTGCCGGCGGCTTCTATATTTACGCTTTCAAAGCACCGGTGTTTCCGGATTATCCCAAGTACGGCGTTTGGCCCAATGCCTATTACGCCGGCACCAATGAAAACGGGACCGGCTTTGCCTCGGTCTACGCTTTCCAGCGCAGCGCCATGCTGGCAGGCACTGCCGCGGTCATCATCCGCAATACCTCACGCACGACGGGCCGAAATGGCGGGTTCGAACTGCTGCAGCCAGTGGATGTGGACGGCTCGCGCGGGCCGGCGGCCGACGCACCGGGCATGTTCGTGCAGCAGATTGACGACGAAAAATATCCGCCTGCGGTTGCCAACCGCGACAGCTTGCGCATCATTACGTTTCTGCCGAATTTTTCAAACACCGCGCAGTCGGTGTTGACCGACAGCCTGATTTCGGCGGCCGAGTTCGACAGCGTGGTAACCGTCAACGCACCTACGGGCAACAACTTCGGCGTGATTCCTCAGCCCGGAACCACCATGACCCTGGACCCCCTGATTGATCAGGTGATGAACCGTGCGGGCTATCGCAACTTCGGCACGCACGAATCCATTGTCGGTGCATTCGCCATCAACACCAACGGCGGGCCTGCCGGCATCATCGGCACGCGCTGGTTCGAGTTGCGGCGCACCCCGGCGGGCAGCGGCGGCTGGAGTTTGTTCCAGCAGGGCACGGTGGGCGGCCCGGCCGACGGCATCCATCGCTGGAACGCCGGCATCAACATGGACGCCGGCGGAAACATCGGGCTGGCCTATGCGGTCTCCAATAGCACGGTGTCTCCGGGCTTGCGCTACACCGGGCGCATGCCTTCCGATGCGCCGGGCCTGATGGCGCCTGAAAGCGTCCTCGTCGCGGGCACCGAATCGCAAACCGCGGCGGACCGCTGGGGCGATTACGCCTCGATGAGCTCCGACCCGGTGACGGGTTGCCAGTTCTGGTTTACCGCCGGCTATATGGCCCCGCCCCCGGACAACATGGCCGGTTCGCGCGTGGGCGCGTTCAGGGTTGAAAACTGCACTCTGGATTTTGGCGATGCTCCCGACACATTCCTGACCACCGCCATTGTTGACGGTGCGCGGCACTGGATCAAAGGACCGCGCCTAGGTCCCACGGTCTCGGCAGAAACCGAGGGTCAGCCCAACGCCACGGCCAGCGGCGACAGCGGCGACGACGGCGTGAGCTTTAATGGCGTGGCAGTGGACAGCAGCAGCGCGCAACTGGTGGCCGATGTGCAGGGTGCGGGCGGGCGGCTCGATGCCTGGATTGACTTCAACAAGAACGGCCTGTTTGAAGCCAGTGAGCGTGTCGCCAACAATGTTCCGGTTGCGGTGGCGAACAACAACACCGTGGTGTTCACGGTGCCCGCCGGAACGACGGCAGGCAATGCGATCGCGCGCGTACGCCTGAGCACGGCCGGCGTCGCCGGCCCCAATGGGCTCGCGCCCGATGGCGAGGTGGAGGACTACCAAGTCGCCATTCAGCCGGCGGGCGCGCCACCCCCACCTCCACCCCCGCCCGATACCGTTCCGGACAATTTCACGTTTGACCCGGTTCAGGGCGTGGAGCCCAATTCGGTGGTGCGTTCCGGTGAAATCACCGTGAGCGGCATCAATGCTCCGGCCAACATCAGCATCGTCGGCGGCCAGTTCAGCGTGAACGGTGGCGCGTTTACCGGCACGGCGACCACGGTCAGCAACGGCAACAAGGTGCGGCTCAGCGTCACCTCGGGCGGCGAAAACGCCACGGTCACCGCCACGCTGACTATTGGCGGCGTCACCGGCAGCTTCATGGTGGCCAGCCGGCGCACCGAGCAGAGCGCCGCGGGCACGGGCAGCGGCACGGACGACTCCAATGCGGTCGCGGACGGCGGCGAGTTCGATGGCACCGGCTTCAGGTCCTCGACCAATAGCAGCAGCTTCTCGGTGCCGGCCGGCTACAGCTTTCCTCTCGGCTTCTTCGAGTTCACGCTCACCAATGTGGCCCCCGGGGGTCAGGCCACCGTGGTGATCACCCTGCCGGACGGCGTCTTTCCGGATGCTTACGTCAAATGCGTCGCTAGCGTATGCAGCGTGTTTCCGGATGCCGACATTGACGGCAACATCGTCGAGTTGACGCTCACGGACGGCGGCCCCTTTGACACCAACCCCGCGGCCGGCGTCATTGGTGATCCGGGCGGCCCGGCCGTGGTCGCGCCCGTGGCGGCGCCCGCATCCAAGTTCTTCGGCGGCCTGGGCGCTCTGCTGCTGGCGCCCCTGGCGCTGCTGGCTGCCCTGCGCCGCATTTTGCGGCAGAAACAGACGACCCGCTTGCAGGCTTGAACCGGCATTTTCCGCGTTCGCGGCCCGGCCAGGTGATACAGATTTAGTACCACTTTTTCGGGTGGCGGCCTGCTTTTCGCAAAATAAGTGCTTGAAGCGGGTGCGCGCTAAGCGAAGCCCTGCGGCGTTTTGCGATGCCAGTCCGTCGCCTGCTGATACTGGTGAGCAACATTGAGCAGACGCGCTTCGTCAAAGTAATTGCCCATCAACTGCATACCCACTGGCAAATCGTTGACGAAGCCACATGGAATTGACATCGCAGGGATGCCCGCGAGATTGGCGGCGATGGTGTAGATGTCGTTGAGGTACATCGCCACCGGATCGTCGGTTTTGGCGCCGAGCTTGAAGGCGACATCGGTCGCGGTCGGCCCCAGCACCAGGTCCACGGTTTCGTAGGCGCGCTTGAAGTCCTCGTAAATCAGCTTGCGCACTTTCTGCGCCTTCAAGTAGTAGGCGTCGTAATAACCGTGGCTGAGCACATAGGTGCCGATCATGATGCGCCGCTGCACCTCGGCACCAAAACCCTCGCCACGCGAGCGCTTGTACAGTTCTTCCAGGGTCTTCGCGCCCTCGGCGCGATGGCCATAGCGCACGCCGTCGAAACGCGCGAGATTGCTCGACGCCTCGGCCGGCGCCACCACGTAATAGGTCGGTACGGATAAAGGCGAGTTCGGCAGTGAAATCTCTTTGAACTCGGCGCCGAGTTTCTTCAGTTCAGTAATCGCCGTTTCGATGCAGGCGCGTGCGCCCGGCGCCAGGCCTTCGGCGAAATATTCCCTGGGCAGGCCGATCTTCAGACCCTTGATCGGCTTGCCGAGCGTCGCGGCGTAGTCGTCCACCGGCCGCTCGACGCTGGTGGAGTCGCGCGCATCAAACCCGGACATCGCCTGCAGCACGAGCGCCGCATCGTCGGCGGAGCGCGCGACGACGCCGGCCTGATCCAGCGAAGATGCAAACGCGATCATGCCGTAGCGCGAGACGCGGCCATAGGTCGGCTTGAGGCCAGTGAGATTGGTCAGCGAGGCCGGCTGGCGGATTGAGCCGCCGGTGTCGGTGGCTGTGGCGGCAGGTGCAAGCCCTGCCGCGACCGCAGCGACACTGCCACCAGACGAACCGCCCGGTACGCGCGTCAGATCCCAGGGGTTTTTCACCGGACCGTAGAAACTGGTTTCGTTGGACGAGCCCATCGCGAACTCGTCCATGTTGCACTTGCCGAGCATCACCATGCCGGCGTCGCGATGCAGTTTCTCGACGATATGTGCGTCGTAGGGCGCGATGAACCTGTCCAGCATCTTCGAGCCGCAGGACGTTCTGACGCCTTCGGTGCAGAAGATATCTTTCTGCGCCAGCGGGATTCCAGCGAGCACACCGGCTTTACCGCTGGCGATTTGCGCATCCGCAGCGCCGGCAGCTTTCAGCGCAGCGTCGCTGGTCACGGTGATGAAGCTATTGAGCTTCTTATCGTGCGTTTCAATGCGCTTGAGGAAATGTTGCGTCAGCTCGCGCGAAGAGAACTTTTTAGCGCGCAAACCCTCCGCCATCGCGCGCAGCGTCAGGGTATGCATCACTCGATCACCTTCGGCACGAGGTAAAGGCCGCCTTCCACCGCCGGCGCATGTGCCTGGAATATCTCGCGACGGTCTGCCTCGGTAACTGCGTCCGGGCGCAGACGCTGACTCATCTCCAGCGGATGCGCCATCGGCGCCACGCCTTCGGTTTTCGCCTTCGACAACTGTCCGACCATTTCGAAGATGTCGGTCAGCTGTTTTGCGTACACCGCCTCTGTTTCGGGCTTGAGTTCCAGCCGCGCGAGGTGCGCGATCTGGCGCACCTGTTCGGACGTCAAGGACATGCTTGGAATCGTGGGAAAAAGGTGGCGCAAAATACCATGCTCGCCCTTGTGTGTTCATCTTCGCCATCCCTGGCGCAACTCCGGTAGCGGTTTGAGCCCCCAGCCCGTACATCCAGGTACGGGCGTTCGGATGTCCTGCGGCCAGTGGCCGCAAAAAAGCCATCCTCACCCTTGCTAAAAAAGCCCTATGACCGCTACAGTTCGCGCCTCTTTTCGCCCTTGGGCTCCCCGGCGCCGCCTTCAATGATCGAAACCTTCCGCAAGCTGTTCGTCAATGACCTTTCGATCGACCTTGGCACCGCCAATACCCTGATCTACGTTCGCGACGAAGGCATCGTGCTCAACGAGCCCTCGGTCGTGTCGATCCGCACCGAAGCCCGCGGCAGCAAGAAAGTCGAGGCGGTCGGCCTCGACGCCAAGCGCATGCTCGGCCGCACGCCCGGCAACATCCAGACCATTCGCCCGCTGCGCGACGGCGTCATCGCCGACTTCACCATCACCGAAAAAATGCTGCAGCACTTCATCCGCAAGGTGCAGAAGGGCCGCATGCTGAAGCCGATCACCCGCGTGGTGGTCTGCGTGCCCTACGGCTCGACCCAGGTCGAACGCCGTGCGATCCGCGAATCGGTCGAGCAGGCCGGCGCGCGCAAGGTGTATGTGATCGAAGAACCGGTGGCGGCGGCGCTCGGCGCCGGCATTCCCATCGGTGATGCCCGCGGCTCGATGGTGCTGGACATCGGCGGCGGCACTTCGGAAGTCGGCGTGATCTCGCTGTCCGGCATCGTCTATGCGGAGAGCGCGCGCATCGGCGGCGACAAGTTCGACGAGGCCATCGTCAATTACGTGCGTCGCCAGTACAACATGCTGATCGGCGAAGCCACGGCGGAACGCGTCAAGATCGAAATCGGCTCGGCCTTCCCCGGCCATGAGGTGCAGGAGATCGACGTCGTCGGCCGCCACCTCGCCGCCGGCGTGCCGCGCACCTTCACCATGAACTCCAACGAGGTGCTGGATGCCCTGCAGGAACCGCTGGCCGGCATCGTCGCCTCGGTGAAAAAAGCGCTGGAACGCACGCCGCCGGAACTCGGCTCCGACGTTGCCGAACGCGGCATCGTGCTCACCGGCGGCGGCGCGCTGTTGCGCGACATCGACAAGCTGATCTCCGAGGAAACCGGCCTGCCGGTGATCGTCGCCGACGACCCGCTGACCTGCGTCGCCCGTGGCGGCGGCATGATGCTCGACTCTCTCGACAAGGGCGGCGAACTGTTGAGCAT
>Ga0187893_10009235_pt1 | contig 15224 bp, 19 predicted proteins | sample MA1701074metaG_FD_139574 | JGI IMG/M metagenome (GOLD analysis project Ga0187893, IMG submission 139574) | White microbial mat communities from a basaltic lava cave in the Kipuka Kanohina Cave System on the Island of Hawaii, USA - MA170107-4 metaG ... | reverse complement strand
TTCAGAGGCGAGCTTTGGACCTACTTGGAATCCGACTGTAGCCAGCAAACAGGAGTCCGAACTGTCCCTTTACCGATGCAGGTCAACGGCTTACGCAACACCTTTCAGAGGAACTTCAGTCTAACTCAAGTCGTGTGATATCTTGCCGCACCTGGAGGAAACCATGAGATCGTCCGCTAAAGTACTGATCGCTTCCGGTCTACTGCTCGGGATCGCGCTCCTGCTCGCGGCGGCGCCTGCCGCCGTCGAGAAGAAAGCGGTGATGGGCGCGGCCAAACCCGTCGGCCCTTACTCCCCCGGCGTCGACATCGGAAGCCTCGTCTTCGTGGCGGGACAAATCGGACTCGACCCCGCGACCGGGAAGATGGTCGAGGGCGGGATCGATGCTCAGACCGCTCAGGTGATGAAGAACGCGGAAGCGGTCCTGAAGAACGCCGGGCTTGGATTCAAGGACGTGGTGCGCACCACCGTGTTCCTGACGAACATCAGCGACTTTCCGGCGATGAACAAGATCTACGCCGGCTACTTCCCCGAGGGATCGATTCCTCCGGCCCGCTCGACGGTCGCCGTGGCCGCCCTCGCGGCAGGAGCGGTCGTCGAGATCGACTTCATCGCCGCGCGATAGCGTAATGCGGCTTCAAGGCGCCACCTCGAAGCCGGCCTGGCGAAAATGATCGTCCGTGGTGAGGGCGAGCCGCGCGTGCAGTTCCTTCATCACGACGAAGCTCGTGCAGTCCGTGAACGAGAAGTCCTTGTCCTTCCATTGAAAGAACCATCGCCGCGCCTTCTCGGCCCGCATCGGATCGATCCATTCCCAACGAAGCCGCGAGCTTCCCTCCGTCTGGGCCCACCATCGGGCGGCAGCTTCGAGGCCGAGCCGCATCCGGATGAGGGTAAGGGTCTCGTCGAGCACGTAATCCGTCGAGAGCAGAATCCCTCCCTCGCGGAGCAGCTCGTCTCGTCTGCGGCGGCTCGCGGCATGCGCCGGGTCCCGGGCATCCGCCATCGCCATCCAGGCCCCGGTGTCCACGAAGACCGTCTTCATCGAGGGGCGCCCGTCGAGGGTCCGTAGAGAACGCGGTCATGATCGACGGAAGTCAACCCGTCCGTCGAGCTACCGACTGCTTCCGCCTGGTAAAGCGAGTCGTTCTCGAGCGGACCGATCTCGAGCCCGTCGGCGTCGACGGGGAGTATCTGAAACGCCGGACGACTGCGATAGAGCACCGTGAACCGCTGTCCCTTGCGCACCATCTCGACGACTTTGGAGAGCTCGTCTCGGAGTCTCTTGGCGCTGATGACCCTCGACGTGGAGTACCCCATGAGTTCAACTTAAGTTAACCTTGTTTTGCCGTCAAGCGCCAGTTTCCGCGTCGTCCGGATCAATAGACCACGGGGAAGAGCTCGTGGTCCATCGGGTCTCCCGGCTTCATCGATGCCAGCTCGGGAAACGGGGGCGACGTTGGAAACGGCCTCGTAGCGAAGACCGCGTCGTCTCCGAGCCAGCGGGTCGAGAACGCCCGGCGCCGGAATCGGTGCTCCGCCGTCCCGGGGGCACCGTGCAGAGTCTTCATGTGAAAGACGATGCAGTCGCCGGGATCGAGGTCCCAAGAGAGGATCTCGTATTGGTCCCGACGGGCATCGATGTCCGGGACAGGCTCGAAGGCGGAGAGCGCTCCTTCGTAAGGCCGGTGGTCCGAGAACTTCCTGGGAGTGAAGAGCTTCCCCCAGCGGTGCGAGCCCGCGACGAACTCGGGGCACACCGAGCGGGGCACGGGATCCAGAGGCAGCCAGATGCTGCAAACATTCTCCCCGTCGACACAATAATAAGGTTGGTCCTGGTGCCAGGGGCTGACCTCGCGCGTTCCCGGTTCCTTCACCAAGACGTGCTCGTGGAAGATGCGGGCGGTCCGGGACCCCATGAGCTTCGCGGCCAGCTCCCCGATCCCGGACTCGAAGATGAACTCGCGGTATTCGGGAATCCTCTGCCAGTTGCAGTAGTCGTCGACGAAGGCTCCCGGACTTCCCTCCTGGGTGTACCGGCACCCGTAGGGGCTCGGGCTCTTCAGGTTTCTCTCGAGACCTTCGGCAAGGCGCTCGAGCCAGCGCAGCTCGAAAGCCCCGCGCACCGCGATGGCGCCCTTTTCAGCGTAAAGCTCCTTCTCGATCAATTGCTCGTCACTCCCAGGAAGCGCTCGGCCTCCGTCGCGAGGTCTCCCTGGTTCACGGCCTTGAATCCCGCCGCAAGCAGGAGGTTACGATTGCGAAAGCGAAGAGGCCATGTTCACGTCTCCGGCGTGTGGGAGTCTATCACCGGACGCGGTACCGGCTTTAGGCCTGCGCCCAAACCAGCGTCAGGGAGAAGGTGCGGAGGGACTGAATCGCCTGAAAGTCGCGTGCGTTCTGGGTCGCGACGATAGCGCCGATCGATCGGGCCGACAACGCGATGAGGACGTCATTGACGATGGAATGGCCTCGCTCGATGTTGTAACCACGTTCACTCTGGAGCCCGCGAAGAACCTCTCCCGCTTCTGAGAACACCGCAGGTGTGGGCGATAGAATACGCCCCGCCCGGAGAAACGTCGTCTCCAGGCGCTGGGCGAGTCGACGTTCCCGGACGGAGAAGGCACCTGCGCGCAACTCCATCAGGACGACGGCGCTCAAGTACTTCACATCGTCGCGCGCAACCACGATGTCTTCGTGATGCCCAGCGTTCAGCCAATCGATGTATACACCGCTGTCGATCACGAGCCGGCGCATTCAGCGAAAAACCTTCTTGAAGTTTCCCTTGCCCCTGACGCTCCGGAGCATCTCGTTGATCTCCTCTTCCGATACGACGAGAGCCAGCGCGCGGTCCAGCGCTTCGGTATCGGTTGCGGCGTTCAGGATGCGCTTGGCTTTCCGGAGTTTTTCCTGATCGATGCGGACGTGCTTATGTCGAAGAACGGGAGCGGTTGCCATGTGCCCTCCTTTTGCTGTGTACATAATAACACAAACCATGTACATCGCATCGAAGGGGGACCCGTGAAATGCAGGAAGCGACTCCGGAGAGTATATTCCTCCTCATGAGCCGGATGACACTCGCCTTTTTCGCCGTCATTTTCCTTTTTTCCACCGCTTCGGCCAACGATCTCGAGGACGATCCCCGCGTCCAGATGACTCTCGGTCTCCTCGAGGTCTGGGCGGACGCGGAAACGGTAACCCCATGGATGGCCTCGAGCTCCTGAAGCCCTACGGGCGAGAACCGCTTCCGGCGCGTGCGCAAGGACGACAACGAGCTCGCCGAAGAGGTGGTGTTCCAGGTGGAGAACGGCGAGGTGACCCGCTTCACCCGGCACAACAACCATTTTCCCCGAGTCCGGTGAAGTCCCCCTCTCGTTTCGCGGGGGACGATACGGCCTTGCCCGCTGCTCATTTACGATGCATACTAGAGCACGAATTGTGGATTTCTAACTATGGCAAGAATACAGCCCGTATTGAGTGAAGCAGAAACCGCTCTCGTGAACCAGATGGCTGCGCTCACTCGCACGAAGCGCACCGAAGTCATCAAGAACGCCCTCGCCGTGTACCACTGGTTTCTCCGGCAGGCGATTACCGGAGGACGAGTCGTTTCCCGAAAGCCCACGGGCGAAGAGGTGGCATTGGAGACAGCCGAGTTGGCCTTAGTTGAGGGTCAAGGGCAGCTGCTAAGCCCCTCCGAGCTTCGCGCTTTGGCCAAGAAGTTAGCCGCCGCCAAGGACCCGTTGGAGGCCGCTCGACTCAAGGAGCGTCTGACTCGGGGCTTCTACGGGATCTGAGTTGCCGCGCGTCCGCCGTAAGGACATCCCCCCGGCCCTGTTCCGGCACATGCTCGATCGAATTCAGGAGCGCCGAATCGATGCCAGCCAGCTCGAGCTACTGGCCAAATGGCTGGATGGTGAGCCCGAGGTCCCGGAAGGCCCCTGGTACAAGAGGTTTTCGGGAATGACGGCATGTGGGGAAGGGGAACTCGTCAAGACGTTTCTCCTGCCAGGTCAGGCCCCCGAGGGCGAAAAAGTTCCCTGAGCGCGCGCCCCCCCCGGTCTTCTCCACGTCTGGTACACTAGAAACGTTAGCCTTCCCATCGAAATCCGACAAAAGGAGAACGCCTCATGACCATGAGCCGTCTCGCGGTCCTCTTCTCCGCGCTCGCTTTCGCCGGCCCCGCGCCCGCCGAGACCATCAAGGTGCTCGCCAACGAGTCCGATTCCTTCTTCTACCGCAAGGATGGCAAGCTCACCGGCATCGAGCACGACATCCTCGACTACTTCGCGAAATCGCGGAACGCGACCCTCGAGATCGTTTTTGTCGACAGCTTTGGCGAGTTACTCGAACGCATCGAAAGAGGAGAGGCGGATCTCGCCGCCGGCACCATCACCATCACGAAGGAACGCACCCTTAGGATGGACTTCACCGCATCGTACTTTCCCGTGCAGGTCGTTCTCGTCGAGAGGATGAGCGACACCACGAAATCGCTCGACGAGCTGGCGGGCCAGAAGGTCGGCGCCTTCGCCAAGACCACGGCGGAGGACGCGCTCAAGGCCGTCCCCGGAATCCGCATCGTCCACGAGGGGACGATCCAGGATCAGATGAGGGCGATCGAAAAAGGCGAGATGCGGGCCGCGGCCGCGGACTCGAGCGCCATCATCCCCGAGCTCGAGAACTTTCCCTCGCTCAAGCTCGGAATGGCCCTCGGTGGCGAGAGCGGCTTCGGATTCGCGCTTCCCAAGGGCTCGAAGCTCACCGGCCCCCTCAGCGAGAACATCAAGAAGCTGAAGCAGTCGGGGATCTACTTTCGCCTCGTGACTTCCCACATGGGGCCGCGGGCGAGCCAAATCGTCAAGGCCACGAAAGTCCCGTAGATCCACGCTCAGACGATTCTCCGCGGAAGAAGCGGGTTCAGGTGCATCGTGAGATCGTAGACTGACGCCCCTGAGCTCTTCCCCAGGTCCTCGGGCCTCGAGCCGTCCCGCCAGTCGAAGATCGAGACCTCGTCCCCGATCTCGACCTTCTTGTCGGGCCCGATCTCGACCAGGGTATGGCTTGCGGAAACGCTCGCGACGATCGGATAGAGAGATTCGCCGATGCGCACCTTCGCCTTGCCGGCGACCGTGCGCGGAAGCCCGTCGGTGTGGCCGACGGGAAGGGTCGCGATCCAGACCGGCTTCTCCGCCCGATAGGCCCGGTTGTAGCCCGCGCTGTCCCCCGCCTCGAGTCTCTTCACGTAGGCCACTCTCGCCTTGAGCGCGAGAGCGGGCTTGAGCGCGAGGGCCGGTGACGCCCGGAACACGTCCTCGGAGTAGACCCCGTAGATCGCCATCCCGGGCCGGACCATGTCGAGGAAGAAGTCGGGGTGCTGGAAGAGGCCGAAGCTCGAGATCGCGTGGCGCTTTCCGAGAGCGATGCCTTCGGAGGCGAGCCCGTCGGTGAGGGCGAGGAAGCGCTTCTTCTGCTCCTCGTCGAATTCGGCGTCTTCCGTGAATGTCATCATGACGCCTTCGATCCGGACCGACTTCCGCCGGGCGAAGTCGCGCACCAATTCCGCGGCAGCGCGATAAGGGACCCCGACCCTCCCGATGCCGGTATCGACGCAGACGTGGACTCCGAGAGGCTTCTGCCGCTTCGCCGCGAGACGATCGAGGACGTCTCCGATCGGGGTGTACACCATCGGGGTGATGCCGCGCGCCACCGCCTCCTCGAGGTTCTTCTCGTCGAAGGGCCCCATGAGGAGGACAGGTTTTTGGATCCCGGCATCGCGCAGCGTCGCCGCCTCCTGGAGCTTCACCACCGCGAAACCCTGGATCGCCTCCGAAGGCTCGAGGAGCCGGCCGATGTTTCCGACTCCCGCACCGTAGCCGTTGTTCTTGATGACGGCGAGGATCGGGCGCCCTTCCGCGCGCTTTTTGATCTCGGCGACGTTGTGAGCGAGGTTTCCGCGGTGGATCTCGACCCAGGGGTCGAACGAGGAGGCCAGGGTATCTTGAGCCGGCTCTCTACCGAGCGCGAGCCCCGCGAGCGCGGTCGGTCCAGAAAGAAGGAAGCTTCGTCGGTCCATCGAGACCTCCTCGTCAGCCCACCTCGACCGGGCAGGTCATGCAGTGGGCGCCGCCGTTTCCTAGAAAAAGCTCCTCCGCGGGGAACGTCGCGAGGTGCCAACCGTGCCGGGCCATCTCGGAGCCGACCCGCGTCGCCGAGGAGAACCCCACCGCCGTCTCCGAGCGTTTCGTGACGACGAGATTCAGGTGGCCCGCCTTCCTTTCCGGATACGTGATCGGGATGGTGCGGATGCCCCTCTTCTTCAGAAACTCCTCGAACATCACGTGGCGGACTCCCGGCTTTCCGTCCTCGTAGAGCCGGCACGGGAACACGCGGAGGGAGTCGGGGTAGATGAGGGCGAGCTCGCGATCGAGCACCATGAAAATGCCGTCGATGTGGATGTGGCCGAACGGAAGCGGAACCTCGAGAAAATACTTCACGTCCTTCCCGAGGACGAGCTCCCGCAGCATGCGGGTTGCCGTTTCGTTCGCGCGGTCGCAGAGGGACGCGACTGCCGTATCGTCGCCGATGAGGGTGACACCTCCGCCCTCGAGAAACCCGGGAGGCTCGATTCTGCCGAGAATCGGGATGCCGAGCCTCTCGAACGCCCGGCCCATCATCACCTGGTCGCCCCACCGGCCTTTGAGATGCGGCGACATCAGTACGGCTCCGCGGGAGAAGACGGCGGCGAGGTCGCGCGTGTACGTCATGTTGGGACGTCGCGCCATGTACGCGACGGCGTCGTCATCTTCCTTGAGCACCTCGCTCAGGAGGAGAGTCTCGACGCCATGCGCCTGGAACATGCCGAGCATGGTGTCGTAGTCCGAAAGGAAACGCTCGCGGTCGACCGGCGCACTGAAGTTGAACTCCAGGAGCGTCTTGTCGGTCACCATCGCGAGCCCGGGACCGGGACGGTGCACGAGGACTCGCTTCAGGTCGCCGTAGGCGTTCGAAACACCGTAAGAACTCAACGAAGTCGCTCCTCCTGTCGGGGCACGATCTCTTACATTACCCTATAATGCCCTCGAAGCCTTCCCGTCCTGAAGCCGCCAGGGGCCGGGCTCGGCATCTGGAGGGTTTATCCGTATGAGACTCGCGCTCCTCGCCGCAGGTGGCTTGCTCGCCGGCGTCATCGCCCCTCAAGAATCGCGGGAGCAGGTTCCCACATTTCGGGCGGGCGTGAGCGCCGTCCTCGTGGATGTGCTCGTCAGCGACCAGGAGGGAAACCCGCTCGCCGACCTGACGCAGGAAGATTTTCGGGTTCTCGAGGACGGCGTGCCGCAGACCATCGCGACCTTCGACGTGACGGACTGGACGTCCTATGTAGCCGAGCGCGGCTCCGAAGCCCGGCCGCAAGCCGGCGTCAATCCCTACCCCCGTCGGTTCATCTTCATCGTGAACCGCCAGGGCGCCCAGTTCGAGTACTTGAACCGGGCGAAGCGCGACCTCGCCACCTTCATCGTGGAGTCCATGGCCGAAGGGGACGAAGCGATGGTCATCGATATCGGCTACTCGATGAAGATCACCCAGCAGTTCCAGGCGGGGAAGGAGCAGACGCTTCAGGCGGTTCGAAAGCTGAGCCAGATGAGCATCGACTTCCCGGGCGGGCCGGATCTCGCGGCGCGCGATGTGTATCGCGATCTCGAGTCGCTCGGTGAGGCGCTTCTCGAGATTCCCGGCCGCAAAATCCTCCTTCTGTTCTCGAACGAGATCCTGACCTTCGCTCCACCGGGGAGCCGCTGGACCGACAACACCTTTTCTCTCAACCGGGCGGTCGAGTCCCTGAACCAGGCGAATACGTCCGTCTACACGCTCGATATCCGTGGACCGGAGTCGTCCACTTCCTTTCAAGGCGGGCTCTCCCCGCTCGCGACCGAGACCGGAGGCCGCTACTTTCGGAACAACCCGACGTTCACCCCTCCGCTGCGGCGGATCGGCGCCGAGAACAAGCGCTACTACCTCCTGAGCTACGTTTCGACGAACTCGGAGCTCGACGGCTCCTATCGCAAGATCGAAGTCAAGGTCGCGCGCGAGGGCGCGACCGTCATCGCGCGCCCCGGGTACTACGCCCGCGAGCGTGAAGTCAAAGCCACCGATGCCCCGGAGGTCGCGCCAAGAAACGCCGCACCCGCGGAGCTTCCTCTCGCGGTAGAGATCAGCACATACCTCCTTCCGACGGAGACGACCGCGGTCCGGGTTTCTCTGAGCGTGGCCCTTCCTGCGGACCTTCTGACCGAGGCCGAGCGAACGCTGAGAATGAGCGTGGTGGATGAAGGCGGAACGAGCCGGGAGACTTTCGCAGTGCCCGTCACCCTCGACCGCTTCTACACGCTTCAAAGCCTTCTGCTCGAGCCCGGCTCTTACATGCTGGAAGTCGTTGTCGGAGACGGAGAGCGGCAGATCCATAGCGCCTCGACGGAAATCCGGATCCCGCCTGGCCTCGCCGACCGCTTCGGTCTTTCGAGCATCGTCCCCGTCGTGTCCCCCGAGGCCGCGGCGAGCGTGGGCGCCGACCTGCCTCTTCTTCCGGTCTCGTCCGCGCGCCGCGGGGAGTCCCTCCACGTGATGTTCCTCGTGCTCCCGGGACGGGAATCGTCCGCGGAGCGCGCCCGCGTCCGCTATCGCATCCTCGACGCCGACGGACGGGAGGTCCGGCAGGACCGGGTGAAGGATGACATCGCCCTTTCGGGCTCGGCGGCCGGTACACCCGTCATCCTGAGCCTCCCGACGCGCGAGCTCGCTTATGGGACTTATCGGGTCGAGGTCCGCGTCGAGGACCCCGTATCCGGACGGGCTGCAACGAGCGAGATCGAATTCCGCGTGCGCTGAGTATCCGTCGCACAAAAAGGCCCGCTTCAGGCTCTCTCGACGGGAAGGATGAGGCAGGTGGGTCCTCCCGCACCCTTGCGAAACTCCGAGAGGTCCATGCCCAGAACCCGCACTCCCTTCGCGTCGAGAGCGTCCATCGTCTCGAGGTTCTCGGCCTCGTTCGCAAGAACGTGGTTCGGTCCGAGGCAGATGACGTTCCCGGACGAGGGGCCGCGTTTCTCGATCCAGACGACGTCGAACCCGTCGAAGAAACCGGAGGGATACTCTCCGCGGCAGGCGACGACCCGCCCGGGAGCGATGGCGCTCATCGCCCCTCCGATATGGAGAGAGCCTTCGACCTCGGCGACGCGGACTTCGTAGTTCATCTTCTCGAGAATCGCGGAGAGCTGTCTCACGCCAAAAGCGTTGGTGCGCTCCGAATGCCCGACGAAAGCGACGCGTCCGGCGAGGATGACGTCTCCCCCTTCGACCGTCCCGGGAGGCTCGATCGCGCCCGCGCGCGGCTCGCCCGCGGATTCGAGATGAGACGCCATCCAGGACTCCTCGCCGCGGCGGGTCGGAAGGCCCATGCGGAGCTCGACGTAGCCGCGAGGCGTCGCGAGCGACACGTCGCGCGTGAAGACCGAGTTGGGGTGTCCCTCGAGCTCGGGAGCATCGATGACCGAAGCACCGCTCCGGGCGAGTGCCTCCACCATCTCCCCGTGCTGCGCCAGGGTCCTCGCCGGATCGGCCACCTGGTTCACGTTGTGGGCGCGAGGATCCGAGACGAGGAAGTATTCGCGGCGAGGAGTCGAGACGACCACCCGGCGCAGCCGCTCTCCTTCATCGCGCAGCACGAAACTATCTTAGATCAGCCGGTGAATGGAGTGAGTCTTCACGATGAGGTGAACGGGTGCGCCCGGGCCGAGCGCGAGCGAGCGCACCGCGCCGTGGGAGAGCCGCACGAAGATCGACTCCTTCGCGTCGACCTCGGCCATGGCGACGCCCCCCTGCTCCTCGATGGCCAGGACGCGACCGGCGAATATGTTTCTCGCCGAGAGTCCCCCGGGCGCCTCTTTCGCGAGCAGCACGTCCTCGGCGAGAAGACCGAGGAGAACGCGCTCCGCGATGGGCGCCTCCTCGTACGGGATGTAGAGTGAGAGGCCGCGTTCGGTCACGACTCGCGTCAGCCCTTCCTCCGGCTCGTGCGCGACGACGCGCGCTTCGAGAAGGTTCTCGAAGCGTCCCCGGAAGAACGAGCCTCGGGCGAGGGGGCGGGTGAGAAGTGCCCGCGGCTCTCCCCGGGCCACGACCGCCCCGCGGTCGAGGACGACCACCTCGTCCGCGACGGTCAAAACGTCCGCGACGTCGTGGCTCACCACGATCGCGGGGATCCGGTGAATCTCCTGCACCCGCTTCACGTACGGAAGGATGCGCTCCTTGAGCTCGACATCGAGGGAGGCGACGGGCTCGTCGAGAAGGAGAAGCCGGGGCTGCGAGAGAAGCGCGCGTCCGAGAGCGACCCTTTGGCGCTCGCCTCCCGAGAGCCCGGCAGGGCGGCGATCGAAAAGCGGCGCGATCTCGAGGGCCTCGGCGACCGCGGCGAGCGAGATCCCACCGTCGCGAAAGCCGTACAGGAGGTTTCCTCGCACGTCCAGGTGAGGAAACAAGAGCGCATCCTGAGGCACGAGTCCGAAGCGGCGCTTCTCGGGCGGAAGCGAGATTCCGCGCTCGCTCGAGTAGATCCAGTCGTCATCGATCCGGATCTCCCCTTCGAGAGGACGCCTCAGTCCCGCAAGGGTTTCGAGAATCGTGGTCTTCCCTACTCCCGAGGGTCCGAAGAGCGCGGTCACCGGGCGGTCGAGATCGAGCGAGACCGAGACCTCGAACGCGGAGAGCGGGACGCGCAGGCGGACGTGGATCACGACGTCAACCGCGCGCGACTTTGGCGAACGAGCCGCTCGGAGAGCCAGATGGCGGCGAAGGCCACGACCACGCTCACCAACGCGAGCCGGTACGCTTCGGGATCGCGTCCGATGGAGACGAGCTGGAAGATCGCGAGCGACATCGTCTGGGTCTCGCCGGGGATGTTGCCCGCGACCATGATGGTGGCGCCGAACTCCCCGAGGGCGCGGGAGAATCCCAGGATCGCTCCCGCGAGGACCCCGCGCGAGGCGAGAGGGAGGGTGACGGTGAAAAAGACGTGGAGCCGCCCGCGCCCGAGAGTCCGCGCGAGCGCGGGGAGCCTGGGGTCGACCCCTTCGAACGCCGCGCGGACGGTTCGCACGAGAAGGGGGAAGGCGACGATCGCGGCCGCGAGAACGACCGCGCGCCAGGTGAAGGCGATGCTCAGGTCGAAGCGCTCGTAAAGGAAGCGGCCCAAAGGACGGTTTCGGCCGAAGAGCTCGAGAAGCACGAGCCCCACCGCTGTTGGCGGAAGCACGAGGGGAAGAGTCGCGAGAGTCTCGACGACGCTCCGCCCGGGCCATGTGGTGCGCGCGAGCCAGAGGCCGAGAGCGATTCCGAAGGGCAGAGTCAGGAGAACGCCGGCGAGCGCCATCTTCACCGTGAAGCCGATGAGCCATCCGAGGTCAGGTGTCACTTCTCGCCCCCCAGAACTACGAAGCCACGGCGTTCGAACACCGCCTTTGCTCCGGGCGAGAGAAGAAAGAGGTAGAGCGCGCGGGCGTCCTCGTTCGCGCCCCGCATCAACGCAAGGTGGTAGACGATCGCCGGACCTTCCTCCTTCGGCACGGCGAACGCCACTCTCACGCGGGGCTCCATCCGGGCGTCGGTCTCATAGACGATCCCCGCGTCCACGTTTCCCGAGGCGACGGCGGCGAGAGCCGCCCTCGCGTCGAAAGTGGGAACGACACGGGAGCTCAGCCGATCCCAAAGACCGAGCTTCTCCAGATACTGGCGCGCGTAGACTCCCGCGGGCACGGCTTGCGGGTCGGCGAGGGCGATCCTCACGGCACGCTCCAGGTCTCGCGGCCCTCGGATTGCGGCCGTCGCCGTGCGCGCGACGACGACCGCGAGCCGATTCGAGAGCAGATCCCGGCGGGATCCCGCCGCGATCGACCCCTCGACCCGGTCCATCTGCGCGCGGTCAGCGGACAGGAAAAGGTGCGCCTCCGCGCCCGCCAGGATCTGACGTGCGAGGTCGTTCGATGCCCCGAGCTGAGGGACGACGTAGACCTCGGGGTGCGCGGCCTCGAAGAGATCGAGGATCTCCTCGAGGGAATCGGTGAGGCTCACGGCCGCGAAGATTCGGACCGCGTCCGGTTTTCCGCTGGGAGTCCAGAAGAGGCTCAACGCCATGGCAACGGCCATCGGATCAACCAACGACGCGCTCCTCTCCCATGCGCCGCGGGTCGTAGCCCGGAAGATCGCAATAGAGCTTTCGCAAAGCTCCTGAACGAAGGGCGCGCCCGAGGGCGAGAATCGCCCGGTCGGAGCGAAGGCTGTCGGCGACGCAAAGCTCGTAATCTTCCTGCTGCACGGAGAGGAATCCGAGCCCCGCCTCCTCGGCCGCAAGACGAACGGCGACGCCGGCGTCCGCCCAGCCTCCCGCGATCGCCTGCGCGACTCCCCGATGGTCGAATGCGACGTGACGGAACCGTTTCGATTCCCGCCCTCTGCCCAGGAGCCGATCCAGACACTTTCTGGCGCCCGAGCCTTCCTCCCGCCCCACCCACCGGATCCGGGAACGAGCCAGGACTGATGTCGAGCGCGCGCGGATCGAGGGCGAGAGCGCGACACCCTCCTGCCACCGCGCGAGGTGCAGGAGCGCGTAGCCGGGGCCCGCCGCCGATGCGACGACGGAGGCGTTCGCGTCCCGCCTCCCTTCCGAAAACCAGTGAACTCCCGCCGCGTGCACGAGGCCGCGTTTCAGTAGGGCCAGCGCCTCACGGCTCCCTCGGGCGAGCGGAAGGACCCGGAGTCCTTCGACGCGCCGCAGCTCGGAGGAGAGGAGGCCGACGGCGGGATCGCATCCGGCGATGACCATCGTATCCTCGAAGCCTGTCCGCTCCCGCTGGAGGACGCCGGATTCGTCGTACGTCCCGTCGTGAGGAACCACTCCCACGGGAGTCGGCTCCACGGGAAACAGGAGCGTTCGATCCCCCACGCGCGATTCCCAGAACCGCCCCGACTTCGCGCGCGGCGCGAAGGCCCACGCCGCCTCTCCCGCCTCGGGCGCGGCGAACAGATCCTCGACCGTTCGGCCGAGAGCGCGGGCGAGAGCGAGCCCGGTCGCGATCGACGGCGAAAGGCGCGCGTTCTCGACGGCGCTCACTTCCGCTCGCGAGATCCCCGCTTTGTGGGCGAGTTCCTGCTGAGACCAGCCGCGTTCGCTGCGGGCACGCTTCAGAATTTCCGACATGTACCTGGCGATAATGACATGATCCTGTCTTCACGGCAATCCTGCGCTCGCTCCTGAAAAGCGGGAGTCACTTCTTTCCCGCTGCGCGCCGGGCCTCGGATCGGCTAGAATCCGCCATCTACCCGGGAGAGCTCGTGAGCGACTTTCAGGAACTCATCTGCCCGTCGTGCCGCAAGCCGAATCTCGTCGACAACGACGAGCTTCCCGAGGTGGGTGAGTTCCGCGCGTGCGCGCACTGCGGGAGCTCGATGCGTGTGACCCGCGACGCGCAGGGCGGAGTCTCCATGGTGACGGCCGTGCCGCTCCCCGTGGAGCCGGGAGCGGACGAAGAGTCGCTCGCGCTCCTCGTGAGATTGCCGACCGGGAAGGTGGAGCGTCTCGGCATGGAGGCCATCGAGCAGGGAATCCAGATGCGTCGGATCCTTCCGTGGGACCTGCTCTCGACGGACGGTCGGGATTTTGCGCCCGCTTCCGATTCTCCCGAGCTGAGGCGGCACTTCCTCCCGGGAGACTTCACCGCGCAAGCGCAGACGCGCTGCGCGAACCACGCCGACGCCATGCCCGCGGCAACGTGCCGGCGATGCGGCCGGAGCTACTGCGGGACCTGCGCCGGGACGCTGCTCCAGATCCAGCCGCGCCTCTGTCCCGCGTGCAACGGCCCCTGCGCCGAACCGGATCGGCGGCTCCGGGAAACCCCGCCCTGGAAGAGGCCGAAGGAGATCGCGCGCTTTCCCGTCGACGGGAGCGCCTGGATCGCGACCCTCCTGTTGGGAGCCCTGGTCTGGATCTCGGGGTCGTCCCTTTTCCTTTCTCCTATGAACCTTCTCGCGCTCCCCCTCCTCCTCGACGCCGTCTCGCGCTCGTCGAAGGGTGCCGGGACCTGGACCATCGTTTCGCGCTTCTCCGATACGGACTGGGGCGCCCTCCTTCGCGATGCCATCCCGATCGCGATCGTCTCCGTGGTTCTCGCGGTTCCCTTTCTGCTCATCCCGCTCGTCCTCGGACCCTGGCTCGGCGTCCTCGTTCAGTTCCCGATGCTGCTGTTCCTCTTCTTCTACTACCCGATGGCGGTGGCCCTCGTTCTCGTCGCGGATGACAACGAGCAGGCGCTCAAGCCGCGGACCGTGATCTCCGCGATCTGGGCGCTACGCGACGAGTACTTCCTCTACCTCGCGCTCTTCATCGCCATCGCCGTGGGCATCGTCGCGGTCGCGACCGTCGTGAGCTTCATTCCCGTCGTCCACCGGATCCTGCAGAGCGTCTCTCTCGCCTACGGCTGGGTGCTCCAGGCCCACGTTCTCGGGTTTTTCATCTATATGAATCGCGAGCGGGTCCGCGGCGCCGCCCGATGACTCGCTTCGCGCGGGTCTTCCCCCGCTCGAAAGCCATCATCGGCGTCATCCACCTCCCTCCCCTCCCCGGATACCCGGAGAGCCCCGGAATCGACAAGGTCGTAGAGAAAGCACTCCGCGATCTCGAAGCGCTCGAGGCCGGCCCCGTGGACGGAGTCCTGGTGGAGAACGAGGAAGACCGTCCCCATCGCGTCGAGGCAGCGCGCGAGACCATCGCCGCCATGACCCGCGTCGCGCGGGAGCTCGTGTCCGCCGCGCGCAAGACCAGAATCGGAGTCGAGATCCTTCTGAACGATCCCGAGGCATCCCTCGCCGCCGCCGCCATGTCGGGGGCGTCCTTCATCCGCACCGACTACTTCGTCGACCCCATGGAGAGACAGGAGCACGGGGGTCGGATGCGCATCGACCCCGAAGGACTCCTCCGCTATCGCCGCAGCCTTGGCGCCGACTCCATTCTGATCCTGGCCGACGTGCAGGTGAAGTACGCGCGCATGCTCGTCGAGCGGACGCTCTCCGAGTCCGCGCGGCATGCGGGCGAGGCGGGCGCCGATGCGGTGGTGGTCACGGGCCCGAAGACGGGAGAGCCGCCCTCCAGGGAGGACCTGGAAGAGGCGCGTCGAGGCGCGGGC
>Ga0187893_10009234_pt1 | contig 15226 bp, 12 predicted proteins | sample MA1701074metaG_FD_139574 | JGI IMG/M metagenome (GOLD analysis project Ga0187893, IMG submission 139574) | White microbial mat communities from a basaltic lava cave in the Kipuka Kanohina Cave System on the Island of Hawaii, USA - MA170107-4 metaG ... | reverse complement strand
TCGAGCCGGGGGTCCTGGGCCAGGATCTGGGGGACGAGGCTCGGGAGATTGGACGCCTCGTTGTATGTGGGGACCACGACGAGCGCCCGCTCAGCCACGTCGCCTCCGGCGGAGCGCGGCTGGGGCGACGAACGCCAGGAGCACCAGTCCCAGGGACGCCAGGCTCAGCTGCTTGCCCCGCCCGTATTGGGCCGACCGGAACTCGAGCGCGACCGTTCGTGCCCCCGCCGGGACGGGGACCGTGATGAGCGTGTGGTCGCCACGCAGGACGGTAACCGGTCGCTCGTCCACCGTCGCACGCCAGTCGGGATACCAGTTCTCCGCCACGAGCACGTAGCTCGGCGCCGGTGGCGCGGGGTCGAGGGCGATCGTCATCGCACCGGCCTGCCATGCCGTGACGGTCGCGCGGGACGGGCTGGGCGGAGGCCATTCCCGCAGCTCGGCGGGGTCTACCGGGGCATCGGACGGCAGGAAAACGACCCGGTCGTACCCCGGGAGCCTCGGGTCCACCAGTGTGGGGACCGCCAGGCTGTCGGGGATCTTCACCGCTCCGGGGACGACGCGGACGTAGGGGGACGGGCGGGCCTGCTCGTAGAGCCGGGCCGGGACTCCCGCGGACGTCAGGACGCTGTCGCGGGCGACCCGGTATCCCGGGATGTCTCCCTGGGCACCCGACTGTGTGATCACGTAGCGCACGGCGAAGAGGTCGAGGAGCTGGGGCGAGAGGTGGCGCCACTGGTTCTTGCCACCGAGGAGCTCGTCGAACCGGTGCAGCTCGTTGCCGTGGTGGCCGAGCAGCTGAGGGATGCCGAATGCCATGAGTGTCACCCCGTCGCCCGGATAGACGCCCGCGTCGAGCACGCGGGCCGGCACGGGGTGACGCGCGATCGCCTCGGTGATGGGGTCGGGCCGGTACAGCTCCTGGTGGGCGCGCGTGTAGGTCCAGAAGGTGGTGGCGTTGCGCCACAGGTCGGCTCCCACGGCGAGGGCGAGGGCGATCGCCATGACCGATGCCGGGAGGAGGGTGCGCCGCCGCGCGATGGCGAGGCCGGCGACCGCCGCGAGCGCCACCGCGCTGCCGAGCGCCCCCAGCATGATCGCCGTCCGCCCGGCCCGCGCCGCGGCCACGACGTGACGCTGCGGTGCGGCGGTCTCGACGGCGCGGGCGAAGGACTCGGCCATCGAGCCGAAGACCCCTGCCACGCCCAGGAGCGCGATGATGCCGGCGGCGACGAGCCAGGCGCGCAGGTCCCTGGCCCCTTCCCCGCGCTCCAGCCGCTGAACCCCGAACGCCGCCAACGTCGCGATCACGAATGTCGGGATGTAGAACGCCATTCCCGCCGCGCGGACCTTCTGCATGAGGGGCATCACGGCCCACCACAGCCGGTAGAACGGTGTGGCCCCGCCCAGGCTGACCAGGAGGAACAGCAGGCCGATGCCACCGAACCAGTACACGAACCGCCGGCGCGCGGGATCCCGCATCCCCAGGACGGCCAGGGCGACCACGGGCAGGCCGAGGTACTCCGAGTGCAGCTTGGCGAAGTTCGCCCCCCAGTAGGTGTCGCGTGACCCCACGAAATTCGCGAGGAAGAACTCCGGGACATGGCTCCAGGGGATCGCCCAGCTGGTCGCTCCCTCGTAGCCGTAGTAGGTGTCCGCCCGGGGCGAGAACGGGATGTAGGCGACGAACGGGAGGATCTGGATCGCCGCCATGCCGAATCCCAGGAGGACGGCGGCGGCCACGATCCCGAGGCGGACCATCGTGGGCCCGCGTGGCTGTGCCGAGGCCTCACCGAAGGCGAGGTACAGCGCGAAGATCGCGAGCGCCACCAGCGAGTAGTACGCCAGCTGAAAGTGGCCCAGCAACGTGAGCGCCACGGCGAGGGCGAGCAGCGGGTATCCCGTCCATCGCTTGTCGCGCAGGGCGAGGACGAGGCCGATCAGGGCGAGCGGCAGCGCCGCCGAGGCGAACAGCTTCCCGTCGTGGCCGGGCGACGCGTAGGAGGCGATGAGCCCGGACAGCTGATAGGCCAGGCCCCCGACGACCGATCCGGTCCACGAGACGCGCAGCAGCCGCAGGAACGCGTAGGTGAGCAATCCGGCGGCGATGTAGTGCAGCACGAAGCCGAGGTTCACCACGGTCGTCACGGGCAGGATGAGCCGCAGAAACGACGTCGGGTAGAAGATGTCGCCGTGCCCCGCCGCGACGAACGGGAGGCCGCCGAAGAGCATGGGGTTCCACAGCGGCACGTGGCCCAGGGCGTGCCACTGTGCCGCTCCCCAGGAACGGAACGCGTAGCCGGCCGCGTACTGGTCGCCGTAGGGCGACGCCAGCCACTGCCCTGCCAGCATGGGGAGCGACAAGATCGCCACGAACAGGGCGCCCAGTCCTGCCGCGGCGAGCAGCGGCCTCGCCGGCTCGTAGCCCGCCGTGTCGGTGGGAGCGCTGCGTTGGTTCAATCTCCTCCTCCTTGCGTTGACCGGCGTACGAGCAACGCGCCCGCACCGAGGGCGCCCTCGATCGCGGTCAGCTGCAGCCGCGATCCCAGCGACAGGGCCAAGGCGCCCCCCGCCCCGAGGATCGGCGTCAACAGGGCGACGAACACGCCTTCACGCACGCCGATCCCCCCCGGGGCAAACAGCGCGAGCAGGCCCAGAATGTACCCTAACGCGAAGACCCCGGCCGCCACGGCGGGCGACAGCGCGGGGGAGAGACTCAGACCCCGACCCAGGAACCAGAACGCCAGACCGTAGCCCACCCAGCCGGCGAAGGTGAGGAACGCACTCGTGAGAACGGTTCCCAGCGGAAGCGGGCGCCATGCCGTGCCGGTGCCCACGGCGCGCCGGAGCGCGGCGGCCGCGCGCTCGGACGCCAGCAAGGCGATCGTAGCGGCGGCCGCGAGCGCGGCCAGGGCGAGTCGCACCGGGGAGGCGGCGTCGGGCGTGGCGACCGCCACCACGGCCACGGCGGTTCCGAGGCCGAGTGCCTGGACGGCGAACGCCGAGGCAGTCGCCACCCAGCCGTCAACGCCGGCGTCCCGGGCGAGGACGACCATACCCGCCACGCTCCAGACCTTTCCGGGGACGTAGCGGCCCAGGTTGGCGAGGAACCAGATCCGGGCCGCGGTGCCAGGTGAGAGAGTCTCGCCCCAGCCCGCGAGCAGGCAGCGCCAGGACTGGATCTGCAGCGCCGACACGGCCACCACGACCAGCGTCGACAACGCCAGCCACGCCGGCTGGATGCCGATCGCCAAGTCGAGCACCTGAAACGTGGCCCAGTTGGCAGCGATCGCCCGGGCCACAAAGCCAAAGACGGCGATGGCGACGATCGCCTGCGCGCCGCGCACCCACAGCCTCGTGGTGCCTTCAGGCCGCGGCGGCGCCAAGCGCGTTGTGGTAAAGGTCGGCGTAACGGCGCGCCGCCGCGTCTGGGGCGAATCGCGCGAGGGCGTGCTGGCGTCCGGCCCTGCCGAGGGAGGCCCCCTGATCCGGCCGGGCCAGCACACCATCGAGCGCTGCCGCGAGGGCGGTAACGTCGCCGGGTGGGACCAGGAGGCCGGTCTCCTGATGCACGACGACATCGGTCAGCCCCCCGGACTCGAACGCCACGACGGGGGTCTCGGAGAGTTGCGCCTCCGCGGCGACCAAACCGAGTCCCTCGTCCACGGCCGGCATCACGAGCACCGTCGCCTCCCGGTACAGGCGTGCGAGGTCCGCCTGGGGGAGGAGCGGATGCCAGCGGAGGCGCTCGGCGATCCCCAACCCGCGCGCGAGCGCCCGTGTCTCGTCCTCGAGGGAACCGACGCCTACGACGATATCGAGCGTCGGGCGCGCGCGCATGCGCGCCAGGGCGTGCAGCAGATGGACGATCCCCTTCTGGGGATTCAGCTTGCCGACGAAGAGCAGGCGATCGCGCTGGCGGCTGGGTCCGGGGCGGAACAGATCGGCGACGATCGGCATGGGCGCGACCACCGGCTCGACCCCAGGAGCGAGGGCGGCCGTCTCCCGGGCGAGCCAGCTCGAGACGGTCGTCACCGCGGTCGCGCGTGTGAGCGCGTGCCGGAACAGACGCGCTGCCAGGGGCACGCCCTGGGCGAGCCGGACGTCGGACCCATGGAGCGTCACGATCACGGGGACGCGCCAGAGCCGCCCGAGCCAGGTAGCGACGAGTCCGCCGGGGAGCGCCCAGTGCGCGTGGACGATCTGCGGCCGGATGCGGCGGCCCACGCGGAGCGCCTTGAGGAAGTCGGCGACGAGGAAGCTCGCCATCGCGAAGCGCGCGGCCCAGGATCCCAGTACCTGGCTCCGCATCGTGCCGGTGTAGCCCAGTGTCTCGAGGCGCCGTGGGGCATAGCGGAAGCGATCGACCGTCACGTCCTCGAACGTCTCGCGGCCTGCCAGGCCGGGCCCGCCGGGGGCGACCACCGATACGTCCATACCGGTGGCGCGCAGCGCGACGGCGAGCCGGAGCACGAACGACCCAACGGGGTCGACGGCGAAGCGAGGGAACGAATGCGCGAGGAAGAGAACTCTCACGCCGGCCGCGAACAGAAGCCGGCTCGTCGCGGCTGCGGCGCGGCGGGCGAACGGCGCAGGCATGAAAGCGGCGGCATGGGGAGGTAACCTAGCCGCGCCGGGTAACGCGTTCAAGCGACCGGCCCGCGGCATCTTCGAGAATGGGCGCGATGGCCCCTTGCCCTGTCGCGTCGGCATCGAGCCGCCCGTCGGGCGCGAGGCGCCGCACGCGGACGCTCCGACGCAGGACGCGCCAATCGACGATGGTCGCGAGCGGCGCCACGAACGGCCCGTCCTCCACGATGCGGCGCGCGAGATCGGCGAACGCGGCCGGGGCATCCGGGAAGCCCAGCGCCGGTGTCAGATTGGGATGCCACACCCCCACCCATACCCCCTCGACGGCGCGACACGCCTGCGCCAGCGCGAGACCGTCGCGCACCCACGTCTGTGGCTCTTCGACGCCGCGGTACTTGCTCAGCGCCCGGTCCATCCAGCACAGCGGCGCTTCCTCGAGCGACAGGGGCTGGAGGCGCTCCGCATCCCAGGCCGGGAGCACGTCGGCGACCCCGAGCCGGAAGCCGTTGCGGTCGGGAAAGCCGTACGTCGTGTCGTAGCGGAACCCCGCGGCGGCCATGGAGCGGGCGGTCGCGCCGTGCCGCAGGCGCAGGAAGTGCTGGCGCACGCCCGGCACGTCGTCGCCCACGAGCTCCCGGAGGCGGCGGCGCTGCTCGGCGAACACCCCACCGTCTTCCGCGGTCGCGAAGCTGCCGTGCAGCCCGATCTCGCATCCGCGCCGGGCGAGCTCGGCGAAGATGCGCCGCGCGGCGGGCGATTGCGGGCGGTACGTGAGGTCGCCTGCCCGGATCGTGCCCAGGGTGGGCGTGCCGCACAGCACGAACCACGTGGATCGGATGCCGCACGCCTGCTCCGTCTCGAGCAGCGAGCGGACCCCGTGCCAGACCGGCGCGCGCCCCAGCGCGCCCGCCGCCGCGCCGAGGACGCGGGCGGAACGGCCGATCTCGGCCTTCGCGATCAGCTCGCGCAGCCGCAGCAGCGTGAACAGCGGCCAGCCCGCGACGACGTCGAGGTCATGCGTGAACGCGGCGGCCCAGCGCCTGCCGTCCGGCCAGGGGGCGACGAGCCGCGCGATGCGCCGTCCGGCCGCGTTCAGCACCGCATTCCGCAGCGCGACACCAGCCTGCGACACGACGGGTGTCTGCTCGACCCCGTGGGCGACGAGCGCGTTCTCGCTCGACGGTACCCGCCCGTGCCCGTCGCGCGCCGTGGCACGGTGCTCGGCCCCGGCGCCCGCCAGATCCGTCATCCAGCGCAGGGTCGTTCGCGGCAGCCGCACCACGCCGTCACCCCGCCCCAGGTCCCAGCCCCGGCGGAGGCAGGTGGGTAGATCGGCTTGACCGCCATGGCCGTCGACGACCTCGATCCGGACCACGTCCGCGGCGGCGTCCGCCACCGGGACCAGGCGCGCGAGATCGATCAGGAGATCGAGACCGTAGCGCTCGGCGGGGGTGAGGGTGTCGTATGCGGAGGAAAGCCGGATCACGAGCGCACAATATATGCGCGGCTCCGATCCGGTGCTTATCTTCCTGAGCGACGCTCGAGGAGGATCAGGTCATCCATGACGCCACCGCTCGTCCGGAAGGCTCGCATTCCCTGGCGCCACCTGGCGCTCTTCGGGTGGCTCCCCAGCCCGCTCAAGGTGCTGCTCTATCGCACCCTGCTGGGGTACCGGATCGGCCGCGGCGTGCGATTCAGCTTCGGGGGCATCGTCGTAGGGGAAACGGTGGAGATCGGCGACCACGTCGAGATCGGGTTCCTCGCCATCGTGCAGGGACGCCGCATCACGATCGGGCGGCACTCGAGCATCGGGACGACCAGCTACGTCTCCTGCGAGACGATCGAGATCGGCGAGGACGCGAAGATCCGCGAGCAGGTGTACGTGGGCGGTCCGCAGCTGCCGGAATCGCGCTTCACGCTGGGCGACCGCACCATCGTGCTCCAGATGGCGGTGATCAACCCCACGAAGCCCGTCGTGATCGGCGACGACACGGGGATCGGTGGACACTGCCTCATCTTCACCCATGGGGCCTGGTTGAACGTGCTGGACGGGTATCCGGTCACCTACGAGCCGGTGACGCTCGGGAAGAGCGTGTGGCTTCCGTGGCGCGTGTTCGTGATGCCCGGGACCACGATCGGCGACGGGACCGTGATCGGCGCCAACTCACTGGTCTCGGGCACCATCCCGCCCAACAGCCTGGCGGTCGGCTCGCCCGCCAAGGTCATCAGGACCGCCCCGGACTTCCCGGCGCGGCCCGACGAGGCCGAGCGGGCCGCGCTCGTGGCCACGATGATCGAGGAGTTCGATCGCTACGTGCAGGCCGCCGGCGTCTCGCTGCGGCTCGAGCCGCCGCTCCGCGCCTACACGCGCCGGCGCCGGACCTGGCGCCTCTGGTGGCTCCGTCAGGGTGGCGGCGACGGGATGCCGGCCACGGCCGGCGACACGATCCTCAGCGAGGTGCCCCTGGCCGAAGCGGCGCGCGCGGCGTACCGCCGGACGGGCGTGCACTGGCTCGACCTCGGCGGACGGACGCGCAGCCGTGACGGCTCGCCGCTCACCGAAGAGCTGGCCGCCTTCATCAGCCGCTACGGCATCCGGCTCCCGCGGGATCGATGAGCCCGCCGACGGCGGGCCCTCACCGCTTGGCGAAGCGGTAGACGATCGAGCGGGCGAGCAGGGCGATCATTGGGATCGGCGGGTGGAGGTAGGTGCCCCCCGTGGCCTCCAGCCGGAACCCGTTCATCTCCGCGAGACGGGTCATCGTCTGACGGGTCCAGCCGAACATGTGCCCCTGCCGGTCGGGGATGCTGAGCACATTCCAGATGATCTCCTTCACGTGATAGGGATTCGGCACCGACACGATGCAGTGACCGGCGGGCCGGAGCACGCGATGCATTTCGCCCATCATGAGAAAGGGATTCGGGAGATGCTCGAGCACGTCGATGCAGAAGGCATAGTCGAACGACGCGTCGGCGAAGGGGATGCCGTTCGACAGGTCCTGAATCAGGATCCCCGGTCCCGCGAACTCGGGCGCGATGTCGATGCCCTGGTAGGTAATGTCCACCGGCAGGAAGCGTCGCAACCCGCCGTCGCGGCAGCCGATGTCGAGCACCGCCGCGCCGGACCCCGGGGCGATCCGGGCGAGCGCCGCCGCCTTGCGGCAGCGCATCCGCTCCTCGCCGCGGCTGCGCCAGCCGCTGCGGGCGCTGTAGAACTCGGCGAGCTCCCGCGACGCGGGCGCGATCCTGTCGGGCATCTCGAAATCTACCAGGATTACCGGATGAACTGCACGAACCCGGCTTCGTCGGCGATCACCGCGGTGGTGCCGAATCGGTCGAACGCCATCCGGCGGGGCGCCTCGCCCGTGTCGATGCTGTTCAGCACCACGCGGGTGGCTCGGGAGAGCGCGTAGATCCGGCCCGGGCCGAGCGCGCTGATCCAGATCTCCGTCCCGTCGGGGCTCAACTGGACGTCGAAGGGAGCACTGGCGAGGGCGATCGCCGTGTCCCGCGTCGCCGTCGCGAGCGACCAGATCTGGAGCTCATTCATGCTCTCGATCGCGACGTACAGCTCGGCCCCGTCGTCGGAGACGGCGATCCCCTGCGCGAGGCCGCCCACGGGGAACGTCCGGCGCACGGCGTTGGCCTTGTAGTTGACCTCGCCCACGGTCCCGCCGATGGTGCTCGCGTACACCAGGGAGTCGTTCGTGGGATGGAAGGCCAGCCGTTGGACGGCGCTCCCACGCTGACGCGCGCGACCACGGTCCTGGAGGCGCGGGAGACCGCGTACACGCTGTCCGTATCGGTCGTCACCCACACGAGCTGGTCGTCCGGTGATACGCGCCCGATCCACGGCGTGCCGTTCACCACGATCGAATCGACCCGGGCTCCGGTGAGCACGTTGACGACGCTCACGTGCCCCGCGAACAGGTTGGCGACGTAGGCGGTGGCACCGGCCGTGTCGAACGACACGAACGCCGGGGCGTCGCCGACCGGCACAGCCGACGGGAACGACGTGGCCGGCAGGTCGGCCCGGGCCAGGCTGTCGGCGTCGAGCCGGGTGACGTACACCACGCCGTGGGGTGATACCGCCGCGCCGTAGGGGCGCGACCCGAGCGGTTGCGCGATCCGCGTGGTGGCCAGCGGAGCCGCCAGGACGACGACGGAAACGGTCGCGGAGAGACCGGCGCCCGTCACGACGACCGTCGTCGCGCCACCCCCGATGCCCCGGACCACGCCCTCGGCGGTCACGGTGGCGATCATCGTGTCGGCCGACGCGAACCCGATGACCGTGCCCTCCTTCGCGCCCATCACGCTCGCATCGATCCGCGCAGTCGAGTCCCGCTTCACCGTGACGCTCGTCGGGCTGACGGTCAGCGACACCGACGGCTCCGTCGTGCCGCACGCCGGCCCGAGAACGGCGAGGAGCGCGATCGCCCCAGCAGGCGCCGGCGCATGCCACGCAGAAAACCCGGACCTGTCATCGGACGAAATCGACCCAGCCGGCCTGGTTCGCCACGACCGCGAGGCCGCCCGCCGGGTCGAACGCGATGCGGCGCGGGTCGCCGCCGGTCAGGATCGTGGCGACGTGCTTGCGGCTCGCGCGATCGAACACCATCACCTGCCCTGCGGTGCGGACCGAGACGTAGACCAGCGTCCCGTCGGGCGTGATCCGGACATCGAACGGCGCGCCTTCGAGCGGCACGGTGTCGAGTGCCCGCTCCCTGGCCAGGCTCCACACGATCAACCGACCGCCGGTCTCGTCGGCGATGAACATCTCGGTGCCGTCGGGCGATACGGCGAGGCCCTGGAGCTTCCCGCCGATGCGGAAGGTACGCCGCGCGGTGTTGGTGGCCGTGGTGATCTCCGCTACGGTGCCTTCGATCGTGCTGGCGTACAGGAGATCGCCGCGCCTCCCCAAAGCCAGGCCGTTGGCGAGGTCGGGGAAACGGAGCCGCACCGTGACGGCCCTGGTGGCGAGATCGATCCGGAAGAGCTCCCCGGTGTTGATCGTCACGAACAGCGACCGGTCGTCCGCCGACACGAGCACCCTGGCGGGGTCGCCGCCGAACATGAGCGAGTCCACCTGCCGGCCGCTGGCGACATCCACGATCCCGACCTGCTGGCTGTGCTGGTTGGTCACGAAGGCGCGGGTCCCCGCCCGATTGAAGGCCACGTCGGTCGGTACGTGTCGCACCGCGACTGCGCTGGTGAACACCGTGTCCGGGAGCATGGCGCCGGAGACGGTGGCGGCATCCAGGCGCGTGACGAACACCAGGCCCGTCTGCGAGATCGCCGCGCCATACGGCCGCTCGCCGAGGCGCGGCGAAGCGACGATGGCGCCGTCGGGGTGGGTGGGCTCGAGCGCCCCCGGTGGGCCCGGCCGGCAGGCGGAGAACAGCGCCGCCAGGACCACGGCGGCGACCCGCGCGCGGCCCGGTCCGTGGGCCGCCCTCCAGGGTATCGCGGTCACCGGATGAAGTGCACCGCGCCGGCTTGGTCCGCGACCACGGCGGTCCGGCCGTAACGATCGAACGCGATGCGCCGCGGATCGGCGATGTCGGCGAACGTGCCGATCACGGCCCGCGTGGCGCGGTCGAGCACGCGCACCGGACCGGTGCCGCTGATGCCGGCGTAGAGGTGCGCCCCGTCCGGGCTGAGCGCCAGGTCGAAGGCGCCGGCCACCGCGGGGACCGTCGTGATCAGCGTGCCGGTCGCGGCGGCGCGGATCTGCATCGGGCCCGCCTCGTTCGCGATGTACAGCTCGACGCCGTCGAGAGAAACCGTGATGTCCTGTAGGCCGCCGACGCTCTGCAGGGCGCGCGCCGAGTCCGTTGCGGTGTTGATCTCGTAGACGAGGCCGCTCAGGGTCGTGCCGTACAGCAGCACGCCGTTGGGGTGGAACGCGAGGCCCGTACCGGGCCCGCCGAGCAGATACTCCAGGAGGATCGTCCTGCTGGCCCGGTCGATCACGAGGAGGTTGTCGGCGTTGGTCGTGACGTAGAGCCGCTGGCCGTTGGGGGACACGACGACGCGGAACGAGTTTCCGTTGAGGGCGATCGCACCGATCTGCGTGTTCGTCGCTACGTCGACGATCCCGAGCGCGGCGTCGAGCTGGTTCGTCACGTACGCCGTGGTCCCCGTCGGGTCGAACGCGACATCGGTGGGCACGTTGCCCACCGAGGCCGTGGCGCCGAACGCCGTCGCCGGAAGGTCGGTCCGGCTGAGTGCCGCGGCATCGAGGCGGCTCACATATACGACGCCCGCCGGCGACACCGCGACCCCGTAGGGCCGCTCGCCCAGGGCGACGGTGGTCACGCTTGTGCCCGCCGGACGTCCGAAGACCGACACGGGGACGGTCCGGACCGCGGGCGGAGCGGACACGGTGACCGAGGCCGTTCCCCCGGCGACTCCGGTGAGCACCCCGGTCACGGACGCCAGCACGATCGATGCATCGCTGGTCGCGTAAGTGACCACCGCGTCGGTCAACGCGTAGCCCTGGGAGTCGCGCACGGTGATCGTGAGCTGGAGGGTCTGATCCTGCCGCAGGCTCGGCAGCGCAGGGCTCACGTCGATCGTGGCCGGCGGCCCGCCGACCCGCACGGGGACCCGGGCGCTGGCCCCGCCCCCGCTCACCAGAATGGACGTCGTGCCGGGCCCGACGCCGGTCGCCAGTCCCGTGGACGTGACGGACGCGACGGTGGTATCGTCGGACTCATAGCCGACGGAGACTCCCGACGCCGGGTCCCCCGCGGCGTTCAGGGCGCGGGCGACGAGCTGCACCTGGCCGCCGACCGGCACCGTGAGGAACCCGGGCTGGACGTCGATGCGGTCGGCGGTCGGGGGCGCAGTCGATTCACTGCAGGCGAGCACCACGGTGGCCGCGAGGCAACGGGCCGCCCGCCGCGCAAGACTCGTGACCCGGGCGCGGGTCATCGGAGCACGTCCACCCAGTTCGCCTCGTTCGTGACGACGGCGTCGCCGCCGGCGGTGAACGCGACCCGCCGCGGGACCCCTCCCACGGGGAGGGTGTCCTGGATCGTACGGGTCACGGGGTCGACGATGTACACGGCGCCGCCGAACAGCCCCGTGACGAACACCAGCCCCGTACCGGGCTGGGGCGCGGCATCAAACGCGCCGCCCGGGGGCAGGGCGAGGACGCCCGTGCGGCTGCCGGTGAGCAGATTCCAGAACTGCAGGGCTCCATTCTCATCGGCTACGAAGAGGGTGGTGCCGTCCGCCGACAGCGCGATGCCCTGAGGGCGCCCACCCGTCACGAACGTGCGTCCCCGGGCTCTGGTCCGGAGGTTGTACTCGATGACCGCGCCGTCGAAGAACAGGCTCGCATACAACAGCGAATCCCTGGCGGCCAGTCCGGTGGCCAGGCCGACGAACGACCCCATCGGAATAGAGTCGACGATCGCGCGCGTCGCGAGATCGATACCGTAGACGCGGTTATTGTTGGCTGAGACGTAGAGCAGCGTGTCGCCGGCGGGCACGGCCACCACGAAGGGATCGGCCGGGAGCGGAATCCGCTCGAGCTCCGTGTCGGTCGCGCTCTCCAGCACGCTCACGCTCTGCGAGGACTGATTGGTCACGTAGGCGCGCGTGCCGGCGCCGTTGAACGTGACGTCCGTGGGAACCGAGCCGACCACGATGTGTGGGCCGGGCTGCCAGGTCGCCGGATCGATGCGGGTCGTCCTGGCCGCATCGAGGCGGACGACATACACGGCGTCCGCCGCCGAGACGGCCACGCCGTACGGGCGTGCCCCGAGCGGCACCCGCGCCACGATCGCGAGCAGGTCCGCGCTTCCCTGGCGGAAGCCGCTCTCGGCGATGATCTGCGCGGTGCCCCCGCCGGCCCAGGTGACCGTCCCCGCCGCGTCGACCCGCGCGACCGTCGTGTCAGTCGACTGGAACGTGAAGGTCGAGCCGGGGATCGTATCCCCGTTCCGGTCCCGCGCGACGGCCGTGAGCGTCACCGTATCGAATCGTTGCAGCAGGATGCTTGAGGGAGACACGCTGACCGACGCGGCCGTGCCGACGACCGGAACCGTGTCGCCCACACCGCCGCTGGTCACGACCACGGAGGTGACACCGATGCGCACGGCGGTCACCGTCCCGGCTGGGCTCACGCGGGCCACGCTCGCGTCCAGGGCCGCATAGGCGACGGTGGGGTCGGGAATGACGGTTCCGAGGGCGTCCCGCACCTCGACGGCGAGCTGGCGGTTGTCGCCGACGACCAGGGCGAGCGAGTCCGGAGTGACGCGCAGCTCGGCGGGCGGACCGTACACGCTGATGGCGGCGCTATCGGCCGTAGTGCCCAGTCGCACGCGCAGCAGCGTCGAGCCGGCGCCGACCGCGTGGATGCGCCCCTGCGGGCCGATCACCAACGCCACGGACGGATTGCCGGACTCGAACGTGAACGAGGCGCCCGGGACGGGCGCGCCCGAGTAATCCAGGGCTTGGGCCGTGAACTCCACCGTGTCGCCGACGCCGACCGTGGCGGCGTCCGGTGCGATCTCGACGGCTGCCGGCGTGAGCGCGCGCACGACGGCGTTGGCGCTCGCCTCCTCGCTGCGCACGGTGATCGTCGCGGTACCGAGCGCCCGCGCTGTGACGAGACCGGTCGTGGTGACGCCGGCCACGGTCGAGTCGGATGACGTGAAGCTCAGCGGCGGAGCACTGACCACGTCGCCTGCCGCGGTGCGCACCTCCACGCTGAGCTGGCGGGTCGCACCGAGCACGAGGTTCATGAACTCCGGAGTCACCGAAAGCTCCCGAGCCCCTCCGGGTCCGGTGCCGTCGTCGCACCCGATGCCGGCGCCGGCGGCGAGCGCCGCCGCGACGACCCGCGCGTAGGCCGCGCGTGCCAGCGCGAGATTCACTCGGGGGAACACCGTGGTCGCTTGTGAGCTGGCCTCGGTTCAATGAGAATCGGGCGGGCGGCGACCCGCAAGACTGCACGCACCAAACGTCATAATGGGCTGGTGACCCGGCCCCCGACGGAATCCACCCAGCCGGCCTCGTTGGCAACGAAACCGGCACGGCTGACCGGGTCGAAGGCAATCCCCCGCGGCTTCCCCCCCGGGCGGAGGATGGCGCGGATCTGCCACGTGAGGCGGTCCACCTGGGCGATCTGGCCGGCGGACGCCAGGCCCACGTACACGGTCTCTCCGTCGGGGCTGAGCGCGACGGAGAAGGCCGGGGCGCCGAGGCTCAGCCGTTCCACCGCACGCCCGGTGCCCAGGCGAACGACGTCCAGCCAGCCCGACTCATTGGGGGCGAACAGCATCGTGCCGTCGTCACTGATGGCGAGCCGCTGCACGGCGCCCCCCACCTTGAAGCAGCGTGTCTGCCGGAGGGTCCGGGCATCGACTTCGAGGATTACGCCAGCGGTCCAGGTGGAGACGTAGAGGTGCGCCCCGGACGGGGAGAGCACCAGGTGCACGCCTGCCGGCGGGATGACGAGCGAGGCCACGACCGTGCCCTGCACCAGGGAGATGGCGCACAGTCGATCCAGGTTCGTCGTTACGAACAGGGTGCGTCCGTCGTGCGAGCAGACGACCCCGAGCGGATGACCGTGGACGCGCAGCGCGCCGATCTCCCGACGGAGGATGAGATCGATGACGCTCACGTTCTCCGTGAACTGGTTCGTCACGTACGCGCGGGTGCCCGAACGCTCCATCGCGATCGTGGTCGGCGCGGACCCGACGCGAATGGACGCGATGGTCCGCAAGGGCTCGAGCGCGACACAGTCGACCGCGGCGGCGTGGAGCCGAGAGACGTACGCCGTGCCGTGGGGCCCGATGGCGACGTCGAAGGGGCTGCCGCCAACGGCGAGCCGCGCGCCGAGGCCGCGGACCTCAGAGATCGCGGGCGCGGTGGCGGGCGCGGGGGCGGCGGTCCGGCGGCCGCCCGAGTGGGCGTGCCGCGCTCCGGCCGCGGGGAGTCCGGCGTTGTGCATCGAGGGCCGACAAGCCTCGCGCACGCGCTCGACGAGCGCCGGGAGGCCGGCGCGCCGTGCCTCGGACCAGCGCTGGCCCGTGACGCGACGCACGAGGCGGTAGGCGACCGCCGGATCGATGCCGTCGTGCCGCGCCAGCTGAAGCAGCGACGCGCCGCTCGATTCGGCGTCGAGCATCCAGTAGAGGACGCGAGTCCAGCCGGCGAGCCGTTCGAGCGATGGCAAGCCGTCCCGGCGGAGTTGCCGGGCGAGCCGAAAGCGGTCGCGCAGACCGACCCACTCCGCGATGGCGGCGGCGGGATGGGCGTCGCCATTGCGGCAGGCGAGCGCACTGACGACGGCGCGGCTGGCGGGAGATAAGGCGGGAACCGCGTCGTGCAGCAGGCTGGTCAGACGAAGCGGAGGCATACGGCGTGCGCCACAGGCTCGGTGACGACCGTGGAATCGGAATCTTCAAGGGCCGCACCTCGCCGTCAAGGCGCGCGCGGTGTATCGGTGCCGTGACGCTGGCGCAGCTGGGTGACCTCCCGCTCCACGGCGCGCACTTCCTCCCGCAGCCCCGCCACCATCTCGCCCACGAACCCGAACCCGAAGAGCGACACACCCGAGATCACCAGCACCATGATCAGGTCGAGCAGCGGCCGGAAGCCCACGCCGAACACGTAGCGC
>Ga0187893_10009233_pt1 | contig 15226 bp, 12 predicted proteins | sample MA1701074metaG_FD_139574 | JGI IMG/M metagenome (GOLD analysis project Ga0187893, IMG submission 139574) | White microbial mat communities from a basaltic lava cave in the Kipuka Kanohina Cave System on the Island of Hawaii, USA - MA170107-4 metaG ... | reverse complement strand
GCTGGCCGCCCTGCTTCCTGCCGGTGGGATTGGTGGGCGGCTTGGGGAACCACGGCGGGTCCGATGACGGCGGCTTGGACGAGTTCTTCGACGAGAGATTCAGCCGAGCGCGTAGTTCGCGGATCTCCTCCTGAAGTGCCCGCACCTGTTCCTGGAGCGCAGCAACGACCTTCTCCAAGTCGGCGCAACGCGAGCACGCGGAGGATTGCTCGGGCACGCCCCTTTGGATCGGACGCCGACCAACCGCCCTGGACCCCCTGTACGGTTACATTCGGCCTTAGCCTCGCGCAAGTCTGGGTCGGCTGCTGTCTGGTGTTGCTCTTCCTCGCTCTGGCCCGCGACGTGTCGAACGGACGCAACCTGACGAAAGCCGTTGTGGTCCTCGCGTGCTACGGCGTGCTGAAGATCGCCGCGAGTGTGGTGGGAGGGGGGATCGGCGGGCTCACGGCCAACCGTTGGCCGCTCGCGGTCACGTAGTCCGCGCTGACCCTCGCGTACGTGGTCGCCATCGTGCAGCTCCTTCGTGCCATCCGGCAGAGTCGAGCGGCGGCGTCGAGGCCGGGATGAGCCCCTGGATCACCATTCCCGCGCTGCTCCTCGTTTTTGCGGCTGCAGGTCCGCGCCGCTCCCCTACGACCTCGTAGCCTCCCCCACCGCGGCGCTGGAGCTGGACCGGCTCCCGAATGCAGCGTATGCAGGTCCTATCCACCGTCCACACGACTCCCTCCTGGTCATCTGGCTCGGCACGGATGGCAGCGTCCGATGCGGGAGGGAAGGCAGGCAGAAAGGGTCGCTCCGCGACCTGCCCGGCATGGTCGGGCACTGGTTGCCTGCCGACTCCGAGGAGCAGGCCGCCATCTCTGGACAGCCTTACACGGAGTACTTTGGTGACCGTTACTGGAAAGCGCACGTCCTTCTGGGGGCGCACAGGGACTGCCGTTGGGCGGACGTCTGTCGCGTCATCGAAGCTCTCGCCGAGGCTGGACTCTACAGAATCTGGCTGGCGGCCCGCATCGAGCAATCCGATCAGCGTTCGAACGGCGAGGAGGCACGCCGGGCGTATGCGCTGGTGGGTGAGCTGCCCATCTTCTTGCCGGCGCGCGACTTCATTCCCCGCGAGCCTACCCTGGTGACGCTGGTCCAGGAGTCCGGCATCATCCTCTCCTATGGAGGGCGTGTCGTCCCTGCGATGCAGGATGGAGTTCTGCCCGCCTTGCCGGCGGATATCCGGTTCGAGGAAGTCTTGCTTGCTGCGGGAGGAGGCTTGCGGTGGCAGGAAGTCGTCTCCGCTGTCGATGCGCTCCAGTCCCGAGCCCTCGAGAAGTTCACCCTGCTCTCGACGAACACCCTCCAGGCCATCACCGCACGTCCGCTGGAAGTGAACGGGCCGTGATTCACGGTCAGGCCATCAATGCTGGCTTCGCCTGGAATCGTAGGCTGGAGCGCTCGGGTGAGCCACTGCTGGCGTGACGCGCCGGTGGGCTTGCGCTGCGGCTCGGCCGGGTGTTTTTCAACTTGTCGTTTCCGTCCCGAATCCCCGCCCCCTGCCTCCCACCGACGTGGCAACCGGGGTCCTCCAACTCCCTCCTAAACCGACATGGGTTTGAAAACGACTGGACGGGAGGCTACCCTGTAGGCAGGAAAAAAAGGGCGCCCGACCGCGCCCTTTTTCTATTTGCTGCCAGCCATGCGCGCCCCCGCCCCCCTCCTCGCAGGTCTCGCCCTGCTGCTCGCCTCCTGCGGGGGCGGCGGCGGAGGCGGCGGCGGGGGAGGAGGCGGCGGCCCCGCCTTCGCCGTGATCGTGAACACCGCGCTGGCGGTGGGCGGGCGGTTCACGGACGTGGCGACACTGCTCACGTTCATGCTCGCGCCTGTGAGCGAGGCGCAGATGGGAGCCGACCTCAACGGCGACGGCGACCAGACCGACTTCGTGGTGCATCTCGTCGACCTGACCACGGGACAGGCGACGAACCTCCGGCTGGCGAACGTCGGGCGGATCCTCGCGGGAGGGACCCATTTCGCGTTCCTGGTCCTCGAAGCGGGGCAGGGATCGACCGATCTCAACGCGGACGGCGACACCAACGACGCGGTCTGGTTCCTCTTCGACCCCGCCCGGCCGGTGAGCGGGAGCAATCCGTTCGCATCGGGAGCCTCCTCCTCCGCCGCCCCGCTCCCCGCCGCGGCGACGGTGGGCGGCATCGTCTTCGTCGAATCGGAATCGGCCTCGGGGGTCGACCGCGACGCCGACGGCGACACCAACGACTTCGTGATCGCGGTCTTCAACGAGACGACCCTTGCGTTCACTTTCCGCCTCTTCCCGATCGACGTGACCAAGCCGCTGGTCGCGCGCAACGGGCGCGTCCTCTTCGCGCTGAGCGAGGTGGCGAGCGGGCGCGACATCAACTTCGACGGCGACGCCCTGGACAGCGTGCTGGTCGCGATCGACTTCAACGCCGCCGGAGCGTTCGTGAGCGTGGGCGCGCCGCGGCCGCGCGCCGTCGCCAACCACCCCTATGCCCTTACCGACGGCCAGGCGGTCTACCTGGTGGACGAGGCGAGCGAGGGTGGCGCGGACTTCAACGGCGATGGGGACGCCACCGACGCCGTCTTCGCCTCCTTCGCTTTCAACGTGCTCCTCGAGAACTTCACCATGCCGGCGTTCGCCTGCTCCCCTGCCGTGGGGCTGGGCGCCGGGCCCGACCGTGTCGTCCTGGCGATCAGCGAGGCGGGCCAGGGCAACACCAACCTCAACGGCGACCTCGACACCACCGATCTCGTCCTGGGCTGGGTCGACACCCTCGCCGCCCCCACGGTGATGAACCTCCACCCCCGCGCGATCGCTCCCATCCGGCCCCTCGCGGATGGCCCGCGCGCGCTGGTGGCGCTCTCCGAGCCCACCCAGGGGTTCGGCGGCACCGACCTGAACGGGGACGGGGACGTCTCCGACAACGTGGCGTTCCTGCTCGACACCTCGTCGTCGCCGGGCATCCTGACGTCGCTTTCGGTGGCGATCCTCACCCTGGCGCTCGCGGGGGACGACGCGATCGTGGGCGTGCCCGAGGCGAGCGACTTCGGCGGCGACCTCAACGGCGACTCGGACATCAACGACGTGGTACTCCGCTATTTCGATCTCTCCGATCCGCTCCCGCCCCAGGGCCGCAACCTCGCAACGGTGGCCCTCGCCTTCACGCACCGCCGGTTCTCGGCGGCCCATGTGCGGATCGCCGCCATCCTGCCGGAAGGCCAGTCCTCGACCTTCGACGACCTCAACGGCGACGGCGACCGGCTCGACAACCACCTCGTCCTCTTCGGCGTGAACCCTTCCCTCGATCCGCCCGGCGGCGTGGCCCGCACGCCCTTCGCCGTCGGCACCGCCAGCGCCGGCGTCGCGGCCCCCCTGCGCCTAGGCACCATCGGCTTCGCGTTCGCCACCGACGAAGCGATGGCCCGCCTCGACCTGAACGGCGATACGGACCAGCTCGACACCGTGCTGCGGTTCGTCCGCTACAACTGAGGCACGCGCCGCAGGAAAAGAAGCGCCGCGCAGGCGAGCCCCGCCGCCGCAAGAAACGCCGCAGGGGCCCCGGCCAGGGCCCAGATCGCGCCGAAGAGCAGCCCCCCGGGAAGCGCGCCGAGCCCCACCGCGGCATGAAACAGCCCGTACGCGAAGCCGCGCATCCTCTCCGGCGCCAGCGCCGCCACCCAGGCCCGCTCCGCCGGTTCCACGAAGCCGGAGTGCAGGCCGAACGCAAAGAACAGCGCGATCAGCCCGGCGGTTCCCGAGACCAGCGCCAACCCCGCGTAGACTGCGGCGAACCAGACCCACCCGCAGGAGAGCATCGCCCTCGCGCCGAAGCGGTCGGTGAGCGCGCCACCCCACGCCGTCGACGCGGCACGCACCAGGCTCAGGAGCGCCCAGAGCAGGGTCACGTCGCGCAGGGCGACCCCCGCCTCATGCAGGCGAAGGATGAGAAAGGCGTCGGTGGAACGCGCCAGCGTGAAGAGGAACAGCGCCAGCAAGAGCCGCCGGAAGGGCGCGCCGAGCCCGCCGAGCGAGGCCGGGAAGGGGGGCGGGGGCGCTTGCCACGAAGTTCGGCCAGGCGGGCGGCTTTCGTCTGTGGGGCGCGCACCCGGGGGCGGGGGCGTCGGCGCCCGCGGCCGTTCCCGCACGCCTGCCGCCAGGAGGAACAGGACCAGCGCCGCCGGAACCGCCGCGAGGAGCATGACCGAGCGGACGCCCAGACCTGCCCCCAGGAGCGCGGCCGCCGCCAGCGGCCCCAACACCGCGCCGGTGTGGTCGAGCGCACGGTGCAACCCGAAGGCCGCGCCGCGGGCGCCGGGCTCGCTCACGTCGGCGATGAGGGCGTCGCGGGGGGAGGTGCGCAGCCCCTTCCCGATCCGGTCGAGAAACCTGAGGGCGAGCACGGTGGGCCAGATCGTCGCGAGTCCGATGAGGGGGCGCGCGCACCCCGCCAGTCCGTATCCGAAGAGCACGAGGGGCTTGCGTCGGCGTGCGCGGTCGGTCCAGCGACCCGAGAGGATCTTGAAGGCCGCCGCGGTCGCCTCGCCGAGCCCCTCGATGAGGCCGAGGATCTGCGGACCCGCCCCCAACACCGCCAGGAAGGCGGGGAGGAGCGGGAAGATCATCTCCGACGAAAGATCGGTGAGAAGGCTCGCGAGGCCGAGTACCAGGACGGTGCGAGGGACGCGCCGCACGGGCGCCGGATCACTCCGCCGCCCGCTCCACCTTCACCGCGCAGAACTTGAATTCCGGGATCTTCCCGTCGGGATCGAGCTTGTCGGTGGTGAGGGTGTTGGCGGCCGCCTCGCGGAAGTGGAACGGGATGAAGACCGAGCCGCGCTGGGTGGCGGCGGATGCGCGCGCCCGGAGCGAAATGGCCCCGCGGCGCGAACGGACGCGTACGAAGTCGCCGTCGGCGAGGCCCAGCGCCGCGAGATCGTCGGCGTGCACTTCGACGAACGCCTCGGGCTCGAGGGCGTCGAGGGCGAAGGACCGGCGCGTCATGACGCCGGTGTGCCAGTGCTCGAGCACGCGCCCCGTCACCAGGATGAAGGGGTACTCGGGATCGGGCAACTCGTCGGCGCCGGTGTGTTCGGCCGGGACGAACTTCGCCCGGCCGTCGGGCGTGGGAAACCCGTCCCCGAAGAGGACGACCGGTCCGTCGTCGTGTTCGGGGTCGGGGTTGGGGTAGAGCTTGCCGGTGGGGCCGAGGTTGGCGTAGGTGAGCCCCTGGTAGGCCGTGGTGAGCCCCGCGAACTCCGCGAACACCTCTTCGCTCGAGGCGTAAGGCATGGGATGGCCCATGCGCGCCGCGATGTCGCAGATCACCTCCCAGTCGAGACGCGCCTCACCCGGCGCCTGCAGCGCCTGCCGACCCACCTGCACGCGACGGTCGGTGTTGGTGAAGGTGCCGGTCTTCTCGAGGGCGGAGGTGGCGGGCAGGACCACGTCGGCGAACTCCGCCGTCTCCGTGAGGAAGATGTCTTGCACCACCAGGAATTCGAGGCTACCGAGCGCTTTTCGCACCTTGTTGAGGTTGGGGTCGGAGAGGAAGGGGTTTTCGCCGAGCATGTACATCCCCTTCACCTTCCCGTCGAGCGCCGCCTTCATGATCTCGACGACGGTGAGCCCCGGCTTGGGATCGAGCTTCACCCCCCAAGCCTCCTCGAACTTGCGCTGCACCTTCGCGTCGTCCACCCGCTGGTAGTCGGGGTAGACCATCGGGATGAGGCCCGAGTCGGACGCGCCCTGCACGTTGTTCTGGCCGCGCAAGGGGTGCAGCCCCGCCCCCGGTTTGCCCATGTTGCCGGTCATGAGGCAGAGCGAGATGATGCAGCGGCAGTTGTCGGTGCCGTGCACGTGCTGGCTCATCCCCATCCCCCAATAGGTCACAGCCGCCTTGGCCTTCCCGTAGGCGCGCGCCACCTCCCGGATCAGGTCGGGATCCACGCCGCAGATCGCGCCGGCCACCTCGGGGGTGTAGCTCCGCACGCTCTCCTTCACCGACTCGAAGTCGGTGGTGAAGCGGGCGATGTAGTCGTCGTCGGTGAGCCCCTCCGCGATGATGACGTTCATCATGCCGTTGTAGAAGGCGACGTCGCTGCCCGATTGGATCTGGCAGAAGCGCCAGGCGTGGTCGGCGATGCCGGTGCGGCGCGCGTCGACCACGATGAGCTTGGTGCCGGCGCGGGCCGCCTGCTTGAAGAAGGTGGCGGCGACCGGGTGGTTGTCGGTGGTGTTGGTGCCGGTGATAAGCGCCACCTCGGCGTTCTTGATGTCGCCGTAGGTGGTGGTCACCGCCCCCGAGCCGATCATCTCGAGGAGCGCGGCCACCGACGAGGCGTGGCAGAGCCGCGTGCAGTGGTCGACGTTGTTGCTCCCGAACACCGCGCGCACGAGTTTCTGGAAGAGGTAGGCCTCCTCGTTGGAGCACTTCGCCGAGCCGAAGCCGGCCAGCGCCCCGCCCCCGTGCCGCGCCTTGATGGCGCCGAGGCGGCCGGCCACGAGATCGAGCGCCTCCTCCCAACTCGCCTCGCGGAAGGCGGGCATCACCTCGGCGTAGTCGACGACCCCGCCCGGGCGGCGGCGCCCCTCCTTGTTCAGCTTCACCGCCGCGCTCAGCGCGCCCTTCGGATAGGCCTCCTCGCGGCGGATGAGCGGCTTTTGGAGCCGGTGCGGGTGGGAGACGTAGTCGAACCCGTACCGCCCCTTCACGCAGAGCCGCCCCTCGCTGCCGGGGCTCTCGCGCCCCTCGGCGAAAGCCACCTTGTTGAGCGACTCGTCCACCTGGTAGGTGATGGCGCACCCGACGCCGCAGTAGGGGCAGACCGAGTCGACGGCCTTCAGTTCGGCGCGGGGCCTGAGCGGCGCCGAGATGGTCTTGTTCACGAGCGCCCCGGTGGGGCATGCGGCCACGCACTCCCCGCAGGCGACGCAGGTGGACTCCCCCATGGGGAGATCGAGATCGAAGGAGATGCGCGCGTCGTAGCCCTTGCCCGTGCGGCCGATGACGTGGTTGGCCTGGATGTCGTCGCAGGCGCGGATGCAGCGGTCGCAGAGGATGCACGCCTGGTGGTCCACCGCGATCACCGGCGAGGAGAGGTCGGTGGGACGCGAATTGCCGCGGGGGAGGCGCACCTCGACGCCGTAGCGGCGCTGCAGCTCGAAGAGCCGGTCGTCGCCGGTGGTCGCCTCCTTGGGACTCGTCTCCGGCTGCTCCGACAAGAGCAGCTCGGTGAGCATGCTGCGGCAGCGCTCCACCTTCTCGCTCGTGGTCTTGACCTTCATCCCCTCTTCGCAGGCGCGCACGCAAGAGGCGGCCATCACCCGCGCCCCCTCGATCTCGACGACGCACATCCTGCAGACGCCGACGGGGTCGAGCTTGGGATCGTGGCAGAGAACCGGCACCTTGATGCCCGCCTCGAGCGCGGCATCCCATACGGTCGTGCCGTCGGGCACGGTGACCTTGTTCCCGTCGATGGTGAGCGTCGGCATAGCCCCTCGCGCCCGCATCATAGCCCCCGTGATTCGCATTGCAAACCTCGGATAGTCGTAAGCCGCGGCATGGCATCCACTTACATCGCCAGGGTGCGCCATTGCTGGCGCAGTTTCGTGGCGGGAACGAAGAGTCCGCCCGCCCCACGCCCCCCCCCGCCGAGCGCCGCCCTCCGATGCCATTCCGCGGCTGCCAGGATCGCGATCGCACGCCTCGACCCTTGACCCCCGCGCCACTTGTACTAGTATACCTAGTACATATAGGACATGGCGTTCCTCCGCATCGATCCCTCGGGCGCCGGCCCGGTCTTCCAGCAGATCGTGGACCACGTGAAGCGCGCGATCGCGACCGCCCAACTCGACCCGGAGGACCGGCTCCCGTCCGTGCGCGAACTCGCCAAGGAGCTGGTCATCAACCCCAACACGATCGCCCGCGCCTACCAGGTGCTCGATGCGGAGGGCATCACCTATTCGCGCCGCGGCGCCGGCACCTTCATCGCCGCGCACAAGCCGGTCGTGAAGGGCGAGGAGCGGCGGCGGCGCTTCCGCGAGGCGATCGAGGCGGCGCTGGCGGACGCCTTCCACACCGGCGTGTCGGAGGAGGAAGCGCGCCGGGCGTTCGACGCGGCGCTGAAGCGCTTCCGGTTCCAGGAGGAGCGATGAATCCCATCGGTTTCGAACGGCTCACTCACTACTACGGGACGACGATGGCGCTGGATGCATTGACCCTCGAAGTGCCCGCCGGATGCGTCTTCGCGCTCCTCGGCCGGAACGGCGCGGGCAAGACGACGGCGATCAAGTGCCTGCTGGGCTTCCTGCCGCCCACGCGAGGCAGGGCGCGCATCCTCGGCCACGACGCGGCGGCGCTCCCGCCCGGGGTGCGAAACCGGATCGGCTACGTCGCCGAGGGCCAGCGACTCGTGCCTTGGATGCGCGTAAGAGGGCTCGTCGACTACCAGCGCGCCTCCTTCCCGCGCTTCGACGCCTCGCTCTGCGCGGCGCACCTGCGACGGCTCGGGCTTCCGGAAAGGCGCCGCGTCCTCCATCTCTCCCGCGGCATGCGAGCGCAGCTCGCCCTCGCCCTCGCGCTGGCCCAGCGGCCCGAGGTGGTCGTCCTCGACGACCCCGCGATGGGGCTCGATGCGGTGGTACGCCGCGAATTCCTCGACGTGATGATCGACCTCATCGCGGAGGAGGGGAGCACCGTGCTCTTCTCCAGCCACATCCTCACCGACGTCGAGCGGGTCGCGGACCGCGTGGCGATCCTCGACCGCGGCGTCCTGCGCGTCGACGCGCCGCTGGACGAGGTGAAGCGGCGCGTGCTTCGGTACCACGCGCGCTTCGAAGGGGAGGCGCCGCCCCCCCCGCCGCTCCCGGGGCTCCTGCGCGCGCGCCGGCGGCGCAACGAACTGGTCCTCACGGTGGTGGATGGGGAGGCGTCTGTGGAACCCGCGTGCACAGAGCTCGGCGCGCGCGCGGTGGAGGTCGAGCCCCTGGGGCTCGAGGACCTTTTCGTGGATTACACCGCCGAGCGCGGGGAGGGTGCGCAGTGAGACCCGCCTATCTCCGCGAACTGAAGGAGCTCTCTCCTGTCATCGTGCTCCTCGTGGCAACCGGCATCCTCGCGGCTGCCAACCTCACCGGCCCCATGGTCCGCCAGTTCGACGACATGCTCGTCTTCCCGATCTGCGCCGGCCTCGGCCTGGGCATCCTGCAAGGCCTGCTCGACCGGTGGCGGCGCGACGATCTCTTCTCGTTGCACCGTCCCGTGGCTGCGGTCCGGATGGAAACGGCGCGCACCCTGGCTGGCGCCACTGCGATCCTTGTGGGAGCGCTCGCGTTCGTGGTCACGCACCGGCTCGCGACGCTGGTCGAACTCGCGGACCGGGAGCGGTTCTCCCAGTTGCTCGTCATCGGAGATGAGCCTGAGCATCTCGGGGCACGCGCCATCGGCCTGCTGACGAGTCTCTTCTTCGCCGCGTGGGCCGTGGCCCGCTTCGCCGCGGGCCTGGCACGGATTCGCTGGGTGCTGCCCGCGCTCGTCCTGCTGCCTCTGGCGGCGTGGTCCCTCCTCTCCCGCGTCGGGAGCATGCCGGCCGCGAGCGTCGCGGCTCTCCTCCTCGCCACGCTCTTCGCCCTAGGGAGCGGGCTCGTGCTCGCGGGAGATCGCCGATGAGGTCCCGTTCCCGCGCTCTCCTCCTGCTCCTGCTCCTCGGAACGCTCCTGCTCGAAGCCCTCGTCTGGCTCCGCACACCGCTGCGCTCGGCACTGCACCGCGCCTATCCCGAGATAGGCCTCGATCCCAAGGGCGAAGTCTTCCACTACGATGTCGAGCGGCGGGACCACCGGTTGCATGCCGTGGAAATCCTGGCCGCCGATCGGCGCATTCTCGAGACGCTAGCGGGCCAGCCGGACAAACTGCTCGCCGAGCGGCTGGCCTTCACCGCCTCGCGAGGGCCGGCGTTCCGGCACCGCGACTTCGACAAGCCCCGGTTCCTCGAGCTGAAGCCCTATCCCGGGGCCGCGGGGTCCTCGACCCCCTCGCCGCTGGAGATCCTGGTCGCCGGCCGGCTCAACTTCTTCGAAGGGGTGCGCCGCGGGATGGGGTCCCGTGTCCAGAGCAATCGGATCGTCCTTTTGGGCGGCAAGCCTCCCCACCTTCCCGTCCGATGGGCCGTGGAGAACGACCGCCTCGTCTGCCGCGAAACGGCCACGGGCAAGGTCGTCGCGGGTTTCGGCCCCGACGGATACACGCGCGGGGAGGGGGGCGGGGAGGGCGCGCCGTTCGGCCCCCTCGCTACGGGACCGATCCAGGTCACGCAGCGGTCCGGCGACACTCTTCGCTTCCTGCTCCTCCCCGAGGCGGAGAAACGGGTCATCCGGCTCTCGATCGCGGGCGAGCAGTTGCGCGAAGGCGACACGCCCTTCGATTCCCCCGAGCCCCTGGCCCTGGAGGTCGAGGTGCGACCGCTCCAGCCGATAGAGGCCGGTGCTTCCGAGAGCAGGGAGATGCCCTACGCAGCGCTTCGCAACGGTCGCCTGCTGCTCTTCCGGGCCGACGGTTCGGTGATCGCGGAGATCCGGATGGAGCCCGGCGAGACCATCGCTTCCATCCAGGGTGCCCGGTACGTCGATGATCGCGGATGGTTCGAGGAGGCGTACTCCACCTCGGGACATGGACCAGGACCGGCGCACGCGGTCATCGTCCTTCAGACCCTCCCCGCCGCCACCCATCCCGCCGACGAGCGGGTGCGCCTGCGGCTCTTCCGCGCGGGCGAACCGCCGGTCACGCACGACGTCCACCTCGAGCCGGCCCGCCCGAGCGAACGCTTCTTCGCCAACCTCGCCGCTTCGCTGGCGCTGCTGCGGCCGGCGCCGCTGGCCCTCGCGTCGGCGCTCGCGCCGTTGCCGGAAAACGTGAGCGAACTCCGCTGGTGGCGAGAGCCGTGGCTCTCGGGTGGCCGCTATTGGTCATGGCTCCTCGCCTCGCTCGCCCTCGCGGCGGCCTGCGGCTGGCGCGCGCGGCGGACGGCGCGGGAGCGCTGCCGCTCGATGCGCGACATGCACGCCTGGACCGCCGCGGTCCTCCTCCTCGGCCCGCTCGGCCTTTTCTGGATGCGTCTTGTCCTGCCCCGCGTGCCGGTCGCGGCGGTGGGCGGCGCACGCCGCGCCGTCGATCTCGACGCATCGCCGAGCAGCGCCGCCCCCTGGCCCGCCCCCCAACCCCTCGGCATCGAGGTGATTGCATGATGCGCCTCCTCCTCGCGCTCCTCCTCCTTCCTCTCGCGGGCAGCGCCCGCGACATCGCTCTCGACGCGCTCCCCCGGGAGGTGCGCGACGCCCTCGAGAAGCGGTTCCCCGGCGCGCGGATCGTCGCGGCCGATCTCGACCGCGTCGGCACCGACGGGAAGCCGCGCACGGAAGTCACCTATGAACTCACCTGCCTCCTCCCCGACCGCGAGATCGAGGTCTTGGTGACCGCGGACGGACGCGTCCTCGACGAGGAGTTCAAGGTGAGGCCGTTTCGCGGGCGCGGGGAGATCCCGCTCTCGCGCGACGCGGTGCGCGAGGACCTCGCGCTGTTCCGGACGGCCCTCGAGGATCGGTTCGCCTATCTCGACTACGGCGAGGTCGCCCTCGCCCCGCTGCTGAAGGAACTCGATCGGGAAATGTCGCGCTCCGAGCTCGCGCTCGGATTGCAGAAGGTGATGGCGCGCTTCCTGGACGGCCACGCGGAGGTCTCCGGGCTGCCCGAAGGCCGCTCCTTCCTCCCCTTCCTGGTGGAGGCGACGCAGGGCCGGTTCGTGGCGTTCCTGCCCGATCGCGCGGGATTTCTCGAGGAGGGCTTCCCCTGGATCGAATCCATCGACGGGCGGCCGATGCAGGCGTGGGTCGATGGGCTCGCCGCCGTGGTGCCCGGGGGCTCCGTCTCCTACAGGACGCGCCAAACGCTGCGATGGCTGCGGGCGCTGGATGTCTGCCGCACGATCCTGGGCGACCGCGCGCGCGACGGCGTGGAGATCGTCCTCTCCGACGGCACGCGGCGCAAGCCGATGCGCCTCACGCCGGCGGACCGCCCACCGATCTACGGCAGTTGGCCGCGCGGGCGTGCGCCCTCCCTGGAGGGGCCGGTCGGCTATCTGCCGCTTGCGAAAATGGACGCGGACGCCGCGCGCCTCGTGCGCGAATGGATGCCCCGGTTCAAGGACGCCCCCGGCCTCATCGTCGACGTGCGCGGCAACGGCGGCGGGACGCGCGATGCGCTGCTCGCCCTGCATCCCTGGCTCGCGGACCTGCGGGTGGCGAGCGTGGCGAAGCACCGCCTCGCGTTCCCGCGGGGGCATCTCGACGCGCGGTTCATGGCGCCCGCGGACGACCCGCGGCTGTCGGAGCAGGAGCGCGACGCGGCAACCACGTTTCTCGAGTCCTTTCGTCCCGAGTGGGATCCGCCGGCGGCAAAGTTCAGCGCGTGGCACCTGCTCCTGATTCCCGGGGGGGCTGCGGGGGACCGCTACGCCGGAAAGGTCGTCGTCTTGATGGACGACCGCTGCTTCTCGGCGACGGACATTTTCCTCGGCGCGCTCAAAGGGCTGCCGCGGGTGACGCTGGTGGGCCGCGCGAGCGGCGGCGGGAGCGGCTTCGCGCAGCGCTTCACGCTCCCGCGTTCCGGGATCGAGATCCGCTGCGCGTCCATGGCCTCCTTCACCCCCGACGGCCGGCTCTACGATCTCTCCGGCATCGAGCCCGACGTCGCCGTCGACCCGTCGCCCGCCTACTTCGTCGTGGGCGGCGAGGATGAGATCCTCCGGCGGGCGCGGGAGCTGCTGCGCTGACCTGGGGGCACCGCCGCTCAACCGCGCTGGCGGGCGGGGCGCGCGGCCATGGGCCAGACCACCTCGGTGCGGTACTCCGCGGGGTTGGGGATCTCGCCCGGATCGCTCCAATAGATGTCGTAGCAGGGGATGCGCGGCGCGCGGCCCTCCTTCGCGAGATGCGCGCGGAGCGCGGCGTGCGCTTCCCCGAGCTTTTCGTAGGGGCCGATGTGCATCGTGACCGCGGCGGCGCCGGCGGGGATCACGCCCGCCTCGAACCGCTTCTCCGCCGCGACGGGCGCGGAGAGGAAGAAGCCGCCGAGGAGATCGAACTCCTCGCGCACCTCGTCGTGTTCGAAGTAGAGCGCCATGGGAGGGGTCGCCGGCGTCTCGTCGCGCTCTTGCAGGAACGCGGCCACGGCGGGCAGGATCTCCCCGAGCGCTGGGCCGATCGCCGCGGGCTTCACTTTGCGGCGGATGCCCACGTAGGCGCGGGCACCGATGGTCTCCTCGCGGATCACGTACCGCATGCATCCTCCTCCCCCGGCAGCCCGGCGTCGTTCCATTTCCGGGCGCGGTAGTACGCACAAATCATGGCATCGAGGCGAGCGCGCGACAAGCCGCCCCCGAGCAGCCGCTCCGGCAGCCCGTCCTCCTCGCGCCGCCAACCCGCCTTCACGTTGAACCGCTTGCGCAGATCGCAAACGCGCCTCCCGGCCGCCATCAGATCGATGTCGCGACCGGTCACGAGGCGGAGCAGCTCCGCCCCCTCCCGCGCGAAATCGGGGAACACGCCCCGCAAGAACTTGCACAAGATGAGCGAGTCCATGGCCGCCGTGCGATCCTCGATCTCGACCACCCGCCCCACGTCGAAGCCTTCGGCGGAGAAGTCGAGCTCGTAGGCTCCGGACCGGTTGTGGTCGGCGCCGCGGGTGCCCACGGCGAACCCCAGCGCCATGGCGTGCAGCGTGCGCGGATCGTACCCGGGGATCTCCATCCCCTTCACATGCATCGCGAGCTCCGGGCGGCCCAAGACCTGCGAGGCGCGCCGCGAGCCCTCCGCCAGGAGATCGAACGGGCCCTGCCGCGCGGCGATCGCCTCGAGGGCGGGACGCACCCCGCCCCCGAACCGCAGATCCCCCACGCCGGCCTCCATCGCGAAGGCGAGGGTCCCCCCCGCGCTGATCGTGTCGAGGCCGAGCCGGTCGCAAAGCGCCGCCGCCTCCAGCACCTCGCCTCGGTCGGCGATGCCCAAGAGCGGCCCCAGCGCGAAGAGCGTCTCGTACTCCAGCCGCACCGCGGCGCCCCCCGGCGCGCGGAAAATGTGCTCGCACCCGATCGTGCAGGCGGCACAGGACTCGCGCCCGATGCGATCCATGGCGTGGAGCGCCTCGGCGGAGATTTCCGGCGCCCCCTCGAAGCTGCCGTCGCGGAAGTTGCGCGTGGGCAGGACGTTGAGCCGGTTGAACGCGAGCACGTTGGCGATGGTGCCCAGCTCGCGGTACTTCGCGGTGGCCGGGCCGAAGCTGCGCGACGAGAGATCGCGCGCCGCCGCCACGACGCCGCGCGGATCGAACAGCTCCACGCGCCGCGAACCGCGCACGGAGAGCGCCTTCACGTTCTTGGCGCCCATCACCGCCCCCGCCCCGCCGCGCCCGGCGTGCCGCCCGTCGTTGCTCAGCGTCGCGTAGCGCACGAGCCGCTCCCCGGCGGGCCCGATGGCGGAGGTGCGGAAGCCGGCCATCCCGCACTCCGAAGCGGCTCGCCCCGCCAGCTCCGGCGCCGCACGCACCTCCACGCGCTCCTCTTCGACTACGACCCGGGAGAGCGCGGGGGCGCGCCCGACGAGCACCAGCGCGTCGTAGCCGGTGCGCTTGCCTTCGATGGCGAAGTGACTCGAGGAGATGGCGTCGTTCAAAAAGCCGGTGAGCGGGGAGCGCGAGACGACGGCGAATTTCGCGGAGGTTGTGAGCGGCGTGCCGACCAGCGGCGAGAAGGCGAAGACGAGGGGGGCGCGGGGGGAGAGCGGATCGTGGTCGGCCCCCCCTTCGCGCAGGCAGATCCAGGTGCCGAGGCCGACGCCCCCCACCAAGGCGTCGCGGACCTCCTGCGGGATCGGGACTTCCGTCGCGCCGCCCTCCTCGACGTCGATGCGCAGGTAGGAGCCGTGATCGCCTTTGGGCACGACGCCATTGTAGGGACACCTCCGCCCGCCGCGCCGTGTCCCTTGGGGAGCACCCCGCGCGGCGCAGGATCCTGAACTCGTGCCGCCCGAGGTAACCGTTCAGCCCCTTCGCAACGTTGGCCGATCCATGAAGTATGGCGCCGGACGACTCGCGGGTCGACAAGCTCGAGAAGCAGGTTGACGAGCTTCTGGGCCGCGTCCGCCATCTCGAGG
>Ga0187893_10009232_pt1 | contig 15227 bp, 14 predicted proteins | sample MA1701074metaG_FD_139574 | JGI IMG/M metagenome (GOLD analysis project Ga0187893, IMG submission 139574) | White microbial mat communities from a basaltic lava cave in the Kipuka Kanohina Cave System on the Island of Hawaii, USA - MA170107-4 metaG ... | reverse complement strand
GGTCGGATCGGCGTGGAACGCGCCGCAGGCGGTGCAGGCGAAGGCCGGGATCGGCACGCCCCAGGCACGCTGGCGGGACAGGCACCAATCGGGCCGCGTCTGCATCATGTTGGCGATGCGATCGCGGCCCCAGCGCGGCACCCAGCTGACTCGGTCGATCTCGGCCAGCGCATTCTCGCGCAAGCCGGCGTGATCGATGCGCAGGAACCACTGCTCGGTGGCGCGGAAGATGAGCGGGTTCTTGGAGCGCCAGCAGTGCGGATAGGAATGCGACAGCACCTGGCCGTGCACGAGCCGCCCGTTGGCGCGCAGGTCGGCGACGATCGCATCGTTGGCCGCGAACACCTCGCGGCCGGCATAGGGTCCGGCCTCGGCGGTGAAGCGCCCCTCGGCATCGACTGGCGTGAGCACCGGCAGGCCATAGCGCTGCCCGACTTGGAAGTCCTCGTACCCGTGCCCGGGGGCGGTGTGCACACAGCCGGTTCCGACCTCGGCGGTGACGTGGGTCTCGAAGACCGCCCGCGAGGTGCGGTCGAAGAGCGGATGGCGAAAGACGTCGCGGCCGTCGAGCGGCGCGAGGTCGAGCGCGATGCGGCGCCGTTCCTTGTCCGCCAGCCCGGTGGCGGCGAGAAACGCGTCCGCCAGGCGCCGGGCCACGACCAGGTATTCGTCGCCGACGTCGATGGCTACGTACTCGAACGTCGGGTTGAAACACACCGCCAAGTTTGCTGGCAGCGTCCAAGGCGTCGTCGTCCAGATCACCGCGCGCAGTCGGTCCGCCGCCGCGCGCAACGTCGCCGCGTCGCCCGCACTGCGCGCCAGCGCGGCGGCCTCGTCGGCGCTGAGCACCAGCGGGAAGCGCACGTAGATCGACGGCGAGGTATGGTCGCTGTACTCCACCTCGGCCTCGGCCAACGCGGTCGCGCACACGGAGCACCAGTGCACCGGCCGCAGGCCGCGATAGATGAAGCCCGCTTCGACCAATTTGCGAACCATGCGGATGATGCTCGCCTCGTATCCGGGCGACATCGTCAGATACGGATCGTCCCAGTCGCCCAGCACACCGAGGCGCTGAAACTGCTGGCGCTGGATATCTACGTACTTGTCGGCGAACTCGCGGCAGCGGCGGCGGATCTCGAGGCGCGACATCGTGCGCGCCGCATCTCCGAGATCGCGCAGCACCTGGTGCTCGATCGGCATCCCGTGGCAGTCCCAGCCGGGCACATACGGCGCATGGCGCCCCGCCATGAGTTGGCGTTTGACCACGATGTCCTTGACGATCTTGTTGAGCGCGGTGCCGAGGTGGACGTTGCCGTTGGCATATGGCGGCCCGTCGTGCAGGACGTAGCGCTCGCCGCCGGCGGTATGCTCGAGCAGCCGGTGATAGAGTCCCTCTGACTGCCACCGTGCCAGCACCTCGGGCTCGCGCGTCGGCAGGTTGGCGCGCATCGGGAGATCGGTCTGGGGCAGGTTGAGCGTGTGCTTGTAGTCCATTGCTGTAGGCGGGGGCGGCGGTGGAGCGAGGCAGACCAGACCGCGGCCGCGAGTCTTAGCAACCCGGTATCGGCAGTTCAAATCGCCTATCGCGTTGCGGAGGCGCGCGGAGCACCTCCGCTGGCGGGCGTGGGCGAATTGCGCTAGTGCCGACGCGATGGGCAAACGAATGGTGACGAGCTTCTCGCGCGCAGGATTTCCGAGCTACGAAGAGATCGACGAGGACGGCCAGGCCAAGCCCTGCGTGTTCGGCCACCCGTGGGTGAATCCCGACACGCTCGCCACCTCGCGCAAGCACGGCAGCAAACGCAGTGGCCCGAAGGGCGAACCGATCGAGGCCGAGGCCTTGGTCGAGCGTCCCCTGCGCTAAAGCGCCTGCCGATGCTCCGGGTCGAGACGTGGCGCGAAATCCCGCGCCTCGTCCATGGATTCTTCGGGCGAAACGGCGGCGCGAGCAGCGGGCCCTGGCACTCGCTCAACGTATCCGACGCTGTCGGTGACGATCCGCAAAGCGTCGCGACCAATTGGGCCCGCGCCCGTGCCGCCGTCTCCGGCCTGCCGCTCGTCCGGATGCGTCAGGTGCATGGGGTGCGGGTCGTGCGGGTGGAGACCGACGACCAGCCGCGCGAGGAAGCGGACGGGATGTTTGCCAGCGCGGCCGGCCTCGGACTCGCGATCCTGACCGCCGACTGCGTCCCCATTTTGTGCGTGGCGCCGGCGTCCGGCGCTGTCATGGCCTTACACGCCGGCTGGCGGGGGACGCTCGACGGTGTCGCCGTCGCCGGGCTGCGCGCCGCGCACGACTGGCTCGGCGTTGCCCCCGACGCCTGGCAGATCGCGCTCGGGCCGTCGATCGGCGCCTGCTGCTACGAGGTCGAGGCACGGATCGGCGAGGATCTGGTCGATCGCTGGGGCGCCATGCCGGATGCGTGGCAGCAAAGCGGCTCGCACGGTCAGCTCGACTTGCGCCGCGCTAACCGGTTCATCCTGGAGGCGCACGGGGTGCCGGCCGGCCAGATCGTCGCCTGCGGCCCCTGCACCGCCTGCCAGAGCGTGGACTACTTCTCGCATCGGCAGTCCGGCGGCCGAACCGGCCGTCAGCTCAGCCTCATCGGGTGGTCCGGCTGACCACCGGACCGCTCGGTCCCCTCCAGTTCCCTGTTGCGGGGGCGGGGCCGCGCGAGTACAGTCGGCCTCGCGAAGGAGATGAACGCATGAAGCGACTCGTAGCCGCGGTGTTGATCGCCATGACCTTGGCACTGGGCGCCCCCGCCGTCCAAGCAGTCGATCAGGACCAAGAGTTGTCCGAGATGGATCGCTACGAGGATGCGTTCAGCAATCCGCTCCGCCTCGCCTACTATCTCGTCTACCCGATCGGCTTCACCGCCGAGTGGCTGATCATGCGGCCGCTGCACTTCCTGATCTCGCGCCCGTACCTGAACCGCTTCTTCGGCTACACCCCGATTGGCGACGAAGGCACCTACGAGCGCATGGGCGATCACATGTGATCGCGCCTCCCCCAGGCGGAGTTCCGCGGGGGAGGATGAGGAGGGGGCTTTACGTCGCGTTGCGACGCCGCGCCGCATGGCGTTCCAACGCCAGCTCGATCAGGCGCGTGACCAGCACGTCCGCTGAGACTCCCGAGGTCTCCCAGAGCTTCGGGTACATGCTGATCGAGGTGAAGCCTGGGATCGTGTTCAGCTCGTTGATGTAGAGCTGTCCCGTCGTCTTCTCGAGAAAGAAGTCGACGCGCGCCATGCCCGCGCACTGCAGCGCGGTGAACGCCCGCACCGCCAACTCGCGCACCTGCTCGCGCAGATTCTCCGCCAGTGGCGCTGGAATCAACAGGCGTGCCCGACTGTCGTCGGCGTACTTGTCATCGAACGAATAGAACGCCTCGCCCGGTACGATCTCGCCCGGCACCGACGCTTGCGGTTCATCGTTTCCCAGCACCGCGCATTCGATCTCACGACCATCGATGGCGCGTTCGATCAGCACTTTGCTGTCCAACGAGAGGGCGCGCTCGACGGCGCGGTCGAGCTCGGCCGCGCTCGTCACCCGGGCGACGCCGAGCGAGGAGCCGAGATTCGCCGGCTTGACGAATAGCGGAGTGCCCAACCGTGCGGCTGCGACGCGCACCGCGCCCGGCTCACGCGACCAGCGGCGGTCGGTGACCGTTTCAAACGGGACGACCGGCAGGCCGGCATCGCGCAACACGCGCTTGCAGACATCCTTGTCCATGCACAACGCCGCGCCCAGCACCCCGGGCCCGACGTACGCGACATCGAGCAGGTCGAGCAGGCCCTGGATCGTCCCATCCTCACCGTAGGGGCCGTGCAGAATCGGAAACACCACGTCGATCTCGGGAAGTGAGCGCCCGGGGTTGTCGGGGTCGAGCAAACCACACCGTCCCGCGCGCGGCACCGCCACGACCTTGATGGTTCCGGCACCGGTGACTTCGCGCTCGATGGTCCGGTAGTGCGTCTCCGAGCAAAGGTGCCAGCCGCCGGCGCGATCGATCCCCACCAGCACCATGTCGAAACGGCTACGATCGATCGAATCGACGACGTAGCGCGAGGAACGGATCGAGATCGCGTGTTCACCCGACCGTCCGCCGAACAGGACGCCCACCCACAGCCGCGACATCGGCCGTGGATGCTAGCACACCGTCCGTCGCCGACCACGCCTCGCGACGGCCTGACGCATCCCGACAAGCTCGGGACGAACGGCTGCTGTACCTCGATTTCATTGAACTATTCCGCTCGTCCCGAGCTTTCCGAAGGGCATGCTGCGGCTCGCCCAGGCGGCCTCCAAGTGGACGCGCGTTCCACGACTGTGCGAGGAAATGTCTTGCATCGGCCGGTAGTCAAGGTGTATGGCTGGTGCACTTTCGAATCGGACTAGCGATGCAGAACATCCAAACTAACAATCTACGGACGTCGGGCGAGCACTGGTTCGCCACCGCGTCGATGTTCTGCACGCACATGACCACCCCGGTATCCGGTTGCCAGGTGCGCGCTACGAAGATCGACCCGGCGCCGTCCGGTGGTCCTGTCAAGGGAGGGGTTCCCTAAGCAACCCAAAAACCTCTGCTTGAATAAGGGCCACCGGAGAAAAACCGGTGGCCCTTTTTTTGGCCCCTGGCGCGAGGGGGCCTGGACGACGGTGACCTGTCCGGCCGGCGGGCACCGAATCCACGATGGACGCGCGGAGCGAGAACCTCAACGACAAGGAAGGAGGAGCAGGACGATGCAAGGGCTCGATGCGAATTTTGTGGCAGAGCGGCTGCGCGAGGTGGTGGCAGACGAGCCGAAGGCGTTCGCCTATGACATCGGCGTCAGCCTGTCGGCGGTCTACAACTACCTGAACGGCCGCATTCCCTCCACCGAGGTGCTCTACCGGATCGCCCGTCACAGCGGCCGCCCGATGGAGTGGTTCCTGGAGGGGAACAACGAAGACGTGGCGAGCGAGCGGACCGGTGACGCTCAGAACGGCATCCGCACTGCGGTGGCCGCCTGATCGTGTCCGCTCGCGAGCGGTAACCAACAACGATCTGAAAGGAAGGTGTTCCATGTTCTGGTCTCCGTACACGGGTGCGATCCCACTGAGCCTGATCTGGCCCAGCGAGATCGCGGCCACGAGTCTCAGCCTGGCGGCGCTGGTCGCGGCCGCTCGGCTGGCGGTCCTGGTCTGGCAGGCCGCGCGCGCTCGGACCGTGACGGTGCCGCAACTGTCGATTCCTCTCGAGGAGGAACAGGAGGTCAATCACGCTGCGGCATGACGACACGCACGTGGCGGCGGGGTGGAAGCCCACCCCGCCGCCGTCGTGACGACAGCATCCGCATCAACCCCGCTACACGAAGAGGCCTGAATCTGCGATATCACGACCCATGGCCGACACTCAGCCGTCCAGCCAGTGGGTCATCGACGTCACCGACCGCGACTTCGAAGCACAGGTCATCGAGCGCTCGCACACGCTGCCGGTGGTCGTCGACTTCTGGGCACCCTGGTGCGGCCCGTGCCGCGTGCTGGGACCCTTGCTCGAGCGCCTGGCCGACGACCACGCCGGCGCGTTCATGCTGGCGAAGGTGAACACCGACGAGAATCCCGGTCTCGCCGGCGCGTTCCAGGTGCAGAGCATTCCGATGGTGATCGGCGTGCGCGACGGCGCACTGGCCGCTCACTTCGTCGGCGCGCTGCCGGAAAGCGGCGTGCGCGACTTCCTGGCCCGGTTGCTGCCGAGCGAAGGTGAACAGATGGCCGCGCAGGCCGCCGAGTTGCTTGCGGCCGGCCAATCGGCCGAAGCCGAGGCGCTCTTCCGGCGCGCCCTGGAGACCGACGTACGCGCCGACATCGCCCGCATCGGCCTGGCGAGCCTGCTCTCGGAACGCGGCGAGGAGGCCGAGGCTCTTGCCTTGCTGGAACAGGTCGCGCCCGGGCCGTACCGCCAGGAGGCCGACCGCCTCGCCTCAGCCCTACGCGTCCGGCAGTCCGGCGCCGGCGACGAGGCTGGACTGCGGGCGCAGGTCGACGCCGACCCGACCAACCTCGAAGCGCGCTTCACGCTGGCGCAGACGCTCGCCTCGGGCGCACGCTACGAGGAAGCGCTCGAGCACTACCTCACCATCGTCAAACGCGATCGCGCCTGGCGCGACGACGGCGCCCGCAAGGCGATGCTCGACATCTTCGACTTGCTCGGTTCGGGGCACGAGCTCACCGATCGTTACCGGTCGGAGCTGGCGGCGGTGCTGTTCCGGTGAGGAAACGGCGTGACCGGTGACCGGTGCGCCAGTGACCGGTGGGTGTTACAGAGAGCCGGTTACTGGTCACCGGTCACCGGTCACCGGTCACGCCTTTCCGCGGTGTTGAGGCTCCGCGCTGTGCTGAACTAGAGAGATCCGGGAGGAGTTCTGATGAAGTTCGGCATCTTCTACGAGCACCAGCTGCCGCGACCGTGGGACGACGGGGCCGAGTTGCGGCTCTACCAGGAGGCGCTCGATCAGGTGGAGCTCGCCGACCGGCTGGGCATCGACTACGCCTGGGAGGTTGAGCACCACTTCCTCGAGGAATACTCGCATTCGCCTGCTCCGGAGGTATTCCTCGCCGCGTGCTCGCAGCGCACCAAGCGCATCCGACTCGGCCATGGCATCGTGCTGATGCCGCCGAAGTACAACCACCCGGCCAAAGTGGCGGCGCGCATCGCCACCCTCGACCTCGTCTCGAATGGTCGCGTCGAGTTCGGCACCGGTGAGTCGGCCTCGCGCGCGGAGCTGGAAGGCTACGGAATCGATCCGGCCGAGAAGCGCGCCATGTGGCGCGAGGCGACCGAGCAGGTCGCCAACATCCTCGCCATGGATCCCTACCCCGGTTACGAGGGCACGTATTTCTCGATGCCCTGCCGCAATCTGGTTCCGAAGCCGGTGCAGAAACCGCACCCGCCGATGTGGTTGGCGTGCTCGAACCGCGAGACCATTCACATCGCCGCGCAGCTCGGGCTGGGCGCACTGACCTTTGCTTTCGTCGACCCGGCCGAGGCTCGCCACTGGGTGGATGACTACTACCGGACATTCGAACGCGAGTGCACGCCGATCGGCTGGGTACCCAACCCCAACATCGCCATGGTCACCGGGTTCTCCTGTCACGAGGACCGCGACGAAGCGCGCCGGCGCGGCCTCGACGGCTTCCGCTTCTTTGGCTTCGCGCTGGCGCACTACTACCTGTTCGGCAGCCACAAGCCGGGCCGCACCAACGTATGGCAGAACTTCGAGGCGGTGCGCGACATGATGCCCGATATGGGCGCCGTCGCCGGCGGCATCGGCACACCGGACGACCTGCGCGCCCACCTGAAGAAGTTCGCCGACGTCGGCGTCGACCAGGTGATCTTCATTCAGCAGGGCGGGCGCAACCGCCACGACCACATCTGCGAATCCCTGGAGCTCTTCGCGGCGCGGGTCATGCCGGAGTTCAAAGCGGCCGAAGACGAGCGCGCGAGGCGCAAGGCCGAACGGCTGGCTCCAGCGGTCGAGGGAGCGCTCGGCCGCAAGCAATTCATGCGTCGGCCGACCGACGAAGAGCTCCAGGAGTTTCGCGCCTACGGCCGCACCATCGTCGACCCGGCCCGCCCACAGGGCCAGGGCGCCGGGCTGCAGATTCCCACCGAAGACCCGTCGGCGCGCTGAGCACCGGGCCCTTGCGGCCGGCCCCCACTGCCACCCCATCCAACCCACATACGGCTATGGGGGCGGGCCACAAGCGCCCGGCGCTACCCCGAAACCCGCGATGCGGCGGGATCACGGTGCCGCGTCGATGATCTCGGTGCCGTCCGACTCGAGGTAGCGTTGCGCCTGCGCCATGGCCTGCGGCAGTGCGAGCGTCACGAGATGGCCGTTGAGCGTCGGGAAGCCGTAGTCAGCGGGCGCGAAGCGCCAGATGCCGTTGCAGCCGGCCTCGTTCACACAACCACCCGTCGCCCTGACGTCCGGAAGACCCATGGCGAGCGCGAGGTTCTCGGTGGTGACGTTGGGAACGATGGTGTCGCCGATGCCCTCGTGCATGAGAATCCGCTTCGCCGACACGCCCGGCAGGTGGCGTTCCGGATCGATGACGAACGGCGCGACGTTGATCGGGTCGCCAGCGTCGATCAGCCACTGCGAGATGTTGATGAAGTTGTGCAGCAGGATGGGGAAGAACGGGTCATCCTGAGGAACGCCGCTGGTCTGGGCGATCAACGGCTGCAACAAGGTACCGATGACCGGGGAACGTATGATCGCCGGCAATCCGCCGCCCGGCACGCTCAGCATGCCGACGTCCACGTCGGGCTCGTAGGCCATGAAGATCGCACCCATGACGCCGCCGAGGGAAATCCCGATGTATCGGATGCGGTCCTTGTCGATCTGGTCGAACGGCGGCACCAAGGCGGCGCGGATCATGCGCACGAGCTGAATGATGTCCGCCACCGTCTGGCGAAAGTGCTCGCGGGTGGCAAGGCCGTCGGTGAAGTTGAAGAACTGGAGATAGTTGCCGCGCCGCCCGTGCTCGAGCGCGGAGATGGCGATCAGCACGCCGCCCTCGGGGCCGAGCGACGGCGCGATCCCGAACACGGTGTCGGCGCTCTGCACGAGCCCGTGCTGGTACACGGTGATCGGGTGGCCACCCGCCGGCGGCGGGCCCTTGGGGATGGTCATGTAGAAGTCGAGCTCGTTCGTCGACGGCGTCACCGCGCCTGACACCTTGTCTGGGTCGAAGCCACGCTGGCGGCCGTAGCGGAAGTCGTAGGAGGCGAAGCTGCCGACGGCGACCGCCCCGATCGTCTCCGAGGTCGCCGCTCCGACCCAGCGAGTGAACTCGGGCGACCCTTCCGGAAAGATGCCGGTGATCAGATCCGGAATCGGCGACCCCGAGAACTTCGGCTGCGCCGCCGGCAGCGTGCCGGAGGTGAAGAGCTCGACGATCGAGGTGAGGTCATCCGTGATCGGCTGCGTGGTGAAGACCTCGATGGCGGCGATCTCATCGAGCGTGATGTCGAGATCGTTGCGCAGGTGATCGAGCAGCGGAGTGAGTGTGGTGCGCCACTCGGCGAGCTCGGGCACGTCCCCGCGCAGGGCGGCGTGCAGATCGGGGTCGGAGCGGACGCGGTTGCCGTCGGCGTCGTGGACCTCGGTGGTGACGACATAGACGTAGCGTGCGCGCTCCGCGAGCGGGCGGATGGGTTGGATCTCGATCACTGGCTCGCCCGCGACGTCGGCAGCGAGGGCCGCGGCCTGCACCGGCTGCGACGCGAACGGCGGCTCGGCGCTCAGCAGCAGCACGCCAGGCGGGTCGGCGCCCACGTCGAGGCGCACCGGCGCGTCGAACTTGACGCGGATCGGCGCGAAGGTACCGAACCCCTCGAGCAAGTTGGCGGTCGCGGCGGTGGCGTCCAGATAGGTGCGCAGGGCGTCATAGCGGGGATCGGCGGGGACACCGGCGGACAGGTACGCGCCGTTGACGTGGACGTGACCGGTGTCGTCGAGCAGCCTATCGGTGGGGAACGGGTTGGCGGGGTCGAGCGCGTCGATACTGAAGAGCGCGATCGCGCCGACCGAGGGCGTCGCGGTCGGCGACGCGGTCGGGGTAGCGCTGGGGGCCAGCGTCGCCGTCAGCGTCAGGGTCGGCGTCGAGGTGCGGCTCGCCGTCGGCGGCAGCGTGGCGGTTGCGGTCGGCGCGGCCGTCGCCGTCAGCGTCGGCGGTGGAGAGGTCGGCGTCGCCGTCGGCGTGGACCCACCATCACCGTCGCCGCGTGCGGCCGCGGAGACGAGCAACAGAATCAAAGCATGGCGCAGTCTCGGCATGTGCGGAACCCTTCGATTGGAGGATGGCGTGGGAAGCCGCCAAGCTATGCCCGAAGCGCGGTGTCGGGGGCAAACGCACTCTCGCTGTGCCCCGGGCGCCGGCCCGCCCGCTGCCGGCGCCGCCGTCCACTTGACACCCGCCGCGGCATTGCCGAGAAACGCGGCTCACAACACGCGAGAGGAAGCCGATCATGGAGCAGATTTCGAGCAAGCTCGTGGGGAGGACGTTCGACCCGGTGGCGTTCGAGTGGACGGCCAAGGACGTGATGCTGTACGCGCTCGGCGTCGGCGCGAAACCCGAGCACGACCTCGATTACATCTACGAGAACAAGGGGCCGCGCGTGCTCCCGACCTTCGCGGTCATTCCGGGCATGCTGTCGATGGGCGGCCTGGTGAGCAACGTCGAGATCAACCTCATGATGCTGCTGCACGGCGAGCAGGGCATCACGCTCCACCGCCAGCTGCCGCCGGAAGCGCACGTGCAGGTGATCGGCAAGATCACCGCGGTGTGGGACAAGGGCAAGGCGGCGGTGATCGAAACCGAGGGACTGGTTCGCGACGAGAAGGGCCCGCTGGTGACGAGCAGCGCGACGCTCTTCATCCGCGGCGCCGGCGGCTTCGGCGGCGAACGCGGCCCGTCCACGACCGGGGTGAACGAGCCGCCCGACCGCAAGCCCGACCACGTCGTCAAAGACCACGTACAGCCGGAGCAGGGCGCGATCTATCGGTTGTCGGGCGACCGCAACCCGATCCACATCGATCCCGATTTCGCGCGCGCGGCGGGCTTCGAGGCGCCCTTCCTGCACGGTCTGGGCACCTACGGCATGGTCGGACGCGCCATTCTCGGCACCGTGTGCGGCGGCGATCCACAGCGCTTCGTCTCGTTCTCCGCCCGCTTCGCCGATCAGGTGTTCTACGGCGACGACGTGATCACCAAGATCTGGATCACGGCCCCCGGCGAAGCGATCGTCCGCGCCGAGTCGCAAAAGGGCAACACGGTTCTCTCGCAGTCGAAGGCGACGTTCAAAGCGTAGCGGTTCGTCCGGCTCTGGGTAGCCGCGGGGCTTGTCCCCGCGCCCCACCGCCGTTGGCGACAGAGGTCATGCCTGGTGGGGGGCGGCCACAAGGGCCGCCGCTACCCGGAACCGGAAATGACTGTCAGGCAGGGGTCGGGCAGCCGCTCGCGGCGTTGTTGACCGCCGCGATCAACTCGTCGATCGACACCACGTCATTCCGATTGCGATCGGCGGCGGGGCACTCGGAGAGCGGCGCGAGCCCGTTGCTGATGTTCACCGCGAGAATCAGCTCGTTGATGGCCACCTGCCGGTTGCCGGTGCAGTCGCCCACGCATGAAATCGGGGTCGCCGTCGGGCTCGGCGACACCGTCGGCGTCGGTGTGGCGGATCGAGTCGCCGTGGGAAGCGAGGTGGCAGTGATGGTCGGAGTCGCGGTCTCGGTTGGCACGGGAGTGGCCGACTGCGTGGAGGTCGCCGACGCGGTGGGCGTAGCGGTTGCGGTCGGCGTCGCGGTGCGCGTGTTGGTCGCGGTCGGCGTCGGTGTGGACGTGCGCGTGTCCGTTGCCGTTCCGGTGGCCGTCGGCAGCGGGGCGTCCGGATCGACGATCAGGACCCCGCTCACCGGCAGCGTGCCGCTGATGAGATTGCCAAACTGATCGCCGGCCAGGATGCGGGTGACGATCAAGTCCGACGGCCCGAGCGGGGCGGTGGGTGAGACCGGCAGTGAGCAGACGACGATCGGCCCGGGCCCCAGGGGGTCAGGGACTCCGAGCGAATCGATGAGCACGAAGCGGAAGCGCCGCTTGCCGATCGGCACATCCTCGAACGCCAGGGATACGGAGAGCTGGTGGGTGACCAGCTGCGGATGGGTGCGGCACTGACTGGTGATCTGGAAGATGTCGAAGACCGGGACGTCGACCAGCAGGTCGAAGGAAATCGCGTACACCAGCCCGTCCCGATCCGCGAGTTCGAAGCGCAGGTCCGCGGTCGTGCCGGGGCGGGCCGAGCCGGCGATCACGGCGACGCGAATCGGCACGGTTGGCGTCTCGGTCGGCGACCCCGTCGGCGTGTCGGTCGGCGTCGTGCTGGTCGTCGGCGTGGTGGTCTCCGTACCGGTGGTCGTCGTCGTGCCCGTCTGCGTCGGCGTGCCGGTGTCGGCGGGGGTCGGCGTAGTCGTCCCGGTCTCGGTGACCGTGCCGGTGGCGGTCTCGCTGGGCGTCGGGCTCGGCGTGCCGGTGGGCGTGACTGACGCCGGGGGACCGGTGGGCAGGCGGATCTCGCGGTCCGCCTGAATGACCTCTCCGTCGCCGTCCACTTGCGCGACGACGGTGACGAACTGTCCCTCGAGACTGCGCAGGTAGCGAAGGCAAGCGAGCGCCGTCCCGGGCTGCGGGTTCACCGGGCGGCCGGTGTCGGCCACATACGAGCTGATGTCGCAGGCCGGCAGCTCGTTGGTGAGACCGATCTGCGTCACGGTGACCCCGGCCATGGGCTCCGAAAGAGAGAACCCGACGACCACGTCGTCGCCGACCGGATTGCCGCGTTGATCGGAGACCAGCGCCGACACCACCGTGGTGAAGCTGCCATCGTTGTTGTCGCCGCGCCGGTCGGCGATGAGGTCGACGCTGATGAACGCCGCGAATGGGGTTGGCGTCGCCGTCGATGGGGGCGTTGCCGTGGAGCTCGGCGTGGCTGTCCGAGTCGACGTGACCGTCCGCGTATTCGTGCCGGTGCGCGTCGGGGTCACCGCCGTGGCGGTGCCGGTCGCGGTGATCGTCCGGGTGGGCGTGAACGTGCGCGTGCTGGTCGCGGTGCCGGTGTGCGTCGCGGTGTGGGTGGGCGTCTCGGCCGGCGTGTGCGTGCGGGTCGCCGTGGTGGTGCGTGTTCCGGTCACCGTCGGGGTGATCGAGGCGGTGATCGTGCCGGTGGGTGCCGGCGTTCGGGTCTCGGTTGCGGTCGGCGTACGGCTCAGCGTCGGGGTACGGGTGGGTGAGCCGGTGACGGTCGCGGTCCCAGTGCCAGTTCGGCTGGCGGTCGGTGTGGCGGTGCGTGTCGACGACGCCGTGCGCGTCGAGGTCACACTACGGGTCGATGTTGCCGTGCGGGTCGACGTCCCCGTCGTGGTCGGGCTCGGTCCGTCCGTTTCGGTCGGGTCCGGCCCATCCGTGGCGGTGCGGGTCGCCGTCGCGGTGTGTGTAGCCGTGACGCTCGGACTGGCGGTTTCGGTGGCGGTCGGCGTCTCCGTCGCGGTCCCGTCTTGTGCCCGGGCAGCCCGGGTAGCGAGGATGCCCACGGCAAGCGCGCAGACGATGGCTGCTGCAGTTGTGACTATCGGTCGTCGCATCAATGGGATCGTCGCGGGGGGCGCTCGGCTCCAGCACCCTACAAGGAGAGAGAGAGTTTGACCAACACGCTTCTGGCATCCCGGCTCAGCCAGCTCTTGCCGGCCCGCGTCGGTGGCGGGTAGGGTCTACCGATTCTGAGGAGGGCGTAATGCCGGATCAGGGATTCCTGGTCGAGGCCGGCGTGCCGGTCGACGACCTGTGGCGCGTGCCGGCGGCGGCGCGCCGCCTCGAGGCGCTCGGGTACTCCAGCGTGATCGCACCGGAGGTCAACCACGACCCCTTTCTGCCACTTGCCATCGTCGCCGAGCACACCACCCGGCTCGGCCTCGGGACGTCGGTGGCCATCGCCTTCCCGCGCTCGCCCATGGTGGTCGCCCAGACCGCGTGGGATCTGCAGCGATTCTCCAACGGACGCTTCGTGCTCGGTCTCGGCAGCCAGGTGCGCAAGCACAACGAGGAACGCTTCTCGGTGAAGTGGACCGCACCGGTGCCGCGCATGCGCGAGTACATTCTCACGCTACGCGCGATCTGGGACTCGTGGCAGCTGGGCAGCAAGCCGAGCTTCGTCGGCGAGCACTACCGGTACACGTACATGACGCCGTTCTTCAACGCCGGCCGCATCGAGCATCCGCGCATCCCAGTGGCGATCTCGGCGGTCAATCCGGCCATGTGTCGCCTCGCCGGCGAACTGTGCGACGGGGTGCGGCTGCACAACTTCTGCACGCGCAGGTACCTGGATGAAACGATCCTTCCCAACATCGCCCGCGGCGCGGCCAAGGCGGGACGCCCAGCCCACGAGGTCGAGTTGAGCGGCAGCGGCTTCATCGCCACGGGGGTCGACGACGAAGCGGTGCATCGCCAGTTCGAGAGCATCCGCCGCCAGGTGTCGTTTTACGGCTCGACCCCGTCGTACCTCGGCGTGTTGGAGTCACACGGGTGGCGCGATCTGGGCGAGAAGCTCAATCGGCTGTCGCGCGACGGCAAGTGGCAGGACATGGCGGCCGCAGTGCCCGACGATGTCGTCCACGCCTTCGCCGTGGTCGGGCGCTATGACGAAGTCGTGCCCCGCATCCGCCAGCGCTTTCGCGGCGTGCGCCGCATCGCCTTCCCACCTCCCGCCGAGGACCCAGCCCAGGAAGCGCAGGTCCGCGAGTTGCTCACGGAGCTCAAGGGAGGATAGCTAGCCCCGGCCTCCGTGCGGGTGGTTGCGCCGGAGCGCGGCCCAGGATCGCGCGGACAATTTCTCGGGCCTGCTTCGCAGGCCCACCCGGCGCGGAGGGCGGGGCTACGGAAACAGAGGGCCTCAGATGACACGGTCATTCGATCTCTTCTGGTCGTTCCGCAGTCCGTACTCCTATCTCGCCACCGGCCGCTTGGTTCGCATGGCTGCCGAGTACGACATCGACATCGTCGTCCGCCCGGTACTGCCGATCGCGGTGCGGCTGCCGGGGTTCTTCAAACAGGTGAACCCGCTCTGGCCGCCGTACCTACTGCGCGACACGATGCGCATCGCCGAGCACCTGGGCATCGACTACGGCTGGCCGCGCCCGGACCCGATCGTGCAGGACTTCGTCACCCGCGAGGTCGCCGCCGAGCAGCCGTACATCTATCGACTCACCCGCCTGGGCATCGCCGCCGTGCGGCGCGGCCGCGGCCTCGCCTTTCTCGACGAGGTCTCGCAGATCATCTGGAACGGTCGCGTCGTCGGGTGGCACGAGGGCACACATCTCGCCGAGGCGAGCGCACGCGCCGGGCTGGACCTCGCCGAGCTGGACGCCGCGATCGCGGCCGATCCCGCCACGTACGACGACGTCATCGCCGAGAACCAACGCGCCCTCGAGGCCGCCGGCCATTGGGGCGTGCCGACCATGGTGTTCGGCGGCGAGCCCTTCTTCGGCCAGGACCGACTCGACCTGCTGCTGTGGCGGCTGGGCCAACGCGGGCTGCAGCGCCGCGCCCAGCGATGATCCGCGCCGCGCTGTTCGACGCCGTGGGCACGCTGATCGAGCTGCGCGCGCCGGTAGGCGAAACCTACGCCCGCT
>Ga0187893_10009231_pt1 | contig 15229 bp, 15 predicted proteins | sample MA1701074metaG_FD_139574 | JGI IMG/M metagenome (GOLD analysis project Ga0187893, IMG submission 139574) | White microbial mat communities from a basaltic lava cave in the Kipuka Kanohina Cave System on the Island of Hawaii, USA - MA170107-4 metaG ... | reverse complement strand
TTGAATACAGGCATTTGCTTGCATGGCATCGCCTGTTGCGTCGCAAGCACTTTATCTGCACATCAATGTTCGGCTTTTGCGAAGCTGCAAAGCTATTTGTCAAAACAACACAAACAACAATTGAACAGGAAATCATTTATATTCTGATTACCTTTAGCTGCATACAGATTATTATAAAGGGTACGCTTATATGAACAACGATCTAAGGTTAGCTGTTTTAATTGATGCCGATAATGTTCCTTATGCCAGTGTAAAAGAAATGTTTGAGGAGATAGCCAAATACGGTACACCCACTTTCAAACGCATTTATGCAGACTGGACCAAGCCAACCGTTTCAGGCTGGAAGACCGTATTATTGGAGAATGCTATTACACCTATTCAGCAATACAGCTATACAACAGGTAAGAACGCCACAGATTCTGCCATGATCATAGATGCGATGGATATTTTGTATTCAGGTAAGGTAGATGGCTTTTGTATTGTAAGCAGCGACAGTGATTTTACAAGGCTGGCTACCCGCTTAAGAGAAGCCGGTATGAAAGTGTTTGGTTTTGGCGAAAAGAAAACACCCAAACCTTTTATCTCCGCCTGTGATAAGTTTATTTATATAGAAATTCTTGCCAATGAGCCGGAACCTGAAGAAGCAGAAACAGGTAAACCTGCTATGGTAAAACCAACCTCTCCTCAACAAGTTAAACCTGCACCAAAACAACCAATTTTAAAAGCCGATAAGAAGCTGATAAAATTAATTGCAGACAGTATAGAAGATATTGCTGATGAGAATGGCTGGGCTTTCCTGGGTGATCTTGGTAACATCCTTATTAAGAAGATGCCGAATTTTGACAGCCGCAATTATGGATTTGGAAAGCTGGTGCAATTAATTAAAAGCATGGATGTGTTTGAAATTAATCAGCGGGAAACGGGGAAAGGGAATATCAGGCATGTGTATGTGAAAAGGAAGTAGCCACTAAATAAAATTTTCGATGATGCGTACTTGGCTGACATTAATAATATCTTTTATTGCGTCAAACTTATCAGCTCAAACAAGTTATACCGGGTTTATAGATAAGTTTCCAATAGATCTGGTAACAAATATTTATTCGGACGGAGTTGCAAATGCTATTTATGCCTATCAAAAATTTGACGAACCAATTATCATTAACGGAAGATTAGAAAAAAGTGTATTGACGCTTTTGGAAAAGAATGGGAAAGGAAAAAATGTCTCAATGTTTACATTCGAAAATTTTGATGTTAAAAGCAACACTATAGTTGGCACCTGGGCAAATTTAAAAACACTGAAAGAGTTTAAGGTCATTCTAAACAAAGACTTCGACGTTGCTTATGGCGAGGATGTGGAATGGAATAATAGGGAAATTATTCAGCCTGTATCTTTAAAGGATCAGTATTTCAAGCTGTTAATATCAAAAAATAAAGATGATTTTTATGCACGTGTTACAGGCATTAAAATTATTGAGAAAAAAAAGGATAGCTTAATTCAAAAGATAGATATGGATTGTCAGCTTCTCGGACTGGATAATATATTTGTAGGTGATTTTAACTTTGATGGGCTCCCTGATTTTTCAGTTTTTGAATCAAGTTATGCAGGACCCAACACTTCAAGTTTATATTTTCTTTACAACCCTGCAACTAAAAAGTATTTTAACAGCGGGTTTTCAGGAGTTTCATTAGCGTTTGATAATAAGAAAAAGACAATCTCAGAACATAATCAATGTTGCGCCGGAAGTCAGCATACAACAGCTATTTATAAAGTTGTAAATAATAAGATGGTATTAATTGAACAGCACTGCTACAAATGGGACGAGGAAAAAGAAGAATTGGTAGAAAGAAAAATGAGCGAATGCCAGTAAATAATAATACTCTTTTGTACCTCACATTTATATTGTTCAATAAAGTTCCGAACGTACAAGTGAGTCCACGACAAGTCGGGATCAAGATGACACAACCAAAGCTCAATAGCAGCAATACAGTTCGTCCCCAAAAAATATTCCTTCTATAGTTGGGGCTTCTTACTCCCTTCAGGGCCGGGGCATCGCACTACCAGTTGCCCATGTGTTCTTCCACAACCCGCTCCTGGTTGCCTACCGGATTTTTTTTCCACTCGGCATCATATTTTACAAACCAGCTTAACCATAAACTGCGCGAAAGCCGCATAAAAACCGGTTGTAATACAACCAGCAAAACAGCATTAATTGTAAGCCAGTAAAAAATGCGGTTATCATCAATGGAAAAACCTATGAGTACCCACCATGCTATAAATGTTGCTACTGAAAAAGCAACCGTAACCGCGTAACTAACATAACTGGTGCCATAATAAAAACCTACTTCAATTTCGGTGGGCTGGCCGCATACCGGGCATTTATCCGGCATTTTTATATACTCACTTTTCTTTAAAGCATACGCATTTTTGGAAGTAAAAATATAGCCTTCGCGGCAACGCGGACATTTGTTGCCCAATACACTCAATAGATAGGATGGTTTACCTTTCTGTTCACTCATGATCTTTAATTTCGCCTGCAAAGTTCGCATTTTAATTGCTATGCACCTTGCGTATTTTATGCTGTAAGTACCGCATGCTGCTTTATTATTTTAACCAACTGCGCCGCAGGCATTTAAAGCCCCTCGCCTAAAGGGGGAGAATTTATTACAGACTACCGCAGCTTGTCCCCCTTTAGGGGATAGGGGCATCAAACTTATTGCCAGTTGTGCCATGCACCGCCATTAAAAGCTTCTACGCCTTCCTTCTGCAATATTGTTACGGCCATAGCACTTCTTGCACCGCTTTTGCAAACAGTTATGATCTTTTTTCCTTTTAATGTATCTCCTGACTGCATCAATAATTGCAAAGGAATATTGATTGCTTTTGATGCATGACCGGCTGCAAATTCTTCCTTACTGCGCACATCAATAAGCAAAGCGCCTTCTGCATGCATTTCTTTTAATGTGTCTTTATTGCAGCTGCCAAATAATTTTTGAAAGAACCCCATATCGTTGTTTTTATGCAAATTTCAGCGATGCATATTACAACAGGGGTGACATTTGTTACAAAACCGCATTGGCATGCAGCTCAATAGAATTGCGGCTAAGTGTAACAATTCCGCGCTGTTCCATTTTTTTAAGCAGCCGGGATATTACTTCACGGGAGGAATTGAGTTCATCTGCAATCTGCTGGTGCGAAATCGCGATGGTATTGGAATGATTGGCCTCTGCATAGCGCTTAAGATAGAAGAACAAACGCTCATCCATATTCCTGAAAGCAACATTATCAATTACGGTAAGCAGTTCTTCAAACCTGTTGCGATAAGTCTCCAGCACAAAATAATACCAGCTTTTGTATTTGCTCATCCATTCATCCATGAATTTATTCGGCACCATTAACGCAGTAGTATCTTCCATAGCCACAGCGCTTATCTGGCTGGTCTCTGCTTTCGATGCACAGATAATGGAAATAGCGCAGGCCTCTCCTGGTTCAAGATAATACATCAGGAACTCTGCACCTTCTTCATCCTTCCTGAAAATTTTTACAATGCCTTCCAGTATCAGTATGGTGCTTTTGATATACTGGCCTGTGCGCATTAGTACATCACCGGCGGCAAAGTCTTTTATAATGCCTTCTCTTTCAATTTCAGTAACCAATGCAGGTTCTAATTGAGGAAATTTTTCACGAAGATTCATGATTATATTTTTTGTTTACCAGCCTATGTATTTACATGGCATCGCCGGTTGTGTCATCCTGATCCCGACTTGTCGCGGACTCACTTGTGCCCCAACCCTAAAGGAGGTAAAGCAAATGTTTTTCGTTACCATATCAGCCCCCTTTAGGGGTTGGGGGCTTCAAGCACTTTTTCCATCGCCATACTTCTCGATCCTTTTACCAGTAAATAAGTATTCTCAAAGTATTGCTGTTGCAGCCATGCTGCGGCTTCAGTTGAATTGTTGAAATATTTGTAGCTGTTGTTGTCAATCTTTCCAAAATCTCCGCCTACCAGCACCACTGCATCCCATTTATAATTATCAATTAATGCTATAATATTTTTGTGTTCTTCAATGCTTTCTTCACCCAGTTCCATCATACCACCAAGCATCAGCACTTTTTTATCTGCATGCAGTTTAGCGAAATTTTCAATGGCTAATTTCATGCTGCTGGGGTTGGCGTTGTAAGCATCAAGAATAATTTTATTGCTGCCTTTTTCTATTAACTGAGACCTGCTGTTGGAGGGTGTATAATTCTCTATGGCTGATTGTATTTTTTCATCAGGCACACCAAAGTATTTTCCAACTGTTACAGCGCATAAAACATTGGGCAGGTTATAATCACCTACTAATTGCGTTTTTATAGATGTGAATGAAGTTCCTTTTGTAATGGCTACTTCAAGAAATGGTTCGCTTTGTATTACATGACCAGCAATAGTTCCATTAGCAGTACCATACCATTCAATGCTGCTGATGTCTTTGCTCATTTCATGTAAATAATCATAATCATCATAGGCAAACACAGTTCCGTTGTGTGCTTTTATATAATCAAATAATTCTCCTTTACCCTTTCTAACACCTTCCATGCCGCCAAAGCCTTCGAGATGTGCTTTGCCGCAGTTGGTGATAATGCCATGTGTTGGTTGTGCATACACACAATAACCTTCTATTTCTTTCTGGTGATTGGCGCCCATTTCAATCACGGCCATTTCTGCATCCTGCTGTACACGCAATAATGTAATGGGGATACCGATATGATTATTCAGGTTGCCTTCTGTGGTGCAGGTTTTAAAATGTGCTGATAAAACTGCATGCACCAATTCCTTTGTTGTTGTTTTACCATTGCTGCCTGTAATGCCGATGAAAGGAATATTAAATTGCTCTCTGTGATATTTCGCCAGTTGCTGAAGTGTGGTAAGTGCATCTTCTGTTTGGATAATGCGTTCATCTGCTTCTTCTGGCATTTCATCAACAACAGCATACGCAGCACCCATTTCGAGTGCTTTTAGTGCAAATAGGTTTGCATTGAAGTTGGGTCCTTTTAGTGCAAAGAAAAGATCACCTTGTTTTAATTTTCTCGTGTCGGTTTGTATGGATGGATGCTGCAGAAATATCTGGTATAATGATTCAATGCTCACCGGTAAAAATTTGTGGCAATTTACGGAAGATAAAATTCTGAATAATAATAGCAGTGGCAACAAAAGAAAATCTCAAGCTGTTCAATAAAATTGTTTGCGTTGAAGCGTGCGACGCAACAACAGCTTCATCTGTGTTACTACGGCCGGGCTCATAAACCGCTATATCAGCTTATTCTCCACCGCAAACTTTACAAGTGAAGCCGTATTGTTAACCTTAAGTTTGGCAATAAGATTTTTCCTGTGCGTATCGGCGGTCTTAACGGAGATGAACAATGTATCGGCAATCTCCTGGTTGGTATAGCCTTCAGCAATTAAGCGCAGCACAGACTGCTCCCTTGCGGAAATGAGGTTCTCCGAAAAATGTATATAGCCTTTGCTTGATTTTGCGGTACCTGCATCTTTTGAAAAAAAATGGGCAATGGAGGCGGATAAATAAATCTCGCCCCTGTTTACCGCATGCAATGCTTTCACAAGTTCAGCACTGCCTGCATCTTTCAGCACATAAGCATCGGCGCCAGCCTTTAATGCATTGGTTACAGTGGCAATGTCATTGGCGGTGCTAAGCATGATGACTTTTATTGCCGGATACATTTGTTTTATAGCTATTGTTGCCCCTATGCCATCTATAAGTGGCATGTGCACATCCATAAGCACCACATCGTAATCTTTACTGTTACATTTTTCAATGGCTTCTTTTCCGTTTACGGCGAAACCTGCCACTTCTATAAGCAAGTCTTGCTGAAGCACATATTTCAGGCCTTCAATAAAAATGCGGTGATCATCTGCCACCAGCAGTTTGAGATTTTGTTCAGGCATACGCTAAGGGGAATTCTATAATTGTTCTGAATCCGGCACCGGGCTTTGAATCAAATTCTACTTCTGCATTAAGGGAATGCGAACGTGCCGTAATATTTGACAGGCCAAACCCTTTACCAGGCGATTTTATATCAAAGCCCCTGCCATCATCTTCGTACATAAATATAATTTTATCATCGCGGTTTACAAGCTCAATCAGTACATTTTTTGCATTTGCATATTTAAGTGTGTTATTGATAAGTTCCTGTGTAATCCTGTACAGGTTGTATTCTGTTTTTTGCTCAAGCCGCTTGCCGAGCCCGTCGTATGATAAAGTAAAATTTATTTCCCTGAGGTCATTTACTTTATTTACCAATTCTTCTGTTGCGGCTACATATCCTTTCTCTATAAGTGTTGATGTATGCAGGTCGTTCATTACATGCCGCAGGTCGGTAATAGAAGCATCCAGCAGGTTTATAGAATTCTCCAGCAAAACGGCATCACGTGAAATCTGGTTACCTTTAAGGCTCCTCAAAAACATACGTGCCGTGGAAAGTTTGGTGCCAAGGTCATCATGCAGGTCAAGTGCGATTTTATTGCGCAGTTCCTGGGCTCTTACTAATTTATTATAATAAAACCGAAACTCGGTTGCTACATACATAAAAAAGGAAATAGGCAAACCCAGCAGCGCCACACTTATAAGGCTGCCGAAAATAAAATTGAGGTTTTCTGAACCAAATGTTTGGACCTGCAGCGCTATTACCGATGCCGAAACCGAAAGCACGCAAAATATCATAACCCTTGCAAGCGGGTTTATATTCCCGCTTTTTTTTCTGAGAGAGAGAAAGGAGAGCCTGATACTTTCCGCGCATACCAGCAGCGGGTAAATAAATGTTTGAGGATTTACAAAGTTGCTGATGCTCCTGTTAAAAGGCGTAAAATAAATTGCAGCAGACACAAACATTAACCCGATAAAGAACCACCACGCAAACCCTTTCTTTATAGCAAACCCGCTGTAGGTTGCGGGCAATAAAAACCAACTGCCGGCAGTAAAAAACAAAGCGGCCGGCACCCTTAGCATATTGCTTACCTGCACATCATGTATTTTGAAAACAAGTAAGGCATACAATACATATGCCGCAGCCGTAAACAAATCAAACACCCCCAGCCACAGGTTTACTTTTTCTTTCCGGTAAAAAAAATAAAACGCAAAATGCAGGAGCAGTATAATAATAAACACGGCAGCCTTTGATACAGATATTCCAAAACTGTTATGAAAAGAATTAGTGCCTGGCTGTTGCTGCTTTGACCAGTAACCCATACTGGCATAAAAAAAGCTATTACTTAATTCAGGGTAAACCAGGTTCGTTGTTTGTTTTGGCAGGCAGATCCTTATTGCAATAACATGCTTTCCGCTGAAGTTAAATAAAAGCGGCAGCACCTGGTTTAAGGGGTTATAACCCTGTACTTCATCATTATTATTGCTTAGGGTGCCAAACTGTACAAACAGTTTACCATCAAGATAAATTTCTGATGCTGCATTTTGCTGTATGTGCAGGTAAACAGGTGCAGTGTTTACGTTACTGTCTAATGAAAGGTGCAGTCTCAGCCAGCAAATACCATTGCCAGTTAATTCCCTGTATTCGCTTACTTCTTTTGTTGGATCAAGAAACTGCCACCGGGCATCATTAAAGCCAGGGTTAGCATAGTGCATATCATCGCCCTGCTTAAATTTCCAGCCATTGTTTAATAAAGTACCATTCACAGAAAGTTTATTTATGTGCAGAACGGAAGCAGGCGTGTCGAAAACCGAAATATCCTGGGCAAAAGAATTAATGGAGGTATAAAATCCATAGAATTGCAGGAGCAGTAAGACTTGCATTTTGAAACGGGGTGCCCTCATAAATTTGAAATTGCAAACTTTCCTAATGTACAAAATAAAAAGCAGCGTACGTAATAAAGTTTCGGCTTAATGAAGCAGTTCAATACAATACATATATTTTTATATTATTGTCTGGTAAAAATGTCATTGCCTGGGCTAAAGCCCAATACTGGCGCAGGTTTTATTAACCCCCAGCCTTAAGGCTGGGGTTATAAAGCTAAAACCTTTATCCATTGGGCTTTAGCCCAGGTTAGCCGGACAATAATGATATTTTTATATTTTAGCCGGCAGCAGATTTTTATAGCATCCCCCGAAGTTTCGGGGTGTTGTGTCCCTTGTGCTCTACAACTTTACTGAACAAAAAATACAGCATCCCGCTGCGAAGCAATGCGGGGTACTTTCTGTTTTCATGGCTGCTTTTCCTGCCATTAAACTTAATCTGTTAAAGCAGAACTAAACTAACTATACAGCTATTCTTTGTTCTGCTTAATACCGGCTTTTGATATGATTGTTTCAGTTGCTGTGGCCTGCACCCTGTACACTATACCGGTTGACAATGAAGCTGTGTACAGTTCTCCATTTTCGTCTTCACCAAAATCTACAAGGCCTGTTGGCAAACCTGTTTGCAGGTAAGCATTAATTACACCTGCATTGCGGATAATTTTCCAGGCATTACCTGTGGTATAATCGGCACAAATATAATACCCCTGCAGTGCAGGATACGCGGCACCCCTGTACACATATCCACCGGTTATTACTTCTGCACTGGCTGCGTTTATATGCGGGTATTCCCAAACAGGAAATACATAATTGGCTCTGCTGCCACAACCTGTTGTGTCAAAGACAGCATTACCTTCATAGCAGGGCCACCCGAAATTAACGCCGGTGGGCTGGCCTGGCGTTCTTACATTCACTTCTTCCCATTTATCACCACCTACATCGGCCATCCATAAATTACTGGTGCGCCGGTCAAAACTCCAGCGCCATATATTGCGCAGTCCCAAAGCCCATATTTCATCACGAACTGCGGAATTATTTACAAAAGGATTATCAGCAGGTATGCTGTAATAAGGCGCATTTTGTACCCTTACATTTAAACGCAGCATTTTTCCCAGTAAGGATTGACCATCCTGCGCAAATTTTGTTGTTTTGCCATAGAAGCTGCCATCGTTAAAAGAAATATAGAGATAGCCATCCCTGGCAAAATGCATATCACCCGTATGGGCACCGCCGGTACCCCTGCCATCTATTGACAACAGCACCACACCGGAAGAAGCAATAGCGGAATCAGGATTGGTTCTGCTGGTTTGGTAACGTGCAAGTATGGTAAAATTGTCTTCGTTTACATAATACACAAAGAAAAACCGGCTTGTAATATAATCCGGTGCAAATGCTATGCAATATAACCCGGGATATTCCCTGTCTCCCTCCACTATACTTCTTAAATCTAAAAAAGGTTTGCTGAGCAGGGCACCGTTTTTATAGATTTTTATAAGGCCGCCCTGCTCACATATAAAAAGCCGCCCCGAACCATCGCCGGCGCTCCTTATGTCAATAGGCCGGTCAAGGTTTTGAATAAGTGGTGTTAAAATAAGTTGTGGTTGTGCAGCAAGGCTGCTGAAAAAAAGGGAAAAACAAAAAGATAATGACATGGTGAAACATATATGCAATAGCATTACAGATGATGCGCATTTTTTTTTCATGACAGGTACATTAACTGCGTTAAAAAATATGGAATGATTTCAGGGAATGAGGAGGTTCTCATTCGAAAAATAATAAAAATAAACGGGAAATAAAACCTTTTATTAAAATAATGACAGGATGTTAATGCAGGCAGAGACAGGCAATTGCAAGTTGTTCTGTGATAAACGCAGAATGTAAGAAATTGAAGGCTGTCTTATTTTCTCTGTGTCTCTCCGTCTCCGCGGTCTGCAGAGACAAGTTTTCTTTGCTCAATATTGTTCTTCAGATGAAGGGTGCGACGCAACAGAAGATGCTATAAAAGACAAAAGCCGGTATCATAATTTATTTCACTTCCTGCATATCTACCAAACGTTTATAAATGCCGTCTTTTGCAAGCAGTTCATCATGTGTGCCACGCTCTGCAATTTCACCCTTTTGCAATACGATGATCTCACTGGCATGGCGTACTGTACTTAAACGGTGTGCAATTACAATAGATGTTCTGTCCTGCATTAAATGATTGACAGCATCCTGTACCAGGCGCTCACTTTCTGTATCAAGCGAAGATGTTGCTTCATCAAGAATAAGTACAGGCGGGTTTTTCAATACGGCCCTTGCAATGGTTAAGCGTTGTCTTTCGCCACCACTTAGTTTGGAGCCGCGGTCTCCAATATTGGTTTGATAGCCATCTTCCTTGTTCTCAATAAAACTATGTGCATTGGCAATCTTAGCGGCTTTGATGATCTCTTCCTGCGATGCATTTTCTTTACCCAATGCAATGTTACTGGCAATGGTATCATTAAAAAGAATAGGTTCCTGCGTAACAATGCCCATTAACTGGCGCAGTTCTTTCAACGAATAATCTTTTATGTTCACACCATCAATCAATAACTCGCCCGCAGTTACATCATGAAAGCGGGGAACAAGATCTGCGAGTGTAGATTTGCCTGCGCCACTGCTGCCTACCAATGCAACGGTATGGCCTTTTCTTATAGTAAGATTAATGTTCTTTAAAATAACAAAATCATCATAAGCAAAAGAAACATTCCTGAATTCAACAGAATGGCTGAATGAACTGATTTTCTTACCATTTGGGTTTTCATCAACGGTAAGCGGCGCATTCAATACTTCTTCTATGCGGGTAATCGCTGCGCTTCCTTTTTGCATATTGTAAAATGCAGTTGATAAAGATTTTGCCGGATTGATAATCTGCGAGAATAAAGCAATATAACCAATAAAAACTTCGGGCTTCAGAGCTGCATCATCACTGTTAAGAATTAAACGGCCACCAAACCAGAGGATTCCACATAATACCAGCACACCAAGAAATTCAGACATGGGCGACGCCATATCTCTCCTGTTGTGCATTTTATTCTTTACTTTAAATAAAGTGTTATTGGTACTGATGAAACGGTTTCGCAGCAGGCTTTCAGCATTGAATGCTTTTATTACACGCAAGCCACTCAATGTTTCATCCAAAATAGAAAGCGATTCTCCATATTTCATAGCCGCGGCAGTACCCTGCTTTTTTAAAGAACGGCTTACACGGCCTATGATAAAACCTGTCAGCGGTAAAAATATAAGCAGGAATAAAGAAAGCTGCGGGCTTAAAAAAACCAGCATGCCCAGGAAAGCAAGTATAGTAATTGGATCTTTTATTAAACCTTCCATGGTGCCCACTACCGTGGTCTCCAGTTCATTTGTGTCGTTTGTCATGCGGCTGATGATGTCGCCCTTTCTTTGCTCATTAAAGTACCCTATGGGCAGCCCCAATATTTTATTGTACAATTCATTTCTTAGTTTGGTCATTACCAGGTTGCGCATTGGTGCCAGTACATAGTATGTTAAATAGAGGAAAAGGTTTTTTAAGAATATGGATGTTATTATGATTACACAGATCATTGCCAGTGCATAAGAGGCACTGTGTTCATCCATCATTTTTGTAATGTAATAACTAAGTGTTTGTACAAGTGTGGATGAGCTTAAACCGCCTTCAGGAAGTGTGTACACTCTTTTACCGGGGTCGAATAAAAGATTTAAAAAGGGTATAAGCATACCCAGTGAAACGATAGAAAATGCTACAGAAAGTAATGTAAACAAAATGTATAAGAAAATATTTCCTCTCAATGGTGTAAGATACCTGAACAGCCTTGCGTATTTCTTCATCTTTAATATAATCGCTTAAAAGCAGCAAAGTAACTAATTTTGCAGCGATTAATACGTTAATACAATGACAGAAGGAAAACGTCAGCGCCAGGTAGCCGGTGTGATACAGGAAGAGATGAATAATATTTTCAGGCGGCTTGGGTTGAATATGATCAGTGGCGGAATGGTTTCCATTTCCACCGTAAAAGTTACACCAGACCTGCTGGAAGCAAGAATATACCTTAGCCTTTTCAAAATAGAAGACCAGGAAGCGGCCATGAAAAAAATTGAAGACCGCTCACGGGAAATAAAAAGAGAACTTGCAGAACGGGTAAAGCATCAGCTGCGCCGCATACCGGTATTGCACTATTTTAAAGACGATACACTCGATCATGTTTTTAAAATGGAGGAAATTTTTAAACAGATCAATGAAGAAAAAAATAAAAAAGAATCAGAGAAATAATTTTAAACGTCCTGTATCTTAGGCAGTAATTTTTATTGCATGTTAAAAACCACCTGGCGCTGGATAAAGCGCATTTTTATTTTCGGTTTTATTTCCTCATTTCTTTATTTGCTTATCTGCAAATGGGTAATGCCGCCCATTACTATTACACAGTTTGGCGCTGTAATAGAAGGCTACGGTTTAAAACGTGATTATATAAGCTGGGAAGAAATTTCACCCAATGTAAAACTCGCTGCCATTGCAGCCGAGGATCAATTGTTTTTAACGCATAATGGTTTTGACTGGAATGCACTTAAAAAAAGTTTTGATTCAGACAAAGGTGGTACAGCAGCAAGCACCATTAGCCAGCAAACGGCAAAGAATATTTTTCTCTGGCAGGGCGAAGGCTTTATGCGTTATGTACGCAAGGCACCGGAGTTTTATTTTACGCAGTTGATTGAATGGATATGGGGCAAGCAACGCATACTTGAAGTCTATCTCAATACCATTGAAATGGGCAAGGGCATCTTTGGCATAGAAGCCGCGGCACAGGCCTATTTTAAAAAGCCTGCAAAGAATTTAACCCGCAGCGAAGCAGTACAGATCGTTGCCTGTTTACCCAATCCAAAAGCTTACACCGTAAAACCTCAAAGCCGTTATGTCGCATCGCGGTCAAGATGGATATTGCGGCAGATGAATAACTTGGAAAGCGATTCCGCGATAGCGGTACTGATTACGCCTGAAATAAAAAAGAAATAATTTTTTGAGCCGGGCTTTTGTTTTTTCAATTGGGCTTACGTTGCGTCGCACTCTTGTGCTTTTGGAATATGATGCGGCTTTGATTGAAGCGGAGTTTTGGTGCGTGAGACACGCACCATGGCGGAGGCCGGGTAATGGAAGTTTTAGAAATGCCATAAGCCAGCAGCAAATCAAAAGGGAATTCTTCTTTTGAAAAATTTTCAAAAATTCGTTTTACGTTGCTTTCTATTTCGTTACTGTTCATTGCAATTTCAATTTCTTTAAGTGTCTTTGTACTTCTCTTTCTACCTGTTCAAAATCAGGTAAGTCTTTTATCTGTTCATTCATTGAATTTTTCCAGCGTCCTTTGTATTGTGGCAGGCGTTCAGCTAATTTTTTTGGAAAGTCAACATGATTTAGTTTTTTACTGGCACATTTCTTTTCAAATTCTTTCATGTGAAAAGCTGCGTCCATTCCATGTCGTTCCAATAAAAACCAGATGTCGTAAAAATCCCTTGCCTGCATTCGTTGCATCACTGTCCGCATTTTTTCAACCAATACTTCTTCCAATGGATAACACAAAAGTTGGTGTTCTTCTATATCAGAATAGCCAACAGTAACATCCTTCATAACAGGTGCATATTCCAGTTGCTCACTTCTTGAAATATCTACTTTTACTTTTTTATTGCTACCCATGCCACCCAGCGGACCTGCGTAACTAATATAAAAATTAATGCCGCCATCTTCATGTTCATTGTTGTCAATAATAGCCAATGGAATATTAGCTTCTTCCTTCACATATTCAAATACCTCATTGAACCATTCAAAAATTTGCTCATTAGTTATTTCACTATTGAGCAATGTAAAATCAAGGTCTTCGGAAAAACGATAGTCTTCAAAATAGATTTTCTTTAAAACAGTTCCTCCTTTAAAAACTATTGCTTTTGAAAGCTGCTCATGTCGGGCAATACCTTTCAATATCCATGAAAGAATGTAGTCTTTTTCAATCTGTTGGTCACGAACGCCAGCTTCCCTTGCTTTTTGTTGTATCTCTCCTGGTTTAATCATGTGTACATAGCTGATTTAATGGTTTCCGTTTCTACGTTCTGCTGAATGCTCCATTTGCTGATTAATTTTCCGATCTTTGGTAATTCTGTGTCAAGCACCACATAAGAAGCGGTTTTCAGGTTTTGGAGTTGCTCAACAATCTCATTGTTTATTTCAAGAACATCTAAAAGAAAGCCAAGTCGTTTAATTACTGCTTGCGAATTGAATTTCTTTGTATAATCAAGTAGTTGATTGAATTTTATTTTATCTTTTGAAATATAGATAGCCTTAGCTATTTCAACAATGCCACCTGCGTAATCTGGTTTGAAAAGACAATCAATAATTGTTTTCTCTAAATCAGAACAAAGCACTTTATTGAAACTATCTACCCAAATTTTTTTAGCTCCAAAAAAATGTTTTTCATTATGGTAAATAAATTGAAAAGCAATATTCTTGATTTTTATTTCTGATGGCCTGAGTTGTTTGGAAACAACAATTTGTTCTTTTAAAGAAGGTTGTGTAATGAGATTATGAATTTGCAAAGCCGAATAATAACCAATATAATGTTCAGCATCTTTTACAATATGCTCAGCAATCAAGTGCCAGTCGGGCATAAAGGTCTCAGCATTTTGCTCGTAAGGAATGATATAATAAATAGCTTCTTTTAACCGCATTAAAAGTCCACGTTTGGTCATATCGCTTAGCAATTCTCTAACAGTACTTTCTTTTGAATCCGGCAATACTTCCAGTGCTTCTGCATAGCTAAAACAAACCTTGTTCTCTCCGTTGAAATGAGACAGCAATTCATTTGACTGTGTAGAAATATATTTATGTTTCATAGTTAAATTGTCAGGTTTGACCTGACTAATAAGATACGAAAGATATATAATATTGAGAAGTAGACTAAAATTATATTTTATAGTGTAATTGTCAGGATAAACCTGACTAATGCAATATGAAACATAATCTTAGGTTATTGAGGGTAAGGTGTGACAATCACTGCTCATAAAACTTCCCTCAGTTGGGTGGTGGGTGGGCTTTGGTGTTCACTAATGATATGTTGCTGAAGTGTCGAACAAATGATGATAGATATTCGTCAGCCGGGGTGGGTGGGTTGTGCGTTGGCATTTTTAGCTCTTTGCAAGGTTGGCTTTTGTGTCAAGGTTTTGTGCGCCTTGCAATGTGCTAAAAATAGCGTGGGGTAGTGTCGGCAAAGTCATGGATGTTTGTATATGTGCAGGATGTTGAATAGGGTGACACATAACGGGCAGGGCTTGCTGCCGGTGGGATATTTTATAACGTCCAGCCCGGAACAAATGCCCAATTAATAATTTTTGTTGAAGATACCATTTGTCGCTTAATTATTAA
>Ga0187893_10009230_pt1 | contig 15230 bp, 15 predicted proteins | sample MA1701074metaG_FD_139574 | JGI IMG/M metagenome (GOLD analysis project Ga0187893, IMG submission 139574) | White microbial mat communities from a basaltic lava cave in the Kipuka Kanohina Cave System on the Island of Hawaii, USA - MA170107-4 metaG ... | reverse complement strand
GCCGCAGTTACTGGTAAACCATTACGGGTCTTCAGAGATCTACACGCTTACCTTCAACCAGCATGCGGCGGCGAAACCCGGCTCCGCGGGCCACTCGGCATTGAACTCCCGCATACGGGTTGCCCGGTTGGATGCGCAAACCCCGGACGAACTCGCCGCAGCGGGCGAGGAAGGACAAATCATTGCCGACCTTGCCGGCGACGAGGCTTTCGAAGGTTACTGGAAGCGACCCGACGCGGACGCCAAGGCGATACGCAATGGCTGGTATTTCACCGGCGACACCGGCTATGTAGACGAGGACGGCGATGTTTTCGTGACCGGGCGGCTGGATGACATGATCATATCCGGTGGCGAGAACATATCACCGGTGGACATTGAGTCGGTGCTGTCCCGGCACCCGGCGGTGGACGAAGTCGCGGTGGCGGGACTGAGTGACGAGCGCTGGGGACAGCGCGTGGTCGCCTTTGTCAAGCGCAAGTGCGAGGTGGACGCGCAGACGCTGGAAGCACACTGCAAGGCCACCGACCTGCCAAACTTCAAGCGTCCACGCGAATATGTATTCGTCGCGGCAATTCCCAAGTCGCCGGTGGGCAAGATCCTGCGCCGCAAACTCGTTGCCGGCGAATACGAGCGCGATGCCGCGTTTTCCAACGGACACACACCAGTCGCCTGAATCATGGGAGGTACAGTCATGACGATCAAACACCCATCGGCCGGTCTGCTCGACCAGCCAGACGGCTTTCGCATCGAAGTCGACACGACGCGCAGACGCGGCGACATCGTACTCGACCGTCCGCCGCTCAACGTGGTGTCGATGCCGCAGCGCGACCAGTTGCGTTGCGCTTTCGAGGCGCTCGACGCGAATGCGGACGTACGCGTCATCGTAGTGCGCGCTGCCGGCGAGCATTTTTCCAGCGGCGGTGACATCAAGGGATTCCTCGACGCCAGTCCCGAGAAGGTGTCGAATCTGGCCTGGAACATTGCCGCGCCTGCGCGGTGCACTAAACCGGTGGTCGTCGCGACCCGCGGTTATTGTTTCGGCGTGGGCTTCGAAATCGCGCTCGCGTGCGACTTCCGCATCGCCTCGGAGACAGCGCTCTATGCGTTGCCGGAACAATTGCTCGGCCAGATACCAGGTTCTGGCGGTTCGGCACGATTGCAGAAAATGGTGGGCATAACGCGCGCCAAGGATATCGTGATGCGCTCGCGCCGCCTCCCTGGGAAGCAAGCCTATGATTGGGGTGTCGTTACCGAATGCGTATCCGATGCCGAGCTGGAACGGGCGACCGACGCGCTGGTGGTCGAACTGCTCTCATTCTCGCCGCTTGCACAGCGCACTGCCAAAAAGCTCATGAATGACACGGAGGACGCCACGCTGTCAACTGCGATCGAACTCGAAGGCCATTGTTACGGCCGGCTGCGTTTCTCCGACGATTTTCGCGAGGGCGCCACGGCCTTCCACTCGAAACGCAAGGCCGATTTCAAGGGCAGCTGAGCGGGAAGCTGGCGATGAATTCCGGAACACGGGGCGTGATGAACGGGCTATCGCGTGGCGCTATCCGCTGCCGTCAACGGGTTAGGTACCGCGTGGGAGTAACTGAAGTTGCGTTTGCGGCCCTGCTTGTTCAAACTTTATGGCTGTGCCGGTCATTACTGAGGCAACTACCGTATCGATCGTGCCATGACTGACGCCGCACTTGTTGTTATCGGATTGCAGCGCGATTACTTTCCGGGCGGACGCTTCGAACTGCCCGGAATCGAGCGGACGGTGGTCAATGCGTCCGCGCTGCTCTTGGTGTGCCGCAGTTTCGGCATACCGGTCGTCCACGTCCGGCATGTGGAGAAGGATCCGGCGGTCGGATTCCTCATGGAGGGCAGCGCCGGTGCCGAGATCGATCCCCGCGTCGCGCCATCCGGCAATGACCTGCTAATCACGAAGAATTGGCCGAATGCATTTCGCGATACGAAGTTCCAGGCGATTCTGGATATCCTGCGCCCGCGGGAACTCGTTTTTTGCGGCGCCATGAGCAACTTGTGCGTGGACGCTACCGTCAAGGCGGCGTTCGATCTCGACTACAAATGCACGGTTATTGAGGACGCCTGTGCCGCCAGCGATCTCGAGTTCAACGGTACCCACATTCCTTCCGCCCAGGTCCATGCGGCATTCATGGCCGCGCTGGCCTCGGCTTATGGGGACATCACCGACCTCAAGGCATTCAACGACCGGTTGGCCAGATCCTGAGCCTTCTCACCGACCAGGGCCGGCCTCCGGGTTACTGACGCAGATAGGTATCGCGCAGTGTGCGGCCGATAAAGGCGCGCGCGTCGCTTCGATCGAAGGGCTTGCCGTCTGCAAGATTCTGCGCGTAATCAAGGAACGGTTCGAATAGTCCGCCCTGGTCGACCGGCGCAACGAGCGTGAAACGGGAATCGCGTTGCGTGATATTGCGCCAGGCAGCGCGCACTTCGGACCAGAAAGGCTCGGTGCGTAAAAAGTAGTTCTCTCCCGCACTGAAGTCATAATCCCGGATGCGCTGATAACGCGCAAACCCGTATTCGCGCGCCAGGTACGGCATTTCGGCACGTGCTTTGCCGCTCATGTCCAGCGCGAGCTTGAGATTGTCCTCCTCCTGCACCCAGCCATCCGGGGTGATGGTGTGCCGGTTGATGCCTACAAGCACCTGATAGTCCTTGCGCACGCTCCACTCGCGGCGCGGCAGCGGCCGCCAGGTTTCGTCACTGATCCACGTGGAATGACTGTCATTGTGCCGCCAGCGACCACGCGCGGCGTAGCGAGGGGAATTGTCGACCTGGTACACGCTCTGCACCCAAGCGCCTTCGCGCTGCTGCGCGGAAACCGCGCGCGGCGCCCAGGTGTTCGCGCCTTCGTAGGCCAGAAAAGCCTCTGACTGGTATTGCCATTCCTGACGCCAGTGGCGCACTACCATGGGCTCGCTGACGGTGCCGTCTTCCAGTTGCACCCGCATGACCAGGATGTGCTGAAGGGCTATGAACTCGTCACGATCCTCGGCCACAAAGACGTACTCGGTGCCCCAGCTCTGATAGGGCGCATCAGGTTTCAACGCCGGATCGAATCGCAACACTTCCAGAAAATCGAAACTGACGCGATACGGACCCGCCATCGCCAGTATGGCGCGGCGGTCGCGCTCCAGCGCGCTCAGTCCGGGCATGCGCAGCCGTTCCCAGGCGTTGCTGGGCGACGTGTCGAGTACAACCGGGGCGCCGCGCGTGCTTGCACCCCGAGGTCTCAAGGCATTCTCACCCAACGGCCAGGCGAAAGTGAACCAGCTGACATTGGAACCCGGGGCATCGCTGGATTCGTACGCCTGCGCGAAAAGGGGCAGCCAGACCAGCAAAACCAGGAGTGACAATTGTCGCGGCATGAAGATAACCGAAGTTCCGGGAGACACGCAGATTGTAGTCGATCGACGCCGGGCAACAGCCGGTGTTGCCAAACAGGCATACTTGCGAAAGTATTCGAAGTTAAAGCCCGTTGCCGAGCCCGCAAGTTACAAACAGACCGAGGAGGGTACCCATGGCTGGCGAGAACAAGACCAAGGTAACCATTTTGACCGGAACCTACCGGATCCAGGGACACATCGAATTGACGCAGGGGGCACGGATAACAGACTACCTTGTCGAGTCCAAGGAGTTCATTGCGGTCACCGATGCGGAAGTCTGGGAAATCGCGGGCCGGCACGTGATGAACACGTCATTTCTGAACGTCAATCGCCATCATATTGAGATCGTCGTTCCCGGGCATTGATTCGGCGCCATCCGCTTCCTGATGGCGGCCGGCGCCAGTTCAGTCAAGTCCGCCCCGGCGCCTTCGCCTGCAGCAGTTCATCGCCCGCACCGGCGAACGTCGAGGCAGCTTGAGCAGAACCGGGCAGATCAGCGGCAAATTCAAGCTGAATTGCATTCTCTGCAGCACAATGAAGCGTTCCGGCCGTTTATGACTTCCAGTTCGCAAGCGCACAACGGTGCATCCACGGAGATCGCTGGCTCTCCGAAAAGTCTTGTGGCATCATGGAGTTAACGTAAAGGAGAGGTGTCATGACCAGCGACCACCACGCGCAGGAAATTCAGATGCTGCGTTCCGAGATCGAAATGCTGATGAACGAGCGCCAAAGCCTGTTGCGTGCCACCGGCGCGGCTGCAGTGTTCGTTGCGAATCTGGACAGCGAGTCTTTGCCCGAAAGCACCTACGCGGTTGCCGATATCCTAGCGCATGCGCTCAACCAACTCTCCGAGGACTCGCTGCGTGATGCGCTCGAACTTGTCCGCCCGACGGTGGAAGCGGCACGAAGCGAAACGAAGAAGCAAGAGCGGTAGCGGCAGGAGCGGCTCTGACCGCCGCGCGGCGGGCTACCTCACATGGTCGAAACGACTTCCGGCGTGAAACCCAGGATCGGCCTGATCCTGACCGGCGGCGGTGCGCGTGCGGCCTACCAGATCGGATTTCTGCGCGCCGTGTCGCACATGTTGCCGCGGGGGGTACTGAATCCGTTCAAGATCATCTGCGGGACTTCGGCCGGCGCGATAAATGCAGCTGCGATGGCCGCAGGTGCCACCGATTTCCACCGGGCCGTTCGGCGGCTGATGCTGGTCTGGAAGTACTTTCACGTCGACGACGTCTATCGTTCCGACGTTCCGGGCGTTATCGGTACAGGCAGCAAATGGCTCGCCGCGATCTTGCTCGGCGGTCTGGGCAAGAATAATCCGACCTCGCTGCTGGACAACGCGCCGCTCGCGCAACTTCTCCGCCGCCACCTTGATTTTCCCGGTATCCGCAAAAGCATCGAGGCTGGCGCGCTGTACGCACTATCGGTCACAACATCGGGATATACCTCGGGCCATTCGGTGAGTTTCTTCCAGGGCGCGCCCGGGCTCGCCGGCTGGCAAAGAGCGCGACGCATCGGCGTGCCGGAGGTGATCGACATCGACCATCTCATGGCCTCGAGCGCACTGCCATTCATGTTTCCGGCCGTGCATTTGCGTCGCGAGTTTTTCGGCGACGGCAGTATGCGCCAGATCGCGCCGATCAGTCCGGCACTGCATCTGGGCGCGGACCGCGTAATCATAATCGGCGTGGGCCGGCAGGCAGGGAGCGCAACGGAGCGCATCAAGACTGTCGCCCATCCGTCGCTGGCACAGATTGCGGGACATGCTCTCAATAGCATCTTTCTCGATAGTCTCGAAGCCGACATCGAACGCCTGCAGCGCATTAACCGGACGATACGGTTGATATCTCCGGAAGACCGATCCAGGCACGATATCCAGCTACGCGAAATTGACGTACTGGTTATATCGCCGAGCGAGGAAATCGACAGAATCGCCGCGCGCCATATGCACGAACTGCCGCGTTCGATCCGTTTCCTCTTGCGCGGGCTGGGCGCGACCAGAACCGGGGGCGCCACGCTGACAAGTTACCTTTTGTTCGAACCGACGTACTGCCGCGCGCTGATCGCGCTCGGTTACAAAGACACGATGGCGAGGCGGGAAGAGATTCTTCGTTTCATCGGTCCCGTCGTGACGCAGGAATGAAGCAGGATTTGGGTATGAAACCCGCTCATTGCGATACGCGCGCGATCGGGACCTGAACCTGTGGTCCCGCGCTTTTCTGTGCAAGCACGGCTCCGCAATTCGGGCCGGGCCCCGCTATGGAAAGGCTCTTTCCGGGACCGCCACGTCACGTTGCTGTACCGACATTTTGCAATTCCCGCGAATCGTGCGGGAATCCGCGGAAGTCGAATGCTCACCGATGAAGCGAAAATCGGTCAGTCTGCAGTCCTGCATGGGTAATGGTGTATAAGGCGGGCTGGCGTCACTAACTGAAAGGAATCCGAAAAATGGATTTGGCACCCAGGGAGAAGGACAAACTGCTGGTATTCACTGCGGCGTTGCTCGCCGAGCGGCGCAAGGCACGCGGGTTGAAGCTGAACTACCCCGAAGCCGTTGCCTACATTACCGCCGCAGTTCTCGAAGGCGCGCGCGACGGCAAGAGTGTTTCCGAGCTGATGAGTTTCGGTACGACCCTGCTCAAGCGGGGCGAGGTTATGGAGGGCGTGCCGGAAATGATCCCCGACATTCAGGTCGAGGCGACTTTCCCGGACGGGACCAAACTGGTCACCGTCCATAACCCAATTCCCTGATTCAAGCCGAATTCCGCGAGAGGACAACGATGATTCCAGGAGAGATCAAAACGCGGCCGGGCGACATCGAGCTCAACGCCGGCCGCAAGACCGTCGAGGTCACGGTGATGAACAGCGGCGATCGGCCGGTTCAGGTCGGATCCCATTACCATTTTTTCGAAACAAACGAAGCACTGCAGTTCGATCGCAAGAGTGCGTATGGGTATCGCCTGAACATTCCTGCGGGGACCGCGGTTCGCTTCGAACCGGGCCAAAACCGTCGAGTCGAGCTGGTGCAATTTGCTGGCGCCCGCACGGTCTATGGATTTCTCGGGAAAGTGATGGGGGTGCTGAAATGACTTCCAAGCTGGCACGGGCGGCGTATGCGGACATGTTCGGTCCGACCACCGGGGATCGCGTGAGGCTCGCCGACTCCGAATTGTGGATCGAGGTCGAACAGGACCACACCATCTACGGCGAGGAAGTGAAATTCGGTGGCGGCAAAGTGATTCGGGACGGCATGGGACAGAGCCAGCGAGCGCACGCCGAGGTCGCCGATACGGTCATAACCAACGCCCTCATCGTGGACTACACGGGCATCGTCAAGGCCGACATCGGGATCAGGAACGGAAGAGTCTCCGGGATCGGCAAGGCAGGCAATCCCGACATTCAGCCTGGCGTGAACATCATTGTGGGCGCCGCCACCGAAGTCATCGCCGGCGAGGGCATGATCGCGACAGCCGGAGGCGTGGACTCGCACATTCATTTCATCTGCCCGCAACAGATCGAGGAGGCGCTGATGTCGGGTATCACCACGATGCTTGGCGGCGGCACCGGGCCCGCGACCGGTACCAACGCGACGACCTGCACGCCGGGACCGTGGCATATCGCGCGCATGCTGCAGGCCGCAGAAGCGTTTCCGATGAATCTCGGGTTCCTGGGCAAGGGCAACTGCAGCCTAAAGGGTCCGCTTATCGAGCAGGTGGCGGCCGGCGCGATGGGCCTGAAGCTCCACGAGGATTGGGGCACCACGCCGGCGGCGATCGACAATTGCCTCGCGGTCGCCGACGACATGGATGTCCAGGTGGCCATCCATACCGACACCCTCAATGAATCGGGGTTCGTCGATACCACGATCGCGGCTTTCCGTGGGAGAGCGATTCACACGTACCACTCGGAAGGCGCGGGAGGCGGCCACGCACCGGATATCATCCGCGTGTGCGGCGAGCCCAACGTTCTTCCTTCGTCGACCAATCCAACGCGTCCGTTCACCCTCAACACGCTCGACGAACACCTCGATATGCTCATGGTGTGTCATCATCTTGATCCTGGGATTCCGGAAGACGTGGCGTTTGCGGAATCGCGCATCCGCAAGGAAACCATTGCCGCCGAAGATATCCTGCACGACCTCGGAGCGATCAGCATGATGTCGTCCGACTCGCAGGCGATGGGCAGGGTTGGCGAAGTGGTGATGCGCACCTGGCAGACCGCACACAAGATGCGCGTTCAACGCGGCTTCCTGCCGGACGAAAAGTCCGACTGTGACAACTTCCGGGTAAAGCGCTACATCGCAAAGTATACGATCAACCCGGCAATCACCCACGGGATTGCGCATGAAGTGGGCTCTCTGGAAGTCGGCAAACTCGCCGACATCGTGCTCTGGAGGCCGGCGTTTTTTGGTGTCAAACCCAGTCTCATAGTAAAGGGCGGTATGATCGCCGCCGCCGCGATGGGCGACCCGAACGCCTCCATTCCGACACCGCAGCCGGTTCACTACCGGCCGATGTTCGGATCGTTCGGGCCGGCCTGTCAGGCAACGTCACTGACTTTCGTATCTGCGGCAAGCGTCGAAAACGGAATCGGCAACGCGCTCGGCCTGAAAAAACAGCTGGCTGCGGTTCGTGGGACACGGACAATCGGAAAGAAGGACCTGCCGCTGAACGGCTACACGCCAAGGATCGACGTGAACCCGGAAACCTACGAAGTTCGAGCGGACGGCGAGCATCTTACGTGCGAACCCGCCACGTCCCTGCCGATGGCGCAGCGCTATTTCCTGTTCTGATTGCGGGCACGCGTGGGGCATGGCGCCAGCCCCGCCGCCCGGCGCCGGGTCCGTACCGCTACGACTTCGGATCGAATCCGAGAATTTCGTTCGCGTTGATCACCGCATCGGCGATTTCTTCGGCGGTGACTCGCTTGCTCATCGCCTGATCGCGGATGACCTTGTAGGCGTCGTCCTCCGAAAGGCCGCGGGTGTGCATGAGAATTGCCTTGGCCTTGTTGATCTTGCGGAGTCCGGCAAGTCTTTGCTCCAGGCGCGCGATGTATTTTTCCTGCGTTCGGGCTTTTTCGGCCTGGTTAACGGATACCACGATCGCGGTGAGCAGGCCGAATGATTTTACCGGGGAGGCGATCACGCCGTACGCATTGACCTGCAGCACGGCTTCGACGATCACCGGATTCTCGTAGTTCACCACGGGAATGACCGGGGGAGATCCGTCGCGCCGCAGCCATGGCAGTTCCATGGATAGAACCTCGGGCCGCATGGCAAAAATGACCAGATCTGTTTCGTCGGGGAGTTTGTCCAGCGGGGGCCAGAAGGCCTTCACACGGCAGCCGATGCGCTGCAGTTGACCGAGCAATTCCTGCCCGTCCTGATCGTCGGGATGGAATACCACCACGCTGAGAGAACGCAGTTCTCTCAGCAGACGCGGTGTGCCTTCGCTCTTTCTCATCCGATGTCCGTCTTTCACCGATCACCGGGCGTGAATCTGCGCCCGGGCCGACCAGTCCTCGAGCGAGTGTGATACCAGGTAAGGATCCGGCCGCACCCAGCGTTCTGCCTCCTGAAGGATATCGAACTGGCCCTGCCCATTGACCCTGCCGATGCGCGGCCGCAGATAGGTATGGTGGTTATGTTCGTCGATTCGAACTTTGCCCTGCGGCGCGGAAAATTCCGACCCCGGAAGCACTCGCAGCAGATCCGGGACATTGTCCGTGTCGACGCGACGCATTCCGTCGGCCAGAAGATGGGTCTGGAAGTATGCCGCCTCCCAGCACATGTTGGTAACTTCGCCCTCACCAAAACGACTCTTGAATTGCGCGACGCATCGCCTGTTGACTTCCGTGTCGACACTCTGGAAATAGGGCGCAGAGGTGAGGTGTCCTTCCGCTATGTCTGCGCCCATCTCCCGCACTTCAGCCTCACAGGTTGTGAGGCTCGCAATCGGTATCCTGGCCGGGTCCAGTTTGACCTGTGCATACGCCCGATGCAGAAGAGAAGTGCCGTACCCTACGACTGTAGAAAAAATGAAATCCGGACTGGTCGCCTGGATTTTTTTGGCGACAGTGACGTAGGATTCCCAGGACGCATCAAGCGGCAGGTAGACTTCCGCGACCTTTTCGCCGCCGCGCTCTGCGATAAGGTCGCTCATGATTCGATTCGATTCATAAGGATAAACATAGTCCGACCCGACCATGAATACCCGCGAGCCGAAATGACGCATCATGAATTCAGCGAGCTGTACGCTGTTCTGATTCGGGGCGGCGCCGGTGTAGATGACGTTACGCGAGTACTCGAATCCTTCGTACAGCGTCGGGTACAGAAGCAGGCCGTTCCAGCGTTCGACGACCGGTATCACCGCCTTTCGGGTGCTCGACATGTAGCAACCCAGAATGACCTGAACCCGATCTTCAAGGAGCAGATGCTTTGCTTGAGACGCGTAAAGCGCGGGGCGTGACTGGGGGTCATGACTAGTCAATTGCAATTCGCGCCCATTGATGCCACCAGCTTCGTTGATTTCCTGTACTGCCAGGAGCGTACCGAGCCGCTCCGAGCGCTCGATAACCGAGGTGACGCCGGTTTCGGAAAACAAGACGCCGACACGAATCGGTGCCGTTGATCTGGATTTCATCTTCCCGTCAAGACCTTTAAGAGGGTAAATTCCGTTCCTGAATTTCCGCGGCCGGCTCGTGCGCGGCGGAATCCGCCGGAAACGCGATTCCAGGCTCGAGAGTGTCCGGAAGTGTAGGCCATGATGTACGCCGTGCGAAGTGTAATCAACGCTTGAATTTAACAAGCGTAAGGATTATATATACGAGCAAAGGAGGGGGGAGGCCGCTACTCTCGGCGCAGTATTTCAGGATGACCCAGAACTGGGCGCGGACTCGCAGGGCTGCACGAACTCAGTGCCGTCGGAAGGAACGCTGAAACGCGAAATCCGCAGGCGCAATGCCCGAATAGCGCAAGAGGTCTATCCAGTCATCTACCGGAGGCCGTAATTCCTGGCAGGCACTGCCCGGCCCGCCCCGCTTGCGATCGCGCGGCGAGCCAATGGCTGACCGACGGATACACGAATCGGGGTGGCCCGGATATTGCGTAACGGTTGGCGGTTATGCGGAAGCGCACGGACGCGTGTCCGCAAAAGAATTGAGTGTTTTCGGCTGAAGACAACGACGTCCAGGCCGATCGAGGCAGAGGAGCCCACTGGCCGGTACGTCCGGCCAGTGGGTTTTTTTCTGATTGCCGCGACTTGCGGCGCACGTTTCCGACGGGAGAGGAGTCACAATGAGTAAGTTCGACAGGCGGGACTTTTTGAAGGCTGGCGCTGCGACGGCTGCGGCGGGCGTTTTACCGGCACCGTTTATCTGGCCCAAAGGTGCGCAGGCGGCCGACACCGTAAAGGTTGGCATTCTGCATTCGCTGACAGGCACGATAGCGATCGCGGAAAAATCTGTGGTCGATGCGGAAATGCTTGCGATCGAGGAAATCAACAAGGCCGGAGGTGTGATGGGCCACAAGATCGAGGCGGTCGTCGAAGACGGCGCCAGCGATTGGCCGACGTTTGCAGAGAAGGCTCGCAAGCTCATCGTCAGGGACAAGGTCGCGTCGGTGATGGGCTGCTACACCTCCGCGTCCCGCAAGGCCGTGCTGCCGGTATTCGAGAAGGACAAGGGACTGCTCTACTACCCGACTTATTACGAAGGTCTCGAGATCTCGCCGAACATCATGTATACCGCCCAGGAAGCGACGCAGTCGGTGGTCGCCGCCATGGAATGGCTATACAAGAACAAGGGCAAATCCTTCTACATGATCGGCTCCGATTACATCTGGCCGCGGACCACGATCAAGATCGCCAAAGCCACGCTGACGCGTCTGGGCGGCAAGCTGGTCGGTGAGGGCTACTATCCGCTGGGACACATCGAGTTCTCCTCGGAGATCAACAAGATCAGAGCTTCCAAGCCCGATGTCGTTCTCAACTGCGTCGTCGGGGGCAGCAACGTTGCATTCTTCAAGCAACTGACTGCTGCCGGCATCACCGGAAAGAACCAGACGGTACTGTCGCTGGCGGTATCGGAAGAGGAGGTGTCCGGCATCGGCGCCGACAATACCGAAGGGACGCTGACCTGCATGGGCTATTTCCAGAGCCTGAAGAACGCGGCAAACGAAAAGTTCGTCAAGGCTTTCAAGGCCAAGTATGGGGCGAACCGGGTCGTCGGCGACACTCTGGAGTGCGGCTACATTTCAGTCTACCTGTGGAAGATGGCGGCCGAGAAAGCCAAGAGTTTCGACGTTGAAAAAGTTGTCGCGGCATCTTCCGATCTGGCAATCGATGCGCCAGAGGGAAAGGTCAAATTCCATGCGTCCAATCACCATTTGTGGAAGCATGCACGCATCGGCACTTTCCGCAGGGATGGCCAGGTGGACATGATTTATGAATCGTCATTGATCGAACCGAATCCTTTCCCGAAGCTGTAACGGTTGTTGGTGAATTGCGCCGGGACACGGGCGCGGCGGGGCCGCGGAAAGCATCTTTCCGCGGCGTTCTCCGCCGCACGCGGTCCGGGTGCGCATTGAGTTGATCGGTTGAGACTAGGGCAGACTGCCATATGACTCTGGATATGCTTGCGATGCAAGCGTTCACCGGACTGAGCATCTTTACGATCCTGATGCTCATGGCGCTTGGGCTCGCAATTGTCTTCGGTCTCATGGGCGTCATCAACATGGCTCATGGTGAGTTGATGGCGATGGGCGCCTACGCCAGTTACGGAACCGCTTATTTCTTCCAGCGTTTCCTGCCAGAGTGGATGGACGTGTACATCTTCGTGGGCATTGCGCTTGCGTTTGTTGTCACCAGCATCTTCGGATATCTGTTGGAGCGCGGGCTGATCCGGTTTCTGTATCAGCGTCCGCTCGATACGCTGCTGGCGACCTGGGGCGTCAGTCTTATTCTCCAGCAATGTTATCGTCAATTTATCAATCCGAGAGAGGTCGAAGTACCTACCGTCTCCTGGCTTCGTGGCGCGTGGCAAATCACCGAGGGCGTTTCCCTGCCGCTATCGCGGATTTTCATAATCTGCCTTGCAATCGTTACCGCCGTGCTGGTTTACCTGCTCCTGTACCGCACGCGTTCGGGGATTCTTATTCGAGCGGTGACGCAGAACCGGTCGATGGCAGGTGCTGCCGGAATCAATACCAAGCATGTCGACGCGTACACGTTTGCACTGGGTTGCGGACTTGCCGGCATCGCTGGCAGTTCATTCACGATGCTGGCCTCGACCGGCCCGACGACCGGACAGCAGTACATCGTCGATACCTTCATTGTTGTGGTTTTCGGCGGCGTGGAGAGCCTCATCGGAACGGTCGCCTCGGCGTTTATCATCGGTCAGCTGCAATCCTGGTTTGAGTTTGGAATGAGTGGGTCGATGGCGCGGGCGAGCATTCTTGTTCTGGTAATCGTGGTTCTGTATTTCCGGCCAAATGGCCTGTTCGCTACAAAGGTAAGGAGATGATGGCCGGCGGCGTGCCGTTGGAGCGTGCGGGCGAAGCCGCTGCCGCGGATCTGCACGATCGTGGAATCTGGATAGGCAGGGCCGGACTGGCGATTCTCGCGCTGCTGCTGTTTGCAGTCGTGCCGCTCTCGCTGGATGTTTTCCGTCTCGGATTGGCCGCAAAGTATCTCAGCCTGGCTTTCTGTGCGGTCGGGATTGTTCTGATATGGGGATACGGTGGGATCCTGAGTCTCGGGCAGGGAGTGTTCTTCGGCCTGGGAAGTTACATGATGGCCATGTTTCTCAAGCTGGAGTCGACTTCGGCGGACAGCTCGGCACAGGCTTTGTCCTCCTTTTTCGGATCCACTCTGCCCGACTTCATGGTCTGGAACAGTGTCGAAACGCTGCCTTGGTGGTGGGAGCCGTTCCATTACGTGTGGTTCACGATCCCGGCCATCCTGCTGCTGCCGCCTTTGCTGGCATTCGGATTCGCTTACGCGATTTTTCGAAAGCGGGTTGGTGGCGTGTACTTTTCGATCATCACGCTCTCGCTGTCCGCGATCATGTCCATCATGATCATCGGTCAGCAGGGAGTGACCGGTGGTGTCAATGGGATCAACGATTTCCGGACGTTCATGGGAATCGACCTGAATACCGACGACGCAAAGCGGGCGATGTATTTCATTACCTGTGCACTTCTGCTCATGTGCGTCATTACCGGGAGTTTCATTCTGAAAAGCCGGCTGGGCAAGGTCCTGGTTGCGATCCGGGATCGCGAAGACCGCGTGAGATTCTCGGGGTATGACCCGGCGCTGTTCAAGGCATTCATCTTTTCCGTCGCGGCATTTTTTTCCTCTCTTGGTGGCGCGATGTTCACGATCCAGGTCGGTCTCGCGTCGCCTTCGCTGGTGAGCATCGTGCCATCGATCGAAATGGTGATCTACGCCGCGGTCGGCGGCCGCCTGTCCCTTATCGGCGCCGTTTACGGAGCGGTGCTCGTAGGCACTGCAAAAACCTTTTTCTCCGAGAATTTCGTTGAGTACTGGATGTATTTCATCGGCGCGCTGTTCGTTTTCGTGGTGATGTTCCTGCCTCATGGGCTGGCAGGGTTGCTGGAGAAAATACGGGGCTATCGGACTGTTCAGCCTACGCCGTTCAAGTCGCCCGACCGGGAAAGTGGTGGAGTCGGCAAATGAGCGAGCTGATCTTGTCGATCGAGGATCTGAGCGTCTCGTTTGACGGTTTCAAGGTCGTGGATCAACTGGTGTTCTATGTGGAGAAAGACGAGTTGAGATGTGTGATAGGCCCGAACGGCGCGGGCAAGACCACTCTGCTCGACATGATCTGCGGAAAAACCAAGCCGTCCAACGGAAAAATCCGTTTCAAGAATTACGAACTCACGCAGATGATCGAGTACCAGATCACGCGTGTCGGCGTCGGCAGGAAATTCCAGAATCCGTCCGTATACGAGGATCTTACGGTGTTCGAGAATCTGGAGATCTCATACCCGGAGAAACGCGGCATGCTCGGCTCGTTGTTCTTCAAACGTGACGCGGAACTGATTCGCAAGATCGACAAGGTCGCCAACCAGATATTTCTTCATGAAGTACTGCGCCACAAAGCCGCGCAGCTCAGCCACGGACAGAAACAGTGGCTGGAAATCGGGATGCTGCTGATGCAAGACCCCGAGCTTCTGCTGCTCGACGAGCCGGTGGCGGGGATGAGCCCCAAGGAAAGGGAACAAACAGCGGAGCTTCTGAACGGAATCTCGAAGGGAAGGTCCATCGTCGTGATCGAGCACGACATGGCTTTCGTCCGCATGATCGCGCACAAGGTGACCGTATTGCACCAGGGCCGCCTTCTTGCGGAAGGCAGCATGGACGAAGTGCAGGGCGACGAAAAGGTCAAGGAAGTGTACCTGGGACACTGAGCGGAGAGGGGCGCAGGTGCTAAGCGTAAACGGATTGAACGTCTACTACGGTGAGAGCCACGTCGTCAGGGGCGTATCCTTCGAGCTGAAGGACGGTGAAACCGTTGCAATCATGGGTCGCAATGGAATGGGCAAGACAACCCTGCTCAAATCCCTGATCGGGATCCTGCGCCCTCGTGGCGGGAGGATAATCCTGAACGACCGGGACATTACCAATGCGGAGAGTTTTGACCGGGTGGCTGCCGGAATGGGCTACGTTCCGCAAGGACGCATGTTATTTCCCTACCTTACGGTAGAGGAAAATATTCTGGCGGGTATGGAAACCTCGGCGAGCAAGGAAATCCCCGATTATGTCTACGGCGTATTTCTGGTGC
>Ga0187893_10009228_pt1 | contig 15237 bp, 13 predicted proteins | sample MA1701074metaG_FD_139574 | JGI IMG/M metagenome (GOLD analysis project Ga0187893, IMG submission 139574) | White microbial mat communities from a basaltic lava cave in the Kipuka Kanohina Cave System on the Island of Hawaii, USA - MA170107-4 metaG ... | reverse complement strand
CGGCCTGCTCGGACTAACTCCACCAGCTGTGATCTAAACTCGTTCGGATACGACCGCCGTTTCGGCATCGGGACTCCTCCTCCCCCAAAGGGTGAAGTGTCCACGAAACCGGGTCAACTCCAATTTGGTTATGGCGAGGTCCCTAGCAGACATCCTGGGCTGCATGACGCCTCCGAGGTCCTCTGCCGCTTGCAACGACACCGCTGCCTCCAAGTCAAGCTTTGCCGCGAGCGCAGCGTCCGTCGCAAGGATTATCGTGGTCCCAGCGGATGACGCCATTGAGCGAAACACCACTGAATCTGGCAAACGATTCTTCTCCGGAACGACCTCGCGGTAAATAGCCTGTAGTCGGCTGATCGATGCCACGAAGATGGAGTCCCCTACGCAGGCACCGCGCAGAGCCTCGGTAGCAGCGACCTGCCGACCAAAACTCATACCCTGGACCTCTTCGACGGCCTCTGGGACTGCCCGTTCCGAACACGCCATCAGCGCGACGAACGCGGCAAACGCAGCAGTCCTCATAGGACCGGTGATCTCGGCGGTTCTCTGCATTGTCGTCATCAGCCTCATTGGGAGGGCTTCAAGACTATAGTCTATAGAGCCTATAGTCGAGGCTGGGCACCTTCGCCGCATGAAACGGCGCAAGGCCCTGACACTGGCGTTCGGCCAAGTCATTCATGACGAGCGAAAACGCGCCGGATTGTCTCAGGAGCGTCTTGGACTGAGTGCTAAGGTCCACCCGACGTACGTCAGTCAACTCGAACGCGGAGTGAAGTCGCCGTCGCTCGAAGTCATCGCTTCGTTGGCGACTGCCTTGAAGAAGACGCCACATGCGCTTCTCAAGGCCGCAGAGGAGCGCCTTTCATAGGCGCTTGCGCATCCCAAGTGGCGAGTGTGCACGTTTCCTGACGCCTCCTCCGCCTAAGCCTGAAGTGCCACTATTGCAGGTGTCGAGGCGATTTGAGAACGTTGAGGGATGAAATTCCGGACGAGGTACGTGCTCTATTGGGCTCTCCACGTTGTGATGTTCGTGATCGGCGTGGCGCTTGTGAAATCCGACTCCCAGTTGCTCGTCAGTGTGGGCGAGTCCCTTATCGCCGGCGGCATCGCCGGTTTCGTGATCTTCTGGTACGTCCTCGAAACCGAGCGCGTAGGCAGCCTTCTTGAGGCTTTGCAGGATTTTGGACTCCAGAAGATTCACGCTACTCGCGGCGTTCCAATTCGCCAGGAGTATGACGCGGCTATTGCGAAGGCCAGCGACTCAATGGACATCCTTGGCTTTGGACTTCGTTCCCTGCTCGAGGATTATGAGAGTTCCTTCGGTTCCTGGGCGGCGCGGGCGAAGATCCGAGTTCTCTTGCTGGACCCCGAGTTCCCTTCGGCCCGCTCATCGCTCGCAGAGCAGCGGGATCGTGAAGAGAACAATCAGAAGGGTGACATCGGGCGCGACGTACGGGAATTCGTCAGGCGGACTTCCCCGCTCGTAAGCAGGGGTGACGGTCGTTTTCAGGTTCGACTGTACAGATGTCTCCCGTCCGTCAACATCTTTCGGATCGATGGCGTGCTGTTTTGGGGACCGTATCTCGTTGGGTCTCAAAGCCGAAACATGCCGACGCTCGTTGTCAAAAAGGGCGGCGCGCTATTCACGGTTTTCGAAGGTCAGTTCGAGGCCATCTGGTCGAGTAACGAGTTCTCGCGCGGCGTACCGGCTGAATGGCTGAAGTAGCAGTACGCGCTCCCAGCCGCCTGCATTTCGGCTTGCTCGACCTCTCGAACGCAACACCCCGCAAGTACGGCGGCGCGGGGGTGATGTTAGACCAGCCGAATACGACGGTTCATGCATGTGCGGGAGCGGCTTTTCATGTAGATCCTTCTGGCGTTGCACCGGAGTACCTCGAAGCAGTGCGCCAAGCGGCCTCGCGCCTCGAAAAGGCGACTCGACGCTTGCGCTGCAACGTCACTATTGACCAGACGGCTCCACCGCATGTCGGCCTAGGATCGAAGACATCGACCGTGCTAGCGACTTTGACGGCGGTCAATGCTGCTGAGGGGTTGGCGTTGTCGGCTGGCGACCTTCAAGTGATCAGTGGTCGTGGAGGAACGTCCGGCGTTGGCGTGAATGGATTCTTCATAGGGGGCTTCATCGTTGACGCCGGTCATGAGCAAGGCGGAACGTTCGGGCCGTCCAGCGATGGACCACCTGAGCAGATTCCGCCCGTCCTGTCGCACTTTCGGGTTCCATCGTCTTGGCGGTTTGCCTTGGTGCTGCCCGAGGGAAAGCGCTTGTCTGGCGCCGATGAACGCGCCTTCTTTGCTGAGAACACCCCAATTCCAAAGGCCGAGTCTCTCGCTGCAATTGCGCTTGTACATCACGGACTTGCTCCCGGTTTCCTTACTGGGGACCTTCAATCGGTTCGGGCCGCGACAGCCGAGATTCAGTTGGTCGGCTTTAAACGGCGCGAGGTAGAAGCGCAGTCGGATCAAGTACGCGGGCTACTCAGCTCGCTAGCCGAGATAGACTCCGTTGCGAGTGGGCTTAGCAGTATTGGCCCATTGGTATACGCCATTCATGACGCTGCTGATACCGATGCGCTTCTAGCAATCAAGCGCCAAGCAACCGCAGTCGGGGCTGAGTTCCTTGGTGACGCTAGCGCGAGCGAGTCAGGAGTCGAGATGAACGTGAGTAACTAGATGAGAGTCGCGCCAAGAAAAATCTTCCGCTCTGCGGATCGAATTCCAGAAGTCCATTTCTACACTTCGAACATCGCCAAATTCCTTCAGGCCCGGAATCTGTTCGACCGAGCTGGGTTGCTACTCCGCCATTTTAGAGCAGTCACCGAACCGTATTCTGAGGACTATCAACTGGGGAAAGAGGCCCTCCTGCGGCGCGCCGTACGCGAAGTGTCCGAAAAGATCAGGGGCGACTACTTGTTCTTCGTTGAAGACACTTCGATGCGCCTGGAGGCGCTAAGCAAGGCCGACGCTGACTTTCCCGGTCTCAACGTGAAGGAATGGTTTCAGCAGACCGACTTCGCCACCCTCGACAGCGCGCTCCGAGACTCCGGGAACATGCGCCGAGCCACGGTCAAGTCAGACATTGCCCTCCACCTGCCCGGTCTCACCGAACCCGTCTTTTTTCGCGGTGAAACGAGTGGTGTCGTGGCCGACGCAGCGCCCCTGTTAGGTGAGCCCACGCGCTACCCGTGGCTCTCTGCCGACACCTTCAACGGTTGGTTCATCCCTGACGGTGCACCGGCTCGCCTGTCCGACTTGGACTTGGAACAGTCGCTGGACTTCGATTTCCGCGCCAAGGCAATCGTCCCGATGATCGACCGCCTTGAGGAGTACGCGGCGATTCTCAATATCCCGAGTGCGGGCTTCCGAAAGCGACAAAGCGCTGGTGCAACTAAGCAAGGCACGCCCGACCAACTCGTCCTAGATGAAGTGGCCAGGCTCGCAAATGTCGAGCGTCCGCCAATGGTGGTGATCGGTGCCACTTGCGCAGGAAAAACGACGTTTGCGGAGAGGGCGAACATTGCGCATGACCTACACCACGTCGAAGCGTCGAGCATCGTTCGGATGCAAACCGGTCAGGCCTTTGAGAGCGGCGCAGCTGCGCTCGAATCGGCAAAGGGCGTCCTTGAACGGGGCGGGCCAGACGTAGTTGCCCGACAAATTCTGAAGCAGTACGAGAACGAATTGCGCTCTGGGCTAATATTGACTGGGTTCAGAACAATTGAGGAGCTAATCGTCGTCTGCACTGCTGTGCCAGAGACGAGCGTCATCTTCGTCGATGCTTCTGAACGAACTCGTTTTGAGCGGCATCTTGCGCGAGCCCGATACAAAGAAGCCGCCACCATGGATGCCTTTCGTAAGCTGGATCAAGGCCAGTTCTCGTTGGGTCTACTCGGCGTTGCCCGCGACTTGGCCGACTTCAGCCTAGAGAACGAAGACTCATTGGAGGAGTACTTTGCCAGGGTTGACGCAATTCTCACCGGTTCATTGCAATCGGGCGTGAAAGAAGTCCGGCGCTTGCCCGACTTCAACAGCCGTCGGGAGAAAAGCCAACTCTATCGTTGCCTTCGTGTGCTCGTGGGCGAACTTAGCCTCACTTCGCGGGAAATCTCAGTGCGAACCGCGCAAAAGGGATTGCGGCTAATCGCAACGCGCAACGTCAACGAAACGCTCAAGCACTATCCAGAATTAGGCGCACGGCACGTCGTCAAGAACGACGAAATCCGGTATCAGATCACACAAGCGGGAACGGCTTACGTCAGGTTCATGGACCTTCGAGCGCCCGCATCAAAGCGGGTCGAACCTTAACACGTAGGTCCCGGCCAAGCCGGAACGACTCAACGGCGACGTGATCGCTTTGCTGGGTCGTCGGCGGTCGCGGCGGCGAAGAGGCCGAACACTAGCGCACTTGCAACCAGTCCTGCGGTGGCCCGTTCCTGTTTCGTGGCCTTCACCGCCTGTGCGATTCCTATAATCCGATCACGGATTTGAACTGGGGCCATGCCGCGAAGGTCGATGGCTTGAAAGTCTTTCGCCCAGCCAGGCAAGTCAGATGGCGCGCAATCCCACACGATTGGAATGAGCCGTTTCCGCCCGAAAATCGCAGCGCCTACCTCCTGTTGGGCATAGGCAGATTCCCGTGCGTGCTTCCCGCCCAGAAAGATCACCCATTCGCTCCCGCGCATCGCCTTCACAATCGCCGCTGACCATTTGTCGCTTGGTGCAATCGAAAGTCGGGCGATAAACACGTTGACCCCATGGAGCCGAAGGTCGTTCGCAACCGCGAGCGCAAATCGCTCATCTTGGGATGCGTAGCAGATGAAGCAGTCATAGCGGTCGCCAGATGGTCTCTTGGGATTAAGCGCTCTAAGCATCGTCCTCGGTTGTCGGCGTCGACCCGGCCAGAACTTCCCTCTGCGCAAAAATCACCGCTGCTTTCGACATCCTCCGGATTTCATCGCGCCTAAAGTCGTCAAGTTTCTCTGGTTCTACATCGAGGTCTGTGACCTTTGATGCGTCCGCCATCGTGTCCTGCCAGTGAATCAGCACACTGGTGATCAACCATATTTCGAACCGCTTGATGAAGGACACGCCCTTTACGCTGTCCTTGGCGCTGACTTGATCGCGCACCGCCTTATAGCGAGGAAAGATCGTCGAGTAGCGAATAACTAGCGTGTCTTTCGCCTTCTCGTAGACGTAGTCGGCGGCAATCTCGTTCGGATCATCAGGCCAGTCCAAGTCGATCCATTCCTGGCTCTCCCCCGAGTCAACGGGTGCGCAGTCAATGTTCGGCAAGTCGACCTTTGCACCACCCGGCTTCGCCGGAGGCGTCTCCACAACGCGGTAGGCGAGAGAGCCAGCGATTGTTTTCTGATTGGGCGGGCGCAGCTCAACCGTTATGCGCCCCTTGGAGCCAACCTGAGCGTCAGCTTGCGCTGCGAAGACGACGCGCATGTGACCATCACGCAGCTCGCTCGATCCTGACACTTTGACGCTCTCACCATCGACGAGAAAGTTGAACCGACTCTTCGAGGGATCGGACGCATCGTGATACTTTGAGTGGGCATCCGTGCGTACACGCAGATACTTTCGCTGACCAGGATAGAAATCCACCGGCTCTCCACCGACGAGTTCAACAAAGCTTGGCGGCTCGTTTATCTGGATCGGCTCTGGCTTCGGGCGGGGGCCCCTCTTCCCGCCGCCGGTTGCTTTCTCCTCAGCACCAGGCTTCGCCCCGCTGCCTTCTTCCTTCGCGTCGAATCCGAAGAGGCGGAGCATCTTAGCCACTTCTCGGCGTACCTCTCGATCCGCGTTCTCGTCCTTCTGCTTCGTGCCGGCGAGGCGCGCTTGTTCCTCAAGCTCCGCGAGCTTCTCATCTGACTTGAGCGCGCCGAGCAGTTCCTGCAAGATCATGTTCTGAACTTGACCTTTGCGGCTCTCCTCGCGATTTGACACGAAGAGAACGCGCTTGGCGTCAAAGGACAGCTGATTGCAGTCCAGGTGCACGACCATGCGAGAAGCCAAGTGCAGCAGCTCCGCATCCTTCCGCAGGATGCTTGCCCCCCACTCCGCGTGCGTCTGGCCGTTGACAGTCAGGACAATCGGCTTCGATCCTGTGACGAAAGCCTTGTTCGGTGCGCTCTTCTCGTGCGGCTCCAGCACCCAGTACTCGATGCCTATATAGCCGTGTTCTCCGAGGTCGGCAAAGAAAAGCGGGTTACTCCAAGTCAGCTTGCTCTCAGCCTCGTCCTCGTCTCGCGCACCATTGAGCGCAGTCCTAGAGCCTTTGATCGTACGCGCATAGCCGTGCAGTTTGCTTTCCAACCAAAAAGGCAGAACTGGCTCGAAGAGTATCGCCTGTGCGCGCCCATAGATGCTGTTAGGACCAACAGGCGAGGGGTAGTCATCCAAATCGTATCCGAAGTGCTTCACTATCGTGGAGAAATCACCGAACGACTCGGGCACGTCGGCCGTGGTCGGAAGCGCGCCCGACACAGTGAGGTATACGTAGGTGCCGAGCTTGATCCCCTGAGGGGGCTCAAGCTTTACCACAGTGAAGGCGATTTTTCCAGGCTCCTTCACACTGCGAGACGCGATGAGCGTGTAGTCCGCGACTGCGAAGGTGGCCGATCCCCCTTGGCCAAACGCGCCCGACAAATAGAACTTGTCGATCTTGTTCTCAGCGTTGAGGCTAAGAATGGTCCTCGGCATCTGCTCAGCCGTTAGCCCAGTCCCCTTGTCGGCCACTGAAACCGTCCGCTTGGCCTTGCCATCGCCGTGGCTGAGGGTCACCGTGACCGCTCCTTGGGCAAGCTTGCGTCGCCCGCCTTCGCTCAGCTTGTGAAGCCCCGAAGTCGGCACACCGAACCAGGCCTGAACTGCTTCACGCGGCGTTCGACAGTCGGGTTTCCCGTGATGCTCTTGATGCGCTCTCTCGATCACGGCGTCGATGCCGTTGGTTACACGTTCCATCAGCGACCGTGCAGGATCTCCGGCTGCCTGAATGGTGCCGCTGTTGTTCTTCCGGTCGCCCACCGGACGCCAAACGATCCACGACGCCTTTAGCTGAACATAGTCATCAATCGCATCGCGCACTTCTTCCAGCTTGTCACTCGCCAACAATCGGGAAAGAAAATCAGATTCTTCCATACGCATCCTCACGCTGACGAGTTTTGCTACGCCTTTAGCTCTGCGCCCTACCTTGGTGCGACGGATTTTTGCTTGTTCGCCTTGCGGGGTTTCGCGCCCGTGAGCTTCTGCTCTGAGTTCCGTTGGGCTGGTTTGCCGGGATGAGACTGTTTCGAATCGACGAGCACGATTGGCGGTACTTCAGAAGCCAGCTCCGGGAATCGGCCGCGCCCCCCTCGCGCATACTCTCTGTTCGCTTCTATGGCAATCCACGGCCGTCCTAGTTCCTCCGCTGCTGCGCCTGTGGTATTGCTCCCTCCGAACGGGTCAACGACAAGGTCACCAGGGTCTGTGCACAAGTTGATAAAAAACTTCGCCAAGCCCATGGGCATTCGTGCAGGATGCAGCTCCAGCCCTCGTGACTTGCAGAACATTTGATAGGCGTCATTCCCGTTGGTGTTCGCTCCAATCAACAGGTTGCTTGCGGGTTGTCTATCGTCTTCGAGAACGAGAACGTTTGGTGGTATTGCGCCGCCATTGTCGGTGAGGAACGACTTGGGGTTGATGACATGCTCAGACGGACGTCTGCCACTGTTGTATTTCCCGGTCTCTAGCAGCGTATTCATCGAGCCACTGTAGGGCGCAAGAACACGGCGGTTGTCGGCCTTTGGATTAGTGGACGGGGCGAGCCACCACAGGCGGGTAAACGCGTCCTTTACTCTGATGCGCTCAATCGTAACCCACTGCGCAGGCGTCGGCAGGCGCGCAGGATTGAACCATATGAATTCTTGAATGAGATGGAGCTTTGCTGCCTTCATGAACGAAAGCAAAGTCTCAATCGCAAGTGTCGACATTACGGGCACCCCGGGCTTCCACGCGTTGCCCATTTCGATAACGATGCTACCGTCTGGCCGAAGCAAGTCTCGGAGTGGCTGGGCGTAGCCCCTCAGCCACTTCAGAAATGCCTTCCCCTCAAGGTTGTCGTACTTCTTTTTACGGTTGAGCGGGAAAGGCGGCGACGTAAATACGAGCTGGACGCGGCCAACCAATCCCTTTCCCGCACGGCTGGTCAGAACTTTGTCGCTATTCCCGACAACGGCAGCGCCGATTGCGGAAGTATACTCGGTCGTCAGCCCTGGCTTTGAGGCCCACGACCTGACATCGAACGAAGCTGCTACGTTGACCTGACGCGATTTTGATGGGGATGCGCGTCCTGCTTTCGGTCTGCGCTTCTCCTTCTTTGCGGCCATTGGGAGGGAGGTTGGTGAGGTAGGTCGCGCACCTCCAGCTGATTTTACGAGGATGTTCGCTCTTGTGCTACGGGAGTCAGCGAACTTCCTGCCTAGGCTGGGTGCTGCGTAAATGCCGTTGAGTACAGATCACGCGTCGAGCGAATCGAACCTCATGTCGACAATGAAGCTGCGCAGCGAAAGCTTGGTCTTCTCACTGAAAGCCTTAATGTCCGACCAGAGCGGAAGGCCGCTGGGGGTTCTCAGGACGAGTTGTGGTGCGTAGTCCTCGTCGGTATCCACCCAGGCCATCTCATGGTGCTCAAGGATGTCAACCTGCTCCTTGATCTCTCTGTCACCCTTCCGCGTCGCGTGAACGATGTCGGCCACCAAGACGCGTAACTCTCCCGATCCGAGCTCATGAGATCGATCTACGATGACCACCAGCAGCTCTCGTGTTGGGATGGGTACCCGCGATAGCTGTTGGGCGAATTCCTTGTAGTCGGCGGCTGATTCTCTTAGTTCTTTGCCCATCAGCTTCCAACCCAGCACCTTGTTGATGCGGCCCAATGACTGCGCGGGAGTAGGAGCTATGCTCTTGGTTTGATCCGCGAAGCTCGCTTCAATCTTGGCCACCGCGCCGCTGTACTTGGCTTCGTGCTTTCGTTTGATCTCTTGCATCCTTGAGACCGGATGCGCCACAACGTCATTGGTCGCGATGTGGTGGTCGTAGCACATGAGCAAGAGATTCTCTATGCTGCGCCGGTTCTCGTCGGTCATCGAGCTATTGAACCGCTCGCCTCCTTCTTCGGCCGCCTCGATGTGACAGAGCTGACCTACATAGTTCCCATCGTCATCGATGATTCGATGGTGGCATCCTGGAAATGCGCAAACATTACCGGATCGGAGGTACAGCTCGCGCAGGACCTCGCGGGTCGGACTGAGGCGTTTCGCTTTCTGTAGGACAGCGCTGTTTGGCTTTCTAGCCGTCATGTCGGAAAGAAGGTGCTGACCTACTAAGTAAGATCAGGTTCCCTGGCCGAGCGTACAGGTCTCTGTGCATGTTCGAATGCACTAAGGGTGCGAAACTGGATTGACCAGTTCGCACCCTTTGCCAATTCTTGAGCCTCGGTCCTGATATCCTTCGAACAAGCTACCCGCCCTGGCGCGAACCCCATTCAGGTGCGCTACCGGACTGCGCTACGTCCCGTGATGACCGGAAAAACTGCTTCCTGCAAACCCAGTCGCGGAGCGTCAACCCCATTCAGGTGCGCTACCGGACTGCGCTACGTCCCGTCAACCAATCTCAAACCTACCGCCACCTTCTGGCGTCGCGAGCCGAACTGCCCCACGCGCCGAGGAGCCGAAATGTAGCGCCCCGGCCCCGCCGCGCTCAGCCCAGCGCCGCACGAATCTGCGCCAGATGGTGCGCGTTGTGCTCCGCCACCTTGTCGAACTCGTCCTTCAACGTCCGCACCCCTGTCACGCTGTGCACGAACTCGAGGTGCCCGTCCTTCTCATAGTGCAGCCGAGCGCGATAGATGATCGCTGCCCGCACCGACTCGTAAATGGAACGCGACAGCTCCAGCGGCATGTCCTCGTACCGCAGCCCGCGCGCCCACGCCGCCTCGTCGTAGTACCAGATCACCTGCCGCGGCTCGCTGATCACACGCCGGATCCGGTCGTACAGCACCGTCTCGCTGTCCGTGATGTGGTGCAACAGGTGACGCACAGTCCACTTGCCCGGCGCATACGTCCTGGCCAGTTCCGCCGCGCCGAGCTGGAACAGGGGCAGCGTTTCGTCGCGCGTGGCCTCGAGGTCCCTGAGCAGTTGCATGCGTCAGGCGAAAGCGGGCGCGACGGGGAACGTCAGCGTCTCGGTTGCGCCGGCGGGCTGCCAGGTCATCTGGTCTGCATGCCTGACGTCAGCTCGCCCCGGCGCAACCGATATGATGGTCTGCGATTCGGGGTCCACGATCCAGTACTCGCCGATGCCGAGCTCGAGATAGAACTTGCGCTTGAACGTGCGGTCGCGCCGCTGCGTGGACGGTGACAGCACCTCCACCACGAGGATTGGCCGCGGCGCCTCGAGCCACGACGAATTCGGCTTGGAAGACGGCTGCCGCACCTGGAGGTCCGGCTCCACTTGCGAATCCGTCAGCTGAATGACCGCCTGTGGGCGATAGACGAGGCCCAATCCGTGCCGCTGGACGTACGGCGTAAGGATCGCGCTGAGGCGCGCCGCAATCGTCTCATGATTGAATGTCGGCGCGGGCGTCACGAACAGCTCGCCATGAATGAGCTCGTACGTGTTGCCGTCGTCCGGCAGGCTGTCCAGTTCCTCCAGCGTCCAGCGCTTGGTCGCGACAGACACGGCCATATCCCATTCCTCCCCGGCTCGAGATTCCAGCTGCGCATGGGCCGAGGATACCAGTGCGCGCGTCGGGAGCGTCAGCCAACGAACGCGAGGCGCATCATTTCTGCGCACCAACGCCTGTGCCGAGCCTACCCTCGGCTCGGCCGCCGAGTCAAGGGCCATGGCGACCGCGGCCGCTGGTGTGCATCGTCCCGGCATGCGCACACTCCTACTGGCCGCGTTGATCGCGGCCTTCCCGACCGTTGCCGCAGCCCAGCGCCCGTTCAAGGTCCTCATCTCCGTGGATATGGAGGGCATCACCGGTGTCGTCACCGGCGAACAGCTCGGGCCCACGGGGTTCGAGTACGCCCGCTTTCGCGAGTTCATGACCGCCGAGGCGCTGGCGGCCATCGAGGCCGCGAAAGAAAGCGGCGCCACCGAGATCCTCGTCGTCGACGCCCACGGCAACGGACAGAACCTCCTCATCGACCGCATGCCCGCCGACGTGCGCGTGGTGCGCAGCTGGCCGCGTCCGCTGATGATGATGCAAGGCATCGACTCCAGCTTCGCGGCCGCCATCTTCATCGGCTACCACTCGGCGACCACCAACACCGCCGGCGTCCGCGCGCACACCATCTCCAGCGCCACGTTCGCGGCCGTGGAGCTCAACGACCTGCCGGCCGCCGAGTCCACCATCAACGCGGCCATCGCCGGTCACTTCGGCGTGCCGGTGGTGGCGATCTCGGGCGACGACGCCGCTGTGGGCGAGGCGCAGCGACTGATACCGGGCATCGAGGGCGCCGTGGTGAAGACGGCGATCAGCTTCCATTCCGCCAACACGCTCACGCCGCAGGCAGGCGCGGCGCTCATCAAGGAGCGCGTCAAGACGGGGCTCGCCAAGCGAGCGTCCATTCGGCCACACGTGATTCGCGGGCCCGTGCGGCTGGACGTGACGTTCAAGAACTACACGCCGGCCGAGGTGGTGACGTACCTGCCGGGCATTCAGCGCGTAGACGCACATACCATACGGTTCACCGGCCGCGATATCCTGGAGGTGTCGCGCTTCATCCAGTTCCTCACCACATACCAGGCCGCGCTGACACCGTGAATCGCGCCGCGTCCGGAACCCGTCGCGTTTTGGGCGCCCATGGGCACGTAGACAACGCTGGGGGCTACGTGACTCGGAGGTCTACACACGACAGAGTGCGCCGGGCCCTCGGCGTGGCCTGGCTCGCGGCGGCGGGCAGCCCATTCGAGGCGCCAGCACAGGCGACCTTCCCGCCGGTAGTCATACGCAACGTGCGCGTTTTCGACGGAGAGCGCGTGCTGCCGTCGGCGACGGTGGTCCTGGCAGATCGGCGCATCGCGGCCGTCGTGCCGGCAGGAGGGTCGCCGGTCGTTCCTGTGGGCGCCGTGCAAGTGGACGGAGCGGGCAAAACGCTGCTGCCCGGATTCATCGATGCGCACACGCACACGTTCAACCGGGGCCAGCTCAAGGGCGCGCTCGCGTTCGGGGTGTCGACGCACCTCGACATGTTCACCGATGTGGCGGTGATGCGCGCAATGAAAGCGGAGCAGGATACGGGCGGTGCGGCCGATCGGGCTGACCTGTTCTCCGCCGGCACCCTGATTACGGCGCCAGGCGGACACGGCACGCAATACCGACTCGTGATTCCGACGCTCGGCGGCGCAGCACGGGCGGCGGCGTTCGTCGATGCGCGCATCGCGGAGGGGTCGGACTACATCAAGTTCGTCGTCGAGCACGGCGTGCCGGCCATGCAGTTGCCGACCTTGGACCCTGCCACCATGCGTGCCGTCATTGCCGCCGCGCACGCGCGCAGCCGGCTGGCCGTCGCGCACATCAGCAGCGGTGATGACGCGCGGGCGACCCTTGACGCAGGCGCGGACGGCCTGGTGCACATTTTCGCCGACCGCGCGCCGCGCAGCGACTTCGGTACGCTGGCGTCGCGCCGCAACGCGTTCGTCGTACCGACCCTCGCGGTCATGGAGGGCGCCTACACACAACGCTTCGGCCGTGCCGTCCTCGATGACCCGGATCTCGGCCCGCGCCTCTTCCCCCAGGACGTCGAAAATCTCGAGTTCGTGGTGCCTGCGGGCGCCGGCGGCCAAATGCCCGGCGCGTTCACGCACGCACTTGCCGCCGTGCGCCAGCTTCGGGACGCCGGCGTACCGATCCTCGCCGGGACGGACGCACCGAACCCGGGTACGACGCATGGCGCGAGCCTGCATCGCGAGATGGAGCTGCTCGTGCAGGCCGGATTATCGCCGCTCGAGGCGCTGCGCTCCGCGACGTCGGTGCCCGCGCGCGCGTTCCGTCTCGATGACCGCGGACGTATCGCACCCGGACTGCGGGCCGACGTGGTGCTCGTCATCGGTGACCCCACCAGCGACATCCTCAAGACACGCGCGGTCGTCGGCGTCTGGAAGGAGGGACGGCGTTACCGTCTCGACCTGTATGACGCACAGCTCGCGGGCATGCGCGCGGCCGCGACCGCCGAGGTGGGTGGGCCGCCCCCGCCGGGCGCCAAGGGCGGGATCATCAGTTTGTTCGATGCGGCTGACGCGATAGGGCGCGCGCCGCGGTCAAGCTTCGGTACCGGGTGGGAGCCCGCGACCGATGCACCTGCGGGAAGATCCACGGCAGCGCTGGACGTCGTACGCAGTGGCGCCCGCGGGTCTCCCGGCGCACTGTCGGTACGCGGTGAACTGCGCGCCGGCGGGCGGCCGGTGTACGCTGGTGCGCTATTCCGCGCGACGGGTGCGGATCGCGTCGGAGTGAACCTGTCAGCATTCGATACGCTGACATTCCACGTACGCGGTGACGGTGGCACTTATACCGTGTATGTCTACGGGATCGGCCCGGGGCCGGCCGCGAGTTACCAGTTTCGGGCCGGCGACAACTGGTCGGAGATCGTCGTGCCGTTCAGGCAACTCGGCCACGACGGGCGCGGGACGCGCCACATTCTGTTTGCGGCGACGGGTGCACCGCGCCGGTTTGCGTTCCAGATCGACGAGGTGCGACTGCGGTAACACGCCTTCAGGCGGCGGCCCAGGCTCCGCAGGGACTGTCGGCCGGCTCGGCTCGGCAGCCGAGTCAAGGGTCGGTATAGTTGTGAGTCCGCTTTCCTCGCGCCACACATGACTCGCTTTCGCGTTGCCCTGCTTCTCACAGCAACAGCCGCAATCGCCACCGCCCAGTCGCCCGCGGCGTCGATCGTGAATCGGCTCAAGCCCGCCGTCCGCATCGAGGGACGCGCCGACACGGCGTTCAACCTCATTGACCGGATGCGCTACTACCACGTGCCGGGCGTGAGCCTCGCCGTGGTGGACAACTTCCGCGTGGCCTACGCCGGCGGCTTCGGCGTCACCGACTTCGGCGGCGGCAAGCGCGTGGACACGACCACGCTCTTCCTCGCCGGCTCCATCAGCAAGCCGGTGTTCGCGTCCGGCGCGCTCAAGCTGGTGGAACAGGGCACGCTGTCGCTGGACACAGATATCAACCAGACGCTCAAGTCGTGGAAGCTGCCGGCGAGCCGGTTCACGGAGAAGGAGAAGGTGACGCTGCGGCGGCTGCTGACGCACACCGGCGGGCTCACGGTGTGGGGATTTCCCGGCTACCGGATGGGCACGCCGATCCCCACGGTGCAGCAGGTGCTGGACGGCGCCCCGCCCGCCAACACGGCGGCGGTGCGCAACGACACGTTCCCGGGCGCGCGGTGGCTGTACTCGGGCGGCGGCATCACCATCGCGCAGCTGATGGCGACCGACGCGACCGGCGAGCCCTTCCCTTCATTGATGAAGCGGCTGGTGCTCGAACCGGCCGGCATGAGGCGCAGCACGTTCGAGAACCCGCTGCCGGCCTCGCGCGACGGCGAGGCGGCCGCCGGCCACGAACAGTTCGACACGCCGGTGACCGGTCGCTACCACGTGTACCCCGAGATGGCCGCTGCCGGCCTGTGGACCACGGCGCCCGAGCTGGCGCGCTGGGCGATCGATCTCTCGCAGTCCTACAACGGCGAGGCCGGGCGCGTGCTCTCGCCGTCCATGGCGCGGCAGATGATCTCGGAGCAGGTGCGGCGGCAGCCGGAGACGGGCGGCGGCTCGGTGGGGCTGGTGGTGGGCATCGGCCGCAGCGGCGACTCGATCTCGTTCAGCCACGGCGGCCGCGACGAAGGCTTCGTCGCGAACTTCGTGATGTGGCCCAAGCTCGGCAAGGGCTACTTCGTGCTCACCAACGGCGTGAGCGGCGCGCTGATGAACGAGATCACGCGCGCGTTCGAGGACGTGTTCGGCTTCGGCGCTCCGCCGCGCGTCAACCAACTGCTGGCGCAGGCGGACCCGGCGGCCATGGCGGGCCTTGCGGGCACGTACAGGTTCCTGTCGCCGAACCAGCGCGACACGGTGATGCTGACAATCACGCCCACGGCCACACGCCTGGAAATGTGGGACACGTCGCTCAAGCGGATGCGCTACCTGCTGCCGGCCGGT
>Ga0187893_10009226_pt1 | contig 15241 bp, 18 predicted proteins | sample MA1701074metaG_FD_139574 | JGI IMG/M metagenome (GOLD analysis project Ga0187893, IMG submission 139574) | White microbial mat communities from a basaltic lava cave in the Kipuka Kanohina Cave System on the Island of Hawaii, USA - MA170107-4 metaG ... | reverse complement strand
TCAAAGTGATGGGATGTAAGTGCTTGCTCAAAATGATTTTTACAGCATTTGCTAAATGAGGCGATTTTTTGAAACGCTCCCTAGCGGGAGCTGCTGTATCCATATCATCAAACTTGCGATAAAAGCTCAAAATTATGATATAATTTTTGGTAGGGCAAGTAAAAACCAGGCGGTAAACCTTTCGGGATGCTGCTTGGTCTCTTGGAGCAGGTCGGGCAGGGCGATCCAACGCACGTTTGCCACCTCTTCGGGGTTTAGTCGGTCAAGAGGGCCATCATAGTTGCCTGAAAAGAGGTGGTCAAATTCATGCTCGATAAGATCAGGTTCAACCTTTGCTCGATAGATGAACGTGCCGATAGGAGTGACCGGGCACGATATGCCAAGTTCCTCTTGAAGTCTTCTGGCAGTGGCGTTTTGTAGGCTTTCGCCTGGGCGAGGATGGCTGCAGCAGGCATTTGTCCAGAGGCCTGCAGAATGGTATTTTCCCAAGGCGCGCTGGTGCAAAAGCATTTCGTTTTTTGAATTAAAGATGAAAATTGAAAAGGCGCGATGCAGAAAGCCCTCTTTATGGGCCTTGAGCTTTTCACAGCTGCCAATTTCTCGATCTTGCGAATCTACTAATATCACTTCGTCGTGCATGCCTATAAGAATACTCAATGATCGATTTGTTTGGGAGGTTCTAATTCTTTCGATTTGTCGTGGCGAGTGGTTGCGTTCGCATCAAGCCCTTCATCATCCTTGGGTAAGTTTTTGAGCGCTAATGCGACGATGTCGCAGTAGGGCTTTATACTTTTTCTTTCGATACGGAAACTGTCTTGATGAGAGAAAATTTTTATGATGAACTCTCGCGTCTGTTGCATGTTGTCGATGTTGTATTGAGGCTCTCCATGTACGTCATGCACAATCCTGGGCTTTTCGGTGAGTAACTCGAGATCCTTTTTCACAATGCCCAAATAGGGGAGAAATTTCTCTTTTGAGCCGCTTTTGCTGATCAATTTTCGCAATTGTTGGTAGTTATAGTCTTTGTCAAAGCCAAAATGGGTATTTAAAAATTGAAGCTGCTCTACCTCTTGGGGAAACCTCATCACCTGTTCCCAAGTCGCCTTTAGCCGTTGCACAGAGGCATTATTTAACCCGGTACAGAGCGCCATAGTAGAAGAAAAATCGCGATTTTCGAACGTGTAGCGACTGAGGGCAAGAAAAAAGCGTATCACCTTTGTTCTCTGTTCTTTATTTTCTTGAGCCAAGATGAAATCTGCGACAAAGAAGGCAAGAGCATCTTGAAAGCGCGATGAGCGAGCGACATTTAGGGGAGTTTCGCGCCATTTTCTCTTGGCAAAATCATTAGGGCGCAGGGCAAGGTAGATCTGGATCTGGTACTGCATGAGGTCTTTGGCGATCTTTGTAGTTGTTTCGTGAAATTCCTGAACCTCTTTTGGAGAACTGAGGAGTTCTTGGATGAATTTCGCAAAAGTTGTTGTGGTGTCAGTTGGTTGTTCAAATTCAGAGAAAAAGGGCGAGGCGGGTTTGGCAAGGTGGGCTTTATTCAAACAGAGCTGAAGCTGTGGGGCACACTCTCTGATCTTGCTCAAAGCATGATCCTGGCACGTTTTTAGAAGTGCTGGAAACACTGCTGGAGTTTTGAGGAAACATTTTGTCCCAGCATTTTCATGGATCCAGCGTATAGAAAAGAGGACGAGGACATGCTTTTCATCCCCTGTGAAGTGTGTTCCATGCAGCTCTTCATTAATGAGAGTAAAGAGATCTTCAGGTTCTATGATCATGAAATTTGCCAGACAAAAGGCATCAGTTACGCTCTCTTTTGAAGAGAGAATGGCCCTTAAAAGCGTCTCATTTTTCAATGATTCTTGTGCCTGATGAATGCGTTTAAGCGCTTCTTGAACAGTAAGCTGGGCATTGCTTGGAGTTTGTCTCAACCACTTTTGCAGAGTTACGCGTGTTTTGGGAGTGAGCGAGCGCAAAAATTGCATGCTGAGTGCTTTCTCATTTCCTCCAAGGTACTCTTCGACGATTTTCAGGAGACTGGTTTCAAGCACGATTGGTTCTGGAGGTTTTGCTTTTAAATCCTCTGCAGTTTTTGAGCCCTTTTTTAGTAAAAAGGCGTCTGTGACTTTGAAAGCAGCACCCGATATGCTTTTTGAACGAGTTTTGCGAGTTGAAGAGGAGCTTTCACTTTCACAGAAGCTTGCGAGCGAATCAGTTGAAGCGGTAATCGCGCTTTTCTGAGGCAGGGAGTTTGCCGAAAGGGGTGAAGAGGAACTCTCAGATGAGGTTGGACTCGGAGCTGGGGCAGGTAGCTCTTTTGCCAGAGGTGGCACCACAATGGTGCGATCAGATTTCCTGAGTTGAGATCCAGATTTTGACTTTGTATCGGCCAGTGCTAACTGGACGACTTGTTCAGTAACGTTCGTGACTTGCGGCACTGAGGAGGTGCGTTTATGCTGGGGTTTTTTTGGGTTTTGCGAAGCTGCATGTTTGTAGAGAGGATTGATAGTGGTGATCAGTTCATCTTTACTAGCTGACGAGGAAATACGAGATGGTTGCATGCTACCCTCTTTTATTGCTTTCTAATCATAATCCTCCAATTTTTGTAAAACTAATTAACAAATTTACAAGTTTTGTTTTTTAATTCTTCGCGTTTTTCTTTTTTGAAATGTTTTATGGCTGGTGCGTCGTTGTAGTAACCATAACGAAATTCCACCCACGATGAGAGCAGTGGTGAGGATGAACATATTCGAGGCTCTAAAGAAGGGATAGCTGGGTTGCGATGGTCGTCCCCAGCGATCGCCTGGTGGCCAGAAGATGAGCGCGGGCGAGCCCTGGAGATTTTTTTGCGGGACGGCGCCGAAAAAGCGGCTGTCGTTACTCATGGCGTGGTTATCGCCAAGGAGGAGGTAGTGCTTCTCTTTTATGGGCAGGCCATAGGTGCGAATGAACTCCTTATCAAGATGACCATCTTTCAGGGGTGGACCACGATCAAGAAACGCGGCATATCGGCTATCCAACTTTTCGCGTTGGCTCTCCTTTTCTTGAAAGCGCGCTAAGCTTGGATCGCCCTTTTCAAAGAGGGGTTTTCCTAGGGTATAGAGAGTGCCATCGCGAAAATAGGCATAGCGGGCAGGAAAGCGGCCACTCTCTTCACTCTTTGTTGAGATCGGGTAAAAATCGATGCCTGAATTGTAGAGCGTTTTAAGTACTTTTAGGCGCTGAGGGTAGAGGGGATGAGTGGGAGGAAGTGTGTGGGTGATCGCTCCAAAGCCAATCTCATAGGCCACTCCATTGATAAATTCATAGCAGCCATCTGGAACCAGTTTGTCCAAATAGACCCCACCACTCTTTAAGTCAGGACCTTCGGGTGTGTAGTGGTAGGCATACCCTTTGCGTACAAAGAAGCGAGCTGTGTAGAGGTTGTCGATAAGTGTGTGGAGGTGGGCATTATCCAAGCCAATCCAGGTGCGGTTTGTTTCCAGAAGATTAAACCCTTCTCTGGATGGAGGGCGACCGAGATCGGGAAGAGTAGGATGGTGCTTGAGCTCGAGATAGAGTTTGGCTTCTTTTGTGCTGTAGCTCAATCTGCGGGCCTCTTGTGGAAGCTCGCTTGGCTCAAGCAGGCGACACATGGCAAAGTTATCGATCCCCCAAGTCTTGCCAAAGGGAACGTCAGAGTCGATCATCTTACCGATGAGCCTGCCCCTATTTGTCATCTCGATATTTGCCAGGGGGATATTCATGTGGCTTAAGACAATGATCTGGTCGTGCTCGGCTACTTTTCCTTCAAAGGTGATGAAGGGGATATGTTCAAGCGGACGAAAGTTATCGTCTTCCAGCAGGGATGTGATCTCCCGCCCCTCTTTGTCAATGCCGTAGATTTTGCCTCCGTAAAAGTAGAGGATATCGCCATCTTTTCCACACACGCGTTTGACGTAGCGGCGCTTTCCGGGAAAAAGACCAAAGTAGACTGTGTCGACATCGGGCAGGTCGAGTTTATCTCCGGTTATCACGACGATGCTGCCATGCTTTACGAGATCGGGTTGGAAGTAAAAGTGCGCAGTTTCAAAGGGTTTATTTATACAAAAAGAGTCTTTGAATACGAAGACGCGGTCACTTTCGCGAAATGTGGGACGCATCGAACCAGAGGGGATCTCATACAGCTCAAACCACATCTGGCGCACGAGAGCGGCAATTATGAGCGCCAATATGATCGCCACCACAAACTCTTTGGAGTGGTCAAACAGGTTTTTTTTCCCATGCGCCTGTAAGAATTGCTCCACTTCAAAGGCGTGCATCCTGGCACTGTCACTATCTTTTGCCACAATGGCTTTATTGAGTTCTTCTAACGAATGTTCAAAAGAGGCGAGAAGGTCAGATGAAAGACGGTGCATGAGCTTTTTATGGCGCATTACCGCCTCTTTAAACACTTGGCGGCATTTTTTGAGAGAGTAGGGTTTTGTCATAAGAGCCTTGAGTAAGCGGCTAGTCTACCTCAGGGTTCCCTTTTTCACCAAGCGGCCAAAATGTTCGCTTTTTGTTCGCTTTTTACCCACAACATCCTCCAAATTGTGGATCTTCTGTTGAAGAATTGTTGATCGTTGTTGACAAAAAAATTCCCAGCTATTGATTGGATGGGAGATGCATCTTATTAAGTCATTGATTATCAATGATGTTTGTGGGTGCTCCAGAGAGAAAGCATAAGATCAAGCTTATCTACAGCGCCACCTTCTGGGGCTGTTCATAAGTCTCGACCGTATGAGGCGAGGCAAGCTGCTTGCCTGAATCGAGCGCCAAAATTTTGGCTTTCGTTACCCCGCTGGCGACTTCAATCCAGTAGGGTAGGTAGGAAAGCGCCTCTTTTTCGGCAAAGTAAAGATCGAGCGCTTTTCCTGCAAGCTCACTTTCATCTTTTGGCCAAAAGACCTTGTAGGCAGCAATGAAAGGGTGAATTTGCTTTCCTTGAAAAACTATTTTCGGCAGCCACAAGTGGCGCGTGTCGATTTCGCCGGGAAGGGGAGCGGCACCTACCATTTTGCGCTCAGCGGGATCAATGGTGTGAAAAGAGAGTTGCAAGAGCGTTGGCAAAAATTGTAAGGAGGGGTTGCTATTGAGGTACTTTTTTTCATCGATGGAAAAGATCGAGCGCACCTTGCCATTGGCGATATCAATGGTACTAATGGTCCATGAAGTGTGTAGAGGCGCGCCATTTTGTAGCCACTCCTGCCAGTTTTTTTGCTCTATCGAATGAAGCGGTCCAGATACCTCTTCAATCACGAGCTCATTCTCTGCAAGACCTGCCACGCGTAAAAGCACTAAAGATTGCTTGTAGGAGTAGACGATGAAATCGCCTTTTTGGGCCTTTTTTATCTCATCTTTCAGGTTGAAGGCAAAGAGCTGCAAGGGCAACATCAACAAGATGAGCCATTTAGTCATAAACATAAAATCCCCGTGATGTATATATAGTCTACCAAAAGAAACAATACCATGCTCTGTGTATCTATTCGTCCTCAAAATGAAGAAGAACTTCTCAAGGATTTTGCAAAAGCGGATGCTTTGGCCGATTTCGTGGAAGTGCGCGTCGATGGGTTTGACAAGCTGCCTGTCGATTTGTTAAAAAAACTATTTAAGCGGCCAACGATTGCCAGCATCGGCACTTTGCAAGAGGCAAACCTTCTTGAACGGCTTGCCTCTCTTCATCCTACATGGCTGGATGTTCCGTCCACTATTCCCCTTGTGGCAACGCTTAAAAGCCGCCATCCGGAATTGAAGATCATCACCTCCTATCACGACTTTGACAAAACGCCCGATAATCTCGAGGAGATTTTCAAACAGTTGCAAACGCTTGGAGGGGATAAAATCAAGCTTGTGGTTCAGGCAAATTGTGGGCTTGATGGCTTAAAGCTTCTTCACTTTCTAAAAAGGCAAAAAAAGCCCCTGACCTCTTTTTGCATGGGGGAAAATGGTTCCTTTACAAGAGTTTTGGCGCCGCTTTATGGAAGCGAGATCACCTACTCTTGCCTTCCCGAGAAAGAAACAGCTCCTGGCCAGCTCTCCTGCCACGAACTCCTTTTCATCTACCACTTCCGCAAGCTCTCAGAGAAAACCAAGCCCTTTGCTTTGATCGGAAAGCCGATTGCACAAAGCCCAAGCTTTATTACCCACAACGCCCTCTTTGAAAAAATTGGATTCGATGCAGTCTATGTAAAAATTCCCTTAGGATCTGAGGAGATAAAGCAAAGCCTGCCGCTCATTGAATCTCTCGGCTTTCAAGGATTGAGTGTCACGCACCCTCTCAAAGCCGCTATTACCGATAGTATCTACAACACGGTCGGCTGGAAAGATGGTCAAGCACACTACCTAAACACAGATGGCAAAGGGCTGCTTGATGCCATTGAAATGCATGGTTCGGTGAAAGACAAAAAAGTGGTTTTACTTGGGGCTGGCGCAACAGGTCAAGCCATTGCCCAGGAGGCAAAAAAAAGAGGCGCTCATCTAACCATCACCAACCGCACAGAGGCAAAGGCCTATCTCTTTTCCAAACTTCTCAACTGCCACTATTTTCCGTGGAATCTTTCACACCTTTTAGCCATGCCATACGATATCTTGATCAACGCAACGACAGTGGGCATGCACCAAGAGAGCTTGCCTCTTTCTAAACAACATATTAGAAAAGAGGCCATCGTTGCCGATGTGATCTTGAATGCAGATACCCCCTTTTTGCAGATGGCAAGAGAACAGGGGGCCAAGGTGGTGACAGGCTATGAGATGTGGTTTCGCCAAGCGGCGTATCAATTTTGTTTTTGGAAAGAAGATTTAAAGTATGAAGAGGTGCTTGAATGGCTGAAAGCGAGTCTTTAATCACACTAAAAAAAAGTAGCCTGAAAGGCACGCTCACCTTGCCCCCATCAAAGTCCCACACCTTGCGAGCTTGCCTTTTTGCGAGCATGGCCGAGGGCAGATCGATCATCGAAAACTACCTTCATTCACCCGACACCTTTGCGATGATTAAAGCTTTGCGACAACTTGGGGCAAAAATCGATGTCTCTGACGATAAACTTGTTGTAGATGGGGGCCTTAAAGCAGAGAAAGCCCTTCAGATCGATGCCCAAAACTCAGGCCAGGTGCTGCGCTTTGTGGGCGCTGTGGCGGCCCACCTTGACGTGCCAGTGACCATCACGGGAGATCTATCGCTACAGACGAGACGACCCTGCGTGCCGCTCATCGAGGGACTCTTGCAACTTGGGGCAAAAGCCTCACACACCAATGGCCATGCGCCAATCACTGTTCAAGGACCGCTCAAGCCGGCAAAGGTGCGGCTCAATGGCCAAGATTCACAACCTGTCTCTGCGTTAATGATTGCGGCCTGTTTACTCAAAGGGACCACAGAGATAGAAGTGATCGAGGCAGGAGAGCGGCCGTGGCTTCGCCTCACGCTTTCTTGGCTCAAGCGCATGGGGGTCGCGTTTGATGATTGTGGCAACGATCGCTTTCGGATTCACGGCAGAGAAAAATTATCAAGTTTTACTTATAAAGTTCCTGGCGATTTGAGCACTTTGGCCTTTCCGCTTGCAATTGCACTTCTTACAGAATCTGAACTTGTGATAGAAGGTGTTGATCTTCAAGATGAACAGGGCGATAAGGTGATTGTCGAGATTTTACAAAAAATGGGGGCAATGTTTGATCTATTGCCTCACGCCATTCGCGTGACGGGCCCCCAAGAGCTCGCTGGCATTGAGGTCGATGTCAACGACTGCATCGATGCTTTGCCCATTTTGGCCGTCGTTGGCGCCTTTGCCAAAGGCAAGACGCGACTTTTTAACGGCGCGATCGCGAGATATAAGGAGAGCGATCGCATCTTGAGTATCGCCCAAGAATTAGAAAAGCTTGGTGCGGCATTGGTGCAGACCCCGTGTGGTTTGACAATCAGTCAAAGTGAGCTTTGTGGCACAAACCTACTTGCCCATGAAGATCATCGCGTCGCCATGGCCTTGAGTGTGGCTGCACTCTCAACCTCTGGCAAGAGCACACTTCAAGGGGCATCTTGTGTCAAGAAAAGCTACCCAGAATTTTTTTCTGAACTTAAACGTTTAGGGGGACAAGTAACGTGAAGCTCGTATTAGCAGGCTTTAAAGGTGTTGGCAAGACCACCTGTGGAAAGGTGATTGCCGATCTTTTGCATCTGCCCTTCTATGATACGGACGAACTTCTTAGCCATCGTTATAATAAAACTATTAGAGAATTACATGTGGAGCTGAAAGAAGAGCGCTTTCGTGAAGAAGAGGCGAATGTCTTGGAAGATCTCATCGAAGAGAAAAAGGCCGTTGTGGCCTTAGGAGGCGGTACTCTCGTCAGTCAAAAGGCCCAAGAAATTGTGGCTGACATGGGCTGCGTGGTCTACCTCCACTGCACGCTTGAAAACCTCTTGAAGAGGCTAACACCTGCAAGTTTTCTTGACCTCAATGATCTTCAAGGCTCCTTTGAGAAAGTGTATGAAGCACGGCATCCTATATTTTGTAAGCTATGCCAGTATCGGGTCGATGTGGATGATCGAACGCCCGAAGAGGTGGCCCACACGATACTAAACTTTTATGGCTAGCAATCGCTTTGGCAATCATTTTGCTGTGACCACTTGGGGAGAGACTCATGGCCCCATGATTGGGTGTGTGATCGATGGCTGTCCGGCTGGACTTCTTCTAACAGCTGAGGATATCGATCGGGAGCTTGCTCTAAGGCGCCCAGGTACAAGTCATCTGGTGTCAGAAAGAAATGAGCCCGATAGAGTGGAAATTGTCTCAGGTCTCTTCGAGGGGCAGACGACGGGTGCACCTATCTTGCTGATCATTCACAACAAAGATGCTGATCCCTCAAAGTATGAACCGATGAAAGAGCTCTATCGACCCGGTCATGCCAACTTTACCTATCTGCAAAAGTATGGAGTATTTGACTGGAGGGGCAGTGGAAGGGCGTCCGCTAGAGAAACAGCCGCTCGCGTGGCAGCAGGTGCTGTTGCCCAAAAGCTGCTGCAAACGGTTGACGTAAAGCTATTTTCGCGCTTGATCGCCGTGGGTGGCATCTCTGATGAGAGCAAATGGCTGCACGCGTTAGAAGAGGCCAAAAACCTCGGAGATTCAATAGGCGGCGTTGTGGAGTGCATCGCCGAGAATGTGCCAGCAGGACTTGGTGATCCCATTTACGAAAAAATCGAGGCCAAACTTGCCTCGGCCATGATGAGCCTTCCCGCTTCCAAAGCCTTTGAAATAGGCGAAGGAGTGAAGGCAAGTGCGATGAAGGGATCAGAGCACAACGACCAATTTTGCCTTAAAGAGGGCAACGTTGGCTGCAAAACCAACCATGCAGGAGGCACCCTCGGCGGCATCACGACTGGAGAGCCGCTGATTATTCGCGTGCACTTTAAGCCAACCGCAAGCATCAAAAAGGCGCAAAGCACTGTCAATCTCTCGCATGAGGAGGCGACGCTTGTGCTTCCTGAAGGATCGCGACACGACCCTTGTGTTGCCATCAGGGCAGCGCCTTGCGTGAAGGCCATGTGTGCGCTTGTTCTTGCCGATTGCCTACTCGCTAGTCGTCTTTCAAAAAAGTAAAATAGTTTATTGTTTCAATAGGGTTTACGGCCGTGCCCGTGATTTGGGGCAGGAGGAATTTCTTCGATAGTCCAATCGGTTACTTCCTAAAATCCCTGGAAAATTGTAGCTAGGTCTTCACCGATCGATTTTTGGCAATGGTTTTAGCATCCAACCTTCAGGCATCGTTTTAGTAGGCTTAAAGAATCGTGCTGTAAAGCATGATTCAACGCAAAAACGCAAAAACCCAAAAGCGCAAAAATCAGCTAAAGCCCGTTTACAACTCGAGATATTCCATCGCCTACGCATGGATTGCCAAAGTTGATTACCAAACCAAGCTTTTTGCCCGTCAGCCGTAAATATGTGAGAACTTGTGTCTCATATACAGGGTGGTGTTTTTCAGTCGCCTTGACTTCAATGATTACCTTGCTCTCAACAAGAATATCAACGTACAAAGGGTCGCTAATCGTGACTCCCTTGTAAACCACCTTTACTGGCAATTGCCTTTCATATTTTAAACCACGTAATGCAAGCTCATGACATAATGCTTCTTCATAGATGTTTTCAAGCATTCCGGGGCCTCCAAGGGTTCGTTGAACTTCTATGGCTGCTCCAATTATTTTATATGAAAGCTCGTTTTCCATTTTTTGCGCTTTTGCGTTTTTGCGTTGAATCATGCTTTACAGCACGACCCTTCAAGCCTCCTGAAAAGATATCTAAAGATTGGCCGTATTTCAAGCTTTTGAAAAAACGACAAGTTGGGTGGTCATGAACTTGCAAGGTTGTTGCCGCCTTTCATAGCTACAATTGTAGCTATGAAAGTTGCAAAAAAGTGGAGCAAAAAAAGCTCAACCCATTTTTATTTAGTAGGTTATGCTATACCTAGTTACAATTTTCCAGGGAATTTAGGTTACTTGGCGGAGGGCGCCGTCGAAATTGGAGCCGATAAGGTAGATTTGTTTGCCGGAATTTTGAAATTCGGCGAAGTATTTGTGTGTTTTGATCTGACCCGCGCAAAGTTCAGTATCGTGAATTTCGCAACGCTGTCGAGGACTTCATCAACGTCGTCAACTACTGGAAAAGCCAAATCAAAAACCACCCCGCACCCCTAGAATAAGCCATATGGCGCTTCAGGATAAACCGGCAGATGCCATCTTTTCATTGCTAGGTTCATAAGCAAAATATATAATTATCTAATATAAATTGGAGGATTATATGTCATTACCGATTTCAGAGCCCGAATTTCCTGGAATTGAAGCAACTTTTGTCCATCAGGCAGGTGATTGGAGTGTTTTTAATACTTGTCAAGGAAACCTTGTAAGGGAGATACGCTGCAGAAGTGTTATTCCTCGTTCATTCTTTTCAGAATGCTCTCTGAGAGGGTATCTCAATGGAAGCATTACACTTACTGTCTCTGTTAATGAGAATCTAAAGAATGTAGCCAAGCACTATTTTGCTGAAAAAGGGCTTAATGGTTACTATGACAATGAATATATCGCATTTGAACCCGAGGAAAGAGCAAGGTTGTATGCAATATTGGCTGCTCACAACCGTTTGCCCGAAGGATACTCCCCGCTTATTCGTCTCCTGGCCAATGCTATCAACTGGCTAGAGGCTACTCCTCTCACGCATGTTGAACGGTTGCCTCTTCCCCCTCTTGGAGAAGCAGTCATAGGTAGAGACAACCCCCGGTAGAGGCTTTTAAAGCCTATTGACCTCTCATTGCATCTTTTTCCAATCGACATTGGAAGGGACATAGAGATCTCTAAGAAGATAGGAATCAAAATTGGCATTTAGGCGAAGCAGAAGCTCTTTTGAAGCTAAATACCTACTATATTCCTGCTTCATAAATTATAAATTAAAATAAATAATTTACAAAATACTTTTGGCTAGGCATGTATCTAAGTAACTAGAGATTTACTGAGGGAGGCCCTCTATGGCGTGCAAAAAACTGGCTCTGTTTCTTGCCTGTTCGGCAACACTTTTGCCCCTTTTTGCTTACTGTGATGATGCCCAAATAGCCTCCTTAGATAAACAAATTGCCGAATTACAGGCGGAGCGCACCCAAGCCAAAAGACAGGCCTACATCGCGGGAAGCAATGCAGATCAGTATTTGGGACAAAACTGGACCGATTACCGCCGGGCACTTATCAAGCAGGAAGCCTACCAGCATCGCGTAAAAGAGCTGGATGCAAAGATAGCAGAGCTTGAAAAGCAAAAATCTGCATTAGAAGGAAAAGCAAAATAATGACACAGAAAATCATCCCTTTTCTTTTGTTTGCGCTTACTTTCCTCTTTTCGTCGCAGATTTTTGCGGAGTCGGACATAGATTCTAAAATCACTGAGTATAAGCAAGCAAGAAACCAGGCAAAACTGAGAGCTGAAATTGCCAGCCGCGATGCCGATCGCCTCATGACTTTGGATTGGCTGGGCTATCGTCAAGCCTTAGATCGTCAAGACTATTTTGAAAAGCAGGTCAAAGAACTAGACGCAAAAATTGCAGAACTTGAAAAGCAAAAAAAAGATGCAGCAGGAGGAGGTGAACGATGAAATCGCTATTCGTGCTGAGTATCCTTTTACAAGCAGCGACCAGTCCAGAAGGGGCCAAGATCGATCAAGAGATTCAAGAATTTACAAAAGCTCGCGATGAAACCAAAATGAAAGTGGAAATTGTCAGCCGCAATGCCGATCGCATGATGACGCAAAACTGGGTGGAATATCGCCACGAAATTGCGCGCGAAGAATCGCTACAAAATGACCTTCAAGCACTCGACACGAAGATCGCCGAATTAGAGAAGCAAAAAGCAGATCTACTAGCAAAATAAGAATTGACTCGCGTAAAATCCTTCCCTCTTTTCAAATGTGATTTTCATGAAAGATGTATCGCTTGCTTTGTTAACAGATTTTTACCAGTTGAGCATGGCCTACGCCTACTGGAAGGCAGGCATCGACCAAAGGCGAGCTGTTTTTCACCTTTTTTTCCGCCGTCCTCCCTTCAAAGGGGGATTTACTATCGCCTGTGGACTTGAGTCGGTGATCCATTTCATAAACAATTTTGCCTATTCCGCTGCGGATCTTGACTATTTGGCAGCGCTCAAAAATCCCCTTGGCGCCCCTCGATTTGACTCCTCTTTTCTCGAAATGTTAGGCACCTTAAAGCTTCAGGTATCAATTGATGCCGTGTCTGAAGGAAGGGTGGTTTTTCCCTACGAGCCGCTTTTGCGGGTTGAAGGGCCACTTTTGCAATGCCAGCTTCTAGAAAGTCCCTTGCTTAATCTCATCAACTTTCCCACGCTCATTGCCACGAAGGCCGCACGCGTCTGCCTTGCGGCACAAGGAGATAGGGTGATGGAGTATGGGCTAAGACGCGCCCAAGGGGTCGATGGAGCCCTTACAGCGAGTCGTGCAGCCTTTATCGGAGGGTGCGATTTGACCAGCAATGTTTTGGCTGGCAAGGAGTTTGGCCTTCCTGTGCAAGGCACGCAAGCTCATAGCTGGATCATGGCCTTTGACGATGAGGAGGAGGCCTTTAAAGCCTATGCCAAGATCTATCCCGATACTTCGCTCTTTTTGGTAGACACCTACGACACGATAGAAGGGGTAAAAAAGGCCTGTCTTGTGGGCCAAATGCTGCAAAAGCGTGGCCACCGGATGGTTGGGATTAGGCTCGATTCAGGAGATTTAGCGCAGCTTAGCATCGAAAGCCGAAAATTGTTAGATGAGGCAGGCCTCGAAGAGGCTGAGATCATGGCCAGTAACGAACTGGATGAGATCGTCATCTCAGAGCTCAAGCGACAAGGCGCCAAAATCTCTCTCTGGGGCGTAGGCACGAACCTGGTGACAGGCAAAGATCAGCCTGCGCTTGATGGCGTCTATAAGCTTTCGGCCATTCAAGATCACAAAGGACGCTGGAAGTACACGCTCAAGCTGTCAGAGCAGCTTGCCAAGGTGTCGAATCCTGGAAGGTTGCAGGTGAAGCGCTTTTCCTATAAGGGACACTACGTTGGCGATTTGATCTATGACCTAGAAATTGGCCTTCCTGATCCCAAAAATAATGTTGATCCCTTTGATCCGACGCTGCAGTGTGTAATAGAAGATAAATATAGCTCTGAAGACCTTTTGTTCCCCATCTTTACAGAGGGCAAGTGTGTCTACACGAGCCCGACGCTCAAAGAGATCCAGAAGAAAACAAAAGAGGAGTTAGCTTGCCTTCCCGTTGGGGTAAAGCGCTTTTTAAATCCCCACACCTATCCTGTGGGCATGGAAAAGGGGCTCTACGATCTCAAAGTGCGCCTGATCAAAAAAATCCGTAAAACGACTCGAGGAGAACATCATGGCCAATAAAGCCATCGTTGTTGTCGATGTGCAAAATGATTTTTTACCTAAGGGGGCTTTGGGCGTTGAGACGGCTCAAGAAATCGTGCCGCTCATCAATCGCTTAGTCAAGCTGCCCTTCGACGTAAAGGTTGCTACCCAAGACTGGCACCCTCAAGGACATTGCAGCTTTGCTTCTACATGGGCAAAAAAGGCAGGAGAGAGTATACTCATAGAGGAAGTTCAACAGACCCTATGGCCCGACCACTGCATTCAAGGCACTCGCGGTGCTGAATTTTCCCCACAACTCGACGTGAGCCATTTTGATCAAATCGTGCATAAGGGTGTCGACCCCAAGGTCGATAGCTACAGCACCTTTTTTGATAACATGCGACTAAGAACTACTGGACTTGAGTCCTATCTTCGATCACGAGGGGTTCGTGAACTCTACTTTGCTGGGCTTACCACCGAATATTGCGTCTTTTATTCGGTGCTAGACGCCCTTGAACTTGGCTTTAGCCCTTACGTGATTATCGACGCCTGTCGTGGCATCGACCTTCGTCCTGGCGACGTAGAGCATGCGATTCGCACGATGATCGAGAGGGGAGCAAAGCTTGTAACTACAGAGGAAGTTGAAAAAAAGATCAGATGAGTTTTGAGTCTTGCCAGCAAAAACAAGAGGATGTCAAAAAGCTTTTTTCAGGCTGTCTTACCGTAGAAGCAAAATATGAAAAGATCATTGAAATTGGAAAAACGCAGTGCCATCTCAACTCTTCCCATAAAACAGAGGAAAACCTTGTACGAGGCTGCCAAAGCCGCATGTACCTGGTCTCCTACTTTGTCAACGATAAGGTCTACTTCGAAGCCGAGACCGACGCTATCATCTCTGCTGGCCTCGGCATCTTGCTCATCCGCGTCTATAGCGGCGAATCTTGCGAAGCGATCCTCAAATGTCCCCCCACCTACCTAGAAGAGCTCAACATCCCCCAAACCCTCACCCCCGGCCGCGCCAACGGCCTTGCCAGCATCTACCTGCGCATGAAACAAGATGCATTGCGCCACTACATGCAAAGCCAAAAATAAGTTTCAGACCCTTTGCGTCTTTGCGATTTTGCGCCTTTGCGTTGAATCTGCCTTCACCAAAATAACCTTGTGACATCAATGCCAGAAGCATTTTTTGTAATTGAAAATTCAACGCAAAGGCGCAAAATCGCAAAGGCGCAAAATCGCAAAGACGCAAAGTGCGACAAGAAGCACTTATTCTCTAGCAGGTGCAAGTCCTGCTGGAAAAGTAGGATCGAATACGTTCCATATCGAGTCTTGGATCCCCGTAG
>Ga0187893_10009225_pt1 | contig 15242 bp, 10 predicted proteins | sample MA1701074metaG_FD_139574 | JGI IMG/M metagenome (GOLD analysis project Ga0187893, IMG submission 139574) | White microbial mat communities from a basaltic lava cave in the Kipuka Kanohina Cave System on the Island of Hawaii, USA - MA170107-4 metaG ... | reverse complement strand
TCAACAGGCCCTTGAAGCTGACAGAACGATTTCACTTAACAAGCTCTCTTGCCGATGACTTCCTTCACGACAGGCTTTCGGAGAGAGATCAATCGGTGGTGACTCTCCATTTAGAAGAATGTGAAGACTGCCGAAGACTCCTTTTGTCTTTCCTTGCAGGTGCCATGCACTGGGTTGGTGGCCATTCAGCCGATGAAAGATTGCGGTAGTATCGAGAGTGGATGCAAGGCTCGGAAGCAAAAATCGCCGGGGGCAAAAATGTTCTCTGGCCATAGCCAGATGCTTCTCGCAATGAAATCAGGATTTAGTTTTGCACCTGGAGTCCAGCCGACCATCCCACCCATCGGAGACACGGAGAAACCTGTTGAGGAGAACTGATCTGAGGCGGTTCAAGCTGACCTGCCCCCCAAAAGCAGCGGGGGCTGATGCTTCATCGCGACTTTCGGGTGCTACGATTAGATTTTGCCCCTGATAAAAGGCAGAGAACAAATTTATGAATACAAACAACACGAATCTAGGGGGGAGCTTCACGCTACCGGGCACTTCCATTGCCTTGAACCGTCTTGGATATGGTGCCATGCAACTTGCTGGCGAAGGCGTTTGGGGGCAACCGCGTGATCCTGACGCCGCCGTTGCGGTGCTGCGCGAAGCGGTTGCGCTCGGAGTCAACCACCTAGACACGTCTGACTACTATGGCCCGCACACCGCCAACCAGATTATCCGAAAGGCCCTTCATCCGTATCCGAAGGGCTTGGTGATCGTCACCAAAGTAGGTTATCGGCGTGGGGCGGACAAGTCGTGGTTGCCAGCTCTTTCGCCCGAGGAACTAACCGTAGCCGTTCACGACAATCTGCGCAATTTGGGTCTGGAGGCGCTCGATGTCGTCAACCTGCGAGTTGGTGGCTCCCTCCAACCGTCCGAAGGTTCCATCGAAGAGCCGCTTACTGCCCTGGCGAAGCTCAAGCAGCAGGGTCTGATTCGGCATATCGGTGTGAGCAACGTCACCGATCGGCAGTTTGTCCAGGCTCAATCGATCACCAAAATTGTTTGCGTCCAGAACCTATATAATCTGGCGCACCGCGAGTGTGATTCGCTCCTTGACGAATTGGCAGCCAAGGGCATCGCTTTTACTCCCTTCTTTCCGCTCGGAGGGTTCTCGCCGCTGCAATCCTCGGCACTTGAAGCCGCCGCCATTGCGCTGAAGGCGACACCGATGCAGATCGCTATCGCCTGGCTGTTGCAGCGTTCTCCCAACATTCTGCTAATTTCAGGCACCAGGTCTGTCGATCACCTCCGCGAAAATCTCAAGGCCGGAAACTTGCAACTGCCGGAGCAAACTGTTGCCGACCTAAACTCCATCGCGGCAAATGTGGCCAGCTGAAGTGCGAATTGGATCATAGTGCCATTTAGAGAAAACAGACGCCGAACCCGCGAGTTGAGCTGAGGCCGACTACAGGTGTTTTTTCGAAAACTGCGGTTGAAGCATCCAAATCCGTCTCCGCCAGACCCAGCAGTGAGAGGCGGCGCGGCACTGAGTTCGCCGCCCGCGCCCTGGAGACGGCGGGCCATCGCGAGGCAGGGCGGATCCGCCGCGAAGCCGACGCCTTCAAGGCCGATCTCATCCTGGGCTTTGAGACCCAGCGGCAGCACACCCCGCTGGTTCGCTTGCGCAATGGCCGGTGGGCGCCGAAGTACTCCAGCCGGCTTTATTTGCGGGGGCGGGACTTCGGCTGGATTCGCGAGGCCTACGAGGGAGCGATGTTTCTGCTGATCTCGGGCCTCTACGATCCCAAGAGCAAGCAGGGCGACTGGATCCTCAATGACTACCAGGACAACCTCTATCCTGTGGCGCCTTACGGCTATAACATTGAGGACTTCGACAGGAACTGGTTCTCGCGCACCGGGTTCAACCCAGAACCAAACTACTTTCCGGATGTGCTTCCCTACCTGGACCGGGACGAGCCCGACATCTACATTTGGATGTTCTTTAACAAATGGGCGGCAGTCTACATTCCCGAGATCGGCGGCATGGCCGAGCACTCCGCGCCCCTCGGCAATCCGAACTCCGCCATTTTCAAGACCTCCGAGGAATCAGGCGCGGTCAACTGGCTGCGCCTGATGTACGTCTATAACAAAGACGGCCTGATGCACTTCGGCCGCGCCCTTCCGCGGGCCTGGCTAGCAGACGGAAACGACATCCAGGCTACTGATGTCGCCACCCACCATGGGCACGTCGGCGTGCGCTATCGGTCGGAGGCCAAGTCCGGCAGCATCACGGCCCAAGTGGACCTTGATGGCCTTCGTGACCAGCCGAAGAAGATCCTGGTCCGCTTTCGCCACCCCACGAGCCAGCGCATCAAATCGGTGACGGTCAACGGCGATCGCTGGAATCGATTCGATCCTGTCAAAGGTGACGTGGACATCACCGGCCGGAGCGGGCACCTCACCGTGCGCGCTCAATACTGAGCGATCGGCATCTGGTTATCAATACCAGGAAGAAACCGTCTTACCGGCCTTCATCGACTGGCCAGGAACGAGCCAGGGCGTGGAGTTTTCCGAGCCATGCTTTGGAATCTTCCGTAACTCCAGGAGCGGCTCTGAAAACACAAAAGCAAAGCTGACAACTGAGAAATGAAAATCCCTTTTCTACGCGCTTCTGCGATGTGCCTTGGCTGGCTTGCCGCCGCATTGTTCCTTTTGCTGGACACTCCGATGACCATTGCGTTGCTTCACGCCGGTGCGTCGCCGTGGGACTGGACGAGTGCCTCGCCCGAAAGCCAGGGCATCTCGAGCCAAAAGCTCGACGCGCTCAAGGACGATCTCGCGGTACGTAAGACTAAGGCCTTTCTCGTCCTGCACGACGACAAGCTTATCTACGAGTGGTATGCGCCCGATCACTCCGCGATGAAACCACACTATACCGCGTCCATGGCCAAGGCGATCGTCGGGGGGCTCGCGCTTGGCGTGGCGATGAGCGATGGGCGGATTTCGCTGGATGACAAGGCGGCGAACTTCATTCCGCAATGGAACAACCATCCCATGAAGTCGCGGATCACGATTCGTCATCTCGGATCGCACACCTCGGGAATTCAGGATGCGTGGAATAAGCAGGTAGCGGCTGCGGGCGCGGACGATGAAACAATTTCGGGATGGGAAGGGGACTTCTGGCGTTGGCGGAAGCGCGACGTGGGGAAGCCCGACGATGCATTTACTTTATCACGCGACACAACACCGGTCATGTTCGAGCCTGGCACGAGGTGGGCCTATAGCAATCCCGGCATCGCAATGCTGGATTACTGCGTCGCCGCCGCGTTGAAGGATGCGCCGCAAAAAGACATCCGCACGCTCCTGCGCGATCGCGTCATGCAGACCATTGGAGTGGCGGATGGCGAATGGTCGTGTGGTTATGGCAAGACGGAGACGGTTGACGGGCTACCGCTCGTAGCGAGTTGGGGCGGCGGCTCCTTTACCGCACGCGCTGTGGCGCGCATTGGCCGGCTGATGCTACGGGAAGGTAATTGGGAGGGGCAGCAGTTGCTCACGGCCGAAGCGGTTCGCCAGATTACATCCGACGCTGGAACGCCCGGGCCCAACGGAATGGGTTGGTGGAGCAACAACGACGGACACATCACGGCGCTTCCCAGCGATGCGTTCTGGGGTGCCGGTGCCGGCGCCCAGGTGGTGTTGGTAGTGCCGAGCTTGAAGCTGGTCGCCGTGCGCAGCGGCGAAAGCCTCGATACGGGCGACAACAATCTCGGGTTGGAAAAATACTTCTTCATGCCTCTCGCGCAGGTTTTTCGTCCTCGGCGGGGCTCATGCTTCAGAAAGGCGAGTGAGAAGGCAAACAACTCCTCAGCAACGAGGCCGCGCGCAAAATTAACGGCGATGCTGCATTACCCGGCAATTGCGGCATGGGCTGGTGGACCAATGCCAAGCGGTGGTGCCCCAAGTTGCCCCTCTCCTAGGATACTATGGCTCGGCACAGCGGATTGACCCGCTTTCTCCAGTCTTCTCCAACCAGAACAGCGCCCTGGGTCTGAGCCTTTTGTTGGCTCAGACATTTCCCATTGCGAAGAACTTCCAGTAAGACTCCGCACTGCAGGGCACCTTCGGCATCGAGCGACAGGCTGGCTCCCAATCTTCTGGCAGGAGCGAGGTGGCGACGATAAATATCCCAGTCGGCCCAACGCCGCAGGTAGACGGTGAAGCTCTCTGCCCAGGCCAGGGACAACGAAATCCGTAGGTCGAACGGGCATCACAGCATACCAACTTCCTGAGGTGCTTTATCCAGTCGCAGCTGGAACGCTGCCGGATAACCTCCGCAAACTCGATCAATCTCTTCCATCTGCCCCGCTGAAAGGGTCCTCTTGCGGATTCAGGCACCCACGCCCCTGGAGCAGCCCCTGCCGTCGCAGGATCTCATGTAGACCGGCGATACAGCCGCAGGAAGAGCCGCATCCCATAGTGACGCTCTAGACTCTAGACCCTGCATCTGCTCCCAGACTGCCGGACTCGTTAGATGCACAGTTCGCGTGCTGCCGCCGCATACCCGCCTCGGCGGCATACCTCAGAGAAGGTCCGCAGTTGCGGCAAACTGAGCTCCTTGCATGAGCGGCGCACTGAGCCGGCCATAACATCCTCCATTAGATACTCCCGAATGCTTATTAGAAAAAGACAAATTGAGTTTAACGAGAGTGCTTGTTAGCTTGCGACAAAGAATGCCGCAATCGACTACGGGAAATGAAACCTGGCTCAGAAGAACCTGATCGACGCGACCTGGCAACTGGTGGCCCGATGAAGCTGATTGTGGCAACTACACCTTGTATTGATCAGTGTTCTCGCGCTCAAGGTTGGCATCATTATTTTTCTATCGACGTTTTCTACCTCATCAAGGAGGAAGAAGATGATTCCCAAAACGTATAAGCGTTTGGTGGGTTTACTAGTCCTGCTGACGGTTTTGCCGACCACAATTTGCTGGGCGCAGCTTTCCAGCCAGGCCCAGATCGCCGGCTTGGTAGCGGACGGGACCGGGGCTTCGATCCCAGAAGCGGAGATCAAGGCTACCAATACGGCCACCAACGTCGAGTACCGTTCGGTGAGCAACGAGGCTGGGGCCTACATTATTTCATCGCTCGTGCCTGGTCCCTACAAAGTAACGGTCTCAAAAACTGGTTTCAAGACCACGCTTCAGACAGGTGTAGTCGCAAGAGCGGGGGATCGTCTGTCGTTGAATTTCACGCTGGAACTGGGGGAGTTTCAGACGACCATAGAGGTCAACGCGGCCGGAGAATTGCTAACCACCGATGATGCTACGTACTCGACGGTCTTGGACAATAAGATGATCACGGCCCTCCCACAGATTTCGAGGTCAACGCTGGATCTGCTTCCCAGTGTTGCGCCGGCAATGCAGGGGCGCGGTCCCAATACACTCAGCACCTCCCAAAGCTTTTCGGGAATCGGCACTGCAGGGACTGCATTTGCCTTGGGCGGTGGCCAGAGGAATGGCGCGTCAATTACGGTGGACGGCACAGTCGTCCAAGACCAGGAAAACGGCAATGTCAACCGAGCTATTCCCACACCCGATTCTGTTGGCGAGTTCCGCGTTCAGACGGGCGTCCTCACCGCCGACGTGGGGCGGTACTCGGGCGGCGTCATTACGATGTCCACGCAAAGCGGCACCAACGAGTACCACGGGCGGCTATTCTTCTATGGTCGGAATCAGAACCTGAACTCCAACACTTGGCAAAACAACGCGCTGGGTGTGGAGAAAAAACCCTTCCATCAGAACAATTACGGACTGGCGCTGGGTGGACCCGTGAGTATCCCAAAAGTCTACAAAGGAAAAGAGCGTACCTTTTTCTTCTTCAGCTGGGAGGCTGAGCGCTTTTCGGACTCGAGCTTAGGGCAAGCGTCGGTGCCGACCGAAGCGGAGCGGCGAGGGGACTTCTCCCAGAGCATCATCAATCAAAGGGACGGGAGGCCCGTTTACGCTCGAATTTTCGACATGTTTGCAGGTTTTCACGATGCGCAAGGCAACTGGGTGCGTCCGGAATTCCCGAACGCCACCATTCCCAAGGAGAGGCAGGTCGCGCTGATGCCCTATTTTATGGACCTGTTTCCCTTGCCAAACCATGCGCCTGATGCGAATACCAGCAGTACGAACAACTACTGGGGTTTTATAGACCGCAAGCGTCGAGTGGACCAGGAAACGCTGAGACTGGATCATAATCTCACCTCCAATCAGCGGCTCTACGCGCGGGTATCGCATTACCGAGGCAGGGACATTACACCCCCCGTTTTCGCGCAAACCTACATGTCCGATCTATACGACAACAACTGGGGCGGCTCGCTGGCATACAACTGGACGATTTCACCGTCGTCGATCCTGAATATGAACCTGGGCACCACGATGGCTAAGTTTGCATCCTACCAAGGTTCGACTGGCAGTCCCCAGATTGATACGACTCGGTGGCCTTTCGACCCCATGGTGTTCCAGAGCGGCTTAAGATCTAACAAGAACATAGCTCCGGGGCTGAGGGTGGGGGGCGGGTATACAGACGTCGGCACTGGCCAATATGATCAGTATACAAATCAAGTCCACACCTGGAACTTCTCCTTTACGAAGGTGTGGAATCGCCACACGTTTAAGATGGGCTACGACGGCAGGTGGGCCTTCGCCAACGAGAATGGAGGCGACAGCACGGGACTAACCAGGATTAACTCGGGCGGAGGTTCGAACCAGTCCTGGAACAACAATGACGGATTGACGGGACACCCGCTGGCAGCGTTGATGCTCGGTTCGAGTTCTTTTTTTTCCTGGGCCAACTGGAATATCGCTCCGTACGGACCCTTGCACGGGGCCTTCGTTATGAATGATTGGAAGGTCAACACCAAGCTCACGATGCAGCTTGGACTACGCTACGACTATGAACGGGGGCGGAAGGCACGGTATCCCTACGGCGTGATCATGGACCTCGACGCGAAGAATGTGCGCACACCTAACGCTACGTGGGATTGGAATCAGGTGCTGAACGCAGTTCCGGGGCTGGGCAACTATCCCTCCCCAACCTGGCTGCGTGAGGGCGTGAACGGAAGGAGTTGCTTCATCCAGACCCCGGAATGTCCCCAGGATACTGTGTTCAGAACTGATAACGGTGTTTGGCAACCTCGTATTGGAGTTTCCTACGGCTTGGACTCCAACACCGTTTTGCACGCAAGCTTCGGAAGTGTGTTTCAATCATTCAGCGGCTTTGAGACCAAAATCGGCGGGAGTTTCTACTACCCTTATGACACCTTCACTCAGATTCCAACCATTGATGGTAAGCGCTGGGTCAGCGAGCTCGGCCTAGATCATGGCTTAGGGCCCTTCCCGAGACAACCCGATGGATCGAACCTCGGGTACGTGCCCGCAATCGGAACTAACGCCGCTTTTTGGAATGCCACTTTTGGAGGGCTGCAAGATCCGATCTACGGATATTCGGCGCCTTCGACGGCCTATAAGAGTCCCACAGAGTACATTTGGGGGCTGGGCATTGAGCGTAAGTTCGGGAAGTGGGTGGCCTCAGCGCAATACCAAGGCATCCATGGCGTGAACCTGCTGACGATTCAGGGCCAGTATCGTTACAACTACCTCGAGCCCAAATATTACGGGCTGGGCGCCCAGTTGCTAGCCCCGGTTCCAAATCCGTTCTTTGGGCAGTCCCAAAATGATGCAGGTGCTCCGAATGTCCCCTTGTGGCGGCTCCTGAGCAATATGCCGCAGTATAGATCAGCAGCTCCCGGCTACTTAGGGGACGGCCATTCGATGTCGAACTTCCTAAACCTCCAGGTCCAGAGCCGGGATTTCCACGGCCTGTCGCTGCTGGCAGCCTATAACATCCGCAAGACGCTGGTAAACAATGTGGGGAAGGATGTTCGCCTAGGCGGGCGACTCGGGAATCTTCAGGATGGGAACGATCTGGAAGAGGCCTATGGAGTGGCGCTCTATGAAGTCCCGCAGACGCTGCTGCTGAACTACTATTATGACTTGCCTGTTGGCCGAGGGAAGCAGTGGCTGGGCAACCCGCAGGGTTGGTCAGGGCGGCTGCTGAATGCCACGATAGGGGGCTGGGGCCTGGCCGGTGTCACTCGCTGGTGGCCCAAGGGGACTCCCGTTGCTGCCCCAGTAGTCAATGGCTCGATTAGCGCGCCGAACGCACGCGTTCGATGGTCTGTAAGCAACCCTGACTACAAGAACTCTAGTGTGGACTATGAGAAGGGCCTGATCGTGAGTGGCAGGTTTGTCCATAGCGATCCGTCCTCAGTGTTCAACAAGGGTGTCTTCGTTCGTACACCCAACTACAGCTTTGGGAACATTCCCGCCATATTCCCAAATGTGCGGAACCCCGGCGGGTTCAGCACGGATGGGACCCTGTTCAAGGATTTCTATTTTTCGGGGGATCGGCGGCGCTATGTGAACGTTCGTGCCGAAGCGCTGAACCTCTTTAATCACCCGAACTTCGGTGCCGTTAACAACAATCCGGACTCGCCGACGTTCGGAGGTATCAATGGGAAATCAGGCGGTCGTGTCATGCAAATCGGTTTGCGCCTCTTCTTTTGAAGTCACGTTCGCCTCGGCCCCGGGGTTCTCGTTCCAGGACTCCTATTTCAGGTGGAGGCAGTAAGAAGTCTGAAAGACAATTACTTAGTCTGCGGTTGGCTTTGGGCTGCTGATGAACGATTCATCAAAATTGTACAGGATTGGTTCCATGCAGAAATGGATAACTTGTGCACTCTTGATTTTGACTTGTTCATCAGCAGCTTCATCGTTGTGGGCGGTGAAGCAAGTAACGGACTCCGCCGGATTCTTTGAGAGCCAGGTCCGTCCGATTCTGGCAAATAACTGCTATCGCTGTCACACGGGTCTTCAAAGCGGTGGTCTTCGAGTAGACTCCCGAGAGAACCTGTTGAAGGGGGGCCATTCGGGTCCGGCCATCGTCCCCGGAAATCCAGAGGCAAGCCTATTGATTCGCGCGGTTCGGCAGATTAGCCCGAATCTGAAAATGCCATTGGGGGGGAAACTCAAGGATCAGGAGGTGAACGACCTTATCCAATGGGTAGCGATGGGTACGCCTTGGCCGGAACCAGCCTTGGACGTGAAAAAAGAGGTTGTAGCTTTGTTGCAGGCCCGCTGCGTCAAGTGCCACGGGGGTGAGAAGCCGCAAGCTGGACTTGATCTTGCCAGCCTCGAAGCCGTGAACCGGGCGAACAGGTCCGTTGTAGTCCCAGGCAAGCTGGACGCTAGCCCGCTCTGGCAGGCCATCCAACAGGAGCGGATGCCGCCGGGAGAACCACTGGCCGGACCTGAGCGTGCCTTGCTGCGCCGATGGATCGAGCAGGGGGCGCCAGGGTTGGTCACGACGGTCCAAGTCCACTGGGCGTTCCGCTCACCGCAGCGTCCATCGATCCCGCGGGTGCTTCACCCAGAAGGGGTGCGCACCTCTATCGACACCTTCCTTCTGGCAGCCCTAGAACAAAAAGGCCTTTCTTTCAGACCTGAAGCAGACCGAGCCACACTGGTGCGACGCATCAGCTTTGACCTGACAGGCCTGCCGCCCACTCCGGCTGACATCGAAACCTTCGTGAGGGACCAGGAACCCGACGCCTACAAACGCATGGTGGAGCGCTACCTGGCCTCGGCTCAATACGGTGAGCGCTGGGGGCGGCACTGGCTGGACCTCGCGGGCTATGCCGACTCTAACGGCTTTTTCACATCGGACAGCGATCGTCCGCTGGCTTACAAGTACCGTGACTACGTAGTTCGAGCGTTTAATGAAGACAAACCCTTCGACCGCTTCATCCAGGAGCAAATCGCTGGCGACGAGTTGGCCGGGTTTGGTCCCGAGTCGGACGTTACACCGGAAATGGCTGCATTGCTGACTGCCACCCATTTCCTGCGAAATGCACCTGACGGGACAGGCGAAAGCGATGGCAATCCCGAGGAGTTAGCCTCGGACCGCTACGCTGTGATCGAAGGAAACCTTCAAATCCTCGGCTCAGCTCTGCTCGGCGTTACGCTTCAGTGTGCTCGCTGTCATAACCATAAGTTTGAGCCGATTACTCAACAAGAGTATTACCAGCTTCAGGCCGTGTTCAAGTCAGCGTATAACCACGACCGTTGGCTCAAGCCCAATGAACGTGTGCAGTGCGTTGGGACTCATGCGGACTGCGAAGCGAACAGGCAACAGATCCAAGCGTTTGACCGCGATCTGAAGGCAACCAAAGAAAGCTTGGAAGGATTGACGAAGCCGTTCCGTGAACTCGTCCTCGAGGAAAACCTGCGACAGCTTCCAGAGGACATTCGCATCGGTATTCGCGCTGCGCTTGACACACCAGAAAAGCGCCGCCTCGAAGAAATGAAGCTCTTGCTCAAACAGCACGAGAGTTTAGTTCAAATACAAGGCGAACAGTTGGCCAGACGTTTTCCGGAACTTTCAGCCGGCTATCGCAGCCTCACCGAAGCTATTAAGAAGAAGGAGGAGCAAAAACCGACATCTTTGCCTCAAGTTGCGGCGTTAACGGATGTCACCCCAAATCCACCGCCGCACCATTTACTGGCGCGAGGCAACTACAGCAACCCGGTGCGTCCTGTGGAGCCGGGCGTGCCCTCCGTCTTTTGCACGGGCAACAATGTCTTCCAAGTTTCAATACTGCCTGGTCAAAAGAGCAGCGGTCGTCGTTTAGCGTTTGCCCGCTGGTTGACCTCCCCAGAACACCCAAGCTTGGCACGGCTCATGGTGAATCGTATCTGGCTCCATCACTTCGGTCATGGACTGGTGGCTACACCCAACAATTTCGGCGTCTCGGGTAGCCAGCCAACACACCCGGAGCTATTAGATTATTTGGCAACAGAGTTTGTACGGTCAGGGTGGAGCGTGAAAGCCATACACCGGCTGATCCTAATGTCCGCGGCGTACCGTCAAGCCAGCGCCATGAATGATAGGGCTTACGAGCTTGACCCTGAGAACCATCTGCTCTGGCGTTATTCCCTGCGACGGCTTGAAGCGGAGGCTATTCGAGATGCGATGCTTTTTATTTCGGGAGAACTGGAATTGAAACTGGGCGGTCCCTACACGCCAACGCGGCGAGACAAAGATGGTCAAGTGAGTGTAGAGGAGACGGCTCCGGATGCGAGGCGCCGTTCCCTCTATCTCCAGCAGCGACGCACTCAAGTAGTTTCCGTCATGGAGGTTTTTGATGCGCCCGATATGATTCCCAATTGCCCGCGGCGTGGTTCTTCTACTGTATCGCTCCAATCTCTCGCGCTGCTCAACTCCGATTTCGTCCGAGCTCGCAGTAATACCTTCGCCGACCGTCTGACTCAAAGCATTCCCCACGATGCAAAGACCCGGTTGACACTTGCCTTTGAGTTAGCCTACGGACGCAAACCACGTTCGAGCGAACAGGCTGCGGCTGAGGAATTCTTGCGATCACAGCACGCATACTACTCCGGCAAGCCCGATGCCGAAAAACGCGTCTGGGCAGACTTGTGTCAGATGCTCTTGGCCGGGAACAATTTCTTATATGTGGAGTGAGGTTGTCATGAGCCATAACTGCTGCGACTATCAAATAAATCGCCGCTCGTTCCTGAGTTATACCGCTGGCGGGCTCGGCTGGCTGGCGTTCTCCCACTTGAGGTCACTGGAAGCACGAGCTGCTTCGACTCAAATGCACCCACTCGCGCCAAAGCTACCCCATTTCCAAGGCAAAGCGAAGGCCGTAATTTGCTTATTTCAGCATGGTGGAGTCAGTCATTTAGATACCTTCGATGCCAAGCCGGAACTGGTCAAATGGGATGGCAAAGATTACCCCGGCAACGATCTGGAAGTGCACTTCGATAAGCAAGCCGGCAAATTACTCCGGTCGCCCTTCGCGTTCCGTAAGCATGGACAGTCCGGCATGGAGCTTTCTGAGCTGCTGCCACAGACGGGAAGAATCGTTGATGACATCACCCTGATTCGATCGATGGCAACCGACAGCATAGATCACGAACAGGCCCTGCACCTCATTCATACAGGAAAACTCCAGCCTGGCCGACCGACTTGGGGATCGTGGGTCGTTTACGCCTTGGGCACGGAGCGGCAGGAATTGCCGGCATACGTGGTGCTTTCTGATTCCGCGGGTTTGCCGATTGACGGGACTCGCAACTGGGCTGCCGGCTGGTTGCCGGCGATTTTCCAGGGGACGCAAATACGATCCGAGGGAGCACCGGTATTCAACATTTCCACGCCTACGGATATTCCGGCGGCGGCACGGGAGAACCAGCTGCTACTGCTTAAGAGGCTTAACCAGGCGCATCTGGACTTGTATCAGGAAAACTCGGAATTGGAAGCCCGCATTAGCAATTATGAACTGGCTGCCAAGATGCAATCGTCCGTCCCTGAGGTGCTCGATCTATCGCGTGAACCGGAGTATGTGAAGCAGTCGTACGGTCTGAACAGTCCGAACAGGGCCACTGCCGATTATGCCAAGCGCTGCTTGATGGCGCGCCGGCTCGTGGAGCGGGGCGTGAGATTCGTGCAAATTTATCTGAGCGGCCAGCCGTGGGATACCCATGATAAGAATGCAGAAAAGCTCAGGAGCCTCTGTCTGATGACGGATCAGCCGAGCGCGGCATTGGTAATGGACTTAAAAAAGCGTGGGCTGCTGGACTCAACTATTGTCCTTTGGACGGGTGAATTTGGACGGCTGCCGATTGCCCAAGGTAAAGACGGGCGCGACCATAACCGCCGTGCCTTTTCGCTTTGGATTGCTGGAGGAGGCTTCAAGCAGGGTTACGTGCATGGGGCCACGGACGACTTCGGAGCCAGGGCGGAAAAGGATCCAGTTTCGGTGTACGATCTGCACGCTACCTTACTGCAGGCGCTTGGCTTGGACCACGAGAGACTGACCCATCCCCACGACGGTCGAGAGGACAGCCTAACCGACAAGTCGGTGTCCAAGGCACGGGTTGTCCACGAATTGCGCGCCTGATCCGGCCGCGATAATCCACACCACATGGCATCGGTATAGATCCTGCATTCGCAGCTGGACCAGCGGTGCGCCGAAGAACAAGTGAGAAAGGAAAACGCCTACGAGAATCACTAAGATCGAATGCATTCATCTGCGTTTGCCCGTCGTCACCGAGGCGTGCGATGGCACCCAGGAGGACCTCATCGTGCGCGTGCATACGGACGAGGGCATCACAGGGATCGGGGAGGTGGACTCTGGTCCGACAGTGGCGCGTGCGATCATTGAATCGCCGCTGGGCCACAAGGTCTGGAGCGGACTGGCTGAGTTATTGATCGGCGAGGACCCTCTGAACATCCGCCCGCTCTGGGACAAGATGTTCGCAGGGACAGTTTATAACGGACGCTCGGGAGCTGTCGTGCACGCCTTGAGCGGTCTCGACCTAGCCCTTTGGGACATCGCCGGCAAGGCTCTCAAGCAGCCGGTGTACAGGCTCCTCGGAGGCGGGTATCGGACGCGGGTGAGGGCCTACGCCAGCTCTCTTTTCGGGGATACGCCGGAAAAAACGTTTGAATTGGGCCGCCAGTACGTCTTGCAGGGCTTCACCGCAGTTAAGTTCGGCTGGGGACCTTTTGGACGGGACGAGACGCTCGATATGGAATTGGCTTCGGCCGCCCGCGAAGGTGTGGGCCGCCAAGCCGACCTGATGTTTGATGTGGGAGGCGCCTGGGACTGGAAGACCGCAATCAGGCGGGAAGAAAAGCTACGGGCATTTGGTCCTCTATGGATCGAAGAGCCCCTGTCCGCCGAGGACTTGGCCGGATATGCAAAATTGACAGAGTGTTCTCGGACGCTTATTGCCGCGGGTGAATCTGAAGCCGATCTTCCTGCATTCGACCGCTTGATTCGGGAGGGGGGCGTCGACGTCGTCCAGCCCGACGTGGCGCGTTGCGGAGGTTTGACCGGTGCCATGCGCGTGGCTGACATTGCCTCGTTCTGCCGACGTCAGGTGGCCAATCATGCCTTCAAGACTGGGATCAGCATTGCCGCGTCACTCCACTTTCTCGCCGCAATTCCCAACGCGCTGATCCTGGAATACTCGGTTAGCGATTCTCCGCTGCGCCAAAGGGCGACCGTGCAGACATTCCCTGTGGTCGATGGGTATGTGGAGATCCCCCGGGACCCCGGGCTGGGGGTTGACCTCAATATGGAAACCATTGAAGAGTACCGCTGGATCGAAACGAAGAGGTAGCGGAGTAGTATCACGAATGCCGCATCGGCAAGAGTTTTGATTTAGGACATTGGGATCACCGAGCCCAAGTAAGGGTTCTGAAAACATGTCATCAGACATTAGACGAGCGGGACTCTCGATGGGACTAAACTCAGCTCGCTGCGCGCTGGTCATAGGAGGGGCCCGTGGGATTGGCCGGGCGATCGCCTTAGCGCTCAATGACCATGGTTATCGAGTGACGGTGACTGCACTGACACACAGGGAGTTGGAAGACTTTGCTGTGGGCGATCGCGTGATTGAGAAGCGACAGATGGATGTAACCGATCCCCAATCCGTACGAGGCGTGACGACAGAGTTCAGAGATCTTGATGCCTTGGTCAACTGCGCAGGGATAATTCTGAGGGAGGGTCGTGAGCATGAAACCGCAAGGTTTGTGGAGGTAGTGGATGTGAACCTGACGGGCACCATGAGAGTGTGCGAAGCAGCCCGTGCATTACTTGTTAGCAAAAAGGGCTGTGTAGTGAATATCGCTTCGATGCTGAGCTTCTTCGGCAGTGGGTCTGCTCCGGCCTATAGCGCCAGTAAGGGAGGGGTTGTGCAACTTACAAAATCTCTGGCTATTGCTTGGGCACCGCAAGGGGTTAGGGTCAATGCAATCGCCCCAGGTTGGATTCGGACTAATCTTACGGCTCCTTTGGTGAATGACGAGACGAGGAGCCAGCTTGTCTTGGAGCGTACTCCGATGGGTCGCTGGGGTGAGCCGGAGGATGTCGCTGGGGCAGTGCTGTTCCTGTGCTCGCCCGATGCTGGTTTCATTACAGGTGTGGTATTACCCGTAGACGGAGGATATTCGTGCGCGTGAGTTAATCAACTCGGACGAGACAGAACTACGGGCACAGCCGCGAAAGCTCTTGCATTGTGTTTAAGACAACGAAACTCCTTTGGCCAAGAAACTCACCTGAAGTCCCGGGCAGCTCGTTTGGTGCAAGAAGTTACCGTATATCTCAAGAATTTGTCGGCCTGG
>Ga0187893_10009224_pt1 | contig 15242 bp, 14 predicted proteins | sample MA1701074metaG_FD_139574 | JGI IMG/M metagenome (GOLD analysis project Ga0187893, IMG submission 139574) | White microbial mat communities from a basaltic lava cave in the Kipuka Kanohina Cave System on the Island of Hawaii, USA - MA170107-4 metaG ... | reverse complement strand
TGTCTTCTGTTTCTCACGGACTTGTTGCGCCACTTGCCGAGCGTCGTGCTCGCGGCCGTCGTGCTCGTCGCCGTCAGGGGTTTGATCGACATCGGCCAACTGATGCGGCTGCTGCAGGTGAGTCGGCTCGAGTTTCGGGTTGCCATGGTGGCGTTGGTGGGCGTTCTGCTCTTGGGCATCCTCAAAGGCGTGCTGCTGGCGGCCGTGGCCTCTATCCTTATGCTCCTTGCCAGCGTGGCTCGGCCGCACGTTGCGTTTCTCGGCCGCATCCCCGGCACCCGGCGATTCTCTGATCTCGAACGCAATCTAGACAATGAAACGGTACCCGGCTTACTCCTGTTCCGCGTTGAGGCATCCCTGGTCTATTTCAATGTCGAGCATGTGCGGCAAGCCGTTTTGCAGCGACTCGGCGCAGCGACCGAGCCGATCCGGCTCGTCGTGTGCGATCTTTCCAACTCACCATACGTCGACACGGCCGGTGCACGGATGCTCAGCGCGTTGCAACGCGATCTGGCCTCATCGGGAGTCCAGTTTCGTCTTGTCGAAGCCCATGCCGCCGTACGCGATATCCTGCGCGCCGAGGGACTCCACGAACGAGCGGGCCCCATCGATCGCCGCACGTCGGTCGATGACGTTATTCACAACTGGCACCAAGCGCGATAAGCGAGCGGTCGCTGTCGAAAAAGCTGACGCACCAGGACTAAGTTGATCTCAACCTGTGCGCGCGGGCAAGTTGGAGGTCTTTATTGAAGAGGAATAACAGCTCCGAGGATCTGGCATCGACCCCTGTCCTTGCGCATGAAGGCGAACTGTATTTCGAACGGGTGGGCCGATTTACCGGCTCATGCAGCGCATCGGCATGATTCGCAGAGAGAATCCTTTGGCGCACCGAAGGATCCTCGGTTTCCTGATGTCTGGCGAGGAGATGGGGTGGTGTAGACCGTCTTGAGCTTGTCGTCGCAGGCCGGTCCCAAGAAGGCGAACGGCGCCGTCAATGGGCCGGTTATAAATCATTATCTCTGATTAAAACAGCAGCGCCGCCGTAGGAAGGGTTAGACACGCTTTGACTTACAACACTCGCGTCCCCTGTGGGCTAGACAGCTCAGTACACCTTCATCAGCCCGGCCAGCACCTGGTGGTCGAAGGGGTCGGGATCTGTTACAGGCACCTCTACGGCGCCGAGTAGATACCAGTCCCGGCCACCCAGACGCGGGTCGGTCATCGGCTCAGCTCGGGACCTTCCATGCGCCGTCCGGCTGCTTGCAGAACGTGAACTCGCTGCGCCCCGTGAGGCCATCGGCCGCGTTCGTGAACTCGATGAGCCGGCACGGGCGGCCGGCCCGGGCAAAGGACTTCTGCGGCGTTGCCGTCCCCGAATGGCCCGTTTTGGAGTTGAGCCACGCGTTGGTGTGCCCGTTGGGGAGCTTTTCCAGAGCCTCGCGATAGTTCTTTGTCAGGAGCCGGATGTCCTCCGCGTCCATGCGCTCCATCGGTCCGCCCGCGAGGAAGCCGAGGTTTTGCGCGATCGCGGCCGGCGCGAGCGCAACTGCGGCAGCGACGAGCACGCACCGGGTGATGGTCATTTCAGTCCTCGTTCCAAGGCCTGCCCGGGGGATACCAGCGGGGCCGGCGCGATCGACGTATAGGATTTTCAAACGCCCTTTCTCCTCAAAAGTGAAGGTACTGCTTCGCCTGCGAAGTGTCAATCACGCGTGTCCTCGGTCCTGTCTCTGAAGCTCAGCGTGAACCGATGGTATAGCCCCACGGCCCGCTGATGATTTCGGGTGGGAAGCGATAAACACGATAACTTGATTGACGGTTCATGCAGGGATTACGGACGATCGCCACTCGAGTAGAACCCCCCACTGACCTGGCTGAACTCTGGCGCAGTGGCGCGCCCGCCCACCGTGTCCGCGCCCTTCTCGGTGCTGATCAGGAAAAGACCGATCAGCCACGCGATCGGTTTTAAGCACCCCGAAAATCTGCTTCTTCCTTCGCTTCGGTATAAACACTACGTGATATTTTCAGTCCCATCTCGCATGACTCAAACTCTGGTATTCTTTCATCTGTAATCCCCTTCTCTTGGCGGAGATCGGAGATTCACACCGACCGTAGCAGAGGTCCAACCACGGTGAGTCCCCCGGCAAAGTCGGGCTTACCTCGCTGAATTACAGTTCCGAGAGAAGAACATTTGACCGCAAGGGACGCAAAGGAATGAGAAGACTGGAATTATGGAATGGTGGAATCATGGAATTAGGTAGGAGCAGTCCTCGCCCCAGCATTCCATTATTCGATTACTCCAACATTCCATTCTCTTGCAGGGGGTTATGTTGCACTTGACGATATGGGGTGTTCGCTATCGCACGAAGTTCTCTCTGAGCATTGTGCCGGTGCTGGCGCTTGTCGGGCTCGTGCTGCTTGCCGTGGGATGCGCTACGCCAGTGGGCGTGACACAGGTGGGCCTCCAGGCCGGCTATCGCCTCCAGACCGAAAGCGCCCTCTCGGCGGGCGAGCCCTCTGAACCGTCCAAGACGGTACTCAGGCGACTCGGGCTCCTGGACCGGTTCGAGGAGCAACCGGAGACGGTTCTCGCCGAACTGCATCGTGGATTGAGCCCAGCGGGTGACGAGGATCGCCTGTTTGCGTTGGCCGAGCTGTCCTTTCTCCACGCGGAGCGCACGGATGACCGCAAGTATTTTCTGGCCTCGGCGGTGTATGCCTGGGCGTTGCTCTTCCCTGACGAAGCGGCTGGTGCGCAGCTCCAACGGTCGGATCCCCGACTGCGGCTGGCGTACGATTTCTACAACCAAGGCGTGGCCCAGGGGCTGACCGGATCCCCAGAAAACACTACCGGCGCCATGACTGATGAGACGGCCGAGGTACGACTGCAACCCGGGACCCGGACTCTCCCGTTCGGCACTATGGAATTGACCCTGGACGAGTCGGGGTTATCGTGGGGCGGGTACCGGCTCGAACGATTCATTTCAACGACGACCCTCGAGGTTCGAGGCCTCAGAAACCGCTATTTCCGTCCTGGCCTTGGCGCATCCCTCGCGGCGAGCCTTACGCCGGGCGCAGCGTCGGCGAAAGCGGTCGGATCGAAGCGTATCGGGCCTCTGGTCAAGGTGCCGGTGACAGCATTGCTGCGTCTTGAGGACGCCCGCGCGTGCCTGGCCAGCGGGCGGGTCCGTGGGCGCCTCGAGGTTTACGCCGCAGACCACGCTTCGACCGTGACGGTGGATGGACAGGTGCAGCCCCTGGAATACGACCCGACAGCAGCCTTAGCTTACCAGCTCGATAAGAGCCCGTTCTACGCCATGGAGATTGCTGCCTTTCTCCGGGCCGGCGTGTTCGCACATGCCATTCCGCGCGACCGGACTCAAGACGGTCTGTTTATGCTGCACCCATACAGCCCCGGTAAGATGCCGGTGGTGCTGGTGCACGGCACGCTGTCGAGCCCCGTGCGCTGGGCGGAGCTGGTGAACGAGCTCGAGGGGGATCCGCGCATGCGCCAACGATTCCAGATCTGGATCTTTATCTACGACACCGGCAACCCGATTGCCTACTCGGCTGGCCGGCTGCGGGCGGCTCTGACGGCCACGTTGCAGGAACTCGATCCCGAGGGGAAAGACCCCGCGCTCGGGCGCATGGTCGTGATCGGGCACAGTCAGGGGGGGCTTCTGACGAAGTTCACCGCCATCGACAGCGGGACGCGATTCTGGGACCGCATCAGCAGCAAACCGTTCGATGCCATCGAGGTCATCCCCGAGACCCGCGCTCTCCTGCAACAGTCCATGTTCTACACGCCTCTCCCTTTTGTCGCGAGGGTCGTGTTCGTGGCGACGCCCCACCACGGGGCGTTACTCGCCACCGGCCGGCTGGGCGCGATTGCTGCCTGGCTTGTAACCTTGCCGGTGGGGCTGGTCGGTCAGCTCGCCCAGGCCGCCACGGTGAGCGGTGACGAGAAGCTCATCGCGGCGCTCCGGAAACCTCCCACTGCCATCGACAACATGAATCCGAGCAACCCAGGCCTCCAGATCCTGCAATCCATCCCGGTTTCGTCCCGGATCCCGGCGCACTCGATCATCGCGGTGGAGGGTGATGGGCCGAAGGAAGAAGGGAACGACGGCGTCGTCGCCTACACCAGCGCGCACATCGACGAGGCGGTCTCCGAACTGGTGGTGCGTTCAAGTCACTCGGTGCAGGGAAATCCACAGGCCATCGAAGAGATCCGGCGCATCCTGCTTGAACATGCGGCGGTGCCGGGAGAAAGTCGCTAGAGTCGAAGTGCGCGCGCTCCAGCCACTCCACAGAGTCGTATGCCGAAACCATCGAAGCAGTGCGCTGAACTCTATCGGAACACCCTGGGGAGCGATGAAGCGCCTAGACCGGCACGCTTTCGTAGGCTCTCCGTCTTTGGCTGGCTGATCGTTGCGCTGGCGGCTGCGAGCGTCGAGACCCATGCCCAGGATCTCGAACCGAGGGCGTTTGCGAATACGCCGGTGGGACTCAACTTCTTGATCGGAGGGTATGCCTATGCAAAAGGCACTGTGGGTACCGACCCGTCGGTCCCACTGGAAGATACCGAGGTCAAGCTTAACAGCGCCGTCCTTGCCTATGTGCGCACGTTGGACTTGTGGGGCCGGTCGGGAAAATTCGACGTGATATTACCCTATGCCTGGGCATCTGGAAGCGCCACACTCGCCGGGCAACCGCGCAAGCGGGATGTTTCCGGACTCGGCGATCCGAGGCTACGGTTTTCCATGCTTCTTTATGGAGCCCCGGCGCTCTCGCTTGAAGAGTTTCTCGACTACAAGCCGGATATCATCATTGGAACGAGCCTCGAGGTGACTCCTCCGCTCGGACAATACGACTCCGACAAGCTGCTAAACATCGGCACGAACCGCTGGTCGATCAAGCCTGAGATCGGAGTCTCCAAGACCCTGGAGTCGTTGACCTTGGAGCTCGCCACCGGCGTACGTTTCTACACTGACAATAACGACTTTCTCGAGAGCCAAACTCTGCAAGTCAGCCCGATCTATTCTGTGCAGGGACATCTCATTTACTCCTTTACTCCAGGGATGTGGGCGGGGCTCGATGGTCTGTACTATACCGGCGGGCGCCCGACCATCGACGGAAAAAAAGGCGAAGGTCGCGCGAACGCACGCGTGGGCCTTACCTTGACCCTGCCTGTTAACCGGTACAACTCGGTAAAACTTTACGGCAGCACGGGTGTTTACACGAAGACCGGCACCGACTTCGACTTGGTGGGGATCGTCTGGCAATTCCGTTGGGGCGCGGGACTTTAGAGTTGAACTGCTGGTCGCAGCTAATCTAGATCAGGAGCCTGGGTGAGGTCAGGAAGATCCCGCGCTCAGCCGTTGTGTTTGATTCGAACTGTTTGAGCAGCTCTTCAGCTCCTCAAACTCGCTGATCTTTACTCCTACACGACCCGTTACCCCCTGTCCATCTTCTCGAGCTCCCACATCGCCACCGAGTACCGATATGCGCCGGGGAAGCAAGATCGGTTGCCTGAGCTTGTGACCGAGCTGGTGCGTCTCAAGGTTGATATCATCGTGGTATTAGCAGGGGGACAGTTGCCCTGATCGATGACTCGTTCTCAGGACAGCCGGCTAGCTCTATAATGATGATTTTGCAGAGGAGGCGAGAAACCATGAAGAAAAAATGGTGGCAACGAGTCAGCGCCGTGCAATGTGCATCCGTCCTGTTGGTTCTCTCCGGCTGTGCCGCGGAGCAAGCGGCAACCCGAGCGGAGCCGCAGGCGGCGGTCCCACCGACGGCACGCACAATCGCTGAGCCCGCCGCTGCCGAGGCTATCCTCATGCGGATGGCCACGTTTTTGTCCCAGGCCCAGCGCTTCAGCGTAAATCTTGTCAGCGGCTACGACGTGGTCCAGGGATCCGGCCAGAAGATCGAATTCGGCGAGACGCGGAAGATTACCGTGAGCCGGCCCAACCATCTGCGCGTCGAGGTGGAGCAGAGCGACGGCGCAAAGCATCTCGTCCTGTACGACGGCAAGGACATCACGGTATTTAACGCGTCCCAGAACGTCTATGCGCAGACATACAAACCCGGTGGCATCGACGAAGCGGTCACCTATTTCCTCAAGGACCTTCATATGCGGCTGCCGCTGGCTGCACTTTTGCTCAGTCGGTTTCCGGACGAGATCGAACGCCGGACCCAGTCGCTCGATTATGTGGAGCGGACGCTAATCCATGGGACACCAACCCATCACCTGGCAGGACGCACCGAGACGGTGGATTATCAGGTCTGGATCGCGGAGGGCGCTCAGCCGCTGCCGCTCCGAGCGGTATTGACCTACAAGAATGCGGAAGGCCAGCCCCAGTTCCGGGCGCAGTTTTCCGATTGGAATCTGGCGCCCGAAGTCCAGGACTCCCAGTTCGCGTTCACCCCTCCCGATGGCGCACGGAAGATCGCCTTCCTTGCGCAGTTGCCCCAAATCGGGCTTCAGGGAGCCTCAACCCCAAAACAAATCGGAGGACAGAAATGAAGATCAGGCCATTGGCAACTATTACGACCATCGCGACCACACTCTTTTTCCTGGTGGCAATCGTAGATGACGCCTCTGCGCGTGGACGAGGCGGTGGAGGCGGCGGGGGCTTCTCCCGTGGTGGCGGCGGAGGCGGCGGGGGCTTCTCCCGTGGTGGTGGCGGAGGTGGGGGTTTTTCACGCAGCGGTGCCGCCGCGAGCGGCAGCTTCTCTTCCGGCGCCCGCGGAGCATCGTCTAGGTCCGGCTCGATGAGCTCCAGAAGCGTCGCCTACTCGCAGAGGTCGCCGCAACGGTCCCAGACCCAGCAGACCGCTTCCGCCAACCAGCAAGCGAGGTCTTCCAGTCGTCAACAGCAACAGCAGCAGGCCCAGCAGTCGCGCTCGCAGCAGCAACAGCAAGCACAACAGTCCCGCTCGCAGCAGCAGCAAAGCCGGCAGCAGGCTTCGCAAGAGAATGTCCAAACCCGGCAGCAAGGTTACACGGAGCGAACGGATGTCCGTCAGCAGGGCTACACCGAAAGGACCGACGCGCGTCAGCAGGCCTATACCGAGCGTCAAGCGAACCGGCAGGACTACGCGGACGATCACTACCATGGCGGGGTTTATTACGGCGGGTACTACGACGATGACGATTGGGACGACGGCGAAGTCGCGGCCGTGGCGATCGGTGCGGCGGCGCTCGGCGCCGTCGGGGGTTATGCGGCGGGCGAGTCGTCGGCCGCGTCCTCGACGGTCGTCTACACGGCACCGGGCCTGCCCTGCACTCCCAACACGGCGGTCGTCAGCGGCGTCACCTATTATCAGTGCGGCTCCAGCTGGTATACCCAGGCGTATGGGAACAGTGGTGTCGTCTATATGCCCGTGGCTCCGCCGCCTAGATATTAGACCTTGGGTGCGGGGTCGGCATCAGCCCCGCCCCGCCCTTCACGGTGTTTTTGATCGGCGTCACGGCATGCGCCGTATTGGGCCTGCGGAATTGACGCGAAGCCGTTGAGCAGTGACCCTGCTTCCTCACCTCTTACCAAGCTCGAAAGACCCACTATGAAAACCGTCACAGTCAATACCCTGGTCGCCTCGCTGATCGTCGCGCTCACCGGCGCCCCCCTCGCCGCCGACAACCTCGACCGCACCGTGCTGCCGATCCACGAGCCGCGGCCTGAGACGATCACCACCCTCGACGCGCGCGACGCAAAAGCGCCACCGCGCTTCGAAGTCAAGGCGCCGGAGGGCGCGCCCAACGTCGTGATCGTGCTCATCGACGACATCGGCTTCGGGCACAGCAGCGCGTTCGGCGGGCCCATCAACATGCCGACGCTGGAAAAGCTGGCGGGCGCGGGGCTGAGGTACAATCGCTTTCACACCACGGCGCTGTGCAGCCCCACCCGCGTGGCGTTGCTGACTGGCCACAATCACCACCCGAACAACGCCGGCGCGATCATGGAGCTCGCCACGGCGTTTCCGGGCAACACGGGCGTGCGCCCGCAGAACATCACGACGCTCGCCGAGATCCTGCGCCAGAACGGATACAACACCGGCGCGTTCGGCAAGTATCACGAGACGCCGCCCTGGGAGGTGTCGTTGTCCGGGCCCTACGATCGCTGGCCGACAGGGTCGGGCTTCGAAAAGTTCTACGGGTTCATCGGGGGCGAGACGAACCAGTGGGCGCCTGCCATCTTCGACGGCGTGACGCGGATGGAGCCGCCGCAGACGCCGGGCTATCACTTCACCACAGACATGACCGACAAGGCGATCAACTGGGTGAGCGCGCAACAAACGCTCACCCCGGGCAAGCCGTTCTACATGTATTTCGCGACGGGCGCGACGCATGCGCCGCACCAGGTACCGAAGGAATGGATCGCGAAATACAAGGGCCAATTCAACGGCGGTTGGGATAAGCTTCGCGAGGAGACTTTCGCGCGGCAGAAGACGCTGGGGGTGATTCCGGCCGACGCCAAGCTCACGGCGCGTCCGAAGGAGATTCCCGCGTGGGACGACATGAACCCGCAACAAAAGCAGCTCTTCGAGCGCCAGATGGAGACCTTCGCCGGGTTCGCCGAGCACACCGACGCCGAGGTTGGCCGGCTCGTGGAGCAGCTCGAGAAGATCGGCGCGCTCGAGAACACACTGTTCTTCTACATCGTCGGCGACAACGGCTCGAGCGCCGAGGGCGGACCCGAAGGCACCTACAACGAGTTGATGGCGCTCAACGGGATCGTCGGCAAAGCCGACCAGATGATGAGTCACATCGATTCGTGGGGCGATCCCACCACGTTCCCGCACTTCACCATCGGGTGGGCCTGGGCAGGCAATACGCCCTTCCAGTGGACCAAGCAGATCGCCAGCCACTTCGGCGGCACGCGCAATGGCATGGTGCTGCATTGGCCGAAGGGGATCAAAGCGAGCGGCGAAGTTCGCAGCCAGTTCCACCACGTCATCGACGTGGCGCCGACCGCACTCGAAGCGGCGAAGATCCCGCAGCCCAAGACGGTCAACGGCATCGAGCAGCGCCCCATGGACGGAGTGTCGATGCTCTATTCTACCAGGGATGCCACGGCCGCCGATCGCCGCACCACGCAGTATTTCGAGATGTTCGGCAACCGCGGCATCTATCACGACGGTTGGGTCGCCTGCACCCGGCATTCGATCCCCTGGCTCTTTGCCGAGACTCCCCCGCCGCTTACGGAGGACGTATGGGAGCTCTACAAAGTCGATGAGGACTTCAGCCAGGCGAACGATCTCGTAGCGCAGAATCCCGAGAAGCTCAAGGAGCTACAGGCGCTCTTCCTCAAAGAGGCCGAGCGCAACCACGTGCTGCCGATCGATGATCGCCGCGCCGAGCGCTTCAACCCGGCCCTCGCGGGACGGCCCGACATCATGGGCGGGCGCAAGACGCTGACGGTCTATCCCGGAATGGTCGGGATGATGGAGAACGCCTTCATCAACGTGAAGAGCGTGCGCCACACCGTCACCGCCGAGGTGGAGCTGAAGGATCAAAAGACGAGTGGCGTTATCATAGCGCAGGCCGGCTACTTCGGCGGCTGGACGCTCTACATGAAGGACGGCAAGCCGCATCACGAGTACAACTGGTTCGCGCTGGAGCGTACGAACATCGGCGGTGAGACGGCACTGGCGCCCGGCAAGCACACGATCAGTTACGAATTCGTCCCGGACGCCGCCAAACCTGGCACCGGCGGAAAATCGATCCTCAGCGTGGACAGCAAGAAAGTCGCCGAAGCGCAGATCCCCAAGACGCAGCCCTTCGCCTTCTCCGGCGATGAAGGCGCTGACGTGGGCCTGGACGCCGAGACGAACGTGTCGCCGGATTACAAACAGAACGCCAACGCCTTCACCGGCAAGATCATCAAGGTGACCGTGGAAGTGAAGTGACAACCTCTTCAAACGAAGGTATTCACACCTCGAAACAAAGAACTAACATCACACTCCTGACGCTCGTGACATTGGCCACGGCGGGACCGCGATCGTGCTGTTGGGCGTCCTGGTAGCGGGGGTGACCCTATGGGGTGCACTCGCGCTCTACTACGCCGAGCCCGATGAATTGCACACCGCGCTGGCGCTTGGCTATGGGCTGTGCGGATTAGCCGCGCTCCTCGGCTTGGCAATCTCGCGCTGGCGGCGACGGGCCGTGGTCTGCTTCGCCATCGTGGTCGCTGCGCTGCTCGGCTGGTGGAGCACCATCGAGCCATCGAACGATCGCAACTGGAAGCCCGAGGTGGCCGTCATGCCCTACGCCACCATCGATGACGACCTCGTCACTGTCCACAACATCCGCAACTTCGACTATCGCACCGAGACGGAGTTTACCCCCGCTTACTATGACAAGACCTTTGACCTGCGTAAACTCGAATCCGTGGATCTCATCGCCTCGTACTGGATGGGGCCGGACATTGCCCATGTGTTCCTGAGCTTCGGATTCGGTGACGACGACTATCTCGCTATCTCGATTGAACGGCGGGATGAACAGGGAGAGGGCTATTCGACGATCAAGGGGCTGTTCAGGCAGTATGAGCTGTTCTATGTGGTTGCCGACGAACGTGACGTCATCCGGGTGCGCACCAACTACCGCAAGGACCCTCCGGAGGACGTATACATCTACAGGGTCCACGGTCCCAGCGAGAACGGACGGCGACTGTTCCTTGCATACATTCAGAAGATCAATGCACTGAAAGAGGAGCCGGAGTTCTACAACACGCTGATCACCAATTGCACGACCAACATCTGGCTGCATACGCGGATCAATCCCGGACACCTGCATCCGTCCTGGAAGCTGTTGCTGAACGGGCATGTTCCGGCATATGCCTATGATGCCGGCAAGCTGGATACCAGCCTTCCGTTTCCCGAATTGCAACGCCGCAGTCTTGTCAATGCACGGGCGCGAGCGGCGGACCGGGCCGAGGATTTCTCGCACCGGATCCGGGACGGCCTGCCCGGTGTTTCGCGCGGAATGCGATGAGCGTGGCGTTCATACACAACGAGAAAAGATAGTGGAGGGTGGCATGGCGAGCGGAAGCTTGTATGGGATCGCGGTACTGTCGTCGTGGGCCTCGCCCGGCTCGAACACCGCGCTTGCCGCACCCTGCGACAAGGCCGGAGCGCAAGCGCAGGGCCACCCCAGGATCGGCCTGGTGCTGGGCGGCGGCGCACGGGACGCCGCGCACGTGGGTGTCCTGAAGGTGCTGAAGGAGATGCACATTCCGATTGACTGCATTGCAGGCACCAACAGGGGTGCCATTGTCGGTGGACCGTATGCTTCGGGCCTGTGCGTCGCGAATTCTAACTATTACGCTCCGTGCTCATTGGCGCGATAGTCGCCGGGGACGGGCGATCCAACTGGTAGAAGGGCGTGCAGCTCATCACCGTCTATGTGATCATTGCCCTGATGTTCTACCTCCTGCCGGCCGTCAGCACGGGCTCGCGATGAGAAGTCGGCTCTGGAAGGGAATGCTCCAGTTCTGGACCTCGGACCGGAGCCTGCCCATTTTTCTCCTGCTGCTCATTTTTGTTGTCTTCATTCTGCCTGTAGCCGCCAGCCCCGGCCCTTTGGGACGGCTCGCGAGCGATCTGGTGTTATCCCTGTTGCTCGTAGCGGGCGCGATGGCGGCGGCAGAGCCGCGTTGGGTTCGACGTATTGTCCCGCCGATTGCCGCTCTGGCTCTCCTCGTGCGCTGGGCGAGCGCCGCCATATCCTCCGCCGACCTCGCCATGTGGCGCGAACTGTCCACGCTCGTCACGCTGGTGCTGTTCGCCATCGTTGTGGCCGCGCAGGTCTTTCGTCGCGGCCGCATCACGCCCCAGCGCATCCAAGGTGCCGTCGCCGTGTACCTGCTGCTCGGCCTTGCCTGGGCAAGCGCCTACGAGCTTTTGTATCTCTCGCGTCCGGGAGCATTCGCCGGATCCGTCAACGATGTCTCCACGTCACAGACCTGGATCTATTACAGCTTCCAGACGCTCACGACCATGGGCTACGGCGATATCACGCCTGTGCATCCTATCGCCCGTTCGCTCGCCGTCCTGGAGGCACTGAGCGGCCAGGTCTATCTGACAATCATGCTGGCCCGCCTGGTTGGGCTGCAGCTCGCATCGCGAGAAGACGGCCGACCGAACAGTTAATGCGACGACTTTTCGTTCTCCAGCGCCTTATCCGTAATCTGCTTGTAGAGGTCCATCATGCGCGCGACCAATCCCTCGTATTCGGGGTGGCGGGCGACGAGCGACCTGAGATTGTTGGTGTCAGCGAACACTTCGTTCAAAAACCCGAGATCAAAATCGTCCAGACACTCGCCTCGATCAACCTTGTCTTTTAGCGCGAGTGCCCTTGGGAGCCTCTGCGTCTCCAGTCTTTCCAGAAGTACTGTAATTAGACCCAAATCCTCTGATGATTCACTCATGCCTTCTTCCTATAGTCGCCGGCTGTGAGATTGGACGCCCGGCATTCAACTTAGCGGACGGCCGTTAGCCTACCCCGCTGAGTGCCGGAATAGCACCCACCAGAAGGCCAATAATGAATAAACGCGCTTTCATCGTTCTCCCGTTGTTATATGTCCGATGGCAAAACATTGCCGGTTTGGGCTTGTCATTGTACTTCATTGCGATACGACAATCTGGATTTAAAACCTCGTCAGAGCAGGCGCGCCGCCTCATCGAGAAGCGCCTGCTGCGGGCGGAGCTGATCGCGAGCGCATGTTACCAGGAGCAGCACAAAGCTCCGTCCGTCGCGCAACGTCGCCTCCGTCAAGGAAAGCTCTTGCGCCGGCTCCTTGGTTGGAGCAGTAACCAAAATATTCATGCGGTTGAGCCGCAGGGAAACCTCCTGCAGCGAGAGGTATTGTTCCGGGTGCCCGAGGACCTTATTGAGATGAGGCATGTAGTTCTCGAGATTGGTGAGTGTGATGTGAAGCTTGCAAAAACGCGCCTCGACCTCCGCCAACTCCTTCTGCAGATCCTCTGCCTTTTGGTCCGCATGAGGCTCCGCCTCGACCAGTCCGTGGAGACCTTGGCGCTGCCGAGCCATGAGCTTTAGCTTCAGACGCAGCACGGCGCGCTGCTCCTCCAGCCCTCTCTTGCGTTCAAGGGCTTTCGCCACCTGATCGATGGCCTCTTCCACTAGGTGATGGAACGCCCGCCGTTCGATCGCAAGCTTAAGCTCGTCCAAGGTCGTTGCGGGCACGATTAGGCGATAATCGGCAAAGCTGACGGTGGTCTGAACCACATCGCTCTGAATCAGCTCGCCGACCAGCGCCTTGCCAAAGATCCTACGCTCTTGCCGCTGCATGCCGAACAAAGCAAAGCACTCTGGGGAGTATTTTCCAGCGCCCTGCTCGAAAAATTCCCGCACCTCTACGCTGCGGCTGACCGCTGCAGGGAGTTCGTCGGCGCGCGCGAAAGCGGCATTGACCACTGGCTCTCTGCGCCAGGTTTCCGTGTCGAGGGCAAACGGGCCAGGGATCCGCGCGACGATATCACGGGCGTACTTGAGGGCTGCTTCTACTCCGGGGCGCAGCTTTTTCTGATAGCCGCGGATGAATCGGATCCTAGGGTCGACAGCTTCGACAAGCTGCTCGATCGCCGCTTGGATGGCAACGCCTTCAGGCCCACTAGGCGATTCGTTTTTGTTTCTGCCGAAAAGTGAAGAGAACAATCCCATGAGCCTTAATGTGCTGCGACCGGCATCCCTTGGTTCCGCTCACCCCATCAAGTGATAACCGCCGTCGATATGGACGGTATCCCCGTTGATCATGCGCGCTATGGGGAGGGCGAGAAAGGCTACGGCAGCCCCCACATCCGCAATCGTCGCAAGCTGATGGCTGGGTGCTCGCTCAGCGGCTTCGGTTAACATCTCGTCGAATTGTTTCAACCCAGAGGCGGCACGAGTCTTCACAGGACCCGGTGAGACCGCGTACACACGTATTCCTTTCGGGCCCAGCTCGTAGGCCAGATAACGCACGACACACTCTAGCGCCGCCTTGACGGGGCCCATGAGGTTGTAGTTCTTCACCACCTTCTCGGCGCCATAGAAGCTCATCGCGAACAGCGCTCCACCATCGGTCATTAGCGGTTCCGCCAGCTTCGCCATGCGAACGAACGAATGGCAGGACACGTCCATCGCCTTAAGGAACCCGGCACTGGAAGAGTCTACAAGCCGCCCGCGCAAATCTTCCTTGGGCGCGAATGCGATGGAGTGCAAGGCAAAGTCCAGTCGTCCCCACTTCTCTTGAATCGCTGCAAACAGCGATTCAAGCTGGCCCTCCTGTTGTACGTCGCAGGACATGAAGATGGGCGCTGCCAGTTCCTCGGCGATGGGCTCAACATAGGGTTTAGCCTTATCATTGAGGTAGGTGAGGGCAAGCTCCGCCCCTATTGTTTTGAACGCCTTGGCGCAGCCGTAGGCAATCGAATCCCGATTGGCGATGCCGAGCACCAAACCGTTTTTGCCGGCCAGGGTTCGATATTTGGGGTCAAACAGTTCGAACATCGGTATTCCTTCGTTTGCAGTTGCTTTAGTGGGTTACAGCCGGGTCCCAACTCGCCTAAATATTCTGCACAATAGCAACGTCCGTCGGCGCCACGAGCCGCCGCGTGTGCGTGGCGATCATGCGCTCCTCGTCCGTGGGTATGACCCAGACCGAAGGGGAGGTGCCAGGGCGAGAGATGCGCGGCCGGCTGTCACGGTTGGCCGCATCGTCCAGCTCTATCCCCAGCCACCCCGCGTCCCGGCAGACGCGGCGGCGGATCTCCGGGGCGTTCTCACCGATGCCGGCGGTGAAGACGAGCGCGTCCAATCCGCCCAGCGATGCGCTCAGAGAGCCTAGCTCTTGACCGATGCGGTAGACAAAATAATCGATGGCTTCAATGGCGCGCGGTTCTCGGCTCTTCAGCAGGTCTCGGAGATCGTTACTGATGCCGGAAATTCCGAGTAAGCCCGAGTCCTTATACAAGAGCTCTTCGAGCTGATCGACATCCATGCCTTGCTCGCGCATCAGATACAAAAGTACACCCGGGTCCAAGCTCCCGCAGCGCGTGCCCATGGGCAATCCGTCCAGCGCTGAAAAGCCCATGGTCGTTTCAACGCTCTTGCCGTTCTTGATCGCGCACTGGGGTAGGATCAAAAAAATGGACGCCTTCGCTATAGTGTTATATAGAGACGGAGGTGTTGGATGGAAAAATTACCAAGGCAGTTATATACGAAAGAATTT